>Ga0114981_10001137_pt1 | contig 17498 bp, 20 predicted proteins | sample S_140806_MF_Meta_FD_87028 | JGI IMG/M metagenome (GOLD analysis project Ga0114981, IMG submission 87028) | Freshwater microbial communities from Lake Simoncouche, Canada to study carbon cycling - S_140806_MF_MetaG | ecosystem: Environmental > Aquatic > Freshwater > Lake | place: Lake...
GGCTTTCATCAATTACTAATAAATAATCATCGGGGAAATAATCTAACAAGCAAAACGGACGGGTACCTGGTTCGCGTCGGTCTAAGAAACGAGAATAATTTTCGATACCACTGCAATAGCCCAATTCTTGAATCATTTCAATATCGTACGTAACGCGTTCCTTAATGCGATGCGCTTCGTGTGGTTTATTTATTTTCTTAAAATACTCCACTTGCCTATTCATCTCATCGTAGATTTCCGTGATGATCATATTCATTTGATCTTTAGGCGCCACATATAAATTGGCTGGGAAAATAGCCGCCTCTTGCAAACCCTTTATGCGTTTGCCCGTGGTTATTTCAAAATGATCGATAGCTTCTATCTCATCACCAAAAAAAGTAATGCGCATACCCATATCGGCATAAGGCAAATTGACATCTACTACATCGCCTTGTACTCTAAAGGTGCCTCTTGTAAAATCGCCCTGACTACGATGGTACAAGGCCTGTACTAATTTATGTAAAAAGACATTTCTGCTATGGGTATCCCCTACTTTAAAACGAATAATACCATTGGCATAATCGGTAGGGTTTCCCATACCGTAAATGCAAGACACCGATGCCACTACAATAATATCTCGTCTGCCACTGAGCAAACTAGAGGTAGCACGCAAGCGTAATTTTTCTACTTCCTGATTGATAGAAAGATCTTTTTCAATATAGGTATCCGTTGTTGGTAAATACGCCTCGGGTTGATAATAATCGTAATAAGAAACGAAATACTCTACCGCATTATCTGGGAAAAACTGTTGCAATTCGCCATACAATTGAGCAACGAGTGTTTTATTGTGCGTGAGCACTAAAGTGGGTCTTTGTATTTCTTGAATAACATTGGCAATAGTAAATGTTTTACCAGAACCCGTCACACCCAATAGGGTCTGAAATGTTTCGCCTTCTTGCAAGCCCTTTACCAGCGCCTGAATGGCTTCGGGCTGATCACCAGCGGGTGCATAAGGACGATGAATTTGAAACATAGAACAAAGATGCGAAAAAATAAAGACAAGAAAGTAGCAAACTTCTTATGAAAATAAAATCACAAGCATCCAGTGTTCTTTAAAATTATAAAAACCGTATCTTAGATAAAAACAATCTTCTATGTGGCAACAAATTTTACAGTACTTATTTATAAAAAAGAAACACCCAGATGCACCCAAAAGCATTGATCTAAAATTAATGCATGGTATGAATCGGATTTCAATTATAGTTTTTCTAATTGCTGTAATAGTAATGTTAGTGCGCTTGTTGCGCCATTGATAAGACCGCTTGCGCGGCTGCATCCGAAGCGCTTTTCGAACCCAATGCGGTCCATAATTCGGCATAGTCGGCTTGCAATTGTTGCTGTGTAGCCTTGTCTTGCAATAGCTTTTGCAAATGCCTTTGCAAGGCTGCAGTATTTAAATCATCTTGTATTAACTCTGGCACAATAGACCGATTCATGATTAAATTGGCTAAAGCAATAAATTTGATTTTAATAAAGCGCTTTGCCAACCAAAACGAAATAGGATTTCCTTTATAACATACTATTTGCGGCACTCCAAACAAAGCGGTTTCCAACGTAGCGGTGCCACTCGTTACCATAGCTACAGCCGCTTGCTGTACAATATCATAAGTTCTATCTGGGATTAATAAAACACCTGTTGTTGGCATACATTCTTTATAAAAATCAGCATCCATACTTGGCGCCTGCGCTATAACAAATTGATAGTCGGGAAACAAGGGCACTAGTGATAACATGATAGGCAGTTTAGCGGCAATTTCTTGTTTTCTACTACCTGGCAATAAGGCAATAATTGGCTTATCGGCAATTGCCAACCCTTTACCTTTTTGTTTGGCCGCAGTTATCACTTCAATCAAGGGATGCCCTACATAGTCTACTTCAAAATTCCATTGCTTATAATAGTCTACTTCGAAAGGCAAAATTACCAAAAGCTTATCTACAGATGCTTTCAAGGAATGCACGCGCTTTTCTTTCCAAGCCCAAACTTGAGGAGAAATATAATAAACCACTTTAATACCTTGCTGTTTAGCCCATGTTGCAATGCGCATATTAAAACCAGGATAGTCAATCAACACCAACACATCGGGTTGAAATTGTAGGATATCTGCTTTGCAAAAAGATAAATTACGAAGGATCGTTTTTAAATGAAATAAGACTTCTACAAAGCCCATAAAGGCTAAGTCTTTATAATGTTTTCTGAGGGTTGCCCCTGCAGCTTCCATTGCTTCACCACCCCAACATTGAATAGTAGCTTGTAAATCTTTTGCATGTATGGCTTTAATGAGATTGCTCCCATGCAAATCGCCACTTGCCTCGCCTGCTATGATGTAATATTTCATAGTTATTTACCAAACATATTTTAAAAGTAAAATAAGTAATGCAAATAAAATAGTTGCAGATAAAACACCTTTCGCCGTTTGATCAGCTCTGCGATTAAAGTAATAGAAAAAGGGAATTAAATTCGTTAAAATAGAAAGGCTCAATACTTTAGCAGCGTTGGTATGACTTAGCATTAAGCCATTTAAAAAAGCGCCTAAGGGTATATCTTGATGTAATAATACGAATACCAATAAGAACCCAAACACCGGTGCAAGTATTCCCAATACAAATCCTAATAGCGCATTATTTTTAAGCATCTTTTCTTTTTTGATGTTACAAACTTACAAAAAAATCAAGTTTAACAAGGTTTTGAATATTGCAATTACCCGAAATAAATTAAAATTGGTAACTTTACCTTCTAACACATAATTAAAGTAATATGAATTTTAATTTAAAACAAATGCCGGAAAGAACGGCTCGACCAAGAACTAATGGACTTACCATGATTATGGATAAAGGATTAGGATTGGATGAAGTGCGCAACTTTTTATCTACCTCTCTTCCCTATGTTGATATTGTTAAGTTAGGATTTGGCACGTCATACGTTACTAGCAACTTGAAAGAAAAATTAGCCATCTATAAAGAGCATAATGTACCTGTATATTTTGGTGGCACTTTATTTGAAGCATTTATTATTCGCGATCAATTTCAAGATTATATAGATGCCATGGAAGAATACGGCATTGAACATGTAGAAGTTTCTGATGGCTCGATGGATATCGATCACAAAGAAAAATGCAAATACATAAGCGAGTTAGCAAAACATGCAACGGTTTTATCTGAGGTAGGCTCTAAAGATGCTGCTCATATTATTCCTCCTTACAAATGGATTGAATTGATGCGTGCCGAGTTAGAAGCTGGCTCTAGTTATGTAATTGCAGAAGCACGCGAAGCGGGCAATGTAGGTATTTACAGAGGCAGTGGCGAGGTAAGAGAAGGCTTGGTGCAAGAAATTTTAACGCAAATTCCATCGGAGAAAATCATTTGGGAAGCACCACAAAAAGCACAACAATTATACTTTTTAGAATTATTAGGTGCGAATGTAAACATAGGCAATATTGCCCCACATGAAGTTATTGCTTTAGAAGCAATGCGTATTGGATTGCGTGGCGACACCTTTCATTTATACTTAAATAAATAAGCCTTGAGCGCATACGGATTAATTGGCTATCCACTCTCTCATTCCTTTTCACCAGCTTATTTTGAAAAGAAATTTGCAGCGTTGCACCGAAATGATTCGTATGCATTATTCCCCCTTCAAGACATTAACGAATTGCCGGCACTTATACACCCAAACCTTGCCGGACTTAATGTAACGATACCCTACAAAGAAACAGTACTTAAGTATTTAGATTATATCGATGCTACCGCACAAGCTATTGGCGCAGTTAATTGTATTAAAATTAGCCATGGGAAACTGATTGGTTTCAATACCGATTGGATAGGCTTTACGAAAAGTATGCAGCCCTTATTAGATACAAAAAAAACCTATACCGCACTTTTGTTGGGAACGGGCGGGGCTTCTAAAGCAGTGCAATATGCATTAACGCAGTTGCACATTCCCTTTCAATTAGTAAGCAGAAAATCTGCTTCCACAAGTATCCACTTCGATGCACTTACCCCTTCCATTATAGCTGCGCACAAGCTCATTATTAATACTACACCTGTAGGTATGTATCCTGAAATAACTGCTTGTCCACTCCCTTTTACGGAGGCGCTCGGCGATCAGCATATCGTTATGGATCTCCTTTATAACCCAAGCGAAACGCTCTTATTACAAAAAGCGGCTGCTAAAGGAGCGCTTATTAAAAATGGCTATGACATGCTTTGCTTTCAAGCAGATGCCTGTTGGGAAATATGGCAACAAGCTTATCCTACTGAATAATAAACACAAGTAGTAAGAAAATTACGAACAAATGGTAGCGCTTTGATAAAAGCAAATTGCACGCGGGCTGCTAATCCAAACTTATATTTATAGATGGGATTTATTAAATAATGACGCTGATTTTTTATCGTCAATCCAGCTGCTTTTACGATACGTTCGAAGCGCTCAATAGAAATACGCGTGGATTTTATCTCCAGCAACTCCCTTATTTTCCCATCTGTTTCTCCACCCAAACGCAAAATGCCTTTATATAAAAAATTAGGGAGTAAATGATAATAAGGTAATTTGCTTGTCCATGTATTCAGGGCTAATTGTTGATGGCCTCCAAAGGGCATTTGCCACGGTGGGAAACCAAAAAATACTTGTCCAGCTGGTGCTAATAAATTTTTTAAATGCGGAATAAACGCTTCTTGATTGGGTATATGCTCAATGGCATCTTTTAAAATAATGACATCGAAATATTGATGAAACTTGTTTACAAAAGCAGCTTCATAAACATCTTGATTGATAAACTGCACTTTGCCTTGACTAATATCATTAGCAAAATAATCATTTGCAATATCAATACGAATTTGATCTAAATCGACACCAACACAATGGCAACCGCTTTCTATAAAGGGTTTTAAAACACCGCCTTCTCCGCAGCCAATTTCCAAGACCTTTAATCCGGCTTGAATTATTTTAGTTTCATTAATAAAAGCTAACACGAAGGCTTGCGAATTTTCTACTTGTTGCGTAAAACGCAGTTTACTATCGAGATGATGTTCTAATGCCACTGGAAGAATATTTTATTTTACAAGATACTTATTTCTCAGAAGTTGTTGGATCTAAAAATAAACCTAATTGATGATTAATACTAGCATCATGAATTTGCTCAAATACTTGTTTGATTAATTGAGGATCTAAGCCTTTCAACGCTGCTGTATGGGTTTTGGAAGCTATAATTTCTCTCCAGCGTTCGGGTTGATATGCACTTAAGTTCATTTCTTTTTTTAATACGCCTAATTGATTACTCAATTCCATTCTACGGGCAATTAAAGCAATGATTTCATCATCTACACTATCCATCAATTGACGATAAAAATCTAATTGCGCTAATTGATTTGATGTTTCTAAATGCGGGGTACGTATGTTCAGTCCTTGAATTAATTGCCATAAAGCCTCCGGCGTTATTTGCTGCGCTGCATCACTTAATGCTTTACTAGGTTGTGGATGCGTTTCTATCATCAAACCATCAAAACCCATATCCATAGCACGTTGCGACATTGCAGCAACATGTGCACTTTGTCCGGTTATATGGCTTGGATCATTGATGAGAATAAGTTCAGGTCTTCTGCGTTTTAATTCAATTGGAATAATCCAATTCGGTTCATTTCTATAGGTAGTTGATTTTGCATAAGTAGAAAAACCTCTATGAATGGCTGCGATATCGGTGATACCAACTTTCTCCATGCGTTCTATTGCACCTATCCATAAATCTACATCTGGAGTAACTGGATTTTTAATCATAACAGGCAGGTGCACTCCTTGTAAACTATCTGCTAATCGTTGCACTTGAAAGGGATTTACAACCGTTCTTGCTCCCAACCACAATACATCTACTTGATAGCGCAAGGCTAACTCGATATGGGCAGGCTCTGCAACTTCAATTGCAATAGGAATGTTGAATTCGTTTTTTATTTCTAGCAACCATGCTAAAGCCTGCTCGCCCATCCCTTCAAAACTTCCTGGTCGGGTTCTTGGTTTCCACACACCTGCACGAAACAATTGTATAGGCATGGATTGGAATGCCCTAGCAATTTGATGCAATTGCTCTTTAGACTCTACACTGCAAGGACCAGCAATATAGATAGGCGCAGAAGATTTAGAAAAAAAAGACATGCTGCAAGTTACAAAAACAAACTGGCACTCTTACTTCCAACCGTCTCCATCCAAAAGATTTCCGATGCCGCCCAATACACTCCCTTCTTCTTTTCTATGAAAAGCCCCAAAGCTCAATATACGTGCTGCTAATCTACTTACTGGCAAGGATTGAATCCATACTTTACCAGATCCGGACAAGGTGGCAAAAAATAATCCTTCACCACCAAAAAGCGTATTCTTAATGCCGCCTACAAATTGAATATCATAGTTTATAGCACCGGTAAATCCTACGATGCAACCGGTATCAATCTTCAACGTTTCACCAGGTGTTAAATAAATTTCCTTTACAAACCCACTGGCATGTAAAAAAGCCATACCATCCCCTTCAATTTTTTCCATGATAAATCCCTCTCCTCCAAACAAACCCGTTCCTAATTTTTTTTGAAATTCTATCCCAATACTCACCCCTTTTGCCGCACATAAGAAAGCATCTTTCTGACAAATAACTTTTCCGCCTAATTGCGATAAATCAAGGGGAACAATTTTACCTGGATACGGAGAAGCAAAACTAACCGTTCTTTTTTGTGCACCTTGATTGGTAAATGCTGTCATGAATAAATTTTCACCTACCAGCAATCGCTTACCAGCATTGAACAATTTGCCAAGCAAACCATTTTGCTGATTGCTTCCATCACCAAATAATGTTTGCATGCTGATATCGTCTTGCATCATCATAAATGCGCCTGGCTCAGCAATGACGCTTTCTTGAGGATCCAGTTCTACTGCTACATACTGCATCTCTTCACCAAAAATGGTATAGTCTATTTCATGATTATTCATAGTCATTTATTTTTTACAAATATATTTTTAATCTTACATTCACCACTTAAAAGAAATGCTAATTTTTAAGATTGCATTATTAATAGTACTTTTAAAAATTATTTAGTTTTCCATGCAACCGATTCCAGATTTAGAAACACTCAAAACAGGGGCTTTAATGCTTATCGACAAATCGTATAAGTGGACCTCTTTTGATGCGTTGTTCAAAATCAAAAAAGGACTTAAAGTAAAAAAAATTGGCCATTGCGGTACGCTCGATCCGCTGGCTACTGGATTGCTAATTGCCTGCACCGGCAAACAAACCAAACAAATCATGATGTATCAAAAATTACCTAAAGTATATACAGGGATTTTTGAATTAGGAGCTACCACCGAATCGTATGATTTAGAAACAACGCCCAGTAATCATTTACCTTATGCACATATTAGTGCAGAAGATATAGAAGCTGCTAGAAAAAAATTTGAAGGTCTTATACAACAAGTGCCGCCTATACATTCTGCTATTAAGAAAGATGGGAAACGTGCTTATGAATCGGCAAGAGAAGGTATTGAAATTATATTAGCGCCACGACAAGTAGAAATTACACAATTTATAATTACTAAAATAAACTTGCCTGAGGTGCATTTTGAAGTACATTGTAGTACGGGTACCTATATTCGTTCGCTAGCACATGACTTTGGTGCTGCCCTGCAATGTGGTGCTCATTTAAAAGAACTAAGACGAACAAAAATTGGCAATTTTTCTATTGAAGATGCTAAAACTACAGATGAGTGGATTGATTTATTAAAGCCGCCCAAAGTAATTCCCAAAAAAAATCCTGAACCGTAGTTCAGGATTTTTTTTAATATTCATCTTCATTAAAGAAGAAATCTTCTTGCGTAGGATAATCGGGCCAAATATCTTCAATGGCTTCATAGATTTCACCTTCGTCATCTAATTCCTGCAAATTTTCTACAACCTCTAAAGGAGAACCCGAGCGAATGGCATAATCAATTAACTCGTCTTTAGTAGCTGGCCATGGTGCTTCTTCTAAATGAGAAGCTAATTCAAGTGTCCAAAACATATACTATATTTTATTTTTAAAATTTTGATAATTTACGCAAATGTAAGTTTTCATTTAAAATATACAAATTTTGTTTTTTATTATTTCCTTAAAAAGTGCGAAATGTAATTTTTAATTAAAAAAAATAGTTTTTCTTTGAAGTATTATATAATAGATACAAGATGCTGCAAGCAGAAGATATTAAAAAGCAATACGAGCAATCCATCATATTAAAAGGGGTGTCTCTTTCGGTGAAGCCTGCGGAGATGGTTGCAATTATGGGCCCGTCTGGCGCAGGTAAAAGTACCCTGTTGCATATATTAGGCACTTTAGATAGCTCTGATGCAGGCACTATTAGCATTAATAATACCGCAGTACATACATTAAGTAAAAATGAAATGGCTGACTTTAGAAATGAAGCAATCGGTTTTGTATTCCAGTTTCATCATCTATTGCCCGAATTCAATGCGCTAGAAAATATTTGCTTGCCACAATGGATAGCAAAGAAAGATAAAACACAAGCAGAACGCTATGCACTCGAACTCTTAGACTATATGCACTTAGCCGATAAAGCGCATAAGAAACCCAATGAACTCTCTGGCGGAGAACAACAGCGTATTGCCATAGCAAGGGCTTTAATCAATAAACCGGCCATCATATTTGCCGATGAGCCCACTGGAAATTTGGACAGTCACAACGCACAAAGTATTCACGAATTGTTTTCAAAATTGCGTAATGAATTGCAACAAACCTTTGTCATTGTAACCCATAATGAACACTTAGCTAAGAGCACTGATCGGGTAATAAAAATGCAAGACGGGCTTATAATAGCTTAAAAACACGGTTTTTATCATTAATATTATATATTTTATATTATATATTTAATTGTTTAACAATTATTTAGAAAATTTTTAATAAAAGAATTGGATAAACATTTCCCCTTTTTAGTAAAAAGTATATTTTTGCACTCTAATAACAAACTAAAAATTAGATAACATGTCTGAAATTGCAAATCGCGTAAAAAAAATCATCGTTGACAAATTAGGCGTTGACGAGTCTGAAGTAACTCCAGAAGCTAGCTTTACTAATGATTTAGGAGCTGATTCTTTAGATACCGTAGAATTGATTATGGAATTCGAAAAAGAATTCAATATCTCTATTCCAGACGAACAAGCTGAAACCATCACTACTGTTGGTATGGCTGTTTCTTACTTAGAAGAACACGTTAAGTAATTTTAAATTTTTTACTGAATTAATACAATGAATAAACCGTTAAAACGCGTAGTGGTAACGGGTCTCGGCGCCCTTACTCCCCTAGGAAACTCAGTATCAGCATATTGGGAAGGACTTTTAAATGGGGTTTCGGGTGCCGATTCTATTACATTGTTTGATGCTAGTAAATTTAAAACACAATTTGCTTGCGAATTGAAAGGATTTAATCCAGAGGATTATTTTGACAGAAAAGAAGCAAGGAAATTAGACCGTTTTTCTCAATTAGCGGTTGTAGCTGCTTCGCAAGCAGTAGAACATGCTAAACTCACCGATGAGGCTATCAACAAAGATAGAGTCGGTGTTATTTGGGGATCGGGTATTGGTGGTATGACTACCTTCATGGAGGAAGTGCGCAACTTTTATTTAGGCGATGGCACTCCTCGATTCAACCCTTTCTTTATTCCAAAATTAATTTTAGATATCGCTTCTGGTCATATCTCTATGAAATATGGGTTTAGAGGTCCCAATTTTGCAACGGTAAGTGCTTGTGCATCTTCTACCAATGCTATAATTGATGCCTACAACTATATTCGATTAGGAAAAGCAGACGCTATTATTTGTGGCGGTTCTGAAGCCGTAATTAATGAAGCAGGTGTGGGTGGTTTCAATGCCATGAAAGCACTTTCTGAACGCAATGATGCTCCAAAAACAGCTAGTCGTCCTTTTGATTTGGATAGAGATGGTTTTGTTATGGGCGAAGGCGCAGGCGCTATCATTTTAGAAGAATACGAACACGCCATTAAAAGAGGTATTCCTATTATTGCAGAAATTGCTGGTGGTGGTGCAAGTGCTGATGCACATCATTTGACGGCTCCTCATCCAGAAGGATTGGGCGCCTATAATGTTATGAAAAATGCTTTAGAGGATGCTGAAATGCGCCCTGAAGATATCGACTATATTAATGTTCACGGTACGTCTACTCCATTAGGAGATATCAGTGAAGTTATGGCAATTCAAAAAGTATTTGGAGAACATGCTTATAAATTAAATATTAGTTCTACTAAATCTATGACCGGCCACTTATTAGGTGCAGCTGGTGCTATAGAAGCGATTGCTAGTATTTTATCCGTAGTCAATAATGCCATTCCTCCTACCATCAATCACTTCACGGACGATCCTGCATTTGATACTAAATTAAATTTCACGTTCAACAAAGCCCAACATAAAGAAGTAAGAGCTGCATTAAGCAACACTTTTGGTTTTGGCGGACATAATGCATCCGTTATATTTAAGAAATACGAGCCTTAATTTTGAGCCTCTTTTCTCGACTGCATATTCGCTATTTATTTTCACGCAATAAGGCGTTATTTGTTCAATTAGAACACGTGTTAGGTTTCCAACCTAAGCAATTGCGCTTTTATGAAATTGCCCTTACACACCGCTCAAGCTCCGACGAAATCAGCAGAAACAACGAACGCTTAGAATTTTTAGGTGATGCCATGTTAGGTGCTATTGTAGGTGAATTTTTATTTAGAAAATACCCCAATCAAGACGAAGGCTTCCTAACCGAAATTAGATCCCGTATCGTTAGAAGAGAATCTTTAAATGCCATTGCAACAAGAATGGGCATTGAAAAAATTGTTCAATACAATAAATATGATCGCGGCTTGAGTCGCTCGCATATTTTTGGCAATGCCTTAGAAGCATTGATTGGAGCTATTTATCTCGACAGAGGCTATGAACTCACACGAAAATTTGTACTGAATGAGCTCATTAAAAATTATATCGATCTTGATACCATTGAGAAAACAGATACCAATTATAAAAATCAATTGCTTACTTGGGCTCAAAAAAATATGGTGAGTATTGTATTTGAAGAGGTTGACGAACAACAAGAAGGTATTAAACGCATGTTTACCATTGGCATTAAAATGGACGAAACTATGATTGCCACGGGCACCGGTTATAATAAAAAAGATGCAGGGCAAGTAGCCGCAAAAAATGCCATGCAGCATTTAGGAATATCTAATAAAAGAAATTAATCAACATCGATATTTAAACTATGAAATAAGCGGTGCGCCATCGGTGCTAATATTAAACCAATATTGGTAATAAAGGCTACCCCGCTAAACAAAGCATAGGCAGAACTAAATAATTTTCCACCTACAGAATTGATTTGTACCACTGGTCCCATACCACTTAAAATCATGGAGGCATTATGCAATGCATCGATCCATGGAATATGATCGGTATAATGATAGCCCAGCACACCAATAGCAAGGCAGATCAATAAAATTGCAAAAGCAAAAAATATATTCTTTAATACCCGCTTTAAGTATACCTCTTTACTTGCTAATTCTTGGTTCTTTTTTTCAAATTTATGGAAGATCATACGCTAGTTTTAATGACATTTAAAATGCTCAAACGGTTCTTGGCAATGATTGCATTTATATAAGGACTTGCATGAAGTAGCTCCAAATTGACTAGTTAATTGTGTATCATCCGATTTGCATTTTGGACAAGTTACAGCATCTTCTTCGAAGAGCCCAAGAGAAGCAGCAGCTTTTCTTTTGGGTGGCGCTATGCCATAAGCCTCTAATTTTTCTTTCCCTTTTTCCGACATCCAATCGGTTGTCCAGGAAGGACTAATCTGATTTTCAACAACGACTTGTTTTGCACCTTTGCTCAATAAACACATTTTTATTTGCATAGCTATAACATCCATAGCCGGACAACCACTATAGGTAGGTGTTATCACTACACGTATTACCCCTTTAACACTATCTACTTCAACAGCCCGGACAATGCCTAAATCAACAATAGAAAGAACCGGCACTTCAGGATCGGCCACTTCTTCTAAATACGCCCAACAATTATCTACGGTAAGCATTACTTAAAATATGATTGTTTAAAATAAAATAAGCAGCATTTAAAGCTTCGAAACGATTAACAGCAATCGGTCTGATTTCTAAACGATCCATAGCTATAAAGTTATTATAATCATTCGGCATTATTTTAACTAAAATATAGGCCGTGTTTTTCGGAATTGAAAAATAGGCTTTTGCTCTATACCATGCTTGCCAACTATCATCTGCAGTTTTAGCGTTAACATCTACCTGTTGCAGTTGTTCTTGATTAGCATTGTAAAAACAAATTGAAAAATAAGGATATTTTAAATTGTCTTTTGTGTAGTCAATCCAAATAGAAAACTCGTTTAATGAGGTCGTATCCAACTGATCAACTGAAATGCGAGCCAATACGGTATCTTTTAAATAATCTTGCCAAGCAAACGCCTTGCCTCTAATTCCATTTCCAGCGCCCTGTTCAAATTCATTAAGATAATAAACTGTATGCTTAGGATTGGCAGTACGAATACAAGAATCGATTACTTTTTGTTGTAACTGCAAATATTGAGCTACAGATAAACTATACACATATACTTCATCAAAAAATCCTAAACTATCACAAGCACTTAATAATCCTTGTTGATCTGGAGTGATACAATTTTCTTCTTTTAATCGCAATACTAGAATATTTTTTGTTGATGGTAGTTTTTTAAACAAGGTATGGTCAACGAAATAACCCGCATCAAATTTGACTTGCTCAAATGATTGCGACCAAGAAGCTCTTGCTAAAAGTGCATTCATCATAGGCAAACCTAACTCGTATCCTATAATCGCATTCTTACTAAGCATCCAAGTATTAGTAACCACACCTTCTCTCCATATCTTATCAGATCCTACATGAATAAAAGGCACAGCAGCAATACACTGAAAATCATTTTTAGAATACCCTTTTGATTGCAAGAACGATTCCCAAGAAGCCTGATTGAGTCTGTGAAAATATTCATAATTACTTCTATAAGCCGCCGCATTTTGTTTCATATACAATATACGACCGTTGGCATCTACTAGCCAAATGCAACATGCCAGTGCAATAATTGTAATTCGAACTTTTTTAGATAGCAACTGCGATTGGTATACTTTGCTCATAGCTACTACTGCCAATAAAGTAGCTACATAATAGAAATACCAACTAAACCTACCTAAGCTTCTAAATTGTTTTAAGAAGGGCGCGTAATGAAATAAACGATCCATACCAATTGTCAAATGTAAGCCCATAGCAAAAAGTAATAAAAGTACTGCACTGAAAAAAAATGCAGTATCTATAGTACGAAGCGAAGGATACTTTTTATGAATTAGAATTTGGATAGCATAATAAAAAGCCAAGGTCAGCAAACTAACAATTGGAATAATGCCTAAATAACACAAGCCTTCTGTAACATCATTTACATTGGCAATAAAGCCTATGTCTTGAAAAAAATCTATGATTGTTGAAAATGGATCGGCAATGAAATCAATAAAATTAGTTTTATAGTTTAGATGCCCACCAGGATTTGTGGGTCGATCTAAAATGGGATCTGTGAAATATAAAAAGACTTTTACAAACCCTAATATGAATACGGGAATAGCATTAATAGCTAATAGCGTTCGAATTTTATTCTCCTTTACTAAACAATAAAATACCAATGTAAAAGATAGACTCATGAGCAATAAAAGACCCGCAAAATAAAGATGTAAAAAGCTAGCCGTAAAATTCAAGAGTACTAAATAAACGAGGTATTGTTTTTTTCCTGTTTTATTAAACTTCAAAATAAAATAAAGCCACATTGGTATAATATGCGCGAAGCTTAAACCATAATGTGCTTGCGTACGTAATATTTGCGGAGAAAGCAATATAATTAATAATGCAGCAATGGTACTGAGCCATTTTGGAACTTTATATTCGTTAAGGAATAGAAAGCAATAATAACTAGCAAGAAAATAGGAAAGCGCAATGCTTTCAAAAAAAACAAAATTGACGAAGCCTATGCCCAGATTAAAATGATGTATTAAAAAGGAAAGGGGCACCGACAAGAGCGGTTCGTTGTCGGTATAGATAACATGGTCTCCAAATGGATAATGCATACCGGTATAATGAAACCCATAACCATGCATAGCATGATTTAAAAAACAGTAATAATTTTTAAGTCCATCACCGCCAAGGGTTATTACACTACTATTGAAATGAACGATATAATCAAAAAAAACATAGCCAATTACAAGAAGTAAAATGGCTATGTAACTACTATTCGTATTTTTAAAAAACATGTTCAAAACTTTATAGTCGGAAGGAGGATGGGTTTCTACCATTCCATATTTGGATACGCTCTTTGCAAATACTGCATTTCGGCAAGCATATATCCTAAATGCTCGGTATGTACTCCGTTCTTGCCACCTGTTTGCATCCAAGCAGCTGTTGGCATTTGTAAACTTGCTTCATTTACAATAGCTTCAATTTGCTGCTGATAGGCTTGTTGTAAACTACTAACGTCTACACCAATGTTTGCTTGCATTGCTGCTTGTTCTATTGCATTCATAGCAAATAATTCACCTGTATATTCCCAACGAGCTTGTAAGGCTTGCTGCATTTTTTCTTTACTGATAGCAGTGCCATCGCCTAAACGGATAACCCATTCGCTAGCCCATTTAATATGATATTGTACTTCTTTCAACGATTTTTCTGCAATTGCTGCTAAGGTACTATCCATACTTTTTTGCAAGGCTGCGTACAATAAATATTGGAAACGATCGAAAAAGAAAGAGCGTGCTACGGTATAAGCCCAGTCGCCATTTTCTTGTTCTACTAATAAACAATTTCTAAAATCCCATGCATCTCGGAGATACGCTAAATCATCTTCCGTAATAGTATGTTGATTATTAATTTTCTCTTGTAATAAAGGAGCATTAAATAAATGTGCTTTATCTGCTGCTGGCATATTATTAATGATAAGCGCAGCATATTGATATAAAGAACGCGCTTGCCCAATCTGATCTAAAGAAATATTTGTTAAGGCAATATCTTGTTCCAATACAGGACCTTTCCCACACCATGCCGCCAAACGTTGTCCCATAATGAGTACATTATCGGCCAGTTGTAATGTGTATTTTAAAGTTGTTATAGAGCTCATAGCTATATCTTAAAACCTACATGTGCTTAAGCTCATCAGGCAAATTATAAAAAGTGGGATGTCTGTATATTTTATCTTGAGCCGGGTCGAAGAAAGCAGCTGCTTCTTCTGGATTAGAGGCATGTATATGTTTACTTTCTACCACCCAAATGCTTATACCCTCCATACGACGCGTGTATACATCGCGTGCACTTTCTATAGCCATTTGCGCATCTGCAGCATGCAAACTACCTGCATGTTTATGATCTAAACCTGCTTTACTTCTAATGAAAACCTCCCACAAAGGCCATTCCTTATTTTCGTTGCTCATATAAATAAATTTAAGCTGCTTTTTTTGTTTTTCTTTTTTCTGCATAAGCACTCGCTGCTTCGCGCACCCATGCGCCATCTTCCCATGCTTTTACACGAGTAGCAAGGCGTTCTTTATTACAAGGGCCATTACCTTTTACCACATTCCAAAACTCGTCCCAATTCAATTCGCTAGAATCATAATGTCCTCGTTCTTCGTTCCATTTTATGTTGGCATCTGGCAATTCTAATCCTAATATTCTTATCTGCTCTACGGTTACATCAATAAAACGCTGACGTAATTCGTCGTTGGTAAAGCGTTTAATTCTCCATTCCATACTTTTAGCCGTATTTGGGCTCACTGCATCCAACGGACCAAACATCATAAGTGCTGGAGCCCACCAACGATTTAAGGCATCTTGTGCCATTTGCTTTTGCACAGGGGTACCCTTAGCAAGGGATAGCATAATTTCATATCCTTGACGTTGATGAAAACTTTCTTCTTTGCATACGCGTACCATAGCACGTGCATAAGGGCCATAAGAGGTTCTGCACAAAGGCACTTGATTCATAATAGCCGCACCATCTACCAACCAACCAATAGCACCCATATCAGCCCAAGTGATGGTAGGGTAATTAAAGATGGATGAATATTTAGCCGCACCCGTATGTAGTTGATGCAACATTTGATCGCGCGTGATGCCCAATGTTTCGGCAGCGCTATACAAATACAATCCATGTCCACCTTCGTCTTGCACTTTAGCCAACAATACGGCTTTTCTTCTCAAGGATGGAGCACGGGTAATCCAGTTGGCTTCTGGCAACATGCCCACAATTTCGCTGTGTGCATGCTGTGAAATTTGACGAATCAATGTTTTTCTATACTCATCAGGCATATAATCCTGAGGCTCGATCATAATTTCTTCATCTATTTTCTTTTGGAAAGATGCTTCGAAGGATACTTGTGTCATAGTGTTATTAATTAATACAAATATAAGTTAGTATTTGCGAATGGTAAATTGATTTTTATCACGATTTGAACTAAAACAGCTCATAAAGGCGCTATGTTGAATTAATTAGCAAAAATAAAGCGTAAGGTTACACCGCCCGTTGTGGTTGTCATTGGGAATGAATTAGATACATACGGAATCGTTTGTCTTCTGTCGTAGAAGAAGCGAAGGGTAATTTTATCACTTACTATATAATCTGCAGAAGGCGAAATCGAAATTACTTGTTGACCTCTACTTATTACCGATAAATTTTGTGCAATAAAGGTATTCGTTGTTTTATCGTCGCGCAAACCAATATCTAATTTTAAATTCAAATCATTTTTAAGTTTTTTAACGCCTGCGATTTTAAATGGCAAGACTACCCCTTTTACACGCCAGCCGGCACCAAAAACAAACTCTGCACTTTTCACTTCACTTACTTGATAATCGATCAGACTTAAACTTGAGGTTCTAGATTTTTTAAACTCTATGTGAAAGGTCATTTTATTTTTCAAGGCTACATCTACTCCCAATAAAGGATTGAATTGCTCATTGATAGTAATATTTGGCACCTGATAAAAAGGTACTAAATTGTGAGAGTTAGAATCTATAAAGGAAGGGAAACCAATAGATAAGGCATCTCTGTAAAATAAAGAAGATACAAAACCATTCATGGAGAGTGTACCGGTATAAGCATGATTGACCACCACATTGGTAAAGATTTCTTTCAATTTAGGTAGTTTTGCCAAGCCCGTATAAGAAAGCTTCCAATTGGGTAAGGGTATAAAGTACTTAAATGGATTGGCTTTGATCTGATCTACTTCATTATTCATTAATGGAATATCTTTTGCTGCTTTGCCGCTATAGGCTGCTATGAAAGACGGTATTAAAACGGACTGCGAAAACTTAGTATAGCCTTTACTATAAGTCGGATTGGTAGGATCGGGCAAACC
>Ga0114981_10001143_pt1 | contig 17484 bp, 18 predicted proteins | sample S_140806_MF_Meta_FD_87028 | JGI IMG/M metagenome (GOLD analysis project Ga0114981, IMG submission 87028) | Freshwater microbial communities from Lake Simoncouche, Canada to study carbon cycling - S_140806_MF_MetaG | ecosystem: Environmental > Aquatic > Freshwater > Lake | place: Lake...
ACGGAAGCAGTGAGGTGACCCGAGCGTGAGGCTTGCTCGGGGTCTCGCCTTCGTTCATCCGCCTGCGTGAGCAGACTCATTAAACACCTTGAAATTCCCGCGTGAGATACGGGAATTTCAATGCAGAATACTTGGATGCTTGAACGAAAGGCGTTGTATTCCGACGTGGCCGCAGCGCTGCGGCGAAGCCCCGCGGTCGTGCTGCTCGGCCCGCGCCAGGTTGGTAAGACCACGCTAGCCCGCGGCTTCCTGCCCACTGCTGCTGCACATTACCTCGACTTGGAGGACCCGGCCGTCGAGGCCCGTATGGAAGATCCAATGACCCTGCTGTCAGGCATGCGGGGTCTCGTGGTCATCGACGAAGTGCAGCGCGCGCCTGGGCTGTTCAAGACACTGCGTGTTCTCATTGACCGTGAGGGCTGCCGGGCCCGCTTCCTGCTGTTGGGCAGCGCCTCCCCGGCGTTGCTGCGCCAAAGCAGCGAGTCCTTGGCCGGCCGTGTCGAGATCGTGGAGATGGCTGGTTTCCATCTGGCCGAGCTTGGTGGTTTGTCGCAGGACGAGCTGTGGTTGCGCGGCGGTTTCCCGCGTGCGTTGCTGGCCGAAGATGACCAGGCGAGTCTGCTCTGGCGTCGCAACTTCGTGCGCACAGTGATCGAGCGCGACATGCCGCAGCTCGGCATGAATGCCGCGTCCCCGGCCATCCAGCGCTTCTGGGCCATGCTCGGCCACCTGCATGGACAGGTCTGGAACGCGGCGGACCCGGCGCGCGCCATGGGCGTGAACGAAAGCACCGTGCGCCGCTATCTGGATTGGCTGACGCAGCTCTACCTCGTGCGGCAGTTGCAGCCCTGGCACGAGAACATCGGAAAACGCCAGGTCAAGGCGCCGAAGGTCTACATCCGTGACAGCGGTCTGCTGCACCAGGCGCTGGGGGTCACCGATGCAACGTCCCTGTGGCTGCACCCGCGGTGCGGTGCGTCCTGGGAGGGCTTCGTGATCGAGCAGATTCTGGCCATCGCGCGGCCTGATGAGGCCTGGTTCTGGGCAACACATGGCGGCGCTGAGCTGGACCTGCTGCTGATGAAGGACGGCCGTCGCGTGGGCGTCGAGATCAAGCGCACGGACGTTCCGCGCATAACCCCGTCGATGCGCTCAGCCATGACCGATCTGCGGCTGGACGCCCTGTACGTCGTTTACCCTGGCGAGCGCCGCTTCCAGCTGGCAGAGCGGGTCGAGGCCGTGCCGCTGAAGGCCTTGCTGCCGGCCCCCTGAGGCTTGCGCCGGAACCCAGCGCCGTCACCGCCACGCAAACCCCGGCTGATCAAAGTGCGCCACGCGCGTGGGCCGGCCCAGCAGGCAGACCTCGCGGAACTGCAGCAGAAAGGCCGCTGTGGGCGCGGCGATCCAGCGCTGGCCCACGGGCATGCGCAGCACCTCCCGCTGAGTCGTCTGAACCAGGTTGAGGATGGGTGCGTCTGCGCGCGTCAATTCGCTAAAAGGGATGCGGTGCGCGCTGTGCACCTCCTGCGGGTTGAGCTGTAGGTCACGCGCTGCGCCCAGCCACACCGCCACGGGCGTGATGAGGTAGCCCGAGCGCGTGGCGTAGTCGTCCAGCCGGCCGAGTACCGCGCCGGGGTCTGGCGTCAGCCCGACTTCCTCCCGCAACTCTCGCAGGGCGGCTTGCTCGGGGGTCTCGCCCTCGTCCATCCGTCCGCCCGGCAAGGCCCATTGCCCGGCGTGGCTGCGCAGCCCGCTGGCGCGGCGCGTCAACAGCAAGGCGGGCGCGGTGCTCCACCCGCTGTGATGCGGCAAGCCTTCCACGCCAGCGCCGTGCCCCTCCTGCGTCACTCCTACTACCACGGCGGCGCGCTTGCGTCCGTCGGCCGGCAGGCTCAGGTGCTCGAACGCGGCCAGGCGTTGGGCGATCTCGGGGCGTAAGGTGGGGCCGGCCTGCATTGCGGCGAGGATAGCCCTTTGGCGCTGAAAGTTTGCGATTCGCGAGTTGGCCTGCCACCGAGCCCCCAGTGTCCGCGTTCGGCTCTGCGGACGATGCGCTCCTGCTGGGGCTGGAGAGCGCGCTCATGCCCACCCCTACACTCACACGCGCCCTCTGCACAACGCTTGAAGTGCTCTTGAACATGCAATCCATCCTCCGCCCATCCCGAGTCTTGTTGGTCGCGTCCCTGAGCCTTCTGGCCGCCTGTGCCAGTCCGCCGGCAGTGCCCCCGGAAGTCGCTCCACAAGTTCAGGCCTGCCCCAAGGGCGTGCCTGAAGGCGCCCGCTGTCTGCGCGGACAGGATTCCGCCTCCTCGCACTACCTGATCGTCATGCCCGCGAAGTGGAGCGGCGTGCTGGTGGTGCACGCGCACGGCGGCCCGGCACTCGGCCCCCCGCAGGCGACGCGGGCTGATGAAGACATCCAGCGCTGGGCCATCACGGTGCGCGAAGGGCACGCCTGGGCCGGCTCGGTGTTTCGCCAGGGCGGCTTTGCCGTCACCACTGCGGCTGAGGATACGGAGCGTGTGCGTCGGATCTTCGTGGACCACGTGGCCAAGCCACGGCGCACGCTGTTGCACGGCCAGTCCTGGGGGGCGATGGTGGCCACCCGTGCAGCGGAGCTTTACCCCAAGTCCTGGGAGGGCATTCTGCTGACCAGCGGCGTGGTGGCGGGGCCGACCACCTACGACTTCAGGCTGGACCTGCGCGCGATTTACCAGCACTTGTGCAACAACCACCCACGGCCTGACGAGCCGCCATACCCGCTGGCCATAGGCCTTCCTGTGCAGAGCAAGCTCACCAATGCGGAACTGGTTGCACGCGTTGACGAATGCCTGGGCGTGCGCAAGCCGGCTGCGCAGCGCTCACCCGAGCAGGCACGCAAGCTCAAGATCATCGTGGATGTGCTGAAGATCCCGGAGAGCTCAGTGGTGGGTCATCTGAACTGGGGCACCTTCACACTGCGCGACGTGGTCGTCAAGAACGGTGGCGTCAGCCCGTTCGGCAATGACGGCGTGCGCTATGTGGGCTCAGCCGATGACGCCGCGCTCAATGCCGCCGTGCCCCGCTTCAAGGCCGACCCGCAGGCGGTGGCACGCTTTGCCGCTGACGTGGACCACCGCGGCCGATTTGCCGTACCCGTGCTCGGCGCACACGGCATCGCAGACGCTACCGTGTTCGCGGAGGGGACTGATACCCTGCGCCAGCGCATGGTGGCAGCCGGCAACGGCGATCGGCTGGTACAGACTTTCGTGGATTCCAGCGAGCACAGCTACTGGGGCGACGCCTACTACCCGCCGCTGTTCGAGGCGCTGCTGAACTGGGTGGAAAAGGGGCGCAAGCCCAGTCCGGCCGGCATCGCCCAGCGCTGCCGGGAACTGCGTGCGGGTCAAGCCGCCGATTGCCGCTTCTTGCCCGACTACGTGGCCAAGCCGCTGGCCTCGCGCATCCTGCCGCGCTGAGGCGCAGGGGCTCGGCTCACTTCGCTCGGCCGCAGCGACCGCGCCAGCCCCTTCTCGGGCAGCTACCCGACCGCGCAGAATGGTGCCCCCCGACAGGAGCTGCACCATGGACCAAAACGCGACCCCTCCCCCCACCCCGCTCGGCCTGCTGACCCGTTTCCGGGTCGACGGCCGTGTGGCCTTGGTCACAGGGGGCGCGCAGGGCATCGGTCGCGCGGCGGCGCAGGCGCTGCACGAGGCCGGCGCCACGGTGGTGGTGCTGGACCGGGATCTGGGCGCCGCGCGCCAGGCTGCAGCCACCCTGCCCGGCAGCCACGCGGCCGAGCTGGACGTGGCCGATGCCGCTGCCATCGAGCGTGTGTTTGGCGAGGTGGCCGCGCAGCACGGTCGCATCGACATCCTGGTCAACAACGCCGGCGTCTCCATCCGCAAGTCCAGCCAGGAGTTGTCGCTGGCGGAGTGGAACCAGGTGCTCGCTGTCAACCTCACCGGCTGCTTCCTGTGCGCGCGGGCTGCCGCCGCGGCCATGCCGGCGCAGGGCGGTGCGGTGGTCAACACGGCGTCCATCATGGGCCTGTCGGGCGCCGGCCCCTACCCCAACCCGGCTTACCACGCCACCAAGGGCGCGCTGGTCAACCTCACGCGCTCGCAGGCCGTGGAGTGGGCTGCACGCGGCATCCGCGTCAACGCGGTGGCACCTACCTGGACACGCACGGGCTTCATCGGCGAGTTGACCGACGCCGTGCGCGAACGCGTGCGGGCGGTGACCCCCCTGGGCCGCATGGCCGAGCCCGAGGAAGTGGCCACAGCCATCCTGTTCCTGGCCAGCCCGGCGGCGTCCATGGTCACCGGGCACACGCTGGCGGTGGACGGGGGCTTTCTGGCTCAGTGAGATTGACCAGGAGTGCGACCTGCAGGGGACGGGGTTCCGTCACCATCAGCCGCACCGTCAGCGATCGTCAGCTTTACCAGCGTGCCCATGAACCTGTCCGCTGAACTGCGATGAGCCAGGACCACATGCTCGACTACTACGCCGCCCGCGCCGCTGAGTACGACCGCGTGTACCTGAAGCCCGAGCGGCAGGCTGATCTGCGGCAGATCGAGGCCTGGCTGCCTGTCCGCTTTGCGGGGCGATCTGTGCTTGAAGTGGCCTGCGGCACCGGCCACTGGACGCGCCTGATCGCCCCTGTGGCCGCACAGGTGCGGGCGCTGGACGCGGCGCACGAAACCCTGGAGATCGCGCGCCGTCGCGTACCGGCCGGCTCGGTTGACTTCGTGTTCGGCGACGCCTACGCGCTGCCGCCTTGCAACCCGCTCTTCGACGCCGCCTTCGCGGGCTTCTGGTGGTCCCATGTGCCGCGCAGCCGCCTTCGCGAGTTCCTGCGCGGCCTGCACGCCTGCCTAGCACCCGGGGCTCGCGTGGTGTTCCTGGACAATCGCTACGTGGCGGGCAGCAGCACCCCCGTCAGCCTGCCCGATGAGGCGGGAGACACCTGGCAGCAGCGTCGTCTGGACGACGGCAGCACCCACCGCGTGCTCAAGAACTTCCCCACCGAGGCGGCGTTACGCCAAGCGGTGGATGGCCTCTCAACGAACGCGCAGTTCACCACCTGGGATCACTATTGGGCCTTGGAGTACGCTGTCGCGGCTTAAAGCCCACCTCCAACCCCTTCCATGCCCACACTCCGCAAAACCACCCCCATCCTGCGCAGCTTTGACGAAGCCAAGGCGCGGGAGTTCTATCTGGACTTTCTCGGATTCCAGGTGGTGTTCGAGCACCGCTTCGAGCCGGGCCTGCCCTTGTACATGGGTGTGGCGCGCGGCGAATGTGCGTTGCACCTGTCGGAGCACCACGGCGATGCCACGCCGGGGGCCTCTTTGCGCATCGAGGTGGACGACGTGGACGCGCTGTGTGCCGAGTTGATGGCGCGTCACCCTCAGCACAACAGGGCCGAGGTGCACACCATGCCCTGGGGCACGCGCGACTTCACGGTGACCGACCCCTTCGGCAACCGGCTGACGTTCACCAGCGCCATCAGCGTCTGACCCTGCACCCTACAGGCCCCCTCGGCGGCGTGGCACCTGGGGCCGGCCACGCGGTGATGACTGCTCAGTCCTTGCCGCTCCAGTGCACCACCCGCGTTTCGATGGCGCGCACCAGTCGGTCCAGGCTGTAACCCATGGTGGCCATGATCAGCACGCCCACCAGCACGATGTCGGTGGACAGGTATTCGGCCGCGGTGAGCGCCATCCAGGCGATCCCGTCGGAGGTGGCGGTCAGCTCGGCGCCTACCAGCATCGTCACCCCCAGCGAGATCGACACCCGGATGCCGGTGAAGATGCCTGGCAGGCTGGCCGGCAGCACCACGCGCCAGAACACCACCCAGGCGCTCGCCCCCAGCGCCTGTGCTGCCTGGATCTTGCGGGTGGACACCGAGCGCACGGCCTGCATGGCGCTGATGGCGATCAGCGGGAACACGGGCGCGGCGATGACGACGATCTTGGACAGGTTGCCGATGCCGAACCAGATCAGAAACAGCGGCAGCAGCGCCAACTTCGGGATGGGTCGGATCGCCTGGATGGGCGGCTCCAGCACGGCGCGGGTGGGGCGATGCATGCCCATCAGCAGGCCCAGCGGCACCCCGATGAGCACGCAGAACGAGAACGCGGTGGCGAAGCGCTGAAAGCTGACTCCCACGTGGTGCCCCAGGCTGCGCCCCTGGTAACCCTGCTCGATCAGGCGCAGCAATGCCTCCCACACCGCCACGGGCGAGGGCAGGAACAGCGGCTTGATCAGGGGCTCCCACAGGCCGGAGCCGGTGACGGCAGCCCACAGGCCCAGCAAGCTGGCGAATGTGCCCACGGTCAGCCAGCGGTCGCGCCGGTCTTCGCGGCGGTGCAGCGTGTCTTCGTCTAGGGCTTCCACCGCGGAGACTTCGGGCCGGTTGGTGCTCACGCGGCGGTCTCCTGTGCCTGGGCCTGGCGAGACTCTCCGCGCAGCAGCTCGACGATCTGGCGCTTGGCGGCAGTGAAGGCCGGCGTGGCCGCCACCAGCGGATCTTCGGTCTCGTTAAAGGGCGAGCGGAAGGCGGCCTTGATGCGGCCGGGCCGCGCCGTCATCACGGCGATGTGGGTGGCCAGGAAGAGCGCCTCGTCGATGGAGTGCGTGATCCACAACACTGTCTTGCGCTCGCGCCTCCAGATGTTGCGGATCTCCTCTTGCAGCAATTCGCGCGTCTGCTGGTCCAGGGCGGCGAAGGGCTCGTCCATCAGCAGGATCCCCGGCTCATTGGCCAGCGCACGCGCAATGCCCACGCGCTGCTGCATGCCGCCGGAGAGCTGGTACGGGTACTTGTCCGCAAAGCTGTCCAGGCCCACCATCTGCAGCAGCTGCCGCGCGCGCTGCCGCGCGGCTTCAGGGTTGACCCCGCAGGCGCGTGGGCCGAAGGCCACGTTCTCCAGCACCGTCATCCAGTTGAACAGCGCACCCTGCTGGAAGACCACGCCGCGCTCGGCCCCCGGGCCGGTGATGGGCTGCCCGCGCAGGCGCACCTGACCGCTGGAAGGGCGCTCGAAGCCGGCCACCAGGTTCAGCAAGGTGGTCTTCCCGCAGCCCGACGGCCCGACCACGCACAGGAAGTCGCCCTCCTGCACGTACAGGTCGGTTGGCGACAAGGCCTGGACCTGCCCGGTGCCGCTACCGAAGGTCTTGCCCAGCTGGTCGATGGCCAGCAGTGCGCTGGTGCGGCGCTCTGGGGCGTCCAGGGCCACCGGCTCCAGGGGGATCAGGTCATCGCGCAGCATCGTGGGGCTCCTGTGCGCCGTGGGCGGGGGCTCGCCCTCAGACCATCCGGGCCACGAATGAGCTGTCGACGAACTTCGAGAAGTCGCTCGGCACGCTCCTGAGCTGGTCGGTTGAACGCAGGAACTCGGCCTGGTCGCGGATGGCGCGCAGGATGCCGGAATCGCGCGCCCCCGGGGCGCCCATCCAGGCCTCGGTCAGCATCTCCTTCGGGGTGATGGTGTGCGTGGTGCGCACCACCAGACTCAGCACCTCCCTCGGAGCTTGGAGGAAGGGCGCCATCACGTCGACCACGTCATCGGGCTTGGTGCGGTAGATGGAGTTGATGCGGTCGATTTCCTTCAGGTAGGCCAGCAGCAGGTCCGGGTGCTGTTTCTTGAAGGTGTCGCGGGCTACCAGCCCGTCGAAGATGAGGGCGCCACGCGCCATCAGGTCACCGGTCTTGAAGATCGTGGTGCCGTTGTCCTTTTCCAGACTCAACAGCACTGGATGCCAGATGTAGGCGCCGTCGATCTCCTTGCGCTGCCATGCGGCCGGGATGGTGTCGGGTCGCAGGTTGACCAGCGTGACGTCAGCCGCGCTCAGCCCCGCGATCTTCATCACCGACAGGATGCCGAAATGCGCTGACGTGTTGAAGGGGCAGCCGATCTTCTTGCCCTTCAAATCCTTCAATTCCTTGATGCCGGCGTCGTTGCGCACCACCAGGCACTCGCTGTCCTTGACCACCTTGTGCATGTAGACCATGGACACGGGCAGGCCTTGGGCAAAGCCCACGATCATGGGGCTGGAGCCCATGTTGCAGGCGTCCATGTTGTTGGCCGCCATGGCGGTGAGGATCTGGGGGCCTGCCGACACGCTGATGAAGTCGATCTTGACGTTGGCTCCCAGCGCCTTCTGCATGGAGCCGGTGGCCTTGGAGAAGTTCTGCTGATTGGCCGAGGGGAAGTGGCCCAGCATCGCCCTGGCTTCCTGGGCTTGCGCAGGCCCGGCCCAGGACAACGCGGAGGCCGCGACCGAGGCCACGCCGACATTGGCGCCCAGCATCGCGATCTCGCGGCGTGTGAAAGTGGTTTTCAGGCTCATCGACGGCTCCTCGTTGGGTGGAAGGGGGATCACTGCTGACGGTCCAGCCGGGGGGTCATCCGGACAAGGGCGTTTGGGCTGCTGCGGCGCGATGCGGGCGTACCGCGGGGCTGCCCGCGGCAGGCGGGCGGGAGATGGGTGAAGGCGCGCGCGGCATCTGCCGTGCCGAAGCGACTGATGGCGGAATGCCTGATCCGCGCTCGAGTTGCCGCGCGATCGCCTGCGTGACGTCCACCAGCGCACGAGCTAATTGGGCCTGTCGGGCCGAGGTCAGGCGTGGCCGCGGCAGCGCCACGGAAACAGCAGCAACGGCGCGACCGTCGGCCCCGATGATGGCCGCGGCCACACCGGCTACGTCCAGGTGCCAGGCTCCCTTGCTGACCGCGTAGCCGCGCTCGCGCACGCGCTGCAGTTCGCGCAGCAGTTCCGCGCGGGTGGCCAGGCTCTTGCTGGTCAGGGTCGGCAGCGCCGCCGGGAACAGCTGCTTGATCTCGTCATCGCTGCGCGTGGCCAGCATGGCAAGCCCGGTGGACACGCAGTGGGCCGGATTACGCTCACCCACGCCCGAGTGCACGCGCACGACCTGGGGCGACTCGGCGATCTGGATGCACACGGTGTGCGCGCCGTCCAACACGGCCAGCGACGCGCCTTCCTGCACTTCGCGCACCAACTCGGCCAGATAGGGCTCGGCAACGCGTCCGATCTCGACAAACCCTGCGCGGCATCCCACCTCCCAGGCCTTGGTGCCCACGGCGTAGGTCATGTCGCCGCGGCGCTCGACGTAGCCTCGCATCGTCAAGGCACCCAGCAACTCGTGGACGCTGGACTTGGCCATCTGCAGCCGGGCGGCCACTTCGCCCAGCGACAGCGGGCGGTCGCTGGCAGCCAGGCACTCCAGCGCGTCCAGCCCGCTGAGAATGCTGGACCGACGTCGGTTCGGCAAAACCGAATTGTGAGTAGGCATTGACGAATACTACTCATCCGCCTATCCTTTTGTCAACGCCTCGGCCACGGGGCTCACACGAAAGGCGGGTGATTCCCATGCGGACCAAGATGGCAGCGCAAGGCCGTGCACGCGAGGAGGTCCTGTCGGATCTGCGCAGCTTCAAGGCGGGTGACATCGACTGGGCGCATGGCCGGGCACCGTTGTTTGTCTTCAAGGGCGACGACCAGGCCCACGAGGTCGGCCGTGAGGCCTTCTTCGAGTACTTCTCCGAGAACGCGTTGGGCGCCAAGCGGGCCTTCCACAGCGTGCGCCGCATGGAGGAGGAGGTGCTGGACATGGCGCTGGATCTGTTCCACGCGCCCGAATCCGGCCGCGGCTTCATGACCACCGGCGGCACCGAGAGCATCATCCAGGCCGTCCAGACCTGCCGTGACTGGACGCGCGAGCAGCGCGGCAAGCCAGGTTTGCGCGGCAACATCGTGGCACCTGAGTCTCTGCACCCGGCCTTCGACAAGGCCGCCCGGCTCATGGACCTGGAGATCCGGCGCGCCCCAGTTGGGCCTGACTTTCGCGCCGACGTCGCGGCCATGGAGGCCCTGATCGACGAGAACACCATGATGCTGGTGGGCTCGGCGCCGTGCTTTCCGTACGGTGTGATCGACCCCATTGCCGAGATTGGCGCCCTTGCCGAGCGGCGCGGTCTGTGGCTGCACGTGGACGCCTGTGTGGGCGGCTACCTGGCGCCGTTTGCGCGCCGCATTGGTCGCGATATTCCCGACTTCGACTTCAGTGTCCCGGCGGTGTGGTCGATCTCTGCAGACCTTCACAAGTTTGGCTTCTGCCCCAAGCCCGCGTCCACCGTGTTCTACCGCGACCCCGACAAAGCCCGGCTGCACGCCTTCGACTTCAACGCTTGGCCCAACGGCCGATTCACCACGCCCACCATCGTGGGTACCCGGCCTGCCGGCGGCGTGGCGGCGGCCTGGGCCACCATGCAGTACCTCGGCGTGGAAGGCTACGAGCGCGTGGCGCGTGAGCTCATGGATTTCATCGACCGCTACAAGGCCGGTGTCTCGGCCATTGAGGGGCTGGAGGTGCTGGGCCGACCCCACCTGTCCATCGTGGCCTTTGGTGCCCAAGAGTTCGACATCTTTGCGGTGGCCGAACGACTGGCTGCCAAGGGTTGGCTGCCAGGCCTGGTGCAGCGCCCCAAGGCCATCCACCGCATGATGTCCCTGCTGCACGAGCCTTCCCTGCACGAGTATCTGGCAGATGTGCGGGCGTGCGTGGCGGCCGTCAGAGCCGAGTCCGGTGCGAGGTCCCTTCTGGAGGCTACCTACTGATCAGCCCCCGACACACACGCCGCGCTCACTCGTCCTGCGGAATGCGGATGAGGATCCAGCAGGCCACAGCGATGAGCAGGATGGCCCCGCTCTCGTACAGCAGGATGGTCGGGTCCGTGTCCTTGCCTTGCAGGATGATCAGCCGCGCGAGCGCTGTGATGGCGATGAACAGCGGGATCACGATCGGGATGCGCCGGCTGTTGTAAAACGCGCCGAGCATGCCCAAGACCTCGGCGTAGATGAACATCAGCAGCAGGTCCTTCAACTCGACCTTGCGGTTCTCGATCAGCATCATCACCTCCTGCACCATCGCCACCACGGTGAAGCCGGCGATCAGGATGAGGAAGACTTTCTCAGTGAACTCGATGGCGCGCTTCATGTCCATGGGGGCCCCTGCAGAAGTTGGAGTCAGGATGTTAAAGGCCAGCGCGCGACGCCGGCGCTGTGGGGCCGGCCAAGCGTTGGCACAGGGCCCAAGCCAAGGCCGCACCGGCCAGCGCTGCGCTGCCGGTGGCCACCCAGGTTTGTGACCAGCCTCCGTGGCCGGCCGCCCACCAGGCAGCCGCGGGCGGCCCCAGAAACTGGCCGGCACCGGTGCCCTGCGTAAGCAGGCCCACCACCACTGGCATGGCGCGAGGGTCCGCTGCCACCTGGCCTGCGAGCGCAAACAGTGTGGCCGGCACCAGCCCTCCTACGCCCGAGAAAACCAGCACGGCGGCATAGCGCATCGAGAAACTCACTGTGTCCTGCAGCGCGAAGGCGACAAACGCGCCGCCGGCCATGGCCGCAAAGCCGCACATCAGCAACACCCGCGCAGGCGTGCCTTGGTGCAGTGCCCGCCCACCGGCCACGTTGCCCCCCGCATTGGCCAAGGCGGCCACCGCAGTCAGCAGCCCTGCGGTGCCAGGCGCAATGCCCGCCTCTGCGTAGACCGTGGGCAGGAAGCCGATCACGGTCAACCACTGCGCTGAGTAGGCCCCAAAACTCAGGGCCAGCAGCCAGGGCCCGCTGCGGCCGAGCGTGGCGGTGAATATGCTGGCTGATGTGCTGGCTGATGTGCTGGCTGACGGGCTGGCCGTGGGGCTGCCCGTCGGGCTGACGGGCCCCGAGCCACCCTGGGGCCGGGCGCTCTCGGCCGTGCCATCTGGCTGCAGCACCACGGTGGCCGCCACGGCCATGGCCGCACTCAGCAACGCCAGACCGGCCCACCAGCCGGCCCAGCCCAGGGTGGCGATGGCCAGCGGGCCGAGCAGCAGTGCCAGCCCGGTGCCCGTGGGCATGTAGGTGCCCCACAGCCCCAGGCGCAGGCTCTGCCGGTGCGCCGGCACGATGCGGCGCAGCAGCGAAGGCGCCGACAGCGCCACCAGCAGCACGCCCACGCCCTCGGCCGCGCGGGCGGCCAGCAGCCCCTGGGCGCCGGTGGCCTGGGTGCCGGCCAAGCTCGCCAGCACCAGCAGCCACAGCCCGCCCAGCAGCGAGCGCCGCAGCCCGAAGCGATCAGCCCCCAGGCCCAGCGCGAGACCCAGCAGCATGCTGCCCAGTTGCACCGTGGACAGAAGAAACCCGGCCTCCACCAGCGAAACCCCCAGTTGCTGACGCAGCACCGGCAGCGCGGGGGGCAGCTTGCCCACGTGCATGGCGGCCACCACGCCGCAGCCCAGCAGCAGCCACTCGGCCAGGGGGTGGTCCTGGGCGTGCGGGGGGTGAGGCTGTGGGGGCGTGGAGTTCACGCGGCGCGGTCGTGCTTCAGGGGCCGCCGGGCTGCCCGCGCCGAGACGCCACCACATGCCGCACCACCATCGGAGCTGCCATCGCGCAGCCGATCAAGGTGGGTGTCAGCCCTGGGGCGATCATCAGTAGCGCAGCGGCGCCGCACAGCAGTTGTTCGGTGCGCGTCATCTCCACCAGGAAGAACTTCGACAGTGCCGCGGCCAGCAGCGTGATGCCCAGGATGCAGCCCACGAAGGTGACGGTGAAGTCGTACGGCGTGAAGCCCTTGGCCACGATCAGCAGGCTGGGCGAGAACACGAACACAAAGGGCACCAGCACCTTGGCCATGCCCAGGCGGAAGGCGGTGTTGCCGGTCTTGAAGGGGTCGCTGCCCGCCATGCCTGCCGCGGCGTAGGCTGCCAGCGCCACGGGTGGCGTGATGTCGGCCAGCACCCCGTAATAGAAGACGAAGAAGTGCGCCACCAGCGGCTCCACGCCCAGCAGGGTGAGCGTGGGCGCGGCCACCGTCACCATGATGATGTAATTGGCCGTGGTGGGGATGCCGCAGCCCAGCAGGATGCACACCAGGCCCGTCATGATGAGCGCCACCAGCAGTGTGAGCGTCTTGGGGTCGGCGAGCGTGGCTGGGATCAGCGTGCCCACACCGCCCGCCACCGCTTGCGCGGCGCCCGTGATGATGGTGCTGAGCTTGAAGCCCACGCCCGTGAGCGTGACCACGCCGATGACGATGCCCACCGTGGCGGCCGCCGCGCCCACGGCCAGGGCGTACTTGGCCCCCGTACCCAGGCTTTCCACCAGCACCGGCAAGCCGATGCGGCCTTGCACCTTCAGCGCCTTGAGCAGAAAGGGCGTGGCCACCGCGCCCACGGCAAAGATCGCGAGCTTGATCTCCTGGCTCTCAAAGCCGCCAAAGACGATGAGCAGCAGCAGCGCGTGAAGCCCCGCCAGCAAGCCCCAGTGCCGCGCCGTGTTGCCATGCGCCACAGTGGTCAGGCCCACGATGGCGCAGGACGTGATGCCGGTGAAGGCGGCCAGGTACGGCGTGCGGCCCGACACCAGGATGAAGATCAGCAGCACCAGCGGGATGAGCGTGGGCCAGCGCTGCGCGAAGGACTCGCGCAACTTGGGCATCTCCTCGGGCGTGAGCCCGCGCAGGCCGTAGCGCTTGGCCTCGAAGTGCACCTGCATGAACACGCCGAAGAAGTGCATGAAGGCCGGCACCGCCGCCGCCGCGATGATGGTCTGGTACGGCACCGACAAGAACTCGATCATCAGGAAGGCCGCCGCGCCCAGCACCGGCGGCGTGATCTGCCCGCCCGTGGAGGCCGCGGCCTCTACCGCGCCGGCAAACTCGCGCTTGTAGCCCACGCGGATCATGGCCGGGATGGTGAGCGAGCCCACCGTCACCGCGTTGGCCACCGATGAGCCCGAGAGCATGCCGAACATGGCCGAGCCGAAGACACTCACCTTGGCTGGCCCGCCGGCATAACGCCCGGCCACCGCCGAGGCCACGTCCAGAAAGAGTTGCCCCAGGCCGATGCGCGTGGCCAGCACGCCGAAGAGTACGAAATGGAAGACGTAGGTGGCCACCACGCCCACCGCCACGCCGTAGATGCCCTGGCTGGTGAGGTACTGGTGGCTGATGAGTTGGTTCCAGCTGGAACCGGCGTGCTTGAGCAGCCCGGGGAAAGCCGGGCCGAACAGCGCGTACAGCATGAAGACGATGGCGATGACCGGCAGCGGCCAGCCCATGCTGCGCCGCGTGGCCTCCAGCAACGCCACGATCAGCACCGTGCCCATCACCACGTCCAGCGGCAGCGGGTTGCCCACGCGGAACATCAGGTCGTGGAAGATCCAGGGGATGTAGAGCACCGAGGTGGCCACCGCGCCGGCGAGCACCCAGTCAAACCAGGGCAGGCCGCCGGGGTTCCAGAGGCTGGACGGCCGGGCCCGCTCCAGCAGCGCCGCACGGTGGGGAAACACCAGGAAGATCAGCCCCAGCACCAGGGCCAGGTGCACGCCGCGGTGGGTGATCTCCTGCAGTAGCCCGAAGCCGGCCGTGTAGTAGTGGAACAGCGACAACGCGATCAGCAGGCCGCCCACCAGCGTGGTGGCCGCCGTGCCCAGCGGCCGAAAGCGCATCTCGGGGTCGAACTTCTGCTCCAGTTCCTGAAGCTGCTTGTCGTCGGGCAGGGCGGTGGTGGTCATCAGATTCTCGAAAAAGCAAACGGGCGGTCCAGCGACCGCCCGTGGTCTCATGCCCGCAAGGGACTCACTTCATCAGGCCGGCTTCCCGGTAGTAGCGCACCGCGCCCGGGTGGAAGGGGATGCCCGCGCCCTGCACCGCGTTCTCCTTGGTGATGAACTTGCCCTTGGCGTGGCCGGCGCCCATGGCCTTCTGCCCATCGGCCGAGTACAGCGACTTGACGATCTCGTACACGAGGTTGGCGTCCACCTTGTCGCTGGTCACCCACTGAGCGCCCACGGCCAGGGTCCTCACCGCAGCCACGCCCTTGTAGGTGTCGGCCGGGATGGTGTCGGGCGCGAAGAAGCTCGAGCTGCGACGGATGGCCTCGGCCTGCGGGCCGTCAATCGCCACCAGCTCGATGCCCGCACCAGCAGAAGCCAGCTCGGATATCGCGCCTGCGGGCCAGCCGCCGGTGAAGAAGAAGGCGTCCAGTGAGCCGTCCTTGAGCTTGTCGCCGGCCTGGTTGGGCTTGATGTACTCGGGCCGCAGGTCCGAGTCCTTCAGGCCGTAGGCGGCAAGGATGGAGCGCGCGTTGATCAGCGTGCCCGAGCCCGGCTCGTCCAGCGCTACGCGCTTGCCCTTCAGGTCGGCCACGGACTTGATGCCCGCGCCCTTGCGCGCCACGATGTGCACGCTCTCGGGGTAGAGGTTGGCGATAAGGCGCAGCCCGGCGACAGCCGGCCGGCCTTCCCACACGCCCGTGCCGGTGTGCGCCCAGGTGGCCACGTCCGCCTGGGAGAAGCCCGACTCCAGCTGGCCGGCCGCCACGGCGTTGACATTGGCCACCGAGCCGGCGCTGGCCTGCGCCGTCGAGGCGATCTTTCCCGGCTGGCTCACCGTGTTGGCGATCATGCCGCCCACCGGGAAGTAGGTGCCGGCCGTGCCGCCGGTGCCGATTCGGAAGAACTGCTGGGCTTGCGCGGCGGTACCAGCAAGGGCCAGGGCGGCGGCGGCCAGAACGAGGCGGCGGGAGAGTTTCATGGAGTGAGCTCCTGGAGACGATGGAAAACCTGCGATCTTGCCCGACCCTACAGTGAGCGGGGGTTCAGGCAAACCCTCAGTAAAGGCCGCTTGCCCGAACCCTGTCCAGGTGAAAACCAGGCGAAGAGCCTCGTTCGCACACAGAGGGTTGCCGGTGCCTGAAGGAGTCGTTATCGAACTCCCAGATCCAGTGCCACGCCTGCAAACACCGCAAAGCCCACCCAATGGTTCAGCCGGAAGGCCTTGAAGCAGCCTTCGCGGGTGCGGTGACGGATGAGAGTCTCGTGCCAGATGGCCTGCGCGGCGGCGGCGGCAATGCCCAGCAGGAACAGGCCCCCCAGCCCGAGCATGCGGCCCAGCAGCGCCCAGCTCACCAGGTAGGCAGCGTAGAACCCCATCACCGACGCCACATCCCAGCGGCCAAGCGTGATGGCCGAGGTCTTCATGCCGATCTTCAGGTCGTCGTCGCGGTCGACCATGGCGTACTCGGTGTCGTAGGCCAGCACCCAGAACAGGTTGGAGGCGAGCAGCGCCCAGGCCTGCCAGGGCACGGCCGCCCCCACGGCGGCCAGGCTCCACTCGCGCCCGCCCTGGGCTGCTGCAAAGGCCATGGGGATGCCGAAGCTGAACGCCACGCCCAGCACCGCCTGCGGCATGGACACCAGGCGCTTGGCGTAGGGGTAAATGAGTGTGACGGCCAGCGCCGCGAAGGACAGCAGGATGGTGGGCGGGTTGGTGGTGAGCACCAGGGCAAAGGCGGCCAGCGCCAGCACCGCACCCACGGCCAGCGCCTCCTTCACCGACACCGCGCCCGAGGTGACGGGGCGCTGCGCGGTGCGCTTGACGTGGCGGTCGAAATCACGATCGGCCACGTCGTTGATGCAGCAACCCGCACTGCGCATCAGGACGGTGCCCAGCACGAACACGAGCACCAGGTGCCAGCCCGGAAAGCCGTCCGCCGCGATCCACAACGCCGACAGCGACGGCCACAGCAGCAGCAGCCAGCCCGCAGGGCGGTCCCACCGGATGAGGTTGAGGTAACGGTTCAGGCGCTTCAAGCGGGCTTGCGAAAGGTGTTGGGCGGACGTTCAGGCCTGCAGCAGGTCGGGCACCCGTGTCAGGGCACGGCCTTGGCGATCTCGGTAGACGTCGAAACCGGAATCGATGGTGAGTACGTGCCGGATCTTGAGGCGCCCTGCCGCCTCGGCTACCGAGGCGTCGGCCAGGTCGGCAAAGCGCACGCTGATGCGCAGCACCTCCTGCAGAGTGGCTGCTGGCGCTGGTACGTCCAGCGTCAACCCGCCGCGCTCGATCCAGCGCAGAAAGTCCAGCGCGGCGGCATTGCTCACCCGGCGGGCCAACAGTGCGCAGACTTCGGTGGCCACTGGCCAGGTGCTGATGACGCGCGCTTGCGGGTTGCGGCGCAGCCAGTCGATCACGCGCCCATGCCAGTTGTCAGATCGATTGAACAGGGCCACCAAGGGGCCGCTGTCGGCGACGACGGCTGCGACGACCGCCACTGGAGCGGTGGAAGCTCTGCGGGTCATGCGCGAGCCGGGGTCTCAGCGGCTGGCCGTCTTGGAGCCGCTGCCTCGTGCCGCATGCTTATCCTCGACCAGCTGCGCCCACTCGCGTTTTCGGTCCTGGGCCAGATTTGCAGGGCCGGTATGCTTGCCGAAGAGATCTTCTCCTACAGCAAAGGCTGACGGCTGCGGTGCGGGCGTTGATGTCAGATACACCCGCAGCGCTTCACGAAGCACCTCGCTGGCGCTCTTGCCCAGTGCCGCACTGCGCTGACGAAGGGCCTGCTCCATCTCGGAGGGCAGCTTGACGGTCATGGTCATGGCGGAGCTCGTTTGCGGAAGAGGGGTGTACGGTAATACGCCAAATAA
>Ga0114981_10001145_pt1 | contig 17474 bp, 15 predicted proteins | sample S_140806_MF_Meta_FD_87028 | JGI IMG/M metagenome (GOLD analysis project Ga0114981, IMG submission 87028) | Freshwater microbial communities from Lake Simoncouche, Canada to study carbon cycling - S_140806_MF_MetaG | ecosystem: Environmental > Aquatic > Freshwater > Lake | place: Lake...
CGTGCGCCGGGGATCCAGCAATGCCATTTGCATGTGCATCCACTGGTCGCTTTTTAATAAAATTGGATTCTTTCGCGCCAACCCGACCTTACTAGGGTTTGAAGACGGATTGTTTTACAACGAGGTGCGCAAACATAACATTGCAAACGCCACTACTGGCAGCGTGTGGATTCACCACTTTGGCAGCGTGACCCAAGAGCATATGAAAATGGTTTTAGGCATAAAAAGCCAAAATGCGCTCATAAAAGTCAATGACAAGAAGCTCTACAACCAGAGTTGGCTGGAGCGCAAGTTTTACCGCTACCATTTAAAACGTTCACATCAAGTATGGCGCGAACATGAACTTCGCTGCTTTGGCATGACGCTACATGGTACAAGAGAAAATAATGCATTTGTTTGGATATAACAAAGAGAATTTTATCTACACAGATCAAAAAAAATACCCACCAAACATATCTCAAAGAAGAACTCAGAATATGGGAAAAAATATTACGCAGAATCAGTAGTAATAAAATAATTACTTGGTTTTTAATTCAAGCATTCTTTTTTTAACAATACCAGCATTTAATTTATCTTTCGATTTATTGGTTTCAGAGTGATACAAATGTAAAACCTCGGTACACCATGAACCAGATCTTCTCATAACACCACTTAGGTGTAATCGAAATACAAAATCTGCATCTTCGTGCCCCCAGCCGTTAATATCTTCAGAAAACCCTTGAATATTTTGAATATCACTTTTCCAAGCCGCCATATTACATCCCTTGATTCGCCTCCAGATAAACACTTTGTAATTCCGCAGTGGGCTAGAAGGTAGTTTTATCCATAAAGGCATAAATTTATTCATACGCCCAAATATTCGATAAAGTAAAGATTTTTTTTTAATACTATTAAAGTCCCAATTGGTATCTGAGCACAACTGCTTAGATAATGAATTATTTAAAAGTATGCGACTGCCAGTTACCATGGCTTTTGCCCGTCGAAGCGCTCGGTGCTTTTCAATGAAGTCAGGTTGCGTAACACAATCACCATCAAGAAAAATTATGTATTCGCCGTCGGTGATTTGAATCGCCTTATTAAGAATCGCTGTCTTCCGAAATCCTAAATCTTCTTGCCAAACATACTTTATATTTATATTGCTTACTTTTTTAAGTTCTATTACTAATTGCTCAGTATCTTTTTTTGAGCCGTCATCCGCAATAATTATTTCAAAATCTTTATCTGTTTGGTTGAACAGAGATCGAACGCATAGATTCAGTGCGACAGGCCAATTATAGGTAGTAATAATAACGCTAATCATATTCTATGGAAATAAAAATTGACACGCAAGATCATACAATAACTTCGGTGCGAATGACTGCTAAGGGCATTTCATGCGTTCTCTAATTCTTAAAATTGCGGCAATCTCTAAAAAGAAAAATTCCCCCATGCCCACTCCAAAGAATGGGCAATTAAACAAACCTACAACAAATAGTACTGCCATTGTCGACTGCAAAGTGTTTTTAGCTTCCTTGTCTATTTTAGATGAATCTTTTATTAAAGCGAAAAAGAATCCAAGCATAATCAACAATCCAATAAAACCAAACTCTACCCACCAGAACAAATATTGTTGATGTGGTTGACTTACCGGTTCTTTTATCATTCCTCCGTTTACTTTATAAACTTCTGGCATGCTTCCAATACCATAACCCAATATTGGTTTATTTAGAATAGCATATATCGAAGCCCTCCACATTTCCAACCTTAGCCCCTCTGAACTTTTGGCTTGTGTTTCTAAATAGCTTTTAGTATTTGTTGGAATTTCCATTAGATTTTTAGAGAATGTAGGAGAGACTGCATAAAACACCAACGATAAAATAATTGGCGATAAAAAAGCCATTAAACGCCAACGACCTTTTAAAAGCCTAAATAACTCAATAGCAATAAATATTAATAAAACAATATAACCAGTTCGACCGCTCATTACGAAAATAATATTTAAAAGCATTGCTAAGATAATCAACTGTAAAAACCAATTACCCCAAAGCTTTATCCAATAATCTCGAAAGCCCCACAAACCAATAAGCGCCAATACGGTCATAATTGGTTGTTCCAACGTGCTTGTAAAAGCTATTCCCTTCTCAATTGGTCTTCTTGTTAATGGCACCTCGATACCAAACCACAATAGCCAAGAAATGCAAACAACAAAAATTTGGCCATATATTAACCACTTTAAAGTTTTTAAAGCACGGTCCTTTGTCATCAATAGGTAGTAAACGACTGCAAGCCATAGAAATCTTGTATGTGAATAAAAATATTTCCACTGGTCCAGCACGGTCGCATCTGACCAAGTCATAGATATTAAACACCAAAATACCGCAGCAATCATCCAAATAAAAATAATCGGAATATTTTTTATTGGATTGAATTGGAATATTTTTTTTCTGTCTATGAAAATCTGAACAATAAAGCCAATCAAGAGAATCAACTTGGATATAGAAACAGTAGCAGCGCCTAGGCTTACACAAAATGCAAGAGAGCAAAGTGCAAATAGCGTATATCTATCCCAAGCCTCAGAATATGTTATTTTAATATTCATTTTCAAAATTTATTATTGCTACACACATTCGTCTCTGATCTTGATTAAATCAATTTATTTCCTTAATTGAGGATTTGGCTTTCTAAAAGATCATACGATTAATTCCTTGTTTGGCGCTCCTGCTCTAGGTATACCCAATCAACTACGCCTTCAGTTGGCTCATACCCCGTTACCATTTGCTGTAAGAATTTTCTAATAACAGGAATATCGTTTACGCTTAGTACCAAACTCAGCGAATGGAGTTGAGCCTTCAACTGTTCCCAGGGTATAAATATTTCGTCGGCTAACATTATGCGAGGGTGCTGGGTTGGCCTTGGATTGTCACCTGTTAATAACTCCTCATAGAGCTTTTCCCCAGGCCTCAGCCCTGTTAACTTGATATCGATGTCCCCTTTTGGATTTTCTTCGTTTTTAAGTGTGAGGCCTGAGAGCTCGACAATTCGGCTCGCTAAGTCATATATCCGCACTGGTTTTCCCATATCTAACAAGAAGACGTCCCCGCCCGAGCCCATGGCTCCAGCTTGAATGACGAGTTGAGCGGCCTCCGGAATATTCATGAAGTAACGGGTGATATCAGGGTGGGTAAGCGTGATGGGGCCGCCTTTCTTAATCTGCTCACGAAACAAGGGTACCACGGAGCCACTAGAGCCAAGCACATTCCCAAACCGAACTATAGAGAAGCAAGTCCTTTTTACATAAACCGAATTGCCTGATTCGAGAGTACTCAAATCGGAAGAAGGATGCGTTGCATCATTCAAAGCCTGCAGCACCATCTCTGCGAGCCGCTTGGATGCCCCCATTATGTTGGTCGGTCGCACGGCCTTGTCGGTGCTGATCAGTACAAAGTTATTCACACCATTTCGAACTGCAGCCTCTGCGCACACCTTAGTACCCCAGACATTATTTCTAACGCCTTCTGCTGGGTTGTGCTCCACCAAGGGGACGTGCTTGTAGGCGGCGGCGTGGTAAACAGTGGCTGGTTTCCAAGTGTCCATGATCTCGTGCATGCGCACCTCATCGCAAACCGAAGCAAGCAAAGGAACAACCTCAAGGTCTTCGCCTGCAGAAATCCCACGAAGATCAAGAGCAGACTGGATTTCTTGGTGAATTTGGTAGAGCGCAAACTCACTCATCTCCACTAGTAACAAACGCTTTGGCTGCGTCTTGAGTACCTGCCGGCACAACTCGCTGCCGATACTCCCGCCTGCACCCGTAACCATCACTGTCTTATTTTGAGTGTTACGGATAAGGAGTAGTCCATTAGGTTTGACGGGTTCTCTACCTAGCAGATCGTCGATATCAAGTTCTCGCAAGTCGCTTAGGGTGACCTTGCCAGCTGCTATATCGCTAAGTCCTGGCAGAGTTCGAACAGAAAGTTTTATCTTCGTCAGCAAGGCAAGTATTTGGTTACGCCTGTCCCGAGAAGCCGATGGCATCGCAAGCAGTACGTCCGTGATGCCCTTTTGGCTAGCTACCTCTTCGAGATCCGCAGGGTTGTATATTTCCAGGCCATTTAGGACGTGCCCGTGCAACCGGTCGTCGTCGTCAAGAAACCCCACCACGCGCATCTCGTGGTTGTTAGCCATGCCAGAGGCGAGCTGGCGGCCCGCGTTTCCGGCGCCGTAAATCAGCACCTGCGGCAAGGCAGAGTTTTGAATCTGATTTTGGTACAAGCCCCCCAGCCACACCCGTGCCGCCGCACGAGAAGCGCCCAATAGCACCAGCAACAATAAAGGCTGAATTAAGCCCACCGTTCGCGGTACGCCCTGCACTCCATAAAAGGTAAAGACCGCCGAAAACAATACGCCGTAAAGTAACATGGCTCTTGCCACGGTCACCATGGCAAGCAGTCCGCTGTAGCGAAAAATAGCGCGGTACAACCCCGACGTGACAAATACAGGGATGGCGAAAAACAGAGAAGCTAAGGCCACCAGCCCCAATGGCGACAAAATGACGCCCGATAGGGCGACAAATTCACCCAGGCGAAGATAAAAAGCCAGCCATGCGCTGAGCACGCACAAACTGGCATCTAATACAAGCACAATGGCGCGCTTGGCTTGACGCGGCAGGGCCAACACAGGTGGCGCCAAGCCATTGAAAAGATGGGCCATTGCGTTAGCTATAAAGTGGCGTATATTTTTTGTCATATTTTTTAAATAAAGCTCAATGCGACACCCCGTCACTCTTCAAAACCTTAACGAGAGTCATCCAGATAATACGAAGGTCAAACCAAAAAGACTGTTTCTGCAAATAAACGACATCTAGCTTGACCTTCTCAGGAATCGGTAACTCATCACGGCCGTTGACTTGGGCCCAACCGGTCAGGCCGGGCACCAAGGTGTGCACTCCCTGCTCCGTGCGCAGAGAAATCAAGTCTTGCTGATTGAACAACGCTGGACGTGGACCAACAAAGCTCATGTCACCCGCCAGAATACTCCACAATTGAGGCAATTCGTCCAAACTGCTTTTGCGCAAAAAAGAACCGATGGGGGTCAGGTGCGTGCGTGCGTCAGCCAGAATATGGGTGGCAACCATAGGCGTACCCTTCTTCATGCTGCGGAACTTAGGCATTTTGAAAATGACGTTGTTCCGGCCAACGCGGTTTGACCAATACAGGACTGGCCCCTTAGACGTCAAACGGACTGCAATCGCCACTAACAACATCGGAACAAACAAGATGACAGCTGCCAGACAGCCGAGAAAAATATCAGAACCTCTTTTCATACAGTCATATAGGCAACTTTAGTATCCAATTTACAGACATCGACAACATCAAACCCTACAAGTTGCTTAACTTTGACATATCAATCTACAAAATTCCTTGTGATCGTTTCTCCTTTTCACCCTTGCCAAGAATCCACTTATATGACAATGAACTTGCAACTCATTCTTTATTAAAAAGGCTTGCAATGGTAGGCAAAAAACGATCATGCCGTTACACAATTTCGGTATCAAATAATTCACTGAATTAATGTTTTTTCAAAACAAGGTAATAATCTAAGTTATTCTTTACTGAATAAACCTCGCGAATTTTATCCAGATAAGGTGAACCAGTGTCACTGTTGTACAGGCTTTTATCGATCAAGATTTCTGAATCTTCTTTCATATTAACTACCTCTTCAAATTGCTTTTGCAATTCTGGGGTAGCAAAAGGCGTGTTGTTGGAATAGAGCCACCAATCGTTCAAAGATACGATTGGTTTTTGACGCGCGAAAACGTAAGGCCATCCGCGACCACCGATAATTACTAGAAATTTGCCGTCCTTCATAAGTTGAACTGCATCTTTATAGGCTAAAGCGGGACTCTTTAAGCAAAATGGCTGGCTAAGGCACTCCGGATATCGCACCAGTTGCCATACTGTTTTCGCGTACTCTTGGGTAAACGGCAACGCCGAAAAACATACTGCCAGTAAAACCCTTCCATTTAGCAATTTATCGCCGTATTTGATTACCAGAACAAAGATTGATAAAAGTATCAAATATATATGATAGTCCTTGTCTGATCCAGAATATATCCATAAAGCCACACCTACAAAGACAAATGTCCAACTTGCTCCATTATCGTAAAACCTTTGGGCGGAAACCACGTCAAGCGTTTTTAACAGTTTTTTAGAAAAGATCCAATTACGAAAATCCTTGAAAGTTTCTATCAAAAGATAGCCAATTACGAAAAGCGCTCCACTTTTTAAAAGAATTAGGAAATGATTCGAACGGCAGTAGAAGCAACCCCCAACTACATTTTTATAGTAATTATTGAATGATATGTTGGCAACAAACATTTCATTTATTGAAAGCCCCATCTGCAAAACGACCAAAACAAACAGAACAGCACCTGCAGCAACTGCAACGGCGAGTGGCCTAAACTTTGTTACTGCATTACTGCCTTGTTCACGCGTCATATTGGGTAGAACAAGCAGGGCCCCAACTACCCAAATCAAGTAGCCAATTGCGTCTATTCGGGTCATTACGGCTGATGTCGCAAAAAAACCTGCGAAGGCGGCATCCACTAGGCTGCTTGTAGCTATATATTTATTCGTGAAATAGTAGGCAAACAGAATTTGGGACGCTAGGAATAGAGCTATGGATGCGTTGGTTGGCTGTTGCGCCAAACTTATAGTTGCAATAACCAAAACTAAAGTTGCAAGCGACTTTTTCTTTTTTTCAACCAAGATGACCAGTGAGACGAAGAAGGTAAACGCCGTAAGCGCTAGGCTAAATAATGCCTGTGGCGCCCCAAAGCCAATAAACCAACCGATAATTTTCAGGAATACGTAATAGATTGGGCCTTTATGGTCAAAATACTGTGAGTAAAGACGATATGCATCGTCAGTGAACATTGCGCCTGCGTAGTACCCCCCAAAATCACTTCCCCACTCGTAAGGCAACCTGAATGCCCAGAGAATTGAAACTACTGAGGAAGCGACTAGATATATTAATTGCATTATTTCTGAATAGTATTTAATATTTGCAAAGTAAGGAGGGATTTCCAACTACTCTTTATTTATACGAACACTTCGCGCGAATTATTGTTTACGTGCTGCCTCCATTAGGAGATTTCTTCCTTGAAAATTTGCTTGCCATTTTTCGACCCTGCATGATGGCGTAGTTAGTCCCTCTATCTTCTGGATATATTTGCGCCATGGTATTTATAAAAAATCCTGCCACGTCCGTCTCTTGCTTTGGAACAACAGAGCTATACCACTTTGAAACAATAGGCTGCGAAAACTTAGCCCTCCAGACTTTTGCACTCAAAAGCCATCCCTTGCTGATCTCTGGAAACATTCTTTTAAGATGTCCGAGGGTATATTCAATTGCGTCATTATCTTGCATTTGATAAAGTTCATCTTCTTCTGGAAGATATTTAGACAAGTAAACAACGTGGCTACCCCCATAAGTGCGAGGCGATTCAAAGTTGGTATGCTCTATAACTGCGACAAAAGGGAACCCGGGATCATTGACGTTAATCCAGTACGTTGAAGAAAGGCTACGATCAAGCTCAAGAACAATACAGATATTGGCGAGATAGTTGATGCTTTTTAGTCTTGTTAAGTAGTCTTTGCTGCAATGGTTTTCTAATAAATTGGCAATGATGGGCAGAGGAGTCGTAGCGACAACCACATCCGCGAGGTAAATTTTATTGCCAGAAACAACCCCTGTTATTTGCCCATTCCTTACCATTAGCTCCGTGACGCAGCTGTCCGTTATCACCTCTCCGCCGAGTATTCTTATTTCCTCTGCAATTTTTGCTATGAGTGAGGAAAAGCCTCCTCGGTAATATGCCAGCTGCTCCTTTCCAGCCTTTCCCCGGCTACCACCTCGCAACTTTAGCTTATTCCATATCCAGACAGCAGACACTTCTTGAGCCGCCTTTCCAAATTTCCCACGCAATAAGGGCTCCCAAACGACCTTATAGACTTCATCCCCACACATTTTTCGCAACCATTCCGTGGCCGTTTCGCTTTCGAGCGATTTCCAGTCTTTAACTCGTCTGACTAGCAAAGTTAATATTCCGAGCCGGATTCGGCCAATCATTGATAGCGGTTTGAATTTGAGCAGGTCAATTGGGGTCGACAGTTTAAAGAACTTATTACCAATAAAGATACCGGTGCGTGATGGGTTGACAAGCAGGTTGTCATTTAAGCCAAGGTCAGCAATAAGTTCCATCGCCGCGCTGTCACTAGTAAACCAGTGGTGGTAAAACTTTTCCACTTTTACACCGTTTATTTCAAAGCTACTTGCCAGTCCTCCTATTTGGTCATCGCTTTCCAGCACGGTTACTTGAATTCCTTTATTGGCAAGGTCGTACGCTAGGCTAAGCCCCGTAAATCCACCGCCGATGATGATCACACAATCAGCAACTATTTGAAATTTATCTAACAGCATTTCATTCTTCATTTATAAAGCCACTCGGGTAGATTACTGTTTTTCGATTTCTTTGATGTAAATAACTCTTGTGCCACATATTCTTTTGATCTTGAATCCATTCACTTCGTAGAATGAGCCAGAGCGCCCAACTCCTTTTCCTTGCAATGTTTTTACAACTAGCCCCTTGGCATTTGTTCTTGTTCTAAGCTCGTTGTCCAGCCGTTCGACCAACGCCTTTCCAACACCCATACTTTGACAATTTGGATGTATGGCTATGTAGCAAAGCTCCATAACTTCATCTACCGCATTTGGAGAAATTGCCGATCTGATGACGTATACAGCCACAGAAATTGTTAACGCCATTAGTAAAAATGGTGCATTTCTAAATGCCAATACCCAAGCTTTAATAAATTTATACAGGTTTTGGGTAACCACCCTTTTTAACAAACCGACTGAATTACAAGCAAAGACAAAGCCCTTTATCTCGTTAGATTCCATTGCAACATAGCCATGACTGTCAGACGAAGCAAGCAATTCCGGAATGTATGTCTCAACGATAAATTCAGCTCCTAATTGACTTAGGAAATCATCGGGTAGTGCGGCGAGCCAAATCTGTATCAATTCGTCCCTATCTCGCGTATGGTTGTATTCCCTTATCAAATATTCCATCTACGAAAAATTTCTTCTGCTGTTGAGAGAATTGTGCCTTGAGGCGATTCTCCAGTGTTTGAAGGCAGGATGGAACTATCCACCACGTACAAACCTTTGTGCCCCCAGACTTGGGCATCTAGGTCAACAATACCGGTGTCCCTAGAATGACCCATTTTGCATGCGCTCATTCCGTGAACACTAACGCCTATCAAATGTTCCGGACGAATACTTTCTATGGTACCAAGAGCTTCACGCAAGTTTCTCGCCTTGTATTGCCCCGCTTTCAAAGGCAGAACAATTTCAGTTGCTTTTGCGGCGAACAATAACTCAGCCAATAAAGCTAGTCCACGTTTTGCCAGCAGAAAGGACCGAGCATCCCATCCCCAAGACACATAGGTTTGCCCAAATAAAGATCCAACTTTGGCATTTACTTCAGGCCTAATCATTACTGTGAAAATACCAAGATTTTGAACTTCGCGCATGTACGACTTAAAGTCCTCGGGGTGCAGATGACTTAAAGAAGATGCTAAATAGGTATTTGTAAAATTTGAGGTCATGAAGAGCATGCTTTCTGACATGAACTCCTGAACTTGGTCAGTAAGAATTGTTCCGAAATTCGCATCCACATTATTTTCAAATTTAGCAATGATTTTGAAGTTGATATGAAATTGAAAAAAGTAGCCCGCCCGCTTTGACAAAGCAGACTTTCTCAAAAGATTAGACGACTCTGTAGCACCCGCGCATATAACCAATCTGCTTGAAATGACCTCCTCCATCTTATTTTGATGGCGATACTTGATTTTCCATTTTCCTGAAACAAGTTTTTCAATTACTGTCACTTGGCTTGAACTTCTTATGTCAATACCAACATGCTCTTTAAGCATCACCTTTTCCGCGGTCATCTTTGCGCCTACTGGACAACCGGATGCACATCGATTTAGGTTTTGGCAGCCCTTGATAGCCCTAGGAACTTGGACAACCTGCCAAGATTTTTCTTGGGCCGCTTTTCTAAGCAAACGAGATGCGGTATTGCCGAGGCCATAGGATTGATGATCTGAACTAACCGAGAATTCGCTAGCAAGCACGGCTTCACTTGCATCCCATGTGGACGATTCGTAGACTGAACCGGGAATTAACTCCCTCCATTCAGCCAGAACTTTTTTTGGTGTCGGCCAATACAAGGCACCATTAATTTGCGTGCCTCCACCCAACACTTTTGCCTGGCCAAAAGGCATTAGGAATGGCCCTAGCATTGGAACAACACCGCCGCTCCAGTAGTGTTTGAATAAACCCTCGGCTACTCCAGCACCGCGGTCCATTTCTGGCCCCGCCTCAAGTAGAGTAACTTCTTTTCCGGCTTTGGCCAATCTATTGGCTATTAGTGATCCACCAGGTCCGGATCCCACTACAACGCACTCAACCTGCGGAGCTGTCTGCATTGTAATTTGCCATCATTACTACTGTGATGATTAAGTTATGGAAAGAGTTTAAAACGGGAGCCTTTGATAGCAGTTTTAGCGAAAGTTTATCTCCCAACAATAAGACCGTTGCGGCAGCAAATATCAAATACATTTTTAAGGCTAAGCGAACAATGAATGAATTGTTTAAAACAAACAAATCCAACAGTTTCAGCGTAGTCTGATCAATTGCTCTCTGCAATCCATAATTGGAAGTTATTAGCCTCAGATAAGCTGTTTTCATGCTAGATATTTCTTGCCGTATTTGAAGGATGCAAATTTGAGAATCAACTCGTACTTGCTTTTATTGAATATACTTTTCAGCGAATTGTGCATGTGACTCCAATCCTTTTCTGTAGACATTAAAGTGGGGGCAACTATCAGAGGAGTATCAACGTTACTTCCGAAATAGGTCAAAATCCCATGCGTTTCGAATAACTCATGTATGACACTGCTAGCAACGAGCTTCTTTCGGAAATTTTCATCCTTTAGCACTCCAAATGGAACATAATCTAAGAGACGATCTATTATCGGATTGATTTCACTATTCAAGGCTATCCCCAGCAATGCACCAACACCCCTGGCATCTAAAAGCCACATTGGATGTTCTTTAACCAGATCTCTCAATCTTGGAAGAAGATATCCCTCAATCTTTTTTGCTTTTATGTTTAACCCTTCTTCCTCGATTATGCGAATCGCCTCTATAGCTGTAACGCACTCTTCGCCGAATCCGTTATATGTCGTTGAATGCAACGTTGCATCTATATCACTGCCATACGCGGCCTTAAATATATCTCGAGTTGCCACAAAACCAGAAATTGATGACTTACCACCGCCAAAAGATTTTGACATTGATAGCAAGTCAGGCGACACACCATGTCTCAAAAAGTAAAACCAATCTCCCGTTTTCGCCCAACCCGTATATACCTCGTCAAATATTAAAGGGATTTTGTATTTGGTACATAAAGTTCGCAATTGCACCAAAAACTCTCTATCGCACTCTTGAACATTGCTGGCATTAAAAGGTTCAATGAGAATAGCATAGTGCGATGATTTCCCATCAATTAGATGCTCTTCGAGTATGGCCCTTACACTCGATATATTGTTATATTTAAATCTGTCGATGTTCGGTATTGTTGGCCACCTAAACTTAATCTCAGGGGAACCGGTCAGCCCAGCCGAGCCAAGTAGTTTTCCATGGAAAGATATATCAGCTGTAGCTATTCTGCTGCGAGCCCCATTAAATGATTTGTAAGCTAGCTTTACGGCGCCCTCAACAGCTTCAGCACCTGAATTACAGAAATAAGAAACCGCAAGCTCATTAGGCAAAATTGTAGAAATCGAATGTGCAAGAGCTGCTAAATAGGGATTAAGAAAATTCTTATGCACCTCCATTTTTTTTTGCTGCTGGAAAAGGCTTCTTACTTGCAGTATCTTAGGATGGTTATGCCCATGATTTAATACACCTATACCCGCAGTAAAGTCACTAATTTTCCTTCCATCTCTGAGGTATATGTATTGACCTTCAGACCTGTCAACGAGTAATCTTGCCGGCGAGAAACTAGACAGTAGATTAATTTGCCCTTCGTTAACATATTTTTTGTATAGGTCATGAACATCATTGATAGAAAGATTTTCTATTTCATTGAGCGAATATGTTTTTATCATTATGAGGTTTTTCCATTCTCGTCGAAAGTATATAAGCTATGAATTTTCATAGTGAGAATCCAAGAAATAAAAATTACCATTAATTGACTAATATATATATCCATTAGGAGATAGTCAACTAATATCTTGAAAAATGTCGACGTTATGAATATGATTCCAATATAAGCCAAATAACCTCTCTTTAACGAAGTTTTTAAGTCGGATCTAGATTTGAATACAAAGCTTCGATACGTGAGGATAGATAATCCAATGGTAATGAAACTAGCTAAATAGGATATAAAAAAAGAGTCAAGCACCTCATTCAACAACCCATGCAAGATTATGAGGAGGAAGTATCCAATGACTGTATTTAATATACCTACAAGAAAATATTTTTTTAAGCTCTTGAGCATACAATCAACTATAAATCCGCTTTCGTTATCTCGTCCGATATAAAAAATAGTGGGCGGCTTTTTACTTCACCATAAATACGACCAATATATTCACCAACAATTCCCATCACAATCAATTGAATTCCGCCAATAAGTAAAATTACAATGAATAACAATGTCCAACCAGGCACCCAATACGATGTAAATAAGCGAGCATATAGGCCGTAGAGAATACCAAAAACACTAAAAAATGAAATTACGAAGCCGAGTACGCTTGCAATCCGAAGAGGTCTTGTAGAAAAAGACAAAATGCCATCAAGTGCGAAAGAAAGCATTTTTCGCAATGGATACTTTGTTATTCCAGCCAGTCGCGCATCACGCTTGTAATATAACGGAACTTGTTTAAACCCTATCCATGCGATCATTCCCCTTATAAAGCGATCTTTTTCTGGCATCTGTCCCAAAGCCTGAATCACACGTTGATCCACAAGCCTGAAGTCTCCAGTATCTAATGGAATTCTGGTATCAGACAATAAGTTTATTACCCTATAAAATAATTTCGCAGTTTCTAATTTAAATCTAGACTCACCACTCCTAGCGATTCTTACACCATAAACCACATCTGCCCCATGCCGCCACAACTTCAACATCTCAGGAATATATTCCGGGGGGTCCTGCAAATCAGCATCAATTATAACTACCGCGTGCCCCTCTGCCTTGGATACGCCGGCAGATAATGCTAGCTGATGCCCGAAATTTCGAGAAAGTCTAAGCACCTTGACTGTGTGTTCAGATTGTAAACAAATGACCTGTAAAAGTTCAAATGTATCATCTAGACTTCCATCGTCAACGTAGATTATCTCATATTCGTGACTCTTATCTTCATCTATTATTTTTTTAAGTCTTTGGTGAGTAACTTGTATTACCGATTCCTCGTTAAAACAAGGTACTACAATTGAAATTTTAGGTAACCCATGGAATTTTCGTTCGCCTTCATTTTTAACAGATTGATTTGACATGAGTATGGATTATTTAAATACTTCGATTTCTCACAGCACAAATTACAACAATCTATTCGACAAATTCATTAAACCCATTGATAATCGAGTGCTACCTTTGCCAGCTCTAAGATCCTTAATTAAAACGATGAGCCTGCCAGGGTACCTAATATAGCTACTTAAATAAAATAAAAGAAATCCGCCTACTTTAAATAAATAGAGCATTATTTTTCCGTAATGATTTGAATAGCTCTCAGATACAGCTAGGCTACCTTGTCCGGCGAGCTCATAGAAATACTCATCGTTTAACTCGACTTTATTCTTATTATTTAAGTTTTCAAATATTTTCGAACCTGGATAGATGGATAGCGAAGTTATTAATATGTCGTCAAGCCCCGCAAATGCCATTCTCACAATAAATACATATGTCTTAAACACGTCCATCATATTTTCTTCGGGATAGCCTAATATAATATTTGCTTTTGTTAAAATTTGAAGGCGGTAACAACAATTAATCGACTCAATCATTTTGTCTTTATTTATCATTTTCTTCATTATTTTTAATATTTTTTCAGACCCGCTTTCAGGCGCATAATCTAAATCATTACACCCCGAGTCCTTCATTATTTTTAGGATTTCGTAGCTAAGCGCTTCAGACCTCGTACCACTTGGCAAGCCCCAAGTGATATCAAGTTTTCTACTTATTAATTTTTGCCCGAACTCCCTAATCCAAGATTTATTCACTATTGCAGTTAAATCAGCAAAGTCAAAATGTGTTACGTTGTAATTTTTGTTTAACTCTTCCATTTCGTCAATTACTTTTTCGGGATCTCTAGCCCTCCATAGATTTCCCCACATTGTGGGATTTGAACAAAACGTGCATTTGTATGGACACCCCCTACTCGCTACGATGGGCATGGCGCGCCTAAATTGACCTGTTTCCCCATTGCTTGTGTTACTTACTCCGGAATTCAAATATCCTGACAAGTTAAATAACTCCCAGGCAGGGTTATGTATTTCATCAATTTCTTTTATTCTTGTTCTTGGTGCTGTTGAGACGATTTGATTTTCCCTTTTAAAAAAGATACCTGAAATCATTTCATTAACAGGTCTTTTTTCAATTAATTTCGAAATAATTTCTCTCAGCGTCGCCTCGCCCTCTCCGGCCACAACAATATCAAGTTTCGAATTGGTCAAAGAGAAAACTGGGAGGGCCGTGAAGTGTTCGCCCCCTCCAATTATTATTGTGTCAGGATATCTTTCTTTTAGTTTATTGATCAACTCTCTTACAATAGGCCACTCCATTGAAAACATACTACTAATTAAGACTATATCTGGAGTTTTTCGTACACTTAGTAATATTTCATCTGGTTCTTCACCGAAAATAAGTATTCCTTTTGCATATTCTTTTGCATAAGCGAGGTTAGGGTTTTTTGCCAACGCATCAATGACTTCAATATTTGTCAAATCTTTTATTGCCCCCAAGACATAGGCAAGCCCTATAGGCATGCCAGGAGAAATCATTACTGATAATTTGCTAAATAAGGTTGGCGGCCTGATCGCTAATAAATTCATTTATTTCCTTTTACTCTCTTCTAAATTGTTTTTTATCTACTGGTTACAAGAGGTAACATAGAACATCTTTGGCACCACGTTTTGTCCGTTAGCATAGATCCAGTCACCGGAAGTTTAAAAACTTGCAAGCCTCACAATTATTAACAGCCTTTTTGTAACTTGCACCATCAAACCTAAAGATTTGAAATCTCTAAGCTACCAAATCTTAATTGTAAACGGCAATTGGTGACAGAGCTTTTTAACTTACGACACGATCAAAATAATGTGTAACCAATTAACGTGTCGCAATTTTTTCTTTAATCTCTTCGTAGCTTTCTGGCTACAGATGGTGTGCTTATCCACCAGTTGTTTTTTATGTATATAAATCAACACTTGCTATTTATTAGTTTTCAAAAAATACTCTGCAGAAAGGCGTAAAGCGTCCTCCATAGCCACAGGCGGCCGCCAACCCAGCAGGGTGCGAGCTTTGCTGATATCCACCTGCATAGAGGCACAAAGCCGCTGCGTCAAATCCTCCCTCCCCATCACCCTGGCGCCCCACTCTAACAAACTATTTGGCACTGAGACCAATCGGTCTGGAACATGCAGCGCATGAGCCATGCGCCGCAACAATTCGGTGGTGGATACGTCCTCACCATCAGACACCAAAAAGGTTTGATTTGCTGCCATCGGATGACTCAAACATACGCAGATAAAGTCCACAAGGTTATCCAACGACACTAGGCTACGCAGATTGTGAACGCTCCCTAGCGGTAGCGGAATGCCTCTGCACAACCACCGCATCAACTTGTGAAAATTAGCCTTCACCCCCGGCCCGTAAACTAACGGCGGACGAATGATCACTACCTCCATACCGGTTTCCATCGCAATACCCCGCAAGAATTTCTCCGCCTCCTGCTTGGAAGCGGTGTATGGATCCATTGAATCCGACACATCTTTTTCATCAAAGGGTCTGTTCTGAGTAATGTCGCCACAAACTTTCGCGGTGCTAAGGTATAGGAAACGGCGTACGCCTTTTAAAGCGGCCTGCTTAGCTAAACATGCGGTGCCCAGAGCATTCACCTCCCAATAGTCTCCTAGATTGTCTCGCTGCAATTTTGACGGTACATGCGCCAATCCGGCAAGATGAATCACTGTATCCGCCCCAGCCAACGCACCCCCCCATGCAGTCGTTGAACCAATATCACCCACAGAGACTACTTCCGCAGTTGGATGAAGCTTTGTAATGCTCCGCGCTACAGCGCGAAACATCCTGTTTTTGTCGGATAACTCCGCGCACAGAGCGCGTCCTATAAACCCGGATGCCCCAGTGACCAATATCACTGTGTTACCGAGTTGAAACTACCCCGCGCCTTTTTCATAGATTCGGTGGTTTTGAGAAGAACTGCGGCGCTCTTGACAGAATTTTTTTCACGATAAAAAGAGGCGTCACTCTGAGTCCATTTTTTTTGCATATCTGGTATGCCTCTATATTACCTTTGATAACGTTGGCTACGGACCTATTGGTCGCCCCCCCAACGCGCATCTTTACTAACACCCTAGGCAAGTAAACCGACTGTATTTTGCATATTGAGAGAAATCGCATTGTGAGATCAAAATCAGACTGCAACCGAAAGGCTAGATCAAAGTCCCCGTATCTTTCAAACACCGTGCGCCTGACAAAAAAGGTTGGATGAGCTGGCATCCATCCCTTTTCAAATAAACCATCACGATAGGGTCTCGACTTCCAGTAACGCACCACCCGGGTCAACGACTCATCCATATAAACAAGATCGCCATAACAGGCACTAACAGTAGCGTCATTAAAGATAGCGGCAATCTCTCCCAAAACATTTGCATCTGAATACACGTCATCCGCATTAAGAAACCCAACAACATCACCCGTTGCAAGGCGGACCCCTTTGTTCATGGCGTCATAGATTCCCATGTCAGGCTCTGATACCGTCTTGGAGAATTTATTCAAGTGCCGATTAACAATACCCAATGAGCCATCCGTGGAGGCGCCATCTATAAGAATATGCTCGACATGCGGGTAATCTTGCCCAGCCACGGAAAGTATCGTATCTTCAATCGTGGCAACACAATTGCGGGCAACCGTGACAATGGAAATCTTGGCTGATGTCAAAACTTCGCTAGCCGATGTTTCTGTTGATTACCCAGTTACCCATGAACAAGACGTCCATTTTCGTACGCAAAAAACAATCCAATGCTTCATCTAAATGACATACAACCGGTTCGTTTTCGTTGAACGATGTGTTGAGGACCATCGGCACACCAGTAAGTTCATAAAATTTTTCAATGAGCATGTAGTA
>Ga0114981_10001147_pt1 | contig 17446 bp, 21 predicted proteins | sample S_140806_MF_Meta_FD_87028 | JGI IMG/M metagenome (GOLD analysis project Ga0114981, IMG submission 87028) | Freshwater microbial communities from Lake Simoncouche, Canada to study carbon cycling - S_140806_MF_MetaG | ecosystem: Environmental > Aquatic > Freshwater > Lake | place: Lake...
ATTCTGACCAGTCATGGTAGCAACGCCTTGAGACATAAGTCTCTGATTTACAGCGTCCATAGTATTAGGCATCATGCCGTAGCCAACAGCGCCAACTTTTAGAACGCCACTTGCTACAGAAAGGCCATAATCAAGCTTAGTTCTTGGAACTTTAAACTGCTCCATCCGAGCCATAATCTGGTCAGAAGTAGCTTTAATGTCCATGCCCAAACCGCCGCTAGCGTGCGGATTAAATCCAGGAACTCCTACATTAGCGATAGAAGCTCCGGCTCCTCCACCAACTGATGGCATAGCGAGGCCCTCAAAGCCCCCAGGGCCTCCTCCAGAGCTACTAGCGCCTGCTGCGCCTACTTTGCCCTTGCCACCATACATCTTTGACCACGTAGAATAAATACGCTGCATGGTCTTTTCTACATCAAGGAGGTTTTTCTTCCACTTCAATGTTTCGGCGTTAATTTCTTGCAGAACTTTTTTACTAGAGTAGTTACTCTTAGGTCCACCTCCGGTTGGAGGTAGAAGACCATCAGTAGGTGATGCCACGAATGTCTCCTCTAGTTACTCTTAATGCTGCTCGTTTAAGCCACATCATACGTTCTCTATGCGTTAACGCCTTTATTTCAGTCAACGTCCAACCAGTAAATACTGAGCTAATAACTTCGTAAGATTCAACTAAGTACTGGTAGACCTCTGGCCTAAAGTCGAAACAAATCCGCTAGGGTAAGCGGAATCGGGACCTCCAGCCCGCAATCTAAGCAATTCTTAGAGATAGAGCTTAGGTCAGGACCAGGGTTGTTATCTATGATTGCTTTTAAGATTGTGCGTCGATCCTGCATTCCAATCTTACGAACCTGATTAGGATCTAGAATTGGTGATCCGTTGATAGCTGAGATGCACTCTTTAAGAAGAATACTATCTAGTTCAGCGGATGTTTTATCTGCAGTTGTGATTAGTTTCTTTTGCACCGCTCCGTTAGGAAGTTCAAAAGTTACTTCACCGATCTTGCAATCTACTTTAAATGTACGAACTTGTGGTTCTTTTAGGCGATCTAGTTTAACATCCTCATTAAGATCAATTGCAAAGGTCTGCTGAACTTCACAGTGTGGGCAAAGACCTTCAAGATCAATATTTGATCCAAAAGTTGCCACACGAATCTTCATAATGAGGTATTCGCGATCTCCGGAAAGGAGTGAGTCCAATACATCTGGGGTGCAGGGCTTATCGCCGATCTTTACGGTACCTCGTTGCAAAATTGCTAGGAGACTACGACCGTAATCTTTGATCTTTGAGAGTGCCTCTTCATCATCACCGTTGAGCTCCCTAATCTCTGCATGGTTTGTAGTTGTTCCAGTAAATGGATCGTACAAACCTGCTAACAGCTCTATATCTCCAGAAGGAGGAAGGACCACCTTAGCCGATGAAGTTTCTTCTACCGGTTCTGGTGACCCTTCCTCTTCCGTAGGAATAGATAGGGCTGCCGCGATTAGTTGTTGCGCGAGCTCTGGGTTTTCTTCTGCACTAATTGTGTTCATATCTTGTGTCATTTTATATTCCCTCTAGTAGTAGGTATTAAATTTTGAATTTAGCTGCGGTTGTGGCGTAATCAGGTGCGTAGTTGACATCGAAGCCTTCATGGACAACAGTCATACCTTCAACCATAAGGCCTTCGCCACCTGAGTTCAAATCACCATATACCAGGCTTGAAATCCAAGCATTGTACAATCTAAAGCGCATTGATACGTGCAAGTCGTAAGGGTTTGTAGCACGTCCGCCGGCACTTGTCTTTGTGTTAGCTGGGTTTGGATGGCTGATTACCGATACATCAATGTTGCAGCGGAAATCATGGCCTACACCTGCATTTGTGCGGCCTGAGACCACAGCAAATAGCTGGCGCATCCATTGGTGATTCTGGTTGCTACCAAGAATAGTTCCTCTTGTAAAGCTGACTGGCTCAAAGCTAGTCTGGCCTGGCAAGTAGTGAACTGCGGTGTTGTACCCACCTTCACGGTATGCAATAGGAGCTACAGAGATACCAAAACCTGAAGCATTGGTAAAGCCAATGGTTTTCTGGAAATCTACAGCAGCAGAACTCTTGGTATCATGGGGAAGGAATTCCACCAAGAACCTAAAGTTACGAATTGGATCGGTAGCTACGCTACTGAATGGGTTAATTGTTGGGCTAGCCATTTTCTATTTTCTCCTTAAACCGTCGCGTCGCCGGTGATCTGGCCGATAGTGATTAGTACGAATTCTGCCGGGTACTCTAGAGCAACGCCGACTTGAACATTAACACGGCCATTTGCAATGTCCGCATCAGAGTTTGTGGTTGAGTCACACTTTACAAAGAAAGCCTGATCTGGTGAAGATCCGCGCAAACCACCGCTTTGCCAGTAAATGTTTAGGAAGTTTGCTACAGAAGAAGTAATCTTATTCCAAAGCAACGCATCGTTATTCTCAAATACGGCAAAGTTGGTACGGTCCGTTAGTTCTTTCTTTAAATAGATTAAACTACGACGAACGCTGATGTAGCGGTTAGCTGAAGTTGTGCTTAGTGTGCGAGCTCCCATAACACAGATACCTGCTCCTGGGGTTACCTTAAGAGCATTTACTGGGTAAGCAGCTCCGGTACCTCCATAAGCAAGGCCCTGATTAAGGGTATCTAGATCAGTATTAGAAAGGGTTGTTGCTAAGCCAACTACGCCGGTAAGACGAGTAGAGTAACCTGCTGGAGACTTAAACACGCCTCGAGAAGCATCTGTCTGCTGGTAAATACCCGCAATAGCGCCACCAGGAGCTACTGTTGCAGTAATTCCACGAATAGCCTTGCTTGTATCTGGGATGGTTACCCATGGGAAGTACATAGCTGACTGTCCACCATCAATGGAGGAAACAGTTGATACAGAGCCCGCAAAGCTAATTGCATTTGCAGCAGTTGTGTTTGTTGATAGAGCATCAACAATAACAAAGCCATCTCCACGAGCTTCTACATACTTGATTACACTGTTTACAGTAGATCCAACTGAAGATTCAACCCAGCTAGCTGAGCTTGCATCTGGAAGGTTAAAGATCAATGGAACAGAAATGCTGTCAAAGTCAGCGCTAGATGCACCACCGGTTGCAAATACTTTACCTGTTCCAACAAAATCAGCAGGAGCAACAGTGCCGCTAGAAACACCACCAGTTAATGAGTGTAAACCATCGTTTGCTGGAACAGTTCCCGCAGCAGTCGAAGCGCCAATGTCATCTACAGTGATGTAGCTTGAAGTAGCATTAATAATTGCCTTAAAGTAACGTGCATCAGTCTTAGTCATGCTAAGGTCTGTAAACTGTTCAACTGGATTGCTTTGTGAAGCAGTAGTACTGTTTAGAGGTGGGCCGTATACCGTGAGTGCAAACTTGCTTGCAGTTCCGTTGACTTCTACAGCGTACTGATTGCCCCAGTCGCCTACGTTTTTAGCAGTAACGCTTACGGTGTTTGCAGGGGTGGTATTAGTTAAAGTAACGGATGCAGCTGTAGCAGCTGATGTTACAACACGACGGACGTAAGCATCGCGACCGCCGTTTGCAAAAAATAAGTAAACAGCAATACTAGTAGGTACTGCAAAATCTAATGTTCCGTATAGTCTAACAAAGTCAGACCATGAAGTAATTAGGGTAGGGGTTGTTGGACCTTTTTTAAGATACCCAACAAATGCAGCAATAGCATTTGATGACTCATTAGTCGCAATGTCTTGCTGTACTGTGTTTTCTTGAATAAATACGCCCGGACGTCCGAGGCCGTAACTTGCCATAATTTAGCTCCTTAGCTAATAGGGGTTAATCTGAGGGGTCCAGTTAGTACTACGAATTAGGTACGTTTGTGTTCAGATAACTAGTAAAGGTTGAATTTACTGATGTTATTGTTGGTGCTTTTGCCACAAGAATACTTGGAAGTATCTCGGAGCTAACTCTTATTGTAAAGACATTTACGTACAAGCGCTTGCCTTGCTCCGTAATATCTCTTTTAGTATAACCAAGAAGCTCAAGCCTACGAATAGTCTTGTCTTCCGGAATCTCTAGTGTCCCAAACCTAAATGGGAGAATATTGGTCAAAAGTGCTGCAATAATAGCTCGATCATGCAAAGGCTGACGGGCATAAGAAGTAACCTGATAGTCAATAGCTACAGGTATTGGGGTTTCAGTTTTGTACTTAGTGCTTGAATTAGCACCTTCAGGAGTATACGGAAGTGTTGTAATACCCCGGTTATTACGCTCTTTTTCCTCCATAATATCTACTAAATCAATAGTTATGTATGGGTATGACTGCTCACGGATTTCAACGTCAGGTTGACCAAACCATACCCCCACTGGGCGAGCAGAGTTTTTAGCGTCAGATACCGTGATTCCTTTTAGCAAGGTTTTTAGAGCTTTATCTTCATTAATAATAAAAGTCATTAAAACACTCCTACCACAAACTGATCTACGACCCAGCCAATGTCTGATTCATATCCGCTAAACATTTTGGTTAAGTCATTATTAACAAACTTATGGATAAGATTACGACCGGCAGCAGGGTACTTTTTACTTCCTGTAAGCTCTAGGTCTAATACTTCTTGATCTAACTCATCAGGCCAAGTAATGTAAAAGTTAAACCCGCCGTCATGCATAATATACAATTGGCGACCAATGCTTGATGGCCATTGATATTCAACAAGGGCTTTTCTACGTAAAGCGGCGGTAGCTTTTGCTGCTGTTTGATTAACAATAATGTCTGATCGTTTTACAGCAAGAACTGTAAAAGGAGTCTTAGCACCTAAACCTGGGATGTTTACTGAGGATAAGTCTGAGTTCACTTTTTACCCTTTAGCAGTGAGGCACCGATCCAGCCTGCTGCTAAAGATTTAATGTTGAATTTATCAAGGCCCGCCACGCCTCGAAGGAACTCTCTACGGTCAGCTTCAGTTTCTTTCTGAGCTATTTTTTGACCTAGTATTAACATCGCAAATTTCCTCTTCTTGAGGGCAGTACTTCAGCAGGTTCCGGATAAATCCGGTATCTCTATGAATGTACAACTAAATTAATAAATAATCTTAGTGAACTATTTCTTTTTTGGAGCAGCTTTTTTAGCAGGAGCTTTTGTAGTTTTGCAAGAACAGTTTGCTTTTCCACAGTTGGTGCACTTGCTGTTTTTACATACACATTTAGCTTTTTTGCATTTTTTACACATTATTTTTTGCCTGTTTTCTTTGTAGTAGTTTTTTTAGCTGGCTTTTTCTTAGCAAACTTCTTGTTAGCAGCAGCTAAGGTTTTTTGTCCATGCTTATCTTTTGGCTTCATACAACCACATGTTGCACACATATTTATAGTCCTTATCGTGAAATTGTTAGTACGGCTACGCTTGATGCACCTGAAGAGATAGCATAAAGCTCTGAATTTACAGGGATATCTGTAAGAGTGTAAGAAGCACCTGCGGCTAGTTTGTAGCCATAAGCACTAGAAGTTACGGTTGATCCACCCAAATATACGGTAGCTGAACCGTCAACATTCTGAACAGTCACAGTAACGGTGTTGTAAGCTTCTGAACCAGCAGTAGTAATAATAACTGGGGTTGAAGCATTAAGAACTTTAAGAGCACCAGTAATAGCAGGTAACGCTACGCCAGGCTTGCTTTCAGAGCCACTAATAGCTCCGGTTGTTGGATCTACTGAAATTGCCATTATTTCTTAACCATTCTTTCTGTGCCAGCTTTTGGCAGCTTTGATACCCTGTTGGGTAGTTTTAATCTTACCACCAGATTTCTTAGTTAGGTCTATATCCTTGTATTTTCCTGACTTTTTATTTGGGTGGTTGACGTGAATGTCACCGTCTTTAGCTTTATAAGCTACGTGTTTTTCGCCATTAATTTGAGCGGTTTCTGGGTTCATATTTGCTCTCCTAAGCTGAATATTGACTAAATTGTCTGTCGTTGACAAGTTCTTCAGGATTGATCTGAGAAGCGTCCAACGTAAACAAGGTGTACTTATCTGTAATTAAACCACGTGGGTAGAAGTGTGTAGGCCTAAAAACTTCATTTCTAAATACAATACGATCTCTCAAGAAGTCATCCGGAGAGGTAGGCATTGTAGGGAATAGTTTTTCTACATCTGCCATATTAAGGGTAACCCTTAAAACGTCAGTATTGTAAAAGCCTCTCTCATCTTGAAGAGTAGCTCCCTGATAGATAACAGCGGTAACGCAGGGAACATCAAAACCGGCAAACCATTTACGACCTAGAGCATTAGAACCAACGTCGTATACATCATCAACACCGGTAGTTACTTTATCCCAACGCCACCATTGAACAGTCTGACCTACTGGTCGTCTTAGATCTTCAGTAATACCGGATAGGATTGAATTACGTTCAAAATCCATATCAAATCTTCCGGCAGGTTCTGCAGCTTTCATTTAAGCTCCTAAGCAGCTTCGTAAGTACCGGTAATAACCCAGGTATCCCCAATAGCAATATTAGAGTTACTGTTTGGCATTAGTAATGAAGTAAAGTTAGATCTGGTTGAGTATGTGACGCTATTGTAGGTTGTAGTTCTTAAAATTTGAACGGTTGCTGTAGATAAAGTAGATGAAATTCCTCCAGCAGTGTACCCATTCGTTGTATTTAATACCGCAATTCCAGTAAAAATATTAGATCTGGAAAGGCTTGTGTAACCATCCGGAGCTACAGAAGTACTCAAATTCATAGTTACTTGACCAATAGGAGAAACACTTCCAAAAGTATCTAACTTAGCCTTTACAGGCAAACTAAATCTAAGTGGATTAGTTCCAACCGTAATTCCACTTGAGTCCCAAGTAAGAGATATAGAAAGTTTAAATCTAACAGTTTTACCAACTTGAGAATATCTAGCGTCACCAATAACTAAGTTAGCAGAAGCCACAAAGTCTGTAGCAACAATTGGAGTCCAGTCTTTCCAAGCAGGATTGGACGAGGATTCCCCGTTTATTCTTACGCTCACGATACTTCCAGACCGAAGCCATTAAATGACAAGACCGTTCCAGAGGTTCCACTAAGAACTACGATCTGATCATAGGCGTCTAATGCTAGACCTAGGGTAAAAGAAGTTGTGGTATTTGGGTCAATAGTTGCAGAGTATGTAATGTACTGCTTAACGTTTGAAGGGGTGTACGTAGTGTTTGCACCGGTATTAACTAATACAGCAATGCTATAAGTACCAGCAGTTGTAGACTGATTACACACCGTAAGGGTAGATGCAACCGCAGTTCCTGCAGATGGAGCCGTGTATAAAAGGCTCCAAGTACCTACTGCTGGAGCTACTTGGCCTAATACTTTATATGTTGTAGCCATTAAATGGGCCTTTCCTTAAGAGTCTAAATAAACGGTACCCGATTTGGGCCTAATTTTCAGCCTTTAACCTGAAGGCTAGTGCGGTCTACCATAATTCCTTTGCAACAGTCTGCGTAAGAATCACAATCTTGGGTTGGACAACCTGTTCGACATGCCATTTTATTTTCCTTCCGACCAATACTTAATAATAATAATACCACGGTAGCCATTTCCACCGCTTGTAAAGCTACCGTTTGCTGTTGGAGTGCCTCCGCCTCCTCCACCACTACCGTAAGATGTTGCCGCAGATCCATTAACGGCTCCTAAAGCTCCATTACCTCCCCCGCCAGTACCTCCGGTACCTGCCGATCCAGTATTTGCGCCTGCTCCACCGCCTCCGGCATAGGTTCCAAGGTTAGTAAATGTAGGATCACTTGGCCAAATTATTTGCGTAGAACCGTCGGCCCAAGTCAAGGACCTGCCGTCACCGCCGTTTCTAATAGTTCCTGATGCACTAGCGCCACCACCACCTGCTGCAGAGTTAGAGTTTGCAGTTGCTGATCCACCAGCAAATGCATACCCTACAAAACTAGTAGGTCCAGTGCCTGCATTTGCCGTACCAGCAGCATATAGTGTTGATCCAGAAACAGGTTCGTTATCATACCAACCACCTGCACCAGAACCCCCATTAGCGGTTGATTGGGTACCTCCACCATAGGCAGTTATTGAACCAAAAATACTATCTCCACCCTTTGTTAGACTAACCCCAGATCCGCCAGCACCTACCGTATATGAAATAGTGCCTCCAGGAGTTGCAGCATATGAAGCATGGTAAATAATACCGCCCGCTCCTCCGCCAGGACCTGAATAGTTCCCTCTAGTTGACGTTGGTGTAGCTCTAAAATAACCGTTACCGCCTCCGCCTCCGCCGCCAATAACGTATACCTCTAGATTTCCAGCAAGAGTTTCGGGTACTGTCCAAGTACCTGAACCAGCTGTATTTAATACATGGTACTGAACGACACGAGACATGAGCCCTTTTCTAGACATTAAGAAAATGCCTTACCTGCAAGGAATCCGTAAACGTTGTCTGTTGATCCAGATGTTCTATTAACTACCAATGTAATAATGTCTACCGCATTAGCAGCAGTCGACAATGTTGGGGCGGTTCCATTAGACCATTTAGGAGTTGCATTAGTTGCAGATCCATTAACTTGAGTTCCACCCCAACTAATAGTTCTACCGCCAACGCCGTCCTGTTTTAGTATGAGAGTAATAGTAGTAGACCCGTTAGGAATATTTGTAAGAAGGAGTCCAGAAATGTTTGCTGCGCCAAAAGTTACTGTAAAGGTAGTTCCTGCGGAAGTATCTAATGTTAAAGTTGTATTGGTAGCTGGCCCAGTTAATACTGATATTGTTTCAATAAGTTTGCCAGTTAAAGTAGCGTTAGATCCAAAGGAAGTTAAAGATGAAGCGGTGACATTTGAAGCAAGAGTTGCGCCAGTAATACCCGAAGCAGCCACATTTGTTGCAGTAGCAGCATTAACTGTGGAATCAAGAGAGCCATCACCCTTAACAAATTGAGAGGATGTTCCACCCTGAGTAATAAATTTATCTGCGTTGATGTATTGGAAGTAGTCAACGGAGTTGGTAGAGCCACCAGTTCCAGATGAAGCAACTAATGTTGAGTTTGGTTTGTCGTATACACAGTTGAGGATTGAGTAGAACCCGTTCAAAACAACTGGAGCAACGCCTGTCAATGCGGAAGTTAGAAATTGACAGTTCGCTAATGTAATGATGCTTGAGGCAGCAGATGTAACCGCATTGGTCACGGCAGCACCGACTACAGAATCTACAAGGCTCAGTGTTCCAGCAGTTAGAACAGGGGCAACGGTGACGGCACTTTTTACAATTACATTCGCACTAGCGTTGTTGACCGTTATGAAGTTTGGATTACCACCAAAGATGGCTAATAGTCCAGCCCCAGTAATACTTGCGGCATTAAAATCGCATAGACGAAGAACGGTGTAGTCAGCATTACTGCTCTTTGTGAAAGTTCCAGAAACTTCACAGTTCAGGATGTTTACGTTTCCAGTTCCCGTCGGCGCGGTTACTGTCAGGTTGGTTATCTTTAGCCCTGAAATAGTACAGCCAACACTTGTGCTTACAGTTCCAGAGATTACGATGTTTCCACCAATAAGTCCAGGACCAGTTAAGGTTGTGTACTGAGTAGTTATTGATGGGCTTTCAGTGTAAGTTCCTGGGTGAATAATGATGGTTTTACGGTTTCCAGTAATTAAGGTCAATGCTTTAGTAATAGAAGCAACTGGGGTAAGCAAATCACCATTACCAGTAGTGTCATTTCCATCTACTTGGCTAACGTGAATTTCGTAGTCATAGCCAGTAAAGTTTGAACCAGTCGCACCTTGTATACCTTGAGGAATACTAAAATTAAAAGTAGCAGCAGATGAACTACCACTATTAGTTACAGTTGCTGATGAACCTGCAGCACCAGTAGTAACAGTTCCAATAGCAATAGTTGCAGCAGTTCCTGTATTACCTTTAGGTAAAACAAGGTTTAAAATCTGATTAGGAGAAGTTCCTGTAATAGTTGCAGATGCAAGAGTACCTGTTACGACTGTACCAATAGCAAGAGTATTAGCAGGGCCTACAGCCCCACCAGATCCAGGCCCAACTATAACAGTGTCTGGAGTATTGGGATTAATAATAACTGTGTCTGTCATCCTTGCCACCCTGGAGCATACGGATCATTATTAACGTTGGTAACCTGATCTTCAGTAATTACTACGCCCTTTAGGTGGGTTAACTGGTAATTAGGATCAGTATTTGAAGTTATTTGAATGTCCCAGATAGCACGAGTTGGAAGATTCTTAGTTTGATCACTTGTAAGCTGCAAAGTTGCCTTACCGTTAGCACTATCAGTGACTGTAATAACAAAGGTTGCCAATACTAGAAGGGCTCCAGAGTAAGCACGTATCTGAGAAAGAAGCGTGTAGCCACTCAAACTGAATGGGAAGTCCAAATCAAGCTGGTAAGAGTCTCCACGATATAGGTGGATATCGTAAGTAGCGACAGTTTCTGGCGTTTGATCCATGTAGTTTGGAACAGGTACGCGTAGGCGCTGTGGGCGAGATGCGTCTTCCAATTCCTGCGGCTTGTATACAGGGACGTAGCGGTTTGTACGAGTAGAAATCTTGTGAAGAGTAGCAACCTCAATACGGTGTAGACCTACGTTTAGAAGGGTACATAGTTCACGGTACTGCTCTTTACGAACTTGGATAAGTTCCATAAGCTGCCCATAGCGCTGTGCTCTAGGGATGTGGACGCCGTCTGGAGCGGTAATGTCAATGTCATAGGCAGAATCAGTCGCCAACGTAAACAAAGCCATAGTGGCTGCTAAAAGAATAACTGGGTATTCCTCAACTACTGGAAGGTTAGCTAAGCTAACTCTAGAGCCGTACGGGCTAGTCTCTGTGCCTGCATGCTGGGTAAATGCAATATTGAGGTAGTTCTGAATCTCAGAATCAGTAAAATACCGGTAATATCTACCGGCTACAGTAATTACTGTGTTGGTTGTAGGGGCCGTAGCAAGCGTTAAAACGCCAGTGTGCTCTTCAATAGTAGATGTGCTAGAAATGTCTGTAGAGCCCGATTTAACGGTTAATTGAGCAGGGTCTACAGCGTATACATCTGTTGTACCTGAGATGACCTGAAGGTCTACACCATTTACAGGATAGTGAGAAAGATTAAATCGCTTAGTAGAACCGTCGCCTAAAAAGGTCTCAACAAAGGTTTTACCAATGTCGCCAAGTTCACTTCTAAGTCTGTTTGATAGGTCTGCAATAGTTGCCACGTAAGTATCCTTTGTTAACTATTATCTAATTCATTATCTATAGATTTAATGAATTAATCTGCCTAAAAGAGGAGCCCGCACCCACGGGAGGGCGGTCGTGGATGCGGGCGGTCTAACTAAAGCTGATTAGAGACGATCGTACAAGTAGCCCTTGTCTTGCAAGTGGCGAGCTACGCTCTTAGATACTTTGTACTTCTGACCAGCTTTAAAACTGTAATGGTTGCCTGCACCAATAGTGACCATGTCTAGGTCTTCTGCTACACGAATAACAGTGGTGTTGTCGGCAAGATCGACTCCGACGCTCTCTACTTCGTCTACGATTGTTGGCACAACTGCTGGTGTAGAAAGATCTACAATTTCAGTTTCCAACTTTTCTGTTGCTACGGCAGTTGCCATAGTCATTTCTTCAGAACGACGAGCCTGTTCAGCTGCTTGATCTTTAATTAATTGTTCGCGCTGACGCCCTGTTGTGTCAGCTACTTTAGCTTTTCCAGCCATGATTGTATTCTCCTAATGAATATCTCGATATGTGTTGTAAGAGTGAGAGGGGGCTTTCGCCCCCTCTCGGGGTCTTGATTAGTTGGTTTCTGCGATAACTACAGACTGATCGGTGATTAGACCCAAGCCGTAGATTGAGTACCATGCAAGTGCATGCTCACGACCGAAGTCTAGGATACCACCATCGCGCAGTTCAACTGGCAATGAGATAGCGTGACCGAAAGCGTTGTCACCAATGAATAGAGCTGAGTAGCGATCTGCGCTACCTGCACCGTACTTGGTAACTGGTGTGGTGTAGCCACCGCCGGTTGATACACCCTGAGGTGTTGAGTAGGTCTGGTCACCAGCGTATGATGTACCAGCGCCACCGGCTACCTTCTGAACCTGAGTTGTCTCAATGAAGACTGTATCGTACAAACGACCGATTTCACCAAGCATGAAGTTACCAGGTGCGGCGTACTTCGTTACTTCAATGAATTCAGGATTGTCGCGTAGACGACGGCTCTGGTGTGGGTGAACGAACGCAACGTAGGTCTCGCCTAGTCTTGGGATGTTCTTGGTTGCAAGTGTTTCCACAGCATCTTTAACGGTGTGCGGGCTTAGGTAGAAAGCACCGTCCATAGCAACACGTGATGCATATTCATCGGTTGTGCTGCCATCGTTAAGGTTAGCTGCGCTTGGTGTTGTACCGTATTCGTACCAGTTGTTGATACCGGTGGTTGAACGCTTTTCACCGTAGATTACGGAAGATGCGCCCATAAGGGTATCGCGAGCCTGGCCATCAAGGTACAGCGCCATGTTGCGACCTAGAAGACGTGAAGCAGAAGCCATAACATCATCGAAGGAAGCATTTAGTAGAAGTTCAGAAACAGCAATTGCGTAGCCATGCTCAGCAACTGTGATTGAGAACTGTTGTGCTGTCAAAGCACTTGTTGACATACGTACACCTTCAACAAGGGCTGAAGCAGCACCAAGGTTGTTGTAACGCATGAAGTTGATCTGGAGACCAGGTGCAACACCAAGTTCGGTCTTCTTAACAGCAAACTGTTCGAAGCGAAGGATTGGCATTGACTGGAAAAGGATTTCCTTTGACCAGATTGTCTGGATAGACTGCGTCAACTGGCTGTTTGAACCAGAATACGCTGTTGGTGAACCGGCTAGATTTCCGGTTCCTGTAATGGACGACGCCATGTCGTTTTCTCCTTAATAGAGTTGGTTGAATGTTTAAATTTGGTATTACCCGAATAGACCCTTGCCGCGTTCTGAAGCTGCTTGACCAAGAAGCTTCCCACGGTATTTGGCGTACTCACTCACCGACATGGAGGCAATTTGCTCTGCCGTGAACGATTTTTGTTCGGAATTGTTGTCCAGGGGTCCTGACGCAGGAGACGTAATACGACTCCCCGTCATTTCACGCCGAGCCGACGATAACGCCTGCTGGGCAGATTCAAGAATTCGCGATGAACGATCCTTGAGTCCTGCAATACTGGTTTCAACTTCCTCAGGAGTTTCGCCTGTGATTAAGTCGATCAGTTCAGGAATAATATTGTCACGCTCTTGTTCAAGGCGTGCACTGCGATAATTCTGAAGTTCGCTGAAGTTACGCTCACGGTCAAGAAGTGCAAATGCCTTCTCGCGCTCTAAACGTTCTGCTTCTAAACGTGCTTCGAACTCTTGCTCTTTTTTACTGAGCAGTTCACGAACATCCATCTCTTCTTCAGCAAGGCGCTTAGCCTCAGCTTCAGCTTCTGCCCGCAAGCGTGCCTCTTCTTCAAGACGAGACTCACGATCTTGCTTAAGAACATTAAGTTCTTCCTTCAGAGATTCAATCTGAGGGTAGAGCTTTGACTTCTCTTGTTCGCGAACTTTCTGTAGATCTGCTTCTGAGTAAGCTTTTGCAATCTCTTCTTCGAATGCACTTACTTCAGGGGCAGCTTCAACAGTCTGCTCAATGAATTGATTTTCGACGCCTAATACGTCGCTTTCGCCTATGTTTGACATAGTATTTATTCCTTTGTGTTAGTTAGGTCGTTTTCCAATTTAGTAGCTCGATTGACCTGCGGATTTGTTATGTATATAGACCACCATAAATTAATATTCATGTCAGTCTAAACTCTTTAATTAAACCTGACTTTCGTCAGCGTTTGGGCCTCTCCTCTGTGGGATTTTAGTTCCGTATGCTTTAGTGACGAGATCACTCTGCAACATCGCTACTGTCTCTTGTTCAAATGGTGTAGGCCCAGCAGGTGCGCCGCCTTCTTCACCAGGTGCTCCACCAGCAGGGGACATACCAGCAGGAGTGCCATCAGGCATCATGCCGGTAAGAGACATGATTGCTGAGTTGATCTGGCCCTTAAGCAAGTTAAGAGCACCATCAGACTTAGCATCATCAATAAGTTCAGCACGAATTTCAGCAAGCTTCTCATTCGGGAATTCTTCGCCTAGTCGACGTAATGCGCCTTCGCGGCTTTCCAAATTCATACCCATCATAGTTTGAATCTCATTCAGTACGATTAGTTTGTCAAGAGGAAGTGGGGATGGGAACGTAGCAAAGGTCTGGTAAGTTAATGGATCCGCTGGATCTAACTGTGGGTACTGATCCTGTTTGATAGGTCCATTGAAGTTAGGGTTCCAGATAAGTAGCTCTGGTTCTTTAAATGCAATTGTGCGCATTACCAAACTATTAATGATCTCTAGGCCCTTGCCATACTGAACAATCTTCTGTTGATAGCGATTCATCAATGGCTGGAACGTAATAGAAAGAGCAACACCCGAGGTGTTAGAGATTGCCTGTGTTTGACCAAGAGCGGTTTCAGGAATACCAATCATTTCGTGCATAGCACGCTTTACTAGCTCTAGGTACTGAATAGCACCTGCAAGACCTGAGCCGCCGCCTTCTAGGTTGAATACCTGAGCATCTTTAGGAAGACCACCCCAGACCTTCTTAGGACCCTTCTCAAGGTTAGAGGCTTTAGCACCGGTAATAACGGTAACTGGAGCAGCGTGGTAGTTGATGATGTCAGCAATGTCAGTAGCTACTTCGTTATAGTTACGGTTAAGTACAATAACGTCGTGGCAATCTGCAAGGCCCCAAGGTGAGCCGGATACCATTGTGTTAGGAATATGTACCACAGGAATAATACCTAGTGGGTTTGGACGAGAGTCGATAAGCTCATCATTGATGTACTCTTCGATCATGTCGTCGGTAAGGATTTCGGTATAGGTGTATACCTGACGAGTACCCTCCATGGAAGTTCCCCAGAAACGATACTTAAGTTTGAATCTGATCAAACGATTACGATCGTGTGGATGGAATTCTGGGAAAGCAAAAGATGAGTTAAGTGGGAGGATTCTTACACGGCCCGGATGAATAGCGCCTGTGCTGTCCTGCCATGCTTCTTCATAAGCAACTTTAACAAAGCAGTCACCGGATACGCCACCCTGCTGACCAATTTCCCAAAGTACAGCATGCTTGTTGTTATCTACTTCCCAGACTCTCTTAAGAATGTCAGGAACAATAGCTTCGGTTTCTTTAGGACTACGGAATGAAACACCGCGGCTAAAAGTAAAGTTAATGATGTAATCCGTGAACGCACGGTAGTAGTTGTAAACCATCTGGGTTTCACCGATCTCACGACGGTAGCTCCAGTGGTGGCCCAGGTACATAGCCCAGTTAAGTGAGTAACGGTTAAGTCTCGGACCGTGGACTTCGAACTCTTCGTCCGCAAGTTCAACAAGACCCAATGGGGAAATGGAAATAGTTAAGTCGGACGACGCCGCTCTATAGGACGGTGGCGAGAAGTCAATACTCATGCCCCACGTCCTTCCATATTATGTCTCATAGTTTGCCCTCTATTAGAGAAGAAGTGAATTCTTCTTTTTCCTTTTTTCTTCTGCGGCTTTTCTTTTTTGTTTATCTATTTCTTCTTGCTTGTAATCCCTAAGGTTAGGGTTTACTTCTTCAATAGATGAAACGTATTGTCCGCCTACCCTAGCATACTCTGAACTTGTACCTTCAGCCGCAGCGAAGTTACTTCCTTTAAAAGCATGGTGTCTTGCTCTTTGTATTCTCGAGATTGAGTTATACAAGAGGGGGTTGGCAGGTATTAACATAACTCTACCTTAAGAGTAACTACCCAGCCCCAGAGAAGGGGTATGAGGCTGGGGAGCCACTGCTTAATTAGTCTACTACCGTTGAAGGGTTTAGACGATGGTAGTGTTCGCCTGAGCGGAATTCTTCTTCGAATGACAATTCAGCAAGATCGCTGAATGCGCCTTCTGAGAAGTTGCCCAAGTATGTTGGTGCTTCTACCCATGCTGCAGAGCCAACGTGTGCTCGTTCTTTCATGGTCTCTTCTGGGTACTTTTCGAATACGTTCGTATTGTGGTTTGGGCGGCCTGGAGGGGTAATGTAACCCTGTGAAGCGCCGTTCTCAAACTCACGTGGAACGTCGGTATCAGTTGCAATACCTTCTTCAAAACGTAGCGGACCACGCTTGCCTGCATCTGCAGAGGTGAACTTACGTTCGTATGATACCGGAGTACGCTCAGGGAACTGAGGTGCCGGACCGATTGTGCTTGCCATAAATTTCTCCTAATGGATTGAGGATCCTCAATAAGAGTTTCCTACGAATTTGAGTAAATGTCGCCCTAAACTTCAAAAATTAAAAGAAAGGGTTTGAACTAACTTCTACGGTGGGCATGACTAGGTTTTCTGTCATAGCGCATGCAATAGCTAAAGAGTCCACAAAGTCATCATGTGCGTGGGCTTCATTAGGTGCAGCCACTGTGAAGTTAGCACCTTTGTACTGGACTTCAGCATCCACCATTTGCTGGTAAAAGCGCTTCCAAGTACGCAATCTACGGGTCTTAGCGTGCGAAGGCCAAGCAATCATACGGCGCTGAACAAGGGCTTGAAGATGCTTAAATCTCTTAGATTGTTCGGTTGGGCTACTGCTTAGAGGAACTACTTGGGCTCGGGGCATAAGTAACTTAAGACGTTGGGCTACTGCGTCACCGACACCGTTGGAGTCTACCCCAATAGATAATACGTCATACGCTGAAAGGAAATTAACAATCTGGAAGTACTGCTCTTCCCAGTCATCTCCCTGAATCTCTAACCAATTTAAAACTCTATGATCATAGAAACCGAACTCATCCGGACGATCCCAATCTACCCAGACCACTGTGACCACTGTGCTGTCCATCTTACGAGCCGGGTCGATTCCAACAATAACAGGGGATTTGTACCAGCTCTTTACAATCTCTTGAGAAGTATCTCCTAGGTCATCCATTACATTAGAAGTAATGAACATGCCTCGTTCTAACAGCCATTTGCAGTTATATGACATTTGGAACTCGTCAGAGTCTTCACCAATGCGGAGCATTTCTTTCTTAATAAACTTCTCATAATTACTGTTAAATCTAGAGACGTCTCTCCAGTCCCACTGGAAATGGTTTTGCTTTGAAGTTCTACCAGTTTGCCGACGCCTATTAAACTGAATCGATTTATAAAAGTTGTTTTTGGATGTTGTAGGTGTTCCTGTTTTAACCATAGTTGCGTTGTAGTACGCACCCATCGGGGAGATAGATTTGGCAACTACAAAGTCGTCTGCTTCTTGACACTCATCAATGATCATTAAGTGAAAAGACTTAGACTCGATCTTAGCTCTTGGGTTAGCTGTCATCATCATGATGGTTGAGCCACTGTTTTTGAGCTTGATGTTGCGAGTTACTCCGGGAGTCTTAGTAGGACTATCATC
>Ga0114981_10001150_pt1 | contig 17432 bp, 13 predicted proteins | sample S_140806_MF_Meta_FD_87028 | JGI IMG/M metagenome (GOLD analysis project Ga0114981, IMG submission 87028) | Freshwater microbial communities from Lake Simoncouche, Canada to study carbon cycling - S_140806_MF_MetaG | ecosystem: Environmental > Aquatic > Freshwater > Lake | place: Lake...
TGCCCGATCTACAAGGACGACGCCACCAAGGCCGACATCCTCGCCTATTGCCAGTCGCTCCAGAAGGAACTCTCCACCCAGCGCTTCCATGACCGTAAGGTCGTCGTGACCGTCGACAACCGCGACATCCGCGGCGGCGACAAGGCCTGGGGCTGGATCAAGAAGGGCGTCCCCCTGCGCGTCGAGGTCGGCCCGCGCGATTTCGCGGCCAACGCGGTCTTCGTGGCCCGGCGCGACACTGGCGAGAAGGCCGGCATCCCGCGCGCGGAGTTCGTCGCCACCGTCGTCGAGCGCCTGCAGTCCATCCAGGATAACCTCCTCGCCCGCGCCAAGGCCCACCGCGCCGCCAATACGCGCGAGATCGACACCTTCGAAGAGTTGAAGGCCTACTTCACCGCCCAGACCCCGGAGCGTCCGGAGATCCATGGCGGTTTCGCGATGTGCCACTGGAACGGCTCCAAGGCCGTCGAGAAGCGCCTCAAGGACGAGCTCAAGGTCACCATCCGTTGCATCCCGCTCGACGCTAAGGACGAGCCCGGCAAGTGCGTCGTCACCGGCGAGCCCAGCCCCCGCCGGGTCGTGATGGCGAAGGCCTACTAATAAAGGTAGGGACAGCACCACGTGCTGTCCTTCGTGTCTTGTGGTAGGGGCGTGCGGCCCGCACGCCCTCGGCTGACCGGGCCGGTCAGCCCTACCTGGCCCTTACCTATTATGTTTCGGGTTCTCGTCCAATACCTGCCTGTTTTTGGGCAACCCTGTTACTTTTACGACACACGGGCTTTTCGATAATATTAAAGTCGAATCCCTCCGCAGGATTTTCAAGAAATAGGGACATGACCCTACCCCGCGCTCTCCTTCTCGCCGCCGCTAGCGTTTTAACAGCTCAGTCCGACGCGGGTCCGATCCAGACGAACTATGGGACGGGCGATGGTTCGATTCCCGGCGGCGCGATGCCGACCTCCAACCTGTTGGCGACGAACCTGCTCTCCGCAAGCCGTTCGGGCTCGGGCGACGCTTTCTTCTATAACGAAAGTTGGAATTATCCGGTAGATCTCGCGAGGTTATATGATGGCCAGTTAGGGGACGCTGGCCCCAACCCAAGTTACAGCGTGCTGCCCAACGTCGCCAGTATCACATTCGCTCTGAATCTGGCCACGCGTCCGAATGGTTACGACGTAGCTTCCATCAGGACTTATGCCAGCTGGGATAGCGGACGCGATGGCCAAGCCTACGCTGTGGAATATTCCACCGCCGCTGATCCCACGCAGTTCGTGCTCTTGGCGACGGTGAGTCGCTTCGACAACACCAATTTCCCCCAGATTACCATGCCCTCGGACGCTGAGTGGTATTTGAGTATGTACAATCGGGCCATTGGCATGGGCGACCCAATGGCAAGCATGTGGTTGATGATGTATCAGAATGAACTGAATAGCCCGCCGCGGTCTTACTCTGAGGAGAGCCAGTCCTCGACCATGGTCAAGCTCACCGACGGTTCCGGTACCTTGGCCTCCGGGGTCGCGGCGTTAAGGTTCAATTTTTCTGGCATCGAAAACAGCGGGACAGCCTTCCGTGAATTCGTCGTCGAGGGCGTTACAGTCGCTACACCCACAACGGTCACCAGCTTGGTGACTGACCTTGCTGGTTACAATATCGGCGGCGTGGTAACTTTCGAAGGCGGAACTTTTGCCTCAACAGTTGCGTCTAGTTTACCCGCTTCAGTGGTGGCACTAGGCTACGCTGGCACTTTGAATGCCAGCGGCGGCAATATCTCTGGATCCAGCGCGGTCACCATCTCCGGCACGAGCCTGACGCTCACGGGCTCCACTAACTCCGTCATCACCTTGTCAGGCGCCATCACTGGCACTGGTTTGCTCATCAACGCCGCCGGTAATAATGTTATCTCCGGGACGAATACCAACGGAGGTATCTCGGTCACCGGTGGTTCCCTCCGTATCTCCAACCTCGCTTCGCTTCCGGCCTCCAACAACACCGTCTCCAGCGGAGGTACGATCATCCTGCCGACGAACATCGCTTTCTCTGGTGCGGTGACGATTGCTGGCTCGGGCGGCGTCGGCCAGGCAGGTGCCTTGGTCCTCGATGGCACGGGCAGCTCGGCCGCCGGTCTCTCGGGCATCGCGGTGAACTTGTCCGGTAACGCCACCGTCGCTCTGCGCGGGAATCAGGATTACACCTTGTCCAGCGCCATCGCCGGCACGGCTCCTGGCAAAAACCTGACACTGGATATCGCGAATCGCTCCCTCAAGCTCACCGGCACCACGGCCTCCTCCGTCTCCCAAGTCACCAAGACGGGCGTGGGTACGCTACTCATCGACACGACTGGCGTGGTTAACTCCGGTACTGTCGTCGTCTCGGCCGGCCTTCTCACCAACAACGGCACCATCAACGGCGGCATCTCTGTCTCCTCCACCGGCAAGCTGGGTGGTTCGGGTACGATCAATGGCTCAATCACCGTGGCGGGCGCCTTGGCTCCGGGTAACTCGCCCGGTATCCTAACCCAAGCCACCGGCAATGCCACGCTCGGGCCCGGAGGTTCGTTCGAGGCCGAACTCGGTGGTACGACCGCTGGCAATGGCAACGGCTTCCACGACCAGTTCCTCGTCCAGAGCGGCAGCATCACCCTGGGTTCGGGCGTCCTCTTAGAGGTCAAGAACTGGCTGAAGGCCGACGGGGTGACCACGTTCACCGCCGCGCGCCGCGACGTGTTCTCGATCCTGGGCGCCAGCGCCGGCATCACCGGAACCTTCGCCGACCTCAGTAACCCGGGTTTCACCACCTGGATGCTTTATGACAACCAGGGCTCGGCGCATACCTTGGGTAAGCTCTACGGCACGGGCCTGCTCGGCAGCCAGACCTTCGCCGCTTACGCCACCGTTCCGTGGCAGACGGGTATCCTGACTTCCATCTGGAATCAGAGCGTCACCGCCTCGGCCAGTTCCACCAACGCCAATCCCGCGGGCTTCATCAACAGCGACACCTTGGCAGGCAAGGCCGCGGTCATCGTTTTGACCTCAGCTGACCTGAACCGCGACCTCGCCCTGATGTCGCCCGAAGCCTACCTCGCCGTCTCCGACTTCGGCCTGACAGTTGGTCGCGACCTGCTCGGCCAAGCGCTTGACAACGTCTCCCTCTGGAAGGAAGGCAATTGGACCGTCGCCGCAGGTTACTCCCGCTCGCAGCATGATTATCTCGGCGGTAACGACGCCGTGAGTAACTATCGCCTGCAGTCCAACACCTCCCTCGCCAGCGTCCGCTATCAGCTCGCTCCGACCTGGCAGGTGGGGACCTTCTTCGGGTACACGGACGGCCAGACCAACGGTGGCGCCGCCAGCTCCAAGGTGCGTGGCAATACGTTCGGCCTGCTCGCCGATGGTTCGACGGCCGTGGGTGGCCGCGATATCGGCCTGCGTGCCGCTGTTTCCTTCGGTGGCTTCAGCTACGACATGAATCGCAGTGGCTCCAAGGCCGCTGATCAGAAACTTCGAACCGTCTCCGCCGAGATCGGCGCCTCCACTGACGTCTATAAGTCCGAGAAGCTGAGCTTCGGTCCAGAGATTAGCCTGACCTATGGTCGCGCCAGGACGTCCGTACTCAATGAAGTGGGCGGCACCCTGCCTCTTTCCGTCAAGGCTTCCTTGAGCGAAAGCCTCGTATCCACCGCCGGCCTCGAGCTCACCTACCAGATGACTGCTGAAGCGGTCATCACGGTCAAGGCGGGTTGGGAGCATGAGTTCGCTGATGCCGCCGACGTCGAAGCTAACTTCTCGGGTGGGTCGGGTTCTGGCTTCTACTCCGCCGCCGCCCAGAGCCGAAACACCGCCGTCGGTGGCCTCGACTTGGGCATTCGCCTGATGGGCGGCTTCACGTTGCACCTGACCGGCGAGGTCCGTGATAACCGGCAGTTCAACCGTAACGTGGCACTGGGTGCGAATCTGAACCGTCGCTTCTAAGCCTCACCACAATCACCTCATGAAAGGCCGCCTGATCGGGCGGCCTTTTTAATTCAGGCGTCCTGGCGGTTCGGGCGCACGTAAACGGCCTGGACGACGCCGATGTTGCGGTGCTCGAAGGCGGCCTGGCAGTAGCGGAAGTAGAGGCGCCACTTGCGGATGAAGCGTTCGTCGAAGCCCATCCCGCGGACCTTGTCCAGGTTCGCTTCGAAGGCTTGGCACCAGGCGTCGAGCGTGCGCGCGTAGTCGCGGCCGAATTCCTCGACGCGATCCAGCTGGAAGCCGCTCTCTTGCGTCATGAGGTCGCCGACACGGTTGATCGAGAGCAGCAGGGATCCCGGGAAGATATGCTTCTGGATGAAGTCCACGCCATCGCGGAACTGCGCGTAGCGACTGTCCGGACAGGTGATGTATTGGAACGCGGCGATTCCGTCCGGCTTGAGCAGGCGGCCGATCGAGGCGCAGAAGGCGGGCAGATACTTATGGCCGAGGGCCTCCATCATCTCGATAGAAACACATTTGTCGTAGAGTCCCTGGTGGTCGCGGAAATCCTCGAGCTTCACGGTGATGCGATCTGCGAGCCCCGCGGCTTGGATGCGTTCGACGGCGAGGTCGTGCTGGGCCTTCGAGATCGTGAGCGAGGTGACGCGGCAGCCGTATTTCTTGACGGCGTGCAGGGCCCAACCGCCCCAACCGGTTCCGATTTCGATGACGTGGTCCGTGGGCTTGAGCTGGAGGAAGCGGCAGAGCGAATCGTTCTTGTTGGCCTGCGCCTGCTCGAGCGAGTCCGTGCCTTCCCAGCGGGCCGACGAATACATCATCGACGGGTCCAAGAAGAGGCGGAAGAAGTCGTTGGAGACATCGTAATGCTCCGAGATATTGCGTCGTACGGTCTTCTTGTCGTTGGGACGGAGCAGGTGGCCGATGCGGTCGGCGATGCGGAAGAGCCCGACGCCAAGCGCCTTGCGGGCTGAGCCCGACATGCCTGGAGTCTGGTCGATGTTCTCGATGAAGAACCCGATGAGGGCGTTGAGGTCCGGCGAATCCCATTCGCCTTCCATGTAGCCTTCGGTGAGACCGATGTCGGCCGCGAGCATGATGCGGCGGAAGGCGTTCTCGTCCGAGATTTCGATGCGCGCGCCAGACTGGGCCTGCGGGTCGCCGAGCGTGAGCTCCGTACCTTCGGGCAGGCGGACGGAGAGGCGGCCCTTGGAGAGCTTGGCGAGTTCCCCGAGGACGAGGCGGCGGGCGAGGGAAGGTTTAGTCATGTCGTCCGGTAAGTTCAGGGGTGGGGTGCCGTAGATTTCGCTGGTCGGGAATGTCGCCCCCTTTTCGGCGAAAGGGAAGTTTCTTCACCAGCCAAAGCCAAGCGGCGTGCAGGTGGATTAATGTGATGACCTTCAGGATCAGTAACGGCGACTTCACGGTCAGCCAGAGCAAGCGAAGGTCCGTCAGCGGCACCTGCTTGCCAGTCCAGGCGCTGGTCAGGGATTTAGCGCCGTCTTCATAGTGGTCGACCGTAACCGCTAGACGGGTGCCGGGTAAACGTAACGTGAATTCGAATTCGGTATCGAGCTTCGAGAAGGGTGAGACGTAGAAGCGCTTGGGGGTGCGCAGTTGCAGGTAAGCGTCGCCGTCATGGTCCCGCTTCAGGCACGCCTTACCCAAGAACCAGGCTTTACGTTCACCGAAGGTGTTATGAACTTCGGCGACACCGCAGGCGAGTTCGCCATCCACGGTCGCCATCATGAACACCACAGGGTTGTAAGATTTACCGAACGCCCGGGGCATGGCGACGAGGGTGATCTGTGCGTGAGCCGGCAGCGGTTCCCCTTGGGCTGCCACGAAGGCGCGAAAGCGCCCGTCCAGCTTATCTCCCGGCTGACCGAAATCCTGTGTGACGCCTTCTGGCTGGAAGATTTCAGCCGCTGGTAGGAAATCCTGGTCGCGAAAACAATACGGGGAAAAGCGTCTCCCGAGCATGAAACGGCCGCCGCGGACGGTATCCAGGGCGGCGGCGTCGATGGCCAATGCAAAGGCCGCATGCGTGAAGTCATGACGCTTGGGCTGGAGCCGAGCGTGCATCACTTCCGCATCGTAGAGTCGGGACATCTATTCGGCAGGGTGAAAGGTTCGGGGGCAGGCGCAAGCGTCCCCTCGCCCAAACCTTGCTAAACCGTCCGCCTCGGGCATAACGATGTCCGTGTCCCAAGATGCCTCTGGAGCTGGTCTGATCGCCCTCCTCGCCTCCGGCGGGAGCTTGCTCCTTGCCTTGAACGCAGGCCGCAAGCGTCGCCTGCTCGACGACACGCCGGTCTCAAAAGCCCTGGGGGTCTTCGTCGGCGAGGTCGAGGTGGAGGGCGTCTGCGTCCGCCGTGATCCGTTCACGAGCTACCTGGCAGAGAAGCCTTGCGTCGTCTACCGCTGGTCGGTGGAGGAGCATTGGCGTCGTGCCCGGCAGGAGACCTATACAGATGATAAGGGCCGCACCCGCACGCGGACGGTGATCGACACGGGAAGTGACACGGTCGCCTCGGGCGGTGAGACGGGCGGCTTCTATATCCAAGACGATACTGGTTACGTCTGGGTCAACCCCGAGGGTGCCGATTTGGATACGCTGACGATGTTTGACCGCGACGTCGATCGCGACGATCCGCTTTACTACGACAAGGGGCCCGACGATGCCGTCGAAGGTTCGACCGGCGAACGCAGCTTCACCGAGCGCGGTCTCGTCATCGGCACGCCACTGTTCGTCCGCGGCCGCGCCAGCGAGCGCCCCGATATCGTCGCCGCCCAGATCAAGCACGAGGATAAGGCGGATATGTTCATCATCACGCCGCGTAAGGCGGAGGATATCAGTGAAGGGAAAGCCACCGCTTTCGTGCTGTGGCATATTGTCGGAGCTGCCTGCGCCGTTGGGTTCGGCGCTGTGCTTACGGCCGGGGGCCGTCCCGACATCGCGCCGGTCGGCCTGTTTATTGGCCTCGGCCTCTACCTGATTGCGGCCAGCGCTGGCTGGGTCTGGATGGTCTTCAACAGCATCACCGGCCTACGCAATCGCGTCCGGCAGGCGTCTTCATTAATCGACATCCAGCTCAAGCGTCGGGCCGACCTGATTCCTCCGCTGGTCGCCTGCGTGCAAGGCTTCCGCGCCCATGAGGCGTCGGTGCAGATGCTGGTCGCTGCGCTCCGCGCGCAGGCGGCTGGACCCAGGCCTTTCGCATTAGCGCCGATGCTGGTAGCCGTGGCCGAACAGTATCCGGAGCTCAAGGGGCAGCAGGCCTTTGCCGAACTCAGCAAAAACCTTGTCGAGACTGAGGATCGCATCGCGCTGGCCCGGGCCTATCACAATAATATCGCGACGTTCTATAATACCCGCCTCGAGCGCGTGCCGGATCGTTATGTGGCTGATATCGTGAAGATGAACCCGGAGCCTCTCTTTCAGGCCGAAGGCTTTGAGCGTCAGACCCAGAAGATCGCCTTCTGATCAGGCCGCCCAGGCGTCGCGGCCAAGGAGTTGCGAGCAGAGTCGGTGGGCCGACCAGAAGCCATCCTCGTGGAAGCCGTAGCGTTGCCACGCCCCGGTGAAATGCACGCGCGCGCCGGTCCGGACGTTGAGCGCGGGGATTTCGGCCTGCGCCGCGACGGCTTCAAGCGAGAAGAGCGGGTGCTCCGTCGGGATGGTGCGGATGACCTTCGCCGGATCGACCTGGTCGGGGTGGTTGATCGTGACGACGAAGTCGCCCTTATCTGTCAGGCCCTGGAGGGAATTCATCCAGTAATGCGTCGAGGTGGCGAGGCCGCCGTCCTTGGCCCAGGTGCGATAGTTCCAGGACGAGCGCGCCTTCGCCGTCCGCGGCAGGGGCGCCATATCGGTGTGCACGATGGCGACGTTCTGGTTGTAGGTGAACGCGCCAAGCAGGCGACGCTCCTCTCCATCGGCATCGGTCAGCAGCTTAAGCGTGGTGTCGGCATGCGATGCCATGATCACACGGTCGAAGCGCTCTTCGCCTTGGGCGGTCGTCACCACGACCTGGTCGCCATCGCGCCGGACGGCGGTGACGCCTTGGCCGAAACGAAAGTCGGCGGGGTACGCCTTTAGCACTGCCTCGACGTAAGTCCGTGATCCGCCTTCGAGTGTCAGCCACTGGTGCTGGGTATCCAGTCCGAGGAAGCCATGGTTATGGAAGAAGCGCATCAGCGCTGCCGCCGGGAACCCGAGCATCTTATCCGCCGGTGTCGACCAGACCGCCGCCGACATGGGGATCAGGTAAAGATCGAGGAAGTCCTGGCCGAAGCCCTTGAGGGCGCACCAGTCGCGCAGCGAGGTTGTCTCGGCCTCGGTGGATCGCCACTCGGTCTTGGCGAGCTTATTGAACTTATTGATTTGGAGCAGTAGTTTCCAGAAACGCAGACTGAAGAGGTTACGCCGTTGGGCGAAGAGATGATTCAGCGAACTGCCACACCATTCCAGCCCGGTCGGGTCGTGGCGGACCGCGAAGGACATCGAGGTAGGTTTAATCTTCACGCCGAGTTCCTTGAAGAGCCGGCAGAGGTGCGGGTACGTCACCTCATTGAACACCATGAAGCCCGTGTCCATCGGCAGTGCGCGCCCAGTACCTGGTTCGGTGACGTCAATCGTGTGGGCGTGGCCGCCGGGCCGAGTATCGTGGTCGAAGACGGTGACGTCGTGATGGGCGTGCAGGAAGCGGAGGCAGCCGAGGCCGCTCACGCCGGAGCCGACGATGGCGATCCGTTCACGCACGCGGAGCCGAGGCCTCCGCCTTCGTGCGTTCCGCCTCCTCGTAGACCGAAGCTGGTACGCCCTTGAGGCCCCAAATTAATCCCATCCACGACATGACCTTAAGGCCGTAATAAGTCGGATCGAACTCCCACCAGTAAAAGCCCTGCTTCGTCGTGGCCTGATAGCGGTGGTGGTTATTGTGCCAGCCTTCGCCGAGGGTGATGAGCGTAAGGATGAGCGAATTACGAGATTCGTCGCCGGTGGTCTGGAAGCGCTTGGTGCCGAACACGTGGGCGAGGGAGTTGATGCATCCGGTACCGTGGAAGAGCACGACGGTCGAGATGATGCCCCAGACGAGTAACTGCGGTCCGTTGGTGTCGTAGCCATGCGCACCGAGCCAGGCGCCCATCCCGTAGGTCAGTCCGCCGGCGAGTAATGGGATGAGGATGTCGAAGCGGTTGAGGAAGACGAGCTCGGGGTATTTCGCGAGGTCGGGAATCTTGGAGTAATCGGTCGGGAAGTTACGCTTCGCGGTGATCCAACCCACGTGCGACCACCAAAAGCCGTCGACCACCGGAGAGTGCTTATCGTCTTCCTCGTCGGAATGCTTGTGGTGGTGACGATGTGTGCAGGCCCACCAAAGCGCGCCGCGCTGGACGGCTAGGGCGGCCCAGACTGCCATCACGAACTGGAAGGCACGTGAGGTGGAGTAGGACTTGTGCGAGAAGTAGCGGTGGAGGAAGCCGGTGATCGCGTACATCCGGAAGAAGTACAGGCCGACGGCCATCCAGACGGCGATCGGGCTGGCCCCGACCCAGATGACGGCGAAGCAGGCCAGGTGGAGGAGGATGAAGGGGATGGAACGCAGCCAATCCACCTGCTTGGGGGTGTTCTGCAGGGCTTCGACGCCCTCTGGGATGTGGTCCGCATCGAACCAGCGGATAAGGGCACGGAAGAATCCGTCCTCGTGGCGCTGGGCAGGGGGGGTCGACATCTGATTCGCAGTTAGAAGGGGAGGGGGCGTTTCGCAACTGCTTTGACGATTTTGGCCCCCGCCCAGAATGGCCCCGGTGGCAGGCAGAAACCGCCCGCCGCTTCGCTCCTTTAATAACCTAAATATTACCGCCGCCCCTGCTGGCCAAGACTGGAGAGCCTGGTTCGCCGAATACGGCGCCAGGCTCCGGCTAATCGCGCGCCAGTGGACGCGCGGCAAGGCCCATGCGGACGATGTCCTCCCGGAGGCATTTGTGCGCTTCTGGAAACATTAACGTCACCTGCTAGGCAATCCGAACGCCCGCGTGGGCCGATTATTTCGGCGCGCCTTCGGGAGGCGGCCCCTTCTTGCCCTTCTTGCCGCCGTTCGCGCCCGGTCCGCCCTGACCGCCGAGATTGGAGTGCGGATCCATGGCCTGCTTACTGAACGAGGGATCGGGCGTACCCTTGTGCTTGCGCGGGATGAAAGGGTATTCCTCGGTCATCACGTAGTAGTAGGTGCCCTTCGGGAATTCTGGGGTGACGCCGCTGCGCCCGCCGAACTCGTCGAGGTCGCCGGAGCCGGCAACATATTCGAAGTCGAGGCCGAATGAGCCGTCGGGCTTCCCCGTCGGGGTTTCTTTACCGTCGCCGCCGCGGTCGGCGGTCTTGAGGCGGTAGCTACTCTTCATTTTCTTGAGTTCGCTCTTGGGGTCCTCGGATTTGGCGAAGGCATAGATCGCGTAAACTGGGAAGCCGTCCGCCGCCCAACCGACGTGGGTCATCTTCTTGTTGTCGCCGCCGAGACGCTCGATGAGCAAGGTGGGCAGTCCGTGGTAATGGTAGGCGCCGTTGGGTTGGACGTGGCCGTGGTTCTGGTCGAGACCGAGGCCGACTTTGATCTTCGGCGTGGTGCCCATCTCGGTGTTGCTCATCAGCGCCTCGTAATGCCACGGGTTGCTCCGGTCGCCGTCGTTATAGACTTCGGCGGTGCCCGGATCGAAGACGACGCCGTTCAGGGCGACACCCCACGCCGACATCATCCGGCCGGCGGCGCCTTCGCGTAACGTGGGGCGGACTGGCACCTCGAGCCGATACTTCTGCTCTGAGATTTCGTTGGGGTTACCGCGGTTCGGGAAGGTCGCGACCTTATGGTCCGGGATACCGTTGGACTCGATGACACGCTTGTCGCCCTTCACGGTGATGGTGACCTTGTTCTGGCCGGGCGGCTTGGCGTCGGCTTCCTTGAGGGACGGGCCCTTGGGGGCGTCGGCGGCCACCAGTGCGGCAGCGGCGAAGAGGAGGTAGAGGGTTGGATTCATAGGGGTGTGGAGTGAAGGATACCAAATTTCGGCTTAAGTGAAGGTTAAGGCTGACCGAAGGTTGGCTTTTCCCGCGGAAGTGGTTCTCTTCGGCCCCATGGCCTCCACCACCGAACTCCTCTCCCGCTCCGTCGCCGGCTTGAACGCTCTTGCCACGGTCTTCCTGCTGATGGGCTACCTGCGCATCAAGGCCGGGGATAAGATCGGGCATGGTAAGGCGATGGGCGTGGCCGTCCTAATCTCCGCTCTTTTCCTCGCGCTTTATCTCGCCTCCAAGGTCCACCTCTGGGTCGCTCTCGGCCGGACCAATATTCTCTATCGCCCCGAGGTCGGGCTGACATGGGACAAGCTCCTTTATTACGTCATTCTATTTCCGCATATCCTCCTGGCAATCCTGGTCACCCCTTTCATCGTCCGCGCCGTCTGGCTGGCCAAGCAGGGTCGGTTCGAGGACCACAAGCGCCTCACGCGTTGGGTCTTCCCGGTCTGGCTCTACGTGTCGGTAACCGGCGTCATCGTCTGGGCCTTCATGGAATTCAGCGGCTCCCTCGCCCTGGCGGCTCAGCAGGTGACGAAGTAGGCCGGCGATTTTCCCCTCGCTCCGTATGGGATTTCCGCTTTCACTCCCGCGGTCGTCATGGAAAGCGAGACCAAGTCCCAAAGCCCCCAGACGGAGAAGCTATTTCTGTGGGCCTCGTTCATCCTGTTCTGCACGGTTCTCGCTTTCACTTGGTCGACCTATGGCGATGAGACCAAGCGCCTCGCCGGCATGCGAGCCAGCGAGGTGCAGAAGGAGCAGGCTTACGCCGCCCTCGAACGCACGCGCGCTCAGACCGAACGCTACGTCGAACGCTTCGGCCGCGACCCAGAATTCGTCCGTGACCAGGCCCGCGAAAAAATGGGCGTCGCCGAGCCCGGTGAGATCGTGATTCGCCTCGATGGAGCTCGCAATATGGCCACACCGCCGAAGCCCGCGCCGGCTCCTGCGGCGGCGGCTCCCGCTCAGGCTCGCCGCTGAGCATCCTTGCTTGCCTGCCCGCCTTCCCGCGGGCATTCCTTGGTCATGTCCGCACGGAAGAAAGCCCAGGCCACCTGGGGCGGCCGGTTTAGCGCCGGTCCAGCCGAATTGATGCTGCGTTTCGGCGAGTCAGTCTCGTTCGACCATCGTCTCTGGGCCCAGGATATCCGCGGCTCGAAGGCCCATGCCAGGATGCTCGCCCAGGCTGGCATCCTGACTAAGACGGAACGTGACGCCATTCTGCGCGGTCTCGACGCCATCGCCAAGGAGATCGCGGCCGGCAAATTCAAGTGGAGCCGCGACCTCGAGGACGTACACATGAACATCGAGAGCGCGCTCACGCTGCGTGTCCCGGCTGCCGCCAAGCTACACACGGCCCGCTCGCGTAATGACCAAGTCGCCACCGACGTACGTCTCTGGATCAAGGACCAGTGCGACGCCGCCGATGAAGCCCTTGTCTCCCTGCTCAAGACTCTGGTGAAACTCGCCGAGGCTAACGCCGACGTGATTCTGCCGGGTTACACGCACCTGCAGCGCGCCCAGCCAGTCTCCGCCGCTCACCACCTGCTCGCTTACGCCGAGATGTTCGGCCGTGACCGCACGCGCCTCGCCGCCGCCAAGGCCTCCGCCAACTGGTGTCCGCTGGGCTCCGGCGCCATCGCCGGCACGACTCTTCCAATCCGCCGCGAGGTCACGGCGAAGCTCCTCGGCTTCGTCGATGCCAAGGGCCGCCCGCAGGTCACGCGCAATTCCATGGACGCCGTCGCCGACCGCGATCCGGCAACGGAGTTCTGCTTCGCTGCCGCCCTCTGTGGCGTCCACCTCTCGCGCCTCGCCGAGGACATGGTCCTCTGGTCCTCCGCGGAGTTTGGCTTCGCACGCATGCCCGACGAGTTCTCGACGGGTTCGTCGCTGATGCCCCAGAAGCGTAACCCGGATTCGATGGAGCTTCTCCGGGGCAAGGCCGCGCGCTTCCAGGCTTCGCTCACGCACCTACTCACGCTCACGAAAGGGCTGCCGCTCACTTACAACCGCGACCTGCAGGACGACAAGCCGCCGCTCTTCGATGCCGCGGACCAGCTCATCCTGTCCGTCGCCGTCGCCGATGCCACGCTCGCCGGCACGAAGTTCCACAAGGACCGCTGCCTCGCCGCCGCTTCGGACCCCGCGCTCCTCGCCACCGACCTCGCCGATTGGCTCGTCCGCAAGGGCATGCCGTTCCGCCACGCGCACCACGCGGTCGGCCGCCTCGTCGCGCTCGCCGAGAAGTCCGGTGTGCCGCTCGACAAACTTTCCGACGACGCTGCGTTGACCGCCGACCAAGCCTTCACGAAGGGGTGGCGCGAAGTCTTCAGCCTCCAGCGCGGTTTCGCCGCGCGCGAGAACACGGGCATGCCCGGCCCCAAGGCCGTCGCCGGCGAGATCGCGCGCTGGAAGCAGTCGCTCCGCTAAGCGCGGATGAATGTCGGCCTGCTCATCGCTACCTGCCTGACTGCGAGCCTCTCGCCCGGGCCCGCAGCACTGTCGACAATCGAGACGTCGCTGCGCTACGGCCAGCGCCGTACCTTCTGGCATACGCTCGGACTCGCGTTCGGCGAGACGCCCCACCTATTCCTTTCGCTCTTCGGCACGCTCTGGCTGACGCAGCATTTTCCGTCGGCGCGCTTCCTTATCGCGGCGGCCGGGATGACCTACTTCTTGTACCTCGGCGTAACCCATCTCGCGCGCCCGCGTTCGAGCCTGCCCGAGGGCGCGGCGCTCGAGGCCGGTGCATGGCGGCTTTTCTTCCGGGGCGCGTGGGTGAATTTCTCCAACCCGAAGACGATTCCTTGGATGATCATCATCATCCAAGCGGCGAGCGTTCCGTCGGACCGGTTCGCCTGGTCGACGACGGGCGTGTTCCTACTCTGCACCTTGGGTTCGGAAATCTCAGTGATGAGCTTTTACGCCTTACTGGGCGATCGCTTGCGCGTGCGCCTGAAGGATGCAGCGACCATCCGCTGGGTCGATCGCGCGACGGGCGTGCTCTGGACGTTGTTGGGCCTATTGATGGCGCGACAGGCGTATCAATTGCTTGAAGTCCTGCGTTAACAGCGGTCTCGGGTGCTTGTAAGCTGGCAGGCGTCGATTTATAAAAAGGCATGACCCTCCCCAGTCTTGCCCGCATCGTCGCCATCGCGTCCGTCTTCGTTTTCACGCTCTTCGCCGAAGAAGCCCCGAAGAAGGTCGGCATTATCGGCCTCGATACATCGCACGTCGTGGCGTTCACGACGGCTTTCAATAAAGGGCCAAAGAATCCCGCTGACGCGGCGAAGTTCGCAGGCTTTCGCGTGACGGCCGCCTTCGCCCAAGGTAGCAAGGATATCCCGGAAAGCACGACGCGGGTCCCGGAATACACCGAGAAGCTTAAAGGCATGGGCGTCGAGATCGTCGATTCGATTGAGAAGCTTTGCGCGCAGGTCGACTTCGTGATGCTCGAGTCCAATGACGGCCGCGTACACCTCGAGCAGATCCTGCCAGTGCTGAAGGCTGGCAAGACGGTCTTCATCGATAAGCCGATTGGCGGCACGTTGGCCGACGTCATCCGCATCCAGGAAGCTGCGAAGAAAGCCGGCGTCGTTTATTTCTGCTCCTCCTCCCTCCGCTTTGCCGCGAGCACGCAGGCGGTCGCCCATGGTTCCATCGGCAAGGTCAAGACGGCGTATACCACCAGCCCGGCCAGCCTCGAGCCGCACCACCCTGATCTCTACTGGTATGGCGTCCACGGCTGCGAAAGCCTCTACGCCGTCATGGGCACGGGCTGCATCTCCGTGAAGCGCGATAAGTCCACTGCGGGCTTAATCCAAGTCACCGGTAACTGGGGTGACGGACGCGTGGGCATCTATCGCGAAGCGGATCGCAAGGCCAAGGGCGGACCCTATGGCGGTAAGGCCATCGGTGACAAAGGCGAAGCCGATATCGGCAAGTTCGACGGCTATGAAGTCCTGCTCGAGTCCGTCGTGAAGATGTTCCGCACGGGTAAGGCGCAGGTCTCCGCCGAAGAGACGCTCGAACTTTACACCTTCATGGAAGCCGCCGATGAGAGCAAACGCCAGAACGGCGCCGAAGTGAAACTCGCCGACGTCCTCGCCAAAGCCCGCGCCGAAGTCGCCGGAAAATAGAGGTAGGGATGCGATGACATCGCATCCGCCTGTCTAGAGGGTAGGGCTGGCCATCCTTGGCCGGCCGCGGCCGAGCAGGGATGCGCGCCCCTACCTCACTCCGCGAACCCGTGCTCCTTGAGCATGCGGGCGACGGCTTGCGGCAGAGCGGGGCGGATTGCGGTCGGTACGACTTTCTGGGCGTCGACGGTGCAATGCAGGTAGCCGAGTTTACGTTCGGCGTCGGCGTCGCGGCCGGCGGCCTCGAGCCAGCGCTGCAGTACGGCCGCGGCACGCGCCCACTCGGGCCAGTCGCTATCGGCGCCGTCGGCGGCCTCGAAGAGCTTACATAAAGCGCATTCGCCAAGGAAGCGTTCAACCGCGGCGGCATCTTCCGCGCCTACGATCGCAACGAGCTTATCCCGTTCACGCGCTTCCATGGTCAGGTCTTGTAGCCGAGTACGGGGCGCAGCCACTTCTCGGCTTGTTCAACGGTCCAGCCCTTGCGCTTGGCGTAATCTTCAACCTGGTCGCGGCCAACATTATCGACGTCGAAGTAGATCGACTGCGGATTACCGAAATACAGACCGGACACCGAAGCGGCCGGGTTCATGGCGTACGATTCGGTCAGGGTGCAACCAAGGCGGTCCGCATCCAGCAAGCGCCAGAGTTCGGCCTTCTCACTGTGCTCGGGGCAGGCGGGGTAGCCAGCGGCGGGACGACGGCCGGCGTATTTCTCATCGACGAGTTCTTCGACGGTGAGGGCTTCGTTTGGCGCGTAGCCCCAGAGTTCCTTGCGGACCTCAAGGTGAAGCCACTCGGCGCAGCCTTCGGCGAGACGATCGGCGAGAGCCTGGATGAGGATCTGACGGAAGGGGTCCCTCGCCTTGAAGGAAGCGGCGTAGTCTTCGATCTCCTGACCGGCGGTCACGGCGAAGGCGCCAAGGTGATCGCCCTTCTGCGTGGAGACGAGATCGGCGAGCGACCGGCAGGTGGTGACCTTCGGTCGCGGCCGCTGATCGCGGAGGAAGTGGAAGCGGCCAATCTGCTTCAACTGGGCTTCGTCGGCATAGACCTCGACATCATCGTCCACGCGGCGGGCGGGCCAGAGGCCGACGACGCCGCGGAGGTGCATGCGGTTGCCGCGGATGAGGTCGTCGAGTTCGCGGCGGGCGTCGTCGAAGAGCTTGCGGGCTTCGCTGCCATACTTGGCTGACTTGAAGATCTGCGGGAACGCACCCTTGAGCGACCAGGTGATGAAGAAGGGCGTCCAATCGATAATCTCAGCGACCGCGGCGGGGTCGATGCGTTCGAAGAGCGTCACGCCGGTCTTACGCGGCACGGGCTGCACTGGGGCGGTGGTGACGAGCGGGCGCTTACGAGCCTCGGCCAGCGGGATGACCACGGCGGGCTGCTGCTTTTCGTAGGCTTCGCGCATCTCGGCCTGTTCGACCTTGAGGTCCCCGACGACACCACCCCGCTTGGCTGGGTTGAGCAGGTCGCTGCAGACCGTTGTGACGAGCGAGGCGTCGCCGACGTGGACCATCGGACCGTCATAATGTTGGGCGAGCTTGATTGCCGTGTGTTCCTTGGAGGTCGTGGCGCCGCCGATGAGCAGCGGCGTGCTGATACCGGCGCGCTTGAGCTCCTGGGCGACGTTGATCATCTCGTCGAGGGACGGTGTGATCAGGCCGGAGAGGCCGATGAAGTCGGGCTTGAGGCGCAGGGCCTCGGACACGATTCGCTCTGACGGCGTCATCACGCCGAGGTCGGTGACGGCGTAGTTATTACAAGCGAGGACGACGCCGACGATATTCTTGCCGATGTCGTGGACGTCGCCGCGGACGGTCGCGATGAGGAACGAGCCCTGGGTGGAGCCGCCGACTTTCTCGGCGGCCATGAACGGTTCGAGGTGCGCGACCGCGGTCTTCATCACCTTGGCCGACTTCACCACTTGGGGGAGGAACATCTTGCCCTCGCCGAAGAGCTTACCGACGACGCGCATGCCTTCCATCAGCGGGCCTTCGATGACGAGCAGCGGACGTCCCAGTTTGAGGCGGGCCTCCTCGGTGTCGGCGACGACGTGGTCGTCGAGGCCCTTCACCAGCGCATGTGCGATGCGTGCGTCGACGCCGAGGTCGCGCCAGGCGTTCTTCTTGGAGGCATCGACCTCGGTCCGGGTACCGGCGAAACGTGGCGCGGCCTCGAGGAGGCGGTCGGTGGCGTCGGCCCGGCGGCAGAGCACGAGATCCTCGACGAGGTCGCGCA
>Ga0114981_10001162_pt1 | contig 17325 bp, 40 predicted proteins | sample S_140806_MF_Meta_FD_87028 | JGI IMG/M metagenome (GOLD analysis project Ga0114981, IMG submission 87028) | Freshwater microbial communities from Lake Simoncouche, Canada to study carbon cycling - S_140806_MF_MetaG | ecosystem: Environmental > Aquatic > Freshwater > Lake | place: Lake...
ACATGGCTCGGATTTTTTTTGAAAATTTTTTGGGTTATTGTGAAGTTGTGTTTGGCGGTTTTACGAAATGGGGGGGGTGGGGTGATTTGGAATGGGGAATTTGGAGTGGGAGACTGAAAAACATGCCCCCCCTGGCTGTCATGCGCTTTGTGTATTATGCGTTTTCGGAAAATGGGGGGGATCGAACGAATTTTATTGCGTTTTAGCGCAAAAAGGCTAGAATGGTTTCAGTTAGTCGTAGTACTAACACGCAGGGTGTGTGCCCTGCGTAGAACACCGCCCATTCGCCCTTGGGCAAGGCATCCCACGTTATGGAAACAATTGCAATCGGTCGTTACGACCTCGTTAAGATACTTCTTGAGTCATACAAGAAGGCACAGTTCTTCTCGTTTGAATACCAGAAGCAGGATGCTGCTTCGACGGGAATTTACAATCACGGAGCGATTCCGTTGTCAATTCTTGAAGGCTTTAACTGCGTTCAAGACTATTTGGGTGGTCGTTCGATCACTTCGCTGTCACTCGCAGAGCGGCGGGAAATGATCGCCTATTTGGAAGCCGACCCTTCGAAGGGTTGGAAGCCCTTCTGGAATGCGCAGTCGGAGGTGCTGACTCCCTACTGCGTGACACGCGGTAGGATGGGTTCCTTCAAACTCTCGCAGCTAGTCGCTGCGAGGTCGGCAGGGGTGACATACATCCCTCGGTAAATCAGAGCGGGGGGCGCGCAAGCGCCCCTCGCGCAACCCTCAACCAGGGGGTAGCGCGCCATGCGCTGCCCTCTTAGTTGAATAGAGAATTCACAAATGGAAATCGCGATCATCGCGGAAGTCTTCTGGAAGATCCTTTGCAATTTCGCCCCAGCCATTGGGCTGGGGCTGATCGGAATGATCGCTCTCGCGATCTCCGAGAGGAAGTAAAGTAAAAGCGGGGCGGCTCTCGAAAGGGAGCCGCCCTTCTTGCTGCCCAGATCTCTCGCGCCAACTCGACCAGGGGGGTCGAGACTTTGCTCTATATGTTTCGGGATTGTGTGTTTTTATTCACATTTTAAGAATTAAAAAGACCCCTCAGGGCCAAACAATTTTCTTGCTTATTAGGTCAGCATATGATAAAACTTTTACCGTTATGCAAACCTACGTACCAACAGAACAGGAAATCGCAGATCAGATACAGTACCTCCACAACTCGATCTATCGAGTGATAGAGTGGGCTAACCACATTGGGCGCAAGCCCGATGTGGTGGAATTGGATTCCTTATACGCGGAGATCGCGGAGTTAGAGAAGAAGTAACCAAGGGCGGGGTCCGATCCCCCGCCCCTTCGGGGCACACCCTCCAGGATAGGCTTGTGTTATAGCATATTTTGCCCTATACTTGTTTTCAGTTGGAGGTGGTGTGAATCCACCCCACTCGCCCATGTTGGGTGCGCAGTTAAGTCAGTCTAACCTACCTTGTTTTATGAATGTAACCGAATTGCATCCCCAAGCCATCGTTGTCTCTGATTCCATCGATAATCTCAGAGAGCAGTTCAGCATATTGCTTCGGCAAGCTGATTTGGGTATGGAAACCCATAATCAGATAGTTTTGGCGATGGACGCTCCGTTTACGGAGATTTACAAGGTATTAAGTCGGATTGTGCCGACTACCCTTATTTTAGATTGGCCAGATATGGCCGCGACCACGCGGCCAGCGCAGCTTCGCACCCGTGCGGGTGACCTAATCGAGGATTGGCAGATGTCGCCAAATGGAGGCATGACCATAACGGCCCTTGGGCGGGAGTGGCATCTAGACGAACCTCCTCTCTCTGAGGGGCGCAACTGGTACGTCTAGCCAAGGGCGGGGTCCGATCCCCCGCCCTTCGGGGTGTGCCCTCCAGGTTAGGCTTGCACAAAACACTATTTTGCCCTATACTTGTTTTCAGTTGGAGGTGCTTAGAACCCATCCCAACCACCCACTATGGGTGTGCAGTCCACGGCCTGACAACGGCCATTCCTACCTATGAAGACGACGATCAAATTCAGTTGGCGTTTCGATGCAGATAACGGCAGGGGCCGCGAGTTGAGAGCGGAAATCGACCAAGAACAAGGCTGGCCGCTTTGGTATGAAAAGATCGGCGGTATCATGACCCGTCTTGGGTCGACAATTCCTGCACCGCAGGAGGTGCAGGAGGGTATGAAGTTGGCATTGGCTAACCCCGTATTTAGGGATTGGCGACCCAATGGTCGCCTTGGGCGAGAAGGGTATTGGGTGGGGCCAGACCGACAGAAATCCTCCGAAATGGAGGTGGAAGTGGAGATGGCATAACCAAGGGCGGGGTCCGATCCCCCGCCCTTCGGGGCTTGCCCTCCAGGTTAGGCTTGTGTTATAACCTATTTTGCCCCATGCTGTTTTGCGTTATGAATACACCATCCAACTCCGCATCCGCTGTTTACGTCTACGTCATCCTCGCGCCTAGCGCGATTGGGTTCCGCAATTGTCTTCTGGGTCAGGGCGCAACCGAGCGCGAAGCTTGGCTCGATGCGTTCGGGCCTTCATGCAATGGGCGCAAGCCCAAGGGCGCTCGCAACCCTTGGTGCGAGGGCGTGACCCTTGAAGAGTATGATAGGATTTGCGAGGCGCGAGCCAACGCATAAAATCAACACAGGGTCCAATCCCCTGCCCTTCGGGGCAGACGCTCCAGGATGGGCTTGCAAAAAGTGTTATTTTGATTTATATTATTTTACGTTATGAAACACCTATTCACACTCACAGAAGAAAAAACCCTCATCAACCGCGTGTCTGCGCTGCTCACACTCGAAGCAGAGCAGTTGGGAGCGTCCAAATTCTACTACAAGGCGAGCGCATACGAGGCTTTGCTGGAGAATTTTATGCGCGATAATGCTCAACTGCGTGAGCAATTCAGACAATGGTTGGAGGACAATAGTCAGTCCTAGCCAAGGGCGGGGTCCAATCCCCCGCCCTTCGGGGCACACCCTCCAGGATAGGCTTGTGTTATGCCTTATTTTAATTTATGCTATTTTACGTTATGAAAACCTACACCTACATGTTTGAAGTTACTCGATTGAAGGAAACGCATACGCTTTTTCGTATGCATGAGCTTCGTCTGATTGACAAGCTTTTGCGCATGGAACAGCAGTATATCAAGGAAATGTCTATGATCCGCGAGGATCTGGGACGGATTAGGGAAGCCATAATGGAAGTCAAAGACCAAGCAAGGGAAAACAATATAGTCATATAACCGAGGGCGGGGTCCGATCCCCCGCCCTTCGGGGCGCACCCTCCAGGATAGGCTTGTCGAAAACACTATTTTGCTGTATGCTTTTTTACGTTATGGAAAACCTACTACTACCAACTGATCGGATTGAGGCCAAGCTCGCTCGCGCTTTGCGCGATACGCTTGAAGCGGAAGCGCGGGAACTGGGTATTTCTTCCCGTTACTACGTGGGCGGCACCTGCGAATGCCTATTGGAGAAATTCATGGCCAGCAACCCGCTCCTGCGGGAGCAGGTGCTCCAATTTGTCGAAGACAATAGCAAGTAACCAAGGGCGGGGTCCAATCCCCCGCCCTTCGGGGCTTACCCTCCAGGGCAAGCTTGCATTATAGCCTATTTTGCCGTATACTTGTTTTCAGTTGGAGGTGGTGAGAGTCCACCCCACTCGCCCATGTTGGGCGGCAGTCAAGTCAGTCTAACCTACCTAGTCCTATGCGCAATCGCCGTTCTTGCCCTAACTGTGGTGGCACTCCTGCTCAGTGCCGTTGTCCTCAGGAAGTTGTTGAAACGCAGCGTGATATGTACGCTGCACAGCGCCGTGGCTCCCTTGTGGAACCAGAACCAGAGCCTCGTATCCGCGTCTATTTCCTCCAAGCGGACAACGCAGATGGGAAGCAGTATTATCAAAACCCGAATGGGCGTTGTGAAGACGCCCCATGTTGCGGGTGTTGTGGGTACATGTAGCCTAGGGCGGGGTCCGATCCCCCGCCCTTCGGGGTACACCCTCCAGGTTGTTTTGTTTTTAATTGCTATTTAATCAAAACAATGTTAACTTATAGTCTCAGTCAGTAACCTACCTACAAAAAAATGAACAAAATGATCAGCTGGAATACAGGAAGAGCCTACACAAAGAATAACCAAAGGATCGCTGCGATGATCACAGAATGGGGAGTTTCGTTCCTTGACGAAGATCGAATGATAGACGGCCACTTTCCCTTCGCTGGAAGGGAGCTTGCTAAAGAGGAAGTGATGTTCGCATATGATCATTTCATGTACCAGCATGGCGTTGCGCCAATTGGCGTGACATGGGAAAGAATGAACGAAGTACGCAGCTTGCTCATGGAAGCTGCAAAGGCTGCGGTCTAGCAAAAACCCCACAACGCGAAAGCGTTGTGTGGGTTGGACTCTCCAGGTTGGGCTTGTAAAAATCATTATTTCTGTTATTCTAATTTCATCGCTAGATGTTCTAGCGTCTAACCAAATAGAAAGTACTGTTATGTCTACTGTATCCGAAATCATCATGTCCCACCCTGAGTTTGCACCTGCAAAGCCCTGCTTTGTAAGCATTTACGAAACTAACAAGTGTTATGGCGGTCCCGAGGAAGGCGGTTGGTTTTATGATCGTACTGCCCTTGTGGGTAGTGTGCCATTTCCTACTCGCCTTGCGGCAGAGGCGTATTTGGCTGAAGCCGAGTCCAAAGCCTCTGCTTTGCAAGCAGAGGCGAATGACGGATTCAAGCGCGCCTATTTGATGCGCTATGGGAATGCTGCAGAAGTGGAGGATGATTTCTGCGTAGGTGAGGTGGCAAGCGCAGACGAGTATGAGGTGATAATTGAGGAAGTGCAGGGTGAGCGCGATAACACACGCGAACCCATACCGCACTGGGAGTGAGGTAAGGGTGGGGGCGCAAGCCCCCGCCCTTCGGGGCAGACCCTCCAGGTTCTTGAAAAAGACATTGTATTAGGCGAAGGGGTGCTATATGTTTGGCCTTGTCAGTAAGACAACCAACCAACCTACCTATGAAAATCAAAATCGAAAACTGGTTCAACGAAATGACAATCCGCACGAACGGAGGGAATGCTGAAATTGATCCCAAGCGCATCATTCGCGCTCAGATCTGCGGGGGTGATACGCTTGTGGTATCACTGGAGTTGCCTCTGGCCAAAGGCCAGACCACATATTGGATTAAGTTCGGTCCTCAGACCGAACAGATTATCGAAGCGATCAAAGATCGCATTGACATTCTCATATCTTAGAGGTAGGCAGTTGCCCCCGCCGCCGAATGGCGCGGGGGCATTCTGCTACAAACTCTCCAGGTTGTCTAGATTTTAATTGATATTTAAGTCTCCATGTGTTAACTTATGGCCTCAGTCAAATCCTACCTATGCAAAACAAAAAAATCGGACTCCGCAAATACGTTGAAACCAAGTTCAAATTCCTCTCTGAGGATCATCAGAATCTCTTGATTGGGCTTATGTGGATGGTGAACGGCACAATGAAAGACATCCAAGACGCTCGCGTGATGGGCAGGTACACCATGATAAAACATGTGTTAAGCATGTCGAGCTTCCCAGTGAGGCGCATATTCACGCCAGAGTTTCGGTTCGACTCGAAATGGAAAACAATCAAGTTGCCATAAAGGCAAGCCCCGCGAAAGCGGGGCTTTCCCCTCTCACCCTCCAGGTTGTTATTGCTGTTTAGCTTATTTGCGATATCTTGGTTTCATCGCTGGATGAACTAGCGAGACAGCAAGTAAACCTACCTATGAAAAACAAAGTTAAGATTCAGAATTGGTTCAGCGAAACAACGATCCGCACCACTGGTGGTGCTGCGCAGATCGACCCAAAGCGGATTACTAAGGCGCAAATCAGCGGTGGAGACACTCTGATTGTAACGCAGGAACTGCCCTCGGCAGAGGGATCAACCACCTATTGGATCAAATTTGGCGCAGAGACTCAACGCATCTTGGATGCGATCAGAGATCGCGTTGAGATCGTAGTATCTTAGAGGTAGGCAGATGCCCCGCCGCCGAATGGCGCGGGGTATTCTGCCACAAAACACTCCAGGTTGTGTTTGCAAAATGCATTATTTTGGCCTATGCTGCTTCTCGTTATGAAAACCTCTATGACTACAGTCTCAATCCACCCCACTGCAACACGCATTCAGCACAACGTCACGCACGTTGAGCTTTTGTCTCACGTTTCCGCTTCCAAGAATTCTTGGACGAAAGGTGATACGGAAGGAATCTTTCACTGTCCGCTCCCCAAGGAGTGGATCAGAGGTCAGATTGTCACCTTGAAACCAAACGAGCTTTATGAAGCTACAGTCACCTTCTCGGCTCGTAAAGGAGTTATAGAAGAGCCTCGCGCAGAATTGAAGGTGAATGCCCTTCCTGACCCTATAGAGAGCGCCGATTGTATTCTGTCCAGTCACAGCCTTCTTGGCAAGGATGCTTCTTCAGACGCAGAGTTTGAAGTGATTGCTATTCGTGGACTCACCGAAACGCCCAACCCTCGACCATTGAATACGTTGTTGCACAACGTGTTCAACCTGAGCGGAGGAACGCCAGTTGAAGGCACGGATACCGAAAAGCTGGAAATGATTCACCAGAGCTTCTTGTTCTGGAAGGATAAGGCAATGGTCAGCTAAGACAAACCGCTGCAACCCGAAAGGGTTGCAGTCGGAAGACTCTCCAGGGTAAGCTTGCAAAATCCATTATTTATGATATATTTATCTCATCGCTAGATGATCTAGCGTGTTAACTAGAAAGTACTGTTATGTCAAATTGGAAACACACACAAGAAGTCAACGGCAACCTCAACGCTCAACGTCGTGAAATCAGCGATATTGTGGAGTTTGTCAAGAAGCAGGTTATTAACGAGGACAACCATGAGTTCATCGCCGCTGTCCTTGAGGCGTTTGAAGCGATGGATAAAATCCTCTGTGAGGCGTATTTGGACAGCGGTTATCAATACGATGACAACGATCCGCGCAACCTCATGGATCTCCATGACGACAACTGGGAGTCACGGATGGCCGCTCGCAACGGGACGAGCGCGGAGGATGAGATGAGGAGCGAGATTCACAGAGAGGTGGTCAAGAAGCACTATGCGAGCCTGAGTGACAGGTTGTTCAGGGAGTTGGATGGGTTCGCTCAGTGGTACGAGGAGCGGCGGGACATCTTGTCTGAGTCGTGGACGGACGAGCGAGACGATGATCACGATTGGTAGGAACGAGCGGGGGCGAAAGCCCCCGCTTTCTTTTTTAGCAAACCCTCCAGGTTCTTCAATTATATTCTTTTATTTTGAATTGTTTGTGTTAACTTATAGCCTCAGTCTAAATTAAATCCTACCTATGCAAAACGAAATCATCAAAGCAGTGCGCGAACTAGCAAAAAAGAACTACAACCTTGGTTATGGCTGGCAAGTCATCATCGAGTGTATGACAGACAGTGAAATCATGGATCATCTTGAATCGATGAAATTCACAGAAGATTCAGAAGGAACTGCACAACACCCTTCTGCTGAGATCACGGTCAAGTGGGCACTCGCTGAAATGACCGAGTTTGCGAAAGCAAACACGGAGCATCATGATGAGATAGCATCAACTGCTTGGTAATCGGAAGCCCCGCGAAAGCGGGGCTTTCCCTTCGCGCCCTCCAGGTTCTGTATTTTTTTGTTGTTATTAGTCAATGGATCGTTTAGTGTTTGAATCGTTATGAGTGCTCATGATCGTTGGTTAAATAGTGGCAACCCTGCCGATGAACCCGAAACTCCAGAAGAGGGATTCTGTCCTCATTGCAATGAGGAAATGGAGTTTGAAGCTGACGTTGACTGCGACGAAGAGACTGGCCGCGCATACTACTGCGGTGGCGGGTCTTGGACTTGCAACAACCGTAACTGTCCCCCCGAAAAAGAAGAGAAGGAAGAGTAACAGAAAGCCCCGCGAAAGCGGGGTTTTCCCCTTCGACCCTCCAGGTTCTTGTTGTATTTTAACTTATTTCAGATATATTGATTTCCGTTATGAAAACACAAAACCCTATCACCTCTGATGTGCTGACCATTGGCGCAGTACTGAAACACAAAATGACAACACAAACCACTACCACTACCACTGACCTCTCGGCTCTGAACATTGCTGGCCTCGCAAGGCTAGTGAAACAAGATTGGAAGAAAGTCTACTTTGGCGCTGTGCCATACTTGAACGCAATGTGTCTCCTCAATCACATTTCGGATACCTACGGGCTGGACGACTGCAAAGATATCGTACTCTACTTTTTGAGCAATGCTCAATCGTGGAGAGGTGAGACGGCGAAAGCCGTCAAGGCTGAACTCAAAAAGCGTTGCAACATTAAATAATTTCGGGTAGGCATAACAAAGACACCCCGCCGAAAGGCGGGGTGATCTGCTATCATCCTCCAGGTTAAGCTGGTGTTTTTAATTATTTAGAATACATTTGTTTTTGTTATGAAACTCCTCAAATTAACTCAAGCTCAAGACGACAACGTAATCTTTGTAAAAGTAGAATTGCTTGCGACATTTAGTTCTTACGATAATGGCGCAAGCGTCGAAATAACTACAGGATCAATCTTTGTAGTTAAAGAATCAATCGCTCAGATTCTTGCAATGTTATATTCATCATTAAATAATGATGTAACTGTAACTGAAGCTTGCTAACCAAAAAGCCCCGCGAAAGTGGGGCTTTCCCCTCACACTCTCCAGGTTCTTCTGGCTTTTTAACTTATTTAACCTATATTCAATTCCGATATGACAACCTACCACGACAGCAACTTCGGAAACTGGGATATGAGCGAGGGTGACGAAATGATCGAGTTCTACCACAAGGTGCAAGCGGAAAGCACCGAAAAGGAATGCACCTCATGCGGTGCAATCGTCTTCCTTCGCCCAGCGTATACAATCTGCAGCGATTGCGCAGATATGCGAGAGATCATGTAACCTTAACCCTCAACGCGAAAGCGTTGAGGAACTAAACGCTCCAGGTTCTTGTTGTGTTTCGCGATATTTAATATATATTAATTTCCGTTATGAATACACCCAATAAAATCGCCATCGGAGTTTCCTTTGTTCCTCCAACAAACACAAAGGGTTCACGCGTGAAGGTTAAAATCCCGCGCATGATGTCAAAGAAGTTTTTCTCATATTCTCATGAGCATAACTCTCCTGCGGATCAAATAGAAAAGCTCTTAGGTGATAATGACATTTGGCCAGTTTGCCAAGCAGAATTTGATGATTCTGTTCTCTTCATGGTTAATTTTGACGAGTGGGATAAGCTCAGAACAATTTTCGGGTAGGCATAACAAAAAGACACCCCGCCGAGTGGCGGGGTGCTCTGCCATTAACCTCCAGGTTGTTGTTGCATTTTAACCTATTTCAATTAGATTTATTTCCGTTATGAACATCACACGTATATCTCCCTTCACTGGCAAGACTCACACGCTCGACATCGCTGTAACCAGCGAGCAGATTGCTCGCTGGCAAGGTGGCGAGCTTATTCAGAACGCCATGCCAAACCTAACTCCCGATGAAAGGGAGTTTATCAAGACGGGCGTGACAGCGGAAGAGTGGGAAGCTGCTTTTGGAGGAGAAGAACTCTAAGATAAAACCCCGCTTCGGCGGGGTTTTCCTTTTGGACTCTCCAGGTTGTAGTTGCAATTAACCTTATTTAATATAGTATGGTTTCCGTTATGAATAACTCAATATCACTCACCACACCCGAACAGATCTCTGCCTATCGCTTGCTCATGCTCGCATCAGCATTGAAGCTAGAAACTAAAGGGATTTATCCGATCAGAGGATCACGCAGTGCATACACCGTGATCAAGAAAGAGTTTGGCTTAAAAGGCAACAAACAGCGTGTGCTTGATCAGTTCAACGAAATACTGATAGAAGCTGGTATCAAGCAAGCCTAGCCAACTGGGCGGGGGGCAACCCCCGCCCAAAATTTTTTTCCATACCCTCCAGGTTCTTGTTGTAACCTCACTTATTTCTGATATATTCATTTCTGTTATGGAAACACATACACCCAAAATCAACCTCGTCAAATCACCCTACGTCAAACCGCTCATCACCAAAGATGATATTCGGAAAACGAATGGTTATTTCTTTTCAATCGTCTATCGCAAGAAAGACGGAACAGTAAACAAGCACGTTGTTCGCACTGGCGTGAAAGTGGGATTGAAGGAAGGGGGCAAGCCCCGCCCTGAGATTCCTGAGAACATCACAATCTTCTCCATCACTCGCAAAGAATGGCGTTCATTCATCTTGGCAAACATTCTGGAAAGTTCAATAAAATAAATTTCGGGTAGGCATAACAAGACACCCCGCCGAGTGGCGGGGTGCTCTGTTAAAAACCTCCAGGTTCTTGTTGTGTTATAAGATATTTAGTCTATGCTTGTTTTCGTTATGAAAAACACAACACCCACACTAAAAGTCGCGTTCTCCACCTCATCCAGCAAGACGTACAAGCGTCTCGCATTCTCCATTGAAGCCATCAAGGCCAAAATGGCAAAGGGTGCAAGGATAGTCAGAATAGACGGTTCTTACGAAACCTTCTACACGTTAGATGAGAAAACGAAGGATGGCACGAAAACTTGGTTCTTCCGAGACAAAACTCAAATGCCGATGCTGCAAGAGCTTCATGCAAGTCAGTAATAAAAAGCCCCGCGCAAGCGGGGCTTTCCCCCTGCACCCTCCAGGTTCTTGTTGTGCCAAACAATATTTCTGATAGGCTCTTTTACGTTATGAAAACACCAACCGCAAAAGTAAATCACTCCGCGTTCGAGACAAGCTACAAGCGCCTTCACTTCTCAATCAAAGCTATCAAAGCTAAGATTGCTAAGGGTGCGAAGCTCTCGCACTACATGGGATCGGCACCCTTCTTTGTCCTGAAGGAGCGGGACAAGAAGGGGCAGTACAAAAACTGGTTCCTTGAGCCGTGTGCAGAGCTTTCCAAGTTGGAGCACACGTTCTGGAAATAGTTGACAACAAACCCCGCTGAAAGGCGGGGTTTCCCCTTTGCGCCCTCCAGGTTGTTATTGTAAAACAATATATTTCAGATAGTCTTGTTTCCGTTATGAAAACGCTTACATCCACGCAAACCCAAAACGAAACCATCTTAACACTATACAAAGATTGCATCTTCAGCGAAAACATCTTCGCTTGGTTCGAAGCAGGTCTTCAACCCGTGTTCTCCAATAAATTAGAAGATCTGATGCTATCAGATAATTACGTTATACAACAGAATCATTTCTCTGATGGCACACCGAATGAAGGTGTGTATGAAATTTATTCATGGAGTAACAAGGTCGGCCAGCATCTTTACGCTGGAAGACTCTACGCGCCAAAGGGTTACAAGATGATGTAAACAAAAGCCCCGCGAAAGCGGGGCTTTCTCTTTGAATGCTCCAGGTTGTTTAATTATAATCTTTTATTTATCCAAACATCTGTTAATCTTTCCAGCGTCATGAATACCCTAGTCTCCAAGAAAGAACGCGAAGTTAAAGAAATCACTTATGTGGTACGTTTGAGAAGCTGCCGAACATACACGCTGACAGAAACCTATGTTGATGGGGCTTTTGCCCACTACAAGGTTGTGAATGAAGGCGGCTTTGTTCAAACCCATGCAAACTTGCATGATGAAATCTTTGAAGTTATTGATCGAGCAAATAATATGGGCGATGAGATTCGCAAGACTCAGCAAGAGGTTTTAAGAATCAATAGAGATATTGCCGATAGTATAATACGATAAAAAATAAGCACAACCGAAAGGTTGTGCAACTAAACTCTCCAGGTTCTTCCGTTTTTTTGAATTATTAATGATTAAAAAGGTTGCCTTTCACCTTTGTTCTGCTATGCTTCTTTTCATGCAAGCCATACTGACAACCTCAAACGACAAGACATTGAAAAGCCTTTCATTAGGCTATCTAACATTCGGCATTCACTTTGCTCATTCTGATTTGAGTGGAATTGACGTTTGCCCCGATGCAAGCGAAGGGTGCAAACTCGCTTGTTTGGATTTTGCTGGCCGTGGCCAGCAAGGCAACGTGAAAGAGGCAAGAATAGAGAAAACAAAAACATTCTTTGCCGATATTCCCATCTTCATGCTTCGCTTGCATAAGGAAGTAGAGAAGGCTATTAAATACTGCGAAAAGAAAAATTTGCAACCTTGCTTTCGTCTCAATCTCACTTCCGATGTTAAATGGGAGCGCATTAAATACTTAGGAAAAACTATCTTTGAACACTTTCCTTCTGTTCAATTCTATGACTACACAAAAAGCTTTGCACGCTTAAATCTTGGTATTCCAAACTATAGCCTAACCTTTTCCCGCAGTGAAAACGGTACGAATCATGTACACTGTGCAATGGCATTGAAAGCGGGGTTCAACGTGGCTTCTGTGTTTTCTACTAAAAAGGGATTCGAATTGCCCTCAGAATATAACGGAAAAGAAGTGATTGACGGAGACAAGCACGATCTTCGTTTCACTGACAAGCGGGGTGTGATTGTCGGACTAAGAGCGAAAGGCCCAGCAAAGAATGATCAGAGTGGCTTTGTGATTCACATCTAATGTTTTCTTTACTGTTCGCTTTCCTTGTGATTGCATTTGTTTCAAACGAATAAAAAAAGAACCCCGCGAAAGCGGGGTTTCTGGTATGCCCTGGAGCCTGGAGGTTCGAAAATCAATATTTGTGCTTGCTATTATTAACCTTTTATATTAGTCGCGACCCCAAAAGAAAAACACACAAACAAATGAAAAAGTGTTGCAATCTAAGTTCCATGCTGTATATTCGAATCATCAGCAGTTGCTGATACTCAACCCAAACCATAGAAACCTAGTTATGATCATTGCAAAAAACCTCGTAGACCGTGAAACCCTCGCAGCAGTTCGCACTCCTGACGCGACTGACTCCTTCACGCCCATCCCTCACTCGTTCCTTGTCGAACAGACGCATGAAGCTCTGGATCGTGCAGGTTATAGCATCGTGGAAGAAAAGCACGCACTTGGACGCTTTGGTCAGCGTTATTTCGGTGGGTTCCAGATCACTGGCCCCGATATTAACTCTGACTCTCGCAAGCTAGTGCTTGGCCTCCGCAACTCGCATGACAAGGCGTTTGCTGCCAGTATGTGCATTGGGAACCGCATGATCGTATGCGAGAACCTGTGCTTTTCCAGCGATGTGAAGTTGGCTCGCCGTCACACTGTCAACATCATCCGCGACATTCCTCGTGTTCTGGCTGAAGGCATTGGTCGCTTGCTGGCGCACTGGACTGATATGGAAACGCGCATCGCTCGCTACATGGAAACCGAAATCGGTTTCAACCAAGCGTGCGAGATGGCTGTGCAACTGGCTGAAGCCAAGGCACTTCCTCCTCGCGATGTTTACAACGTAGTGCAGGAGTTCAAGGCTCCCAAGCATCCTGAGTTCAACAGCCCTACGTTGTGGAACCTCTACAATGCGGTGACAGAGAACCTCAAGGGAAGCGATCTGACCAAGCTGCCAGCACGCACAATGGTGATGCAAGCGTTGTTCGACAACCGCGCTGGTCATGCCAGCGTGATTGAGGTCGAGCCGATTGAAATCACCGAACTGGAAACAGTCGAAGCCTAGTTAAACAGGGCGGGGGGCAACCCCCGCCCTAAAGGGCTGGCCCTCCAGGTTCTTTACGCAAAGATCACTATTTGCGAAAATACCTATTGACCTTTCGCCTCTTTCATATATTCTCCTATCCATGCGCTACACGCTTATCAACGATCTCGAAAACACATACGAGTTTCTGGACTTCGATCCAGAGACTTGTCACGCTGAAGCTCTCAGTTATTTGGGTTATGCTATTCTCCCAGTTAATGAAATTAATTTCAAAGAGAATGGCGATGTGCAAGAATATGCTTGCGTAGATAAGAATGATCTTTCTACTGTTTTCTCTTTCTTTGGTCAATGGGAAGAAACTGCTTGCATTGAGGCTCTCTCTCGTTTAGATTGTTCCTTGTACGAGGGAGAGCATGAAGATGCACTTCCACTTAATGTGATTCCGATCTTTTCGGGAGTGTAGCTCAATGGTTAGAGCAGGGAACTCATAATTCCTTGGTTGTTGGTTCGATCCCAACCACTCCCACCAATGCTGATGTGGTGAAAAGGCAGACACAACAGACTTAAAATCTGTTGCCCAGTAGGGCGTGCGGGTTCAAGTCCCGCCATCAGTACCAATTTCATTTAGTTAAAATACCATAATATGTTCGCAATCGAAACACAAGTTGCCGTTGATAATCCCGAAATGCAGTTGCCTATTATCCATATGAATGGAAATGATGGTTCAAAACTTGGTCGTCAATACTTTGAAGCATTAAAGGCTTTGAATGCTTTTGAAGATGCATTTCAAAACATAGAGTTCCATGCTCGCGATTACTACCCACTTGGGGATGAGGCTTGGCTCAAGGCAAGAGCACAAAGGCAAGCGCAATGGTCAAACATTGGATCTTTGCGGCGTTACCTAGATGCTCATGCAGGACATTGTTTTGAGTCAGTAAGAAAATAATTTCGGTTTGGTTGTGCGTGTCATCCATCCTCCCCCCTACGTGTGTAGGGTGCGGAGGCTCTGGCACAAAGGATAGGTAGCTCAATGGTAGAGCAGCGCCCTTTTAAGGCGTTGGTTGAGGGTTCAACTCCCTCCCTATCCACCAACACCCTCCAGGTTGTTTCAATTTCAAGCACTATTTAACGAATTATTTGTTGACCTTTTGAATCATCTCTGAGATATTGAACTCGTATGAATTACCAAATAATTGCCAAGGCCAAGGCCGATAACAAAAACAAGAACAAAGAATTGCTTTGCGCTCTAATGAAGACGCTGGGCATTACCAACATTGCTGTAGAGTTCGATGGTAGTGGTGACTCTGGGCAGGTCGAAGGAGTTACTGTTGTACCTGCAACCAAACAGGATGAGTTTGACAACGCTCAGACCAAAGTATTTAGAACCAACTGTTTTTACTCTGTCGCTGGAAATAGAACTGAACAAGAAGAAGTCTCTTGCTCTGCTCCTGAACTAGCAGAAGATTTTGCTTATGAAGTTTTGGAGCATCACCATGATGGTTGGGAAATTAACGAAGGTGCTTATGGTACGATTATTATCCATCCAGACGGCAAAGGAGCGATTGAGTACCATCAACGTGTGGTGGAAACCGAATACGAAGAAACTCAATTTTAATTGATTAAAAAATGTCACACCCATACCATCATGCGCTCTCAAGTTTCAAAAAGTGGGGCGGGAAGCCAGAAGATTACCTTGCGATCCATAACTGGTTCGACGAAACGAAAAAATGCTTTGCGGACTTTCGGCATCGAGCTATCAGACACCATGCTGAAGGAATCTATCTCTGCGAGCAAGTTTTCGGAGTCACCATCACCCTATCAAATGGAAACATTATTCCCACTCGATGGGTTGGAGAACAACACGTTAAGGAGGATTTGGGCCGAATCCCAACTATCCAAGATTGGCTTGTAAATCTCAGACCAGAACCTTGGATGGGAAAAACACAAAAGATTGAGTCCGATCTTCCTCAGAACTCCAAAGAAATTGCCAAGATTATGATTGAACATATGATCGAAGCTCTCTAGTATCTTTCCATGCGTCCATAGCTCAACGGATAGAGCAGCGGATTTCTAATCCGCTGATGAAGGTTCGATTCCTTCTGGACGCACTTTTTAATTGCACAAAACTGTTTAGTATACTTGCACAAAATATGACATACGAAGAACTCGAAAAAGCCTCAAGACAAATCAGCAAAGATGATGTTGCAAACGCAATCTTTAATTTAAGTGATGCCCTCGCCGCTCTCCGCGCAAAGGAAGTAAATAGAAAGATTGATCAATCCGATAGTACAATAGGCGATCTATTGAATGATGTGATGCTGTTCCTCCAGCAGTTGGGAGATAATTTTATCGAATGCGAAAAAGAGCAGGGATTTGATGAAATCGAGCGTTTGAATAATTGCGATTTAATTAAAGAATAATATGACATACCGCGAACTAACAAAATACTTGGGTCGTTTAACAGCAGATCAGCTTGACAACGACATTGTAGTTGAAGTAGGAGATTTTTTCTATAAGGTAGAAGGTCTTAACATTGCCAGTGGTGAAGGGGACTATCTCTATAAAGACGAAGCATTTCTTTCTATTGATTCTGATCCAATGGATGAAAAAGAATTTGAGGAGGAATAAATATGAATACACAAACACTAGTAGATCTGGCAATACGCCAGATCGTCAAAGACATTAGCTTTGCCGACTACACTGCGATTCAAGAATTGCTGGAGGCTCTGCCACCAGAGATGTTGCAAAACTTTATTGGTGATCTTGACGACGTTGAGGAGGTAGAATAATGAAAAGATTACACGACATCGAAATCACTGTTTGCCCTGAGCTTCTAGCCAAACAAAAACAATTCTTGTTCCATCTTATGGATGACGAACAGATTCAATGGACAGATGAAGGTCGCGAACATATGGATGGGCTCTTAAATCTGATTGACTTTATCGAAGATCAGATCAATGATATAACTCACTAATATGACTACATTTGCTGAAGTATCTGCGCTATATCACAAGACCTCTGAGGAGATCAAACAAAAGTATCCATGTCTTTCTGCTTGGACTTTTGAGTGGAACTATCGACTCAGGAATGCAATGGGTCGAGCAGTTAGGAAGACCAATGGCAAGAAGTACATTGAGCTATCGGTAGAAATAATTAGATTAAATCTCAATGCCCCGAACTTCCTCGACAAGATTCGTGATACCATCCTCCATGAATGGGCGCACGCTCTGGATTGGGAGAAGTCCAAGGGTTGGGGTCATGGGGCTACATGGAGGCTATGGATGGCTACGCTAGGTAGACCCGCCAATAGGTGCTTCGACTCCAAACTGTGGATGGTCAAACCAAACAAATGCCAGTATGCTATTCGCCATGACAACGGCAGGATATACCAGTACTTCCGCAATGGGCCTACGGACGATCAAATCAAAGCAGCAAAGACTTGGGCGACTGCGCTCAGACTACCAAACGATCAATTAGCTTTGGTTAGCTTAGATCATGGTTGGACGAGACAACTATGAGCACCATAACATGGTTTATTATTTTATATTGTTTACTTGTAATGAATTTTATTAAAGAATAAAAATTTCCCTCCCAACATCAGCGCATCATCGAAAGGTGGTGCGCTGAATCTTCGTGGCCCTCCAGGGCCCTGGCACAACCACACATTATTTAGTCTTCTTTTTGTTAATCTTTGTCGATGATTATTTTTCTTGCTTTCTCTATCAAGGCTTGAAC
>Ga0114981_10001163_pt1 | contig 17316 bp, 20 predicted proteins | sample S_140806_MF_Meta_FD_87028 | JGI IMG/M metagenome (GOLD analysis project Ga0114981, IMG submission 87028) | Freshwater microbial communities from Lake Simoncouche, Canada to study carbon cycling - S_140806_MF_MetaG | ecosystem: Environmental > Aquatic > Freshwater > Lake | place: Lake...
AGTTGACTTTATAGATCAGCTAGGCGATAAGTGGCAAGAGTATAAGGTCTATCACCACGGCTTCAAGAAGTGGATGGACGTCACTGGCAAAACTGATGAACAGATTACTGAGTCTGCTTATTGGAAGGCCACAAGCAATGATGTTGATTGGCCTATGTCAGTCAAACTTCAGGCTGCTGCGCAAAGATGGATCTGCCACGCTATCTCTAAGACGTGTAATCTTCCTAACGACGTAACCCATGAAGTTGTTGCCGAAGTATACATGAAGGCTTGGGAAGCAGGTTGCAAAGGTTTTACTGTCTATCGAGACGGTTGCAGAACAGGCGTCCTTGTCCAGGATACTCCTAAAGAAACCAAACAGGTAGATTCCGATAGCCAACCAGAAACATTAGTAGAAAACCACGCACCAAAGAGACCGAAGGAATTACCATGTGATATTCATAGAATTAATGTAAAAGGTTCTGAAGGTCAGGAATCATATTTGGTTTTGGTTGGCAGCCTTGATGGAAAGCCTTATGAGATCTTCTGCGGTCGCTCATCTCATGTTGAGGTACCAAAGAAAGCAAAAACTGGAATTCTAATCAAGAATGGCAAGAAAGACGGCGTAGCCACTTACAATCTTCAAATACCCGTAGGCGATGATGATCAACTTTTGTTTAAAGACATTGTTGAGCTCTTTGCTAATCCAAATCACGGTGCATTCACTCGTACCTTATCATTGGGATTACGCCACGGAGTACCTGTACAATACATTGTTGAACAGTTGCAAAAAGACAAATACAGCGATATGCAATCTTTCTCTAGAGTTCTTGCACGAGTTTTGAAGAGCTACATACCTGATGGCGTCAAGGCTACTTCTTCTGATAAGACCTGCACACAATGCTCGTCTGATGCTCTAGTGTATAAAGAAGGGTGCGTTACATGTTCATCCTGCGGATGGAGCAAATGTTGAGGAACATCTATGAAATTTAATCTTAAAGATATAAGGAAAATGGTCAAAGAAGAATATTCTAGGGCTATTCCTGAGTTTATTGTTAAACAAGCCGTAGAATCTTGTGTCGAAGACTTAAAACGTGTAATGGTCAACCACATTAATTCAAAATCTAACTCTCAGCAGAGCAGACAGAAGATGATAGTAAGAATGAACCTGAACCTTGAAGAGTTGGAAAAGGAATTAAAGAATATTGTTGACGAGAAAATTTCAAAGTTTTTATCAGAGATTTAATATGCCATCCAACGATAACAAAGTAGAACTGATCGGATATTATGGGTCAGACGAATCTCATGCACTTTCTGCATGGACTTCAACATCTCGTGAGTTAAACGAAGAAAAGAAAAATAGAATACCTCAACTTCTTAAGATGCTTGCCGAGAACGAACATCATTCTGTCTTTGAGAAATCAAGTTTACATTTTCTAGTCACGTCCGACGTAGCATCTCACGTCCATCTTCTCAAACATCGCATTGGCGTTTCTATAAATGCCGAATCAGCCAGATATAAAGAATTGAAAGATGACAAGTATCACGTTCCGGTTGATTGGGATGGTGAAGAAGTGGCTGCTTACACCGAACATATGGAGTCTTCTCTACAAAAATACCATGAAACTCTTGAAAGGCTAGTGAAAAAAGGCATGCCCAGAAAGCGTGCCAAAGAGTCTGCTAGGTTGTACCTTCCTTATGGAAATCAAATTACTGCAGATGTGATGTTCAACTTCAGAAGCTTTTATCACTTTCTTTATCTTCGATATTCTGAGCATGCTCAATTAGAGATAAGAAACATAGCTAGACAGATGTTAGAGCTAGTTGTAGAAACTAAAGCATTCCCAGCAACTCTTGAGGCGTTTGGTCTCACAGTCAATGGCGAGATTAGAGGACCATTTACATGAGTAAAAATGCTAATTTACCATTTCATTTTTACGTAAATGTAAATAATGAGTTCTTAGGTCCACAAATGCCTCGAGGGTCGACTAAGGGTATATGGCACGCTGTTTATAGCAAAGAGTATCAAACTTTATTGTGCCACGTTTTCCTCGAATCGGGAGCTCACTGGAGTGGTCTTCCTCTCCATGCAATGTCGACTAAAGAAGATTGGTCATTGACAGGGGAACAATTGATGCCATGGACTTCCATGGGAGATCACATAGAAACATTTTATGCAAAGTATATGGAAGGACTTGAATGTGAAGTTTTCAATCCATTTACGATGAACGGAAGACACACAGGATTAATTGTAGATTGGGAAGACGGATACTCTAGATATCCGTCTGAACATAAGCCTCTAAATTTGGTAGAATTGCGAAATGGGCAGTTTGCTTTGCTTCCAAATAATTTTTTGTTGTTTAAAGACAAACACTTTACTGAAAGTTTAGCAAAAGAAAATTTAAAATTTTATCGCCGTGGTGAAACAACATATTGGGAAAAGTGATGTCTAAAGTAATAGTGATTGAAGGTCCTGATCGAGTTGGTAAAGCAACTCAAACAAATTTTCTTTCTAATTTTCTTTCCTGGAGAGGATATAACGTTTTGACAATCGAAGTTCCTATTCGATCAAATTTCGTTTATCATATCATCTATTGGATGCTCCGGAACGGACTGGCAAAAAAACTTCCAAAATGTTTTCAGTGGTTACAATACTTCAATAGACAACTATTCCAGTGGTTCACATTAAGAAGATTGGAAAAGAAGTATGATTATATCATTATGGATAGATGGAGTCTATCGACAGTGGTATACGGCCAAGCAACGGGAGTGCCTTCATCATTCACTGAAAAATTGTATGCTAGATTGAGAAAACCAGAATTTACTTTTTTACTCTTGGGACCAGCTCACAAACATTCTGCCGAAGATGTATATGAATCCGACACGGCACTACAAGAAAATGTCAGAAGAATTTATTTAGAGTGGTCAAAAGAACATCTTCAAATGTGCAAGGTAATTGATTGTACTCAGCCTAGAGAAGTTATTGCAGAAGAAATTAGAACCAAATTAAATGAATTAAATCTTTGACAACAATGTACTTTTAAAAAAGACGATTTAAGTTCTTACTGAAAGAGATAACACATGAGCTATAAAATTTCAGATTCAGTTGCTATGAGAATGATTCAGATATTTCAGGAGGCTCTTCTTCTAGGCTTAGATGGAGCTGATCTAATGAGACAAGTCAGGTTAGTCGTGGATTCTTCAGCCCCAGACGTATTGACACTTGATCCGCAATACGAATCTCAGGTTTCTGAAATGCACCAAAAATATCTTGATGAAGCTGAGAAGCTTGCGCAAGCTTCAAGCAGAGAGGTCTTGGTTTTTGAACGTTGACGTAGGATTTTGGATCTCTATAGCCATTGCAGTTGTTGTGATGGCTTTTAAATTTTTATCTGTTGATTCTGACGGAGAAGGAAATGATTGATAGATTTTCTGAAATGTGGCAACAACAACGGAAATTCATGGATCTTTTGAAAGAAAAAAGAGAATTTCCAAGTTACCCAGTCGACACGAGCACAAAATCTGGACAAAAGATCTTAAAAAGTATTACTCACGAATGTATGCACGAGTTGTTTGAGGCAAACTTACTTCTAAAAAACTCTAAAGATCATCGAATTGCTGATTTAAAAGAGTTTGATAGAGAAAGCTACGTAGAAGAGCTTTGCGATGCTCTTCACTACTTTTTTGAGATAGCAATCCTCAGTGGAATTTCTCCTGACGAATTTTTTGATGCTTACATCAAAAAAGGAAAAATCAATGTAGAAAGAGTAGAAAAAGGATACTGATTTTTTGCAATAGACCTTTTCATCTCAAGTGCAATGGTTATCATAACTTCAACAACGGCATGACATAAGCCGTTTCGACAAGGAGAATAATCATGTTGACTTGGTACTATGACACACCCCGCAGCTATCGCTTTGACTTATTTGATGTATTTGAAGATTTAGCAAAAAAACCGAAATCCTCGAAAGATCAAATTGATGAAACTGGCATTAAAATAGAAATGCCAGGAGTAACATCTTCCGACTTGGACGTGACAGTAGAAGGAAAGCTTCTAAAAGTCAAAGGAAAGTCTAGACACGGTAAAGAATATTCTTATGTTTATTCATTAAGTTCAGTTGTCGATGAATCTAAAATAACAGCCTCTTTGAAAGATGGTCTTTTGGAATTGTCCATACCAAAACGCCAAGCAGATTCTGCTAGAAAAATTCAAGTAGAATAGTAAATACGCTTTTAGACTATCACAAGCGAGGATAATTTATCCTCGCTTTTTTTTAGACAATTTGGTCTTTAACAGCTAATTACTAGTACTATCACAGGGAGATTATGAAACTTACAAAGAATCAACTACAAAACATCATTAAAGAAGAATACCTAAGAATTACGCCCGTTAAGAGAGGCCAAGTAATGTCCGAGGCCCGTGCTAACTATTTGGCTGAACAGATTCTAGAAGAAGGCCTTTGGGATTCTATCAAGGCTGGCTGGTCAGCTTTTAAAGGAGCGTTATCAGGAGGCGGATCAAAATTAGGGGATGATGCCGCCAAATTATTAGGTCCAGTCATTCAACAAGTTCAATCTGTTGCTCAAGCCGCCGCAAAAGCATCAGCTGACGTGCAAAGCTTCATTGGTTCTATTAAAGATGAAGCTGTAAAGAAAGCAGTTGAAGAAGCGAGAAAATCTTTTGAAAATTCTTTAAAAGGATCCATCAGTTCTGCTCTTTCGGATGGCATTAAAAATCTTCAATCTGCAGGAATGTCAGAAGAAGAAGCAAAGACTCTTGCTTCAACAATCTTATCAGCAGAGTTAGCTAACCTTGCTGGTAAAGGTGGTAATTGAGAATATAAATTCTTAAGCGTGTTTGCGTTGATATGAGTGCCACTTAATTTTAAGTGGCATTTGTATTTTTTTGTTATTTGTTGTATTTTAGTTTCATGTCGCCTGAAAAAGAAAAAATTCTTTGTGAAAAGTATCCAAAGATTTTTAAATCTAGTCAACACAATGATGAACCTATCGAGATGTGGGGGTTCGAATGTAATGATGGTTGGTTTGAATTGATTGATACTTTGTGTAACAAAATCCAATCTCATGTAGATTGGAGATCTAAAAATCTTCAAGACGCAAGTGAGCTTGAGGATTTGCAGGTCAAGGCTGAACAAGTGAAAGAGAAATTTGGAGGTCTTCGTTTCTATGTATCACGTGGAGATGATATCATTGATGCATTCATTTCTTTCGCAGAGACAATGTCTATGAAGATCTGCGAAACCTGCGGCCAACCAGGACAACAAAAAAATGTAAGTGGCTGGATACATACTGCCTGTGATCCATGCTTTGAGAAAAGAGCGTGGAGAACAACATGAAGAAAGTTGAGTTTAAAGATGGACTTGCTATTAATGGCGATTCTTCTTCAAGAGATACACTTGAAGAAGTTAAAGCGTGGCTAGGCGAAGCAGGAGGTGTACCTCTAGTTGCAACCGATCCTCCTTACGGCAACATTGTTATGCAGGAATGGGATCGGGTAAAAATGACTGATGATCAATACGCCGACCATATGATCCAATGGACTCGATTGTGGTCGGAAGTTTTACTTCAAGGAGGAGCATTCTATGTCTGGGGAGGTATTGGACTTCCTAATTTCAGGCCTTTTATCAAGTACCTCACACGTGTTGAAGACGATAACTTTAAGATGGCCAATCTCATTACCTGGTCAAAGAAGCGGGCATATGGAGTCCAGAACAACTATCTCTTTACACGTGAAGAACTCGCCTACTTCATCAAAGGAAATCCAAAGAAGCCCTTGAAGTTCAACATACCATTGCTTGAGACAAAGCGAGGTTATGCTGGATACAATGAAAAGTATCCAGCCAAGAGCGAATTCTATCGTCGGACCAACGTGTGGATGGACATCAACGAGATATTCAAGGGAAAGCTTCATCCCACTCAGAAAGCAGAAAGAGTTGTTGAGATTCCGATTGAAGTCCATACAGATCCAGGCGATGTTGTAATTGATCCGTTTGCCGGCAGCGGTGCAACTGCTTTCGCCGCTAGGAAGTTAGGCAGGAAGTTTATCGTTATTGAAAAAGATGAAGAGATCTTTGAAAAGATGATACAACGCCTTGTCGATTAAAAATATTCTAAAAAAAGATAAACTATGAAATTAGCATGGGCAACGGACATTCATTTAGACTGTGTAGGCGATGTACCAGAGAAGGTTTCGTTGCTTGCAAAATCTTCAAATAATTGTGAGTCTTTGATCATAACAGGGGATATTACAATTGCCCCATTGTTGATACAACACCTACAACTTATAGAAAGTATCCTACAAAAACCTTTTTATTTCGTGCTTGGAAACCACGATTATTATTTTTCAGACATTATCTCGACACGTCAGAAGGTTGCCCAGGCATGTAATTCGTTGTCTTTTGCAAGATATCTTGCTACAGTTCCTTACATCAGAATAAAACGAGATGTAGCTTTGGTAGGACATGATGGGTGGTATGATGCGTTGAATGGTAACTACAATAACAACGAAATTTTAATGAATGATTGGATCAGGATTTCTGACTTTTCAGTTGCAATGAGAACTGTCTCTAATTCTCAGGTCATCAATAAAGAAGTCATAGTTCGAATAGCAAGAGCCATTTGTCAAGCTTCGGTGAATCACGTTGCGAATGGGATCAAATCAGCGATTCGTGATAAAAATTCTTGCATAGTCGTAGCTACTCACGTTCCTCCATTCAAAGAATCTTACAACAGCGAAAAATACAATAATATAAATTTCTCTTCAGTTTTACCTTGGTATACATCTAAAACTATGGGAGATATGTTAATGAAAGCTGCTAAGACGTATCCTCACGTAAAGTTCGTTGTTCTTTCTGGACATGCTCATAGTCATTACGATGAGGATCTTCTTAACAATTTAAACGTTCGAGTAGGAAAATCTGCATATGGATCGCCACAGATTGCGGGGTACGTCGATATTTAAAATTCAGAGAGGTTCATACATGAAGAGAGCGCTTCTCTTGAATTTTAACGGTGAACCATTACAGTTCATAGACGGCCCACGAGCCATTAAACTGATGTTGAAAGGAAGAGCAGAGGTCGCTTCTGGTATGACAGGAGAACCTTGCTTTTGGGATGAAACAATTGCTACACCTTCATCCAAATTTAGACTGCCAGCAGTTCTTCGATTGAAGTACTACGTCAACAAAAGGACGTATAAAAAGCCTGCTCGATTTCAAAAGAAAGTTTTATTCAACAGAGACGCGTGGAAATGTCAGTATTGTGGTGTCGAATTAAATTATTCTGCTATTACAGTTGATCACGTTTTTCCAGCTTCTCGTGGTGGCAAGACTACATGGAAAAATTGCGTAGCTGCTTGTAAACTATGTAATAACAGCAAAGGTAATAAAACCCCTGAGGAAGCAGGTATGAGGTTATTAAAGCAGCCTCATGAACCGACCACGCTACATTACTGGGATCTAAATAAAACTTCTACGTGGTATGACGATTGGAATTTATTTGTAATAGCATAATTTTTTGCTTCTCCCGTCGTTTCGCGTAGTAATATAAGGATTACGTAATAGTTATGACAGGAGCTTTGTATTCATGCGTCTAAGAATAACAGACCTACAAAAAATTGTCGAGCAGACAATTCAAGAAAAGCAGGCAATTGATAGTTTTTGTGAGGAAATAAAGAAAGCGTTCGGCCCAACAGTTATTGTTTCCAACACGCTAGAGTCTCTTGTAGAGCAAGCAAATTATCGTTTGGATGTTCTAGAAAGAACAGGCCGAGAGTCTTACATACCTTTTTCTTCAAAGATTGCATTGTCGCTGTCTTCGCACAAAGATCCAGAAGTTAGACGTTTAGTTGTCAGGTTGCTTCCTGAACATGCTGCTGTCAGCTTCATTAAGGATAAAGACTCCAAGGTACGCGCCGCGGCCGCAAAAAAGTCTCCTTTAAAGTTAGTAGAAAGCGTGGCAAAGATTCATAGGGACGATGATCTTTTGCAAGACGTACTATTTCAAAAGCGTCTTGTCGAAGAAAAGTCTGCCTTTACCCAAGCTCAGCAAGGACCTCAAGATGAAGATGAATTTTTGAGTGATTGGTGGTATGAAAAAACAGCTCGTCAATTGATTCAAGATTATGGCCGGACTTTAGATACAACATGGGTACCAGCAGCAGTAAGTCAGGTTTGTTCCAATAGATCAGTCAATAGATACAACGTTGATCCTTATAAACTGATGAAAGTCGTTGTGAAGATCCTTGCAGATCGTGATTCAGAGAAATTTGACAGGTTGGAGAATGCTCAGGTAGTTATAAAAGAATCTGCAAATGCTTCGTTCATAGGTGAAAATGAAATGACAGATTTAGTATCTGAGCTGTTAGAATCTAAACTGTCTCAGAGTGAGTACTTACATCGAGCAGATGTCATATTCGGTATCAAGTATGCTTTGATTCCACCCGGCATAAAGAAGCATACTTTAGGTGAAGTTAAGACTGGCAATGTTGAAGTTCCAATCGTGGGTTCTTTACCGCATTTACTTTCCCCTCGTTTCGTAGATGAGAGAGCTTTGGATACTTACGTTAACTATTGGAATTCTCGTCAATCATTAAAAGGTGAACCCTACAAGTTGTCATGGACTTCTCACGTTAGTTCCCAAAATAAAATTAATTTTCACCTGGAGTTGAAATAATGAAAAAGAAATTGTCTGAATCGATGGAGGTCGTTTTAACAGTTGAACCTAACCTCAGCATTGTAACAGAAAATATGCTTGCGGAGTGGGGTGGAACGCCTTACTCTCAGCTGTCTGTTGTGTTAGTTCACCTAAAGTTTTTAGCAGAAATCCATCAGAATCATCATTGGACTTGCATGAGTGATCCTTTTTATGGAGATCATTTGCTTTTTGCTCGTATTTATGATGCCACAAAATGTGAGATTGATTCCGTCGCTGAGAAGTCTATTGGCATGGGTTCTGTTGCAAACGTAGATCTACGTTTGATGACTTCTCAATTATTGAAGCTTGTTTCTGGTTATGGAATGACATCTACGATTCCTCAATCTTCCGATTTAGCTCGCAGATCTTTACTAGCTGAAATGAATTTCTTGAAAGTGATCGATCACATGATGGTTTCTTTAGACGAATGTGGGATGTTATCTAACGGAATAGACAACATGTTACAAGGAATCGCTGATGTGCATGAAGGTCACGTGTACCTCTTAAAACAGAGATGCACTAAGGGAATGTATTGAGGGATATATGAAACTAACAGCTTCAAAATTACGACAAATTGTTAGAGAAGAAGTCAGTCTTGCAAAATCAGAAGATTCAACCAGATTTTTACATGGATCAGATTCAGGTCATCCGATGGACGATGAAGGATACATGGCAAAATCGCAAATCGCTTCTTTAAAAGAAATGGCAACAGAAGTTTGTGATCTTCTTAACAATGAAGATCAATTACCAGGTTGGGTTCAAAGTCACATCGCAGTAGCACATGAAAATCTTCAACAGGTTCATGGATATCTAATGGGCGATGAAAAGATGAGAAGCCAACACCAACCTCAAAGCATGATGCCTCTTGTTCCAGAAAGTTTCAAACGCTTCAACAAACTCGCCGAAGGGCACAATAGAATTACAACTCAAGAAATTGAAGAGTGGAAAAAGGGGAATTGGGGATTTCTTGAAGAAGATTTGAATGAATCTTCAAAAGATGATGAAGATTACTGATAATTTATCATAATTTTTTTTGATAAATTTACTTGCTCTTTGTGTATAGTCACATATATGCAAAGAGCAGTTTGTTTTGATGATGTTCTTTTAATCCCTCAATTCTCAGATATCGAGAGCAGATCTCATGTAGATCTTTCAGTGACTGGATTTGAATCATCTTTTGCAAGGTTAACTGACAAACATAGAGATTTAAAATGTCCTATAGTCGGTTCTCCTATGGACACCGTGATGGGTCCTCAATCTGCTGCAACCATAGCCAAATTTGGAGGGTTTGGGATTTTACATCGTTACTGCTCGATTGAAAATTCCAAACAGATGTTTTTTGAAACAATAAGCTTGATGTCTGATGAACTTGATTCATCTCAACACCTGGTTCAAAATGTTATGGTCGCTATCGGAGCAACAAACGACTATTTAGAACGTGCCACTGAACTTTACAATGCTGGTTGCAGAGCTTTTTGCGTAGACGTAGCTCATGGTCATCACATAAACGTAAAAAATGCTTTAAGCAAGTTAAGATCCAAGTTCGGAAAAAAAATTCATGTCATGACGGGAAATGTCGCGACACTAGACGCCTTTAATGATCTTGCTGATTGGGGTTCTGATTCTATCAGAACAGGGGTAGGAGGAGGATCCATGTGTACGACTAGAATTCGTACAGGTCATGGCGTACCCACTTTACAATCAATAATCGATTGTTCAAAGTCTGATAGAGATGTTTATATCGTTGCAGACGGTGGAATAAGAAACAGTGGTGACGCTGTCAAAGCTCTTGCAGCTGGTGCTGATATGGTCATGTTAGGATCTATTCTCGCCGGTCATGATGAATCGCCTGGAACTATCATCTTAAAAGATCATCAGCGTTTTAAGAAATTTCGTGGCATGGCTTCAAGAGAAGCGCAGCTTGAATGGCGTGGCAAGGTATCAGTCTCTGAAGGTGAATCTACCTTTGTTCCTTATAAGGGTTCTCTAAGTGATACGTTGACTGATCTTTTAGAAGGAATTCGTTCAGGTTTATCTTATTCAGGAGCAAAAACGATTAGAGAATTGCGTGCTAAGTCCAAATTTACCGGAGTGACATCCAATGGGGTCCTAGAAAATGGACCCCACGGAAAAAAGTATTGACTTAAATCATTTTTCACTAGGCCACTTTCCAGTGGCCTTATGCATCATCCAAGCTGCCGCAGCTGCAGGATCTTCTGCCCATCCTGAAACTTTTTTCATTTTTTGAGCAAAGCTTTTTGTTCCTTTAAGAATTTTTTGCGCTGTCTTCTTTGAGGGACCTTTTTTCTTTTTTGCTTCGCTCATTGTGTCGCAAGAACAACCACCAGTTGGTTGTAAGCTCATCATTCCGCACATTGGACAAACGTTACTGTCTTGGCAAGAACATTGAGCAACTGGCATTCCGCATGCTCCACAGATTTCCGAAACAGGCTCTTCGTGCGAACCACATCCGCAACTATCCGTTGAATCAACGTCAACAGGCATCATCCCACATTCTGAACATGAATCCATCTCGCTTCTCACCCCTACAGCAGGTTCTCCTGCGTAAGACCCAACAGGTTCTCCAAACATCTCCACCAAATTTTTATTCTTCATGTGTTTAAATATGCGGTTGCATGAGATCATAATTTGGAAAAGAAAATTTGCGGTGCAAATTAAAACTTCCATCGAATATAATGGGTGATAGACAAATGAGTTCAAACTTACCTACAAGATTCGTTGGCCTTCATGCGCACTCGACGTTTTCGCAATACGACGGCCTTGACTATCCTCAAGAACATATTGATTATGTTCTAGAGAATGGTATGGATGCGTGGTCATTGACGGATCACGGTAACATGAATGGCTTCTGTCATGCGTTTCTTCACACTGAGAAGATGAAAAAGTCAGGAAAGAATTTTAAGTTCATTCCTGGCTGCGAGATGTACGTCCATCCTGATCTTGGACAGTGGAAAAAAGATCTTGAAGCTTCCAAAGCGAAACCTGCCAAGGACGAGTCGATCATCACTCCCATCACCGCAGTTGTTGACGGTGATGATGAAACGACCGATGTAGGTACTGATGAAGCTGCTCTAACGGTTGAGAATGAGGATGAGACGAAGTCAGGTAAGTACAATGACCCTGTGAAGAGACGACATCATCTCGTCGTCTTGCCAAAAACGTCAACTGGTCTTCAACGGCTGTTTCATTTGGTGTCTAGAGGCTATCTAGAGGGATTTTATCGTTTTCCCCGCATTGACTATTCGATGTTGAAAGAGGCGGCAAAGGGAGATCATCTCATGATCAGTACCGCTTGTCTCGGCGGGCCGTTGGCATTTGATGCCTTCGAACAGCTACAAAAAGTCCCGTTTGAAGAACTGAAGCACCAACTTCTCAACGACAAGTCGTTGCTCGATCGAATCATTGCGACAATGAGCAACACCTACGATAAGCTCGTTGATGCAGTCGGTAGAAATAACGTGTGCCTTGAGCTTCAGTTCAATAAACTACCAGCTCAGCATCTTGTCAATCGAGCACTTATCGAATTTGCTAAGAGAAATTCTCTTCGTGACAGGGTCGTAGTGACATGTGATTCTCATTATTCTCGTCCAGAGAATTGGAAAGAACGGGAGATTTATAAGAAGTTAGGTTGGCTCAACTATCAAAACTTTGATCCCAGCCTACTTCCAAAATCCAAAGATGATTTGAAGTGTGAGTTGTATCCGAAAAATGCCAAGCAGGTTTGGGAGTCGTATCTCACAACGACGGAAGGCATGGATTTCTATGACGATGAATTCGTCAAAGATGCGATCGAGCGTACTCACGATATCGTCCACAATGAGCTCGGTGACATTCAACCTGACAAGACCATGAAGCTTCCTTCATACGTGATTCCTGAAGGATCCACTGAAGATAAGGCTCTGGTGTCTGCTTGCAAAAACGGGTTGAAGTGGCGTGGTCTGGATGATAGATCTGATTATATCGAAAGGATCAGGTATGAGCTTGGCATCATCAAGGGGAAGAAGTTCTCTCGATACTTCTTGACGATGAAAGCAATCATGGACATCGCCCGCGAGCACATGCTGATCGGCCCAGGCCGCGGATCGGCCGCCGGTTCACTTGTGGCCTATGTTCTTGGAATTACGAATTTGGATCCAATTGAATATGATCTTTCTTTTGAAAGATTCTTGAATCCATCTAGAACAGGTGCCCCTGACATCGATTCTGACATCTCCGACCGTGATCTTCTCATCGAGCTTCTCAGAAAGAATCTCGGTGACAGGAACGTCATTCCCATCTCAAACTACAATACCTTTAGACTTAAGAGTCTCATCAAGGACATCGCTCGATTCTACAGTATTCCGTTCGAGGAAGTCAATGCAGCACTTGCACCCGTCGAGGATGACGTAAAGAAAGAAGTCTTTAAACCAGGTACTGATAAGAATCTTTTCGTTCTTACATACGAAGATGCAATCAAGTACTCCAAATCTCTACAAGATTTCATTGCGGCGCACCCTGAGGTCGCTGAACCCATCGAGATCCTGTTTAAGCAGAATCGTTCTCTAGGTCGACATGCAGGTGGAGTCATCGTTTCAGAAGACATTGCTGAGAGAATGCCGTTGATCTTGGCTCGCGGTGAGGCCCAGACGCCTTGGGTGGAAGGCATGAACTATAAACACCTTGAAGAGTTTGGGTGGATCAAGTTCGACTTGCTGGGTCTCGAAACTCTACGAATCATTGAGCGTTGCATCGGTTTGATCCTTGAACGTCGTGAAGGTGTGAAAAACCCAGATTTTAATCAGATCAAGGCTTGGTTTGATAAACACATGGACCCTAAGAACATTGATTTGAATGATCAAAAGGTCTATGAATATGTGTATCATGAAGGGAGATTTGCAGGCATCTTCCAATTAACGCAGACCGGTGCCCAACGGTTATTCACGAAGGCAAAACCTCGTAGCATCATCGATATTGCGACCTTGACTTCAATCTATCGTCCTGGTCCCCTCGCCGCAAACGTTGATAAACTCTACATTGATGCCAAGAACAATCCTGATAAGATTGATTATCAACATCCATTGATCAAGAAGGTCCTCGAATCAACGTACGGATGCATCATCTTCCAGGAGCAAACGATGCGTCTCTGCTCCGTGGTTGCAGGCTTTCCTGAGGCCGAGACAGACACCATCCGTCGTAACATCATGAAGCGTAGCGCATCGAAGAAAGACGATGCGGCCGCGGATGCTCGTAAGGCAAAGGAAGAGTTTATCACCGGAGCAGTTAGGAATGGCGTCAATGAGAAGGTGGCCTCTGAGCTTTATGACAAGATTCTCTTCTTCTCAGGGTATGGCTTCAACGCATCTCACGCTGTGTCTTATGCCATTGATTCTTATTACTGTGCTTGGCTCTTGACGTATTACGAAGAGGAATGGCTTTGCGCATACCTTGAGTCCATGTCGGGAAACGATGAGAAACGCGCTAAGGCTTTCTCTGAGGTAAAAGCTCTAGGTTATAAGATCGTTCCCGTTGACGTCAACTACGCTACAAAGAGTTGGACCATCTTAGAAGGTAAGCGGTTCATGCCAAGCTTCTTGTCTTGTAAGGGCATCGGAGAGGCAGCCATTGATGAAATCATCGAGAATCGACCATACAAGAACGTTGAGGAAATGTTGTGGAACGATGACGGATCCTGGAAACACTCTAAATTTAACAAACGAGCTTTTGAAGGTCTCATCTCCATTCGAGCGTTTGATTCTCTTGATTGTGTTGGAGAAGGAAAAACATTTAATAGCTATAAACAGATGCGTCATATCTTGATCGATAGAGGTAATGATATCAAGAAGACCACTAAGAAAAATCCCACTCTTGGCATGGAGAACTTTAGAAATATCTTGATAGAGACGGACGACATGGATGAGTGGACTCGAGGTGAGCTCGTTGATAACAGTGTGAAGTACTTGGGATCTTTCAACTCTAACATCCTCGTTTCTCAAGACCTAATCGAAAAGCTTGAGTCAAAAGGAGTCAAATCTATCGACTTCATAGAGCAAACAGACGTTTATTGGTTTATCATCTCAGACACTAAGGAAAAAAAGACGAAGAACGGAAAACCATACTTGCTTCTCACGGCAATGGGACTTGGAGGACAAACTCGTCGAATCTTCTGTTGGGGGTGGGATGGTCACACTGAACTGCCAAAGTATTCCACCTGCATCGCAGAGATCACTGTTGACAACTACGGTAATAAAACTTTCATGAGTAAGGTTAAGGTAATCGATGAATAACATGCATACTGTCGTAATCTTCGAAGGATGTGATAAGGTCGGCAAGACTGAGATGGCTAGAGAGCTTTCAAGACGGTTAGGCATTCCTTATTTTAAAAATAAATCGGAATGGAGGGCATTTAGCTCAGATCCAGACTACTTCGTGAAAGCTCTTCGTTATGGAGATCCTTACTTCTACACATTTCTTCGAGACACAAAAACTTCAACAATTCTAGACAGGTCTTATCCTTCCGAATGGGTATATTCTAGGGTATACGGAAGAAAGACTGATCATGATGCATTGTCACACATTGACTTTTTGGCTGCGTCGTTTGGCGTGAAGATCGTCATTCCGTATAGAACCTCATATTCAGGAATGAAGGATGATATTCACGACATAGGTGAATATCATCTACAAAAATTGTCTGATATGTATGAAGAATTTGCAAAGTGGACTAAATGTGATGTATTACGTTTTTGTATTGATTCTGAAAACCTAGAATGGGAAATGGAGACCATTCGTAAATTCTTGAAAAAGGAGGCATGATGCGCATCGGAATTAGTTATTGGGGTTTTTGTGAGCCTCTTGGGACATTAGGAGAGGCAAAAACGCCTGACGGTCATCGGTACGGACGTCCAGTATTCATGGATGCAGCCCATACTGCAGGACATAGAGTCTACTCGTTGCAATCGCGTCGCGAGGCAGTTCCATATAACAACGTAGAATACGATGAAGGATTCCCGGATATAGATGTTCTATTCGTTGAGTGGAGATGGCCTACTTACAAAAATTCTGGAGATAAAAAAGTAGAACCAGATCTAGACAGACAAAATGCACTTCTAAATCACTACCACGGCAAGATTCCCGTGGTTATATGGGATTGTGATTATAAGGTTACCCCTGAAGATGAAGAAAAGTGGCCGTTGGCTATCATTGCAGATCCTGCGTTTGATCCTAGAAACCTGACTAGAAAACGAGAACGTCTCATGTTTTGGTCGGATTGGAAATCTATTTTCAATCCTGCTGAAACGTCTTTTGAATACGGATACGTCGGAAACAACTATGAGCGTCCCGAAGCTTTCAAAAGATTCTACTCTTCCCCTGCATCAGAACTAAGAAATATCGGCATTCAAACTTCCATTTATGGAAATTGGTTAGAAAAATCTCCTGAACGTGAGAGTCCTTCTATTTTGATTGCGACGTGTCCGAATGTGGCATTTGGAACTCGATTGAACTTTTTTGAATCGATGAAACGATTGAATTCGTTCATATGTACGACCCATATAACAAAACCAGAATATGCCCGCCGCGGTTTTGTTTCTCCCAGGTATCTAGAAAACGTCGCGGTCGGAACACCTTCATTGGTACCATCGGAATTTTTGATGTCAAATTTGTTAGGACAAGATTGGATAGTAACAACGTCCAAACATGTCGTTGAACTGGTATCTCACATCAGTAATTTATCTTATCAAGATAGAGTTTCTCTGGTAGAAGAGCAAAGAAAAAATTTGCAAAATAAAAATGTATTTTCCGTTAACAACGTAATAAGTTTTCTTGAAAGTCTTGTATGAGGAATAAAATGAAAGTATTGATCACTGGTGTTGCAGGTCTTTTAGGTGCGAATTTTTCTCGTCATCTTTTGTCCAAAGGACATGACGTCGTTGGCATCGATGATTTGAGTGGAGGATACGCAGATTCCGTACCAGAGGCTGTAAAGTTTTATCAAGTTGATCTTGCTGAAAGGTTGCAAGTCGAAGAAGTTTTTAAGACCGAAAAACCTGATTTCGTGTTTCACTTCGCTGCCTATGCTGCTGAAGGCCTCAGTCCGTTCATTAGGAATTACAACTACACGAACAACGTATTGGCCTCGGCAAACGTCATCAACGCCTGCGTCAATCATGACGTGAAAAAAGTCATCTTCACTTCTTCAATGGCGGTCTACGGTGAGGGTCGTCCTCCTTTTAGTGAAGACCAGCTTCCGACTCCTGAAGATCCTTACGGAATCGCCAAGTATGCAGTTGAGATGGACCTGAAGTTAGCTCACAGTATGTTCGGTCTACGTTACAGTATCGTTCGCCCTCACAATGTGGTCGGCATCTATCAAAATATTTGGGACAGGTATCGAAACGTTATTGGAATTTGGATTCGTAAAGCTCTCATTGGTGAGCCTCTTACGATTTTCGGTGATGGGTCGCAAAAAAGGGCTTTTTCTGATATCAAGTTCTATATGGACCCATTCGAAAAATTGATGTCTTCTTTTGACGGAGAAACATTCAATATTGGAGCAGATAAAGATTTTACGATCAACGAAGCCTGCGATTTGGTTATCGATGTTGCAGCTGAACTTGGTATCAAAGC
>Ga0114981_10001166_pt1 | contig 17298 bp, 11 predicted proteins | sample S_140806_MF_Meta_FD_87028 | JGI IMG/M metagenome (GOLD analysis project Ga0114981, IMG submission 87028) | Freshwater microbial communities from Lake Simoncouche, Canada to study carbon cycling - S_140806_MF_MetaG | ecosystem: Environmental > Aquatic > Freshwater > Lake | place: Lake...
GCCTTTGCCTGCATCGCGCTTCGGTGGTGTTGGATTGAAACGATCAGGCTTCGGTGTTGTTTCTCGTCCGGGCTTTACCGCAGGCCGATCGTAGTTCGGTTTGGACGGCGTATAGGTAGGTCGCGGTGCTGCAGGCGAAACAGCAGGACGCCCCGAATTGGGCCGCACGGAAGGCCGCTCAGTGGCAGGCGATGCGGGCTTTGTGCCTTCCGGACGATCGGCAGGACGTGTAATGGGTTGTGTCGGTTTTTCGGTCGTTTCCAATTCATTCACATAGGAGTGAGTCTTGCGTTTGGTGCCTGAGTAAAACAGTCCGGTGCTGTATGAACTGCTGGTTGCACTGATAGAAGAAATGGGAGTACGCGGTCCATGCACAATGCTTCCACCGGTGCCGGTGTCGTTGCCACCGACATTGTAATAGTTGAAGGGTGAATTCCAAGGGTTATACGCCCAACCTGAATAGTAATAAGGCGAATAATAGGGTGTATACCACGAGCCATACGGATTGTAACCGAATGAAGAGCTGCAATAGGGATTGAAGTATGGATTGTTGCCATACACAAATGAATAGTTGGTGTAGTAGCCCGAGTATGGATTCCACCCTATGTTAGGAATCATATAGGGATTGTTATTCCAGTAGTTGCCGTAGTTGTAATTGCCAAAACCCGATCCGAAGGTATTGCCGCACGAATTCCATGGGTCGGGACTCCAGTTGTTGGAGTAGGCGTTGGGTGAGTAAGCGTTGGGTGCTGAATAGTTAGGGTCGTAATAATCGTCGCTCGATGAAGCGGTGGATGCGCTGTCGGTAGAAGTTGCCATTTGCGCTTCATCGTCGACCAATGCAAAGTCCGCAATGTAGGTGTCGCTCTCGGTGTAGTAGGCGTCGTCGCTTTCGTAGGCTCCTATAGTGGCATAGCGGCTTCGGGTGCATGAATACAAGGATGATACAAGAAGCATCAGAAGGAGTAGTTGTGTTTTCATGGCAGTGTGGTTTTTTCCTCTGATATCAAACTTAGTGCAAAGATGAATTGAGTCGCACATTTTCTTTGAGCGACAAACTTCAATCATGTTGGTCAAGTTTGTTCGGGCCGCGGGCAAAGGCTTCCGGTGTATTAAATTCGCGAACTCAATTTTAACAAACGAACCTATGGCCGACAAGTTAACTCCTCGCGCAACCGACTATTCCAAGTGGTACAATGAATTAGTGATCAATGCTGACCTGGCAGAGCACAGTGCTGTGCGCGGTTGCATGGTCATCAAGCCGTATGGCTTTGCTATTTGGGAAAAGATGCGCGATGCGTTGGACAAGATGTTCAAAGACACCGGCCACGTGAATGCCTACTTCCCGATGTTCGTGCCCAAGAGTTTCTTGGAAAAGGAGGAAGGGCATGCTGAAGGTTTTGCCAAAGAATGCGCGGTGGTAACACACTACCGTTTGAAGGTGGATCCCAATGAAAAGGGTAAGCTCATGGTCGATCCTGATTCGAAGTTGGAAGAAGAACTCATCGTTCGTCCTACTAGCGAGGCGATCATTTGGAATACCTACAAAGGCTGGATACAGAGCTATCGTGATCTTCCTATTTTGATAAACCAATGGGCCAATGTCGTGCGCTGGGAAATGCGCACACGCTTGTTTTTGCGAACCACAGAGTTTCTTTGGCAAGAAGGACACACGGCGCATGCTACAGCTCAAGAGGCGATTAGTGAAACGAAAATGATGTTGGATGTATATGCAGAGTTTGCCGAGAAGTGGATGGCCATGCCGGTTATCAAAGGAAGCAAAACCGAGAGCGAACGTTTTGCCGGTGCATTGGATACCATGTGCATCGAAGCGTTGATGCAAGATGGTAAGGCTTTGCAAGCAGGAACGTCGCACTTCCTCGGACAGAATTTCGCCAAAGCATTTGATGTGAAGTTCACTTCGAAAGAAGGTGTGCTCGACTATGTGTGGGCAACCTCGTGGGGAGTTTCTACACGTTTGATGGGCGCTTTGGTGATGGCACACAGCGATGATCAAGGGTTGCGCTTGCCGCCGATGTTGGCGCCGATACAAGTGGTGATTGTGCCTATCTATAAGGGCGAAGAGCAACTGGCAACGATAGGAGAGAAGGTTAAGCCACTAATTCACGAATTGAAAGGGCGTGGTATTACAGTGAAATTTGACGACGACGATACCAAGCGTAGTGGTTGGAAGTTCGCAGAATACGAGTTGAAGGGTGTGCCTGTGCGCTTGGCGATGGGGCCCAAGGATCTCGAAAACGGTACGGTGGAGATTGCACGTCGTGATAACGGCACGAAGGAAACCGTTCCATTCGAAGGCATTGCCGACCGCATTCAACAACTCATGACCGACATCCAAGACAACTTGTTTGCGCAAGCTATGGGATACCGCGAAGAGCACATTACCCGCGTCGATTCATATGAGGAGTTCAAGAAATTGCTCGATGAGAAGGGAGGATTCTTCCTCGCGCATTGGGATGGTACTAAAGAAACCGAAGAGCGCGTGAAGGACGAGACTAAGGCTACTATTCGCTGTATACCATTTGGCATGGGCGAAGAGGAAGGCGCGTGCATGATAACAGGCAAGCCTTCGAAGCAGCGGGTTTTGTTTGCACGGGCGTATTGATTCCGTTGTTTCTCCTTAGTAGTTATGAAAATCGATTGACGGTAGAATCTGTTACTTCATAACTATGGATGTGGTATCTAGCTGCTATGAAGGGATGTTCTAGATCGTCGCTTCAGTTTCAATTATAATATTCCGATAAACTATTCCATGCAGGAATAGTACTTTCTTCTTCGCGCTATCATGTTTGCAATCAAATACAGGCAAAATGAAAGGACAGCAGGAAGCATCGTTTATTGTGCACTTAGTTAAGCATTTCGCGCTGCGTTTCTTGGGCATTTCCATGCTTTTAAAACGAAGTAACTACCTAATCATTGATGAAGTTTTCGTAACCATTCTGCGACCTCCGGGTTAGCATAGCCCCGTAGGGGCGAAAGGTCGATAACACGCCTGCGATACGCATGCCAGTCAAGCCCCGTAGGGGCGATATCTTACTACCCCCAGACAGCATCACCTAGCGCATAGCCCCGTAGGGGCGAAAGGTCGATAGCACGCCTGCGATACGCATGCCAGTCAAGCCCCAAAGGGGCGATATATTTCTACCCCCGGACAGCATCACCCAGCGCTTAGCCCCGCAGGGGCGCCATATCGCTAACAAGGCTGCGATCATGAACCTAGCCCAGCCCCAAAGGGGCGATATCTCACTAACACCAGTCCCCAAATGGCCAACACTTACACCCAACTCTACATCCACGTGGTCTGTGTCGTAAAGTACCGATCTAACCTCATGGATCCATCCTGGCGACCGGAACTCTATAAGTACATTACCGGCATCGTCACCAACAAACAGCAGAAGCTCATGGTCATCAACGGAGTCGCTGATCATGTGCATATACTGCTTGGTCTCCGGCCCGATTGTTCACCATCTGATATTGTTAGAGACCTAAAGGCTAACTCCTCGCGATGGATCAACGAGCAAGGTCATGTTTCTGGCAAGTTCGAATGGCAGTCCGGTTTTGGCGCTTTTTCTGTCAGTAAATCGCAGGTAAAGCGGGTTTCCAATTATATAATGCGGCAAGAGGAGCATCATCGAAAGACGACGTTTCGCGAGGAATATGTTGCCTTTTTGAAAGCACATAATATTGACTTTTTACCTGAGTATATTTTTGAGGATTATGGTGCCGCCCCGCTGGGGCTTGGTCCCTATTGATGTGTCGCAGTGTGTTACTGAGATGTCGCCCCGCTGGGCGCGGTGGATAGCTATCCTACGAACTTTAACAGTTCTTATTTTTGTGACTATGAAAGCTGTCCCGAGTCGAACACCGAGCCTACATTCGTTTGTAAGCCGACTCATGCTTTTGATTTTTATTTCTCTCACCGTTGTCTCCTGTTATTCGAGGAAACAGATGAAGATGGGGCATTCGTTGGAACAGAACAGACAGTATGAGGCTGCTTACAAAGTGTATCATTATTTGTACGAGGTAAAGAATCATTATGAGGCCAGGTTAGCGGCTGCAAGAATGGCTCAGGTTATCCTTTTTCAGAAATGTTCTCGAGTAGACAGCCTGTGCATGGTAAGTAATTTTGAAGGGGCGCGCACGGCCTACAATGAAGCATCCGATTATTCTATGCAACATATTTCGGAGAAATTGAATACTGCGTGTTTGTCAAATTCCTATATGAATTGGAAGAGCAGCTATGGCTCTTCTCTGGCATCGCAGGCGCTCCAGGAAATGAATCAGGGCAATTTTGGAACAGCCAAGGAATTATGCGAGAAGTATCTTTCTTTGGCCGGCGATGAGGTAAATGAAAATACGCGAAACGTCCGTATGGCCTTGTTGATTTGTGAACTCGCTCCTAAGTTCAAAGAGGGTCAGCGCCTTTTCGCAAGAAGTAAATGGCGAGAGGCGCACGAAATTTTTCAGGAAATTGTTGATGAGGATCCGGATTTTAAACTGAAGGGAGATGATGACAGCGCAGAGGATTATTTGATTTTATGCGAAGAAAAGGGAGGCTATAATTTGACATTTCGTTATGTTGAATCAACCACCGTTAACAACAACATCGCTGTTACAAGGCTGTTCGATAGAATCGAGTCTTCCATAAGTGAAGATCCGTTCATTACGATATACGCAGGGGAGGAGTCGCTCAAACCCCTGGAAGCGGAGTTGCGAAGAACGATGGAGCCTACCTATGAGCAGGGCGACCAATCACCACAGGCCGGCATGTTTGTTTCAGCCCAGTATGTGTTGATGGGCAGAGCGTCAAATTATCTGTATAAACCCTCAGACGAGACGCGTGAAACGAAGAAGCCTTGCTCATGCAAAGAGGTTCCAACTAGTGGGAGAGTCGACGATAGCATGGTTTGTTTCAAGATCGAAAGGACCTCGACTCTGAGCATGGATTTCGTCTATAAGCTCATGCACGTTGAAAGTGGTAAGATTGAAATGTCCAGAAATTTTCCATCCGCTAAAGGACCACGAGAAGTTACAAGCACCGGGGTTTTCTATACCGTTGAATCTAGGTTTTCAGGGGGGGTAATTGATTCTGTGATTGATTTAGTAAAGGACGGTATCGACACCATCAAAGGTCAAGAAGCGGGAAGAGCGCAACAAGGTGTTTATGTTGCGGTTGGATTGAAGACTGAAGAGGAAATGATGCAAGAACTCTATGAAATCATCGCCCAATCGGTTGCGGATAATCTCAGAGGTTACACGCCTAAGAAGTAGTCGCGCTTCAATGCCATTCCTTATTCTTCAGCATCATCGACTTTCGCTATTTTACCGGCTAATCGCGTTTCAAATTTGTTGTGAATGAAAAGGATTATAAGCCCAAACAAAATGGCGGAGACAATCAGTAAATTATTGATAATACCGCTTACCGAAAAGGATATGCGTATTAATATGGTTGATATGATAAATCCGGAGTTTCGAATGACTTTGTGGAATTCGTCGGTGTGAAAAAATGAAAACAGCAATAGTATTACATCGGCGATAATCAAGATATTGAAGAATTGTTCAAAGAAAATATTATTGATGTTCTTAAAGGAAATCGGGTCAGTTGAGCTTGGGTTAACGAAGTCAATACTCCAGGTTACAAAGGAGTAAATGGCAATGATCATCAGCACAGGAACTAACGCTGTTGCAATCCATTTTTTTGCCTGTATAAATTTAGAAATACTCAGTGAATGATCTGGGGTGTTTTCAATTGTCTTGAACACTCTGGTGCGTTGGACTTGAAATAAATAAATTAAATAAAATAGCAATACAGATGCTACCAGATCATAAGTGAACTGAAGATCATTTTTGCTGTTGAACCAATTGGACGTGAGTGTCAGGTCTGAAAGATCTTTGAATAGACGCCTGATAATTATGAGAGCAATAATTTCATACTGCTTGGAGATGTACGTAGAGGTTGACTTGGGAAGGAAATAAATTAAAAGGTAGACCTCATAAACCAAGATGAATGAGAAGGGCGTATATATTGCTGCTATTGGGTTTCTTAATAAATTCGAAGGTTCAGCCATAGTGAGAAAACCGAAATGTAGTAACCCAATAATGAATAAGTGAATGGCAAAACTCGCCAGTGCAATCCATAAAATTACCTTCTCACTCTTGTCTTTTGTTTGTTTGGAGAGAAGTTTAATGTAAACTTTCTCCATTAGATTGGATAATTTCATGCACGTATGTTTAGTCAACGTAGTGTTGGATCGTTAACACGAACAATGTAGTCACAATTGTTAACCGTTTGATTGTAAAGCATTTTTAATTTTGAATGTCGGTAAGGAATTCCAGTGGCGATATGAATACGGTTTTCAGTTCATCACTCACACAGCGTCCCAAACGCTGAAATAAAGCTCAGTAAGTCTGCAACACTCACCGCGCCGTCGCTGTTGAGGTCATACGGACAGCAATTGCCGGTGCAGCCATAGGCAGCGTTGAATTGTTGCAAGTCGGTAACCCCAACGACTAAGTCCTGATCGAAATCGGCCGGGCAGTCGGTGGAGGTCTCGTTGCTGAGCGTCGCAGTCGTGGTGCATCCATCACTATCTGTTACGAGGAGCTCGAAGTCGCCAAATCCAAGGGTGAAATTGCCGTTACTGTTCGAAAGGTTTTCTGCCGGGATGGCGTATTGGAAGGGACTGCTACCGGAAGCAGAAATTGTGAATGCTACTTGGCTTCCGCATCCGATGGCACTTTGTGCGATGCTGATTTGCGGCGCTGAATTGATGTTGAGCGTGAGTGTCACCGTGCTGTCGCAACCGCCTGCGTTTTGCAGGGTGAATGAGTAGACTCCCGAGGTGCTTGTTTGCGAACCGTCGGGTAGGGTGTAAGATCCGCAAGCGTTTGCGGTAAGTTGCGCAGTTTCCGGTTCGCACGCCGCACACACCAGCGGCTCGTCGCCTAATCGATAAACCCACTGCGGAAGTCCCCAGCCGCCGCCCGTTTCTTGATTGGGTATAGCGTTCTGCTGATAATTGCATCCGGCTCCGGGAACGTCAGGATCGTTGATGACATCCAGTGCTCCGTTGCTGACGTAGATCTTGCGATCGGGACCCAGCTGAAGGCCATAGCACGAGAAAGAGTTCGAAAGTACAGGGTAGGCGCCCGCCATGATCGCGGACGCATTGCCTAGCGTAAGGTCGTATTGGAACAGGTTGGAACCGTCGGACACATAGAGCAAATTGCCGCTGCACGAGAACTCGATGCCATAAGCTCCACCTGCAGCACCAACCGTTGGTAGGCTCAGTATAATCGGATTGCTGAGTGTTCCGGTGCTGTTGTCGAAATCAAATACTTCGGCGTCTTGGAAGAAGAGGTTGGCGATGGCTACGCGATCGAACTGTGGGCTGCCTTTCATGAATCCTGCGCCGTTGCCATGTGTGCCACCCAGCGTGGAAACGACGGGTGTTGTATTAATGCCTGCGGCCGTTATTGAAAAGGCGTAAAATGATTCGCCCGGTAAATCGTGCGTGAGCAACCAAAAGCCGTTTCCTTGTGCGTTGGGAACGATGCACAGTTTCTCCGATGTGGTAGCGAAGATGGGGATGTTTTTCTGACCGGCTACAATATCACCCAATCCACCGTTGAGCGTCATGTCGACCACGTTGTAGCGCACACCACCGTTTGAAAACTGCTCATCAACAGTTATCAGGTAATACTGGCTGGGAGAGCCCGGCTTCTCACAAATCACAGCGGCTGTGGTAGAGGAGAGTTCTCCGCTCGAACTTCCGAGTAGTCCCGTGCCATTGGGCATGGGATTGTTGTTGGCATTCCACACCGTAACTCCGTCGGTATAAAAAAGCAACTCGCCTGTAATTGGATCAGCAACACTCGCAGCACCTTCCGATGCCAGTATGGAAAATCCACCTTGATACGAAGGGGGAGTGGTATTGAAGTTAATTCCGGCTTGGTAACCGTACACCCAAAAGTTGTTTTGGTTTTGGGAGTGGATGATGGCGGAGGGGATGAGAAGAAAAAGAACCAAAAGCGTTTGCTTTGAATGGAGGCTCATAGTGGGGTATTTCAAGCTCATGAGGTGGGAGGGAAATAAAAAAAATAAAACCAAGACCTATTTTAAACAAGTGTGTACCTATGAATGTTCATGAGGGCATGGTCTCGGTTGGTTGATCCAGATGCGCTGCTGATGTTGCTTGGCAGCTTTCATTTCTTATGAAGTTTATTGCCGAAAGTAGCTCCTTCAATACTTCTCAAATTGCTACATTTCACGATCTCAGAATAGTTCGCTAGGATTAACCTTTAACGACCTGCTTTAAACTTCCGTGTCGAGAAGTTCCTGTATTTGCACATGGAGAATTGGAATCTTCGTTTTAACAACGTCCCAAACAATTCTATAATTCACTCCGAAGTATTCATGGATAAGCCTATCGCGCATGCCTGCCATGCTCTTCCACGAAATAGTGTTCCACTTGAATTTGAAGTCTGCAGGTATCTTTTTTGTGGCTTCTCCGATAATTTCCAAACTCCGCGTGACAGCTCGCTTTAGGGTTTCATCTATCATAAAGTCATCCAGCGATAACTCGTTGCATGATTCCAAGATGAATCGGCATTCGTCCGAAATGTGTTGGAGATATTCTTAAGGTTCTTTAGACATACTGAACCTCACTCAAGATGCGTGGACCGATGTAAGGACTTAAACCGTTGGTTGTAACTACTTCAATTTTTTGTTGGCTGAACAGTCGCTCGAATAAATCGCACACCGCCATGAAGTTGTCGTAGTTTTCTTTTTCCGGTACAAAATCAATAAGCAAGTCAATATCGCTTTCAGCTGTTTGCTCATTCCTGGAGAATGAACCAAACAGTCCCAACTTTCTTACGCCTAAGGTTTCCAACTCCTTTTTAGCGGACATTAAAGCGGATAGTATGCTCTCTTTGCTGTGCATCGTAAGCAAATATACAGAATCGTTTTTGCATTGAAAAGAACCTTCAAACGTTCTGCTGGTCTTCAGGTCGGTATTTCGACTCAGGTCTATTTCACCAATACCTTCTTCGATACTGTTTGCTTCGCACTGGTTAGATTTACGGTGTAATGCCCCGTAGACAAGGTCGACAGGTCTATGTTCAATCGGTTGACGGAAACGTTCTGTTTCTCATAAACCAGCTTACCCATTGAAGAGAAGATTTGCACCTGAACCGGTTCTACAGTGGTGCATTCCAGATTCAACACATCCGATGCAGGATTTGGGTATACATTGAAAGACACCGTTGGTTGCTGCTCAACTCCGGATATAGCCGCGTAACGATTTTGAGCGAACTGTGTGTTGTCGCAAGCGATTTCAGAAACGTTATCGGGCACAAAACCTGATGTGTAGGTGTTTGTGTAGGTATCGAAAGCGATCATTTCAAGCATTCCGTCGGTTGTGATGCCAACCAGCATAAAGGTGCCGGAGTTTTGATCGAAAAGGGAAGAACCACCCACGAAGTAGGGGAACCCGGTCAACTGCTCCAGCGTAATTACATCGCCGGTGGTTATATCGATTTCAACAATGTTTCTTCCGGTGGAATTTCCGTTTTGGTCATAGGTATCATTCGCAGCGAATAATTTCTCATTGACATTATCGAAGTTGACACTACCGATGTTGCTGTTGGCGTTGGGCGTATTGAGGATGGTTCGGGTAAATGAAAAGACTTCATCTCTCACAGGCACGGCATAGAGCGCAAGCGCAGGGTCATTCGTATAACCCGCATAATATAGAATGCCGTTGTTTGAATCAAAGCCGATGGCGTCGGCTACAATGCCAATAACCCCGGGCTCATAGATCGTTCCGATTAAGGTGTCCTCGTTCAATTCAAGGTCGTATTCGTAGATGCTGATGTATCCTTCGGTTTCCATGATGAGATTATACATTTTGCTTCTGCTCATATCGAATTCAGCAATGTTGGTGTTCATGGAACCTGTCGTCAGGCTGCTTTCGCCGGAATCTGTGTTGTATGAATACAACCCGGTGGTTTGGCCTGAAACGCTGGCGATGTAGTAGTTGCCGTTGAAAGGATCAAACGCAGACGACGAGAACAGATAAGCATCCGACTCAGTTGGCGTGGCTGTAACGGATGAAGAATCGAATGCCGACCATTGAAGCAGCTCGATATTTCCTGTGCTCGTATTGTAGGACGCACCAATTAGCTTGATTTGAGCTTGCGCACTTGCGTTCAAGGTCAAACCGATGAAAAGGGTGTAGAGTAGTTTTCGCATGTCCGTTTCTTTTCTCTTTAAACAATCGGAAATGGAGTTTGTTCCTGTTGGAATTTTTCTGAACTTAATGCGTAATGCCGGTTTATTCGAACTCCTTACTCTAAAGATCCATTTTGGAGAAATTTACCTTAGCCATTTCTCCTTCTCTTTTTGAGAGACGCCAAATGCGTTTTCGGATCGTAACTCTTTGCAATGCCGCTATCCAAGCCTTCTTGAACGGTTGAGACGATGAATGCCAAATATAGAATGGCATACACAAGGAATACAAATATCGATTCCTTTGTTTGATTTCAATAATGCATAAAATAAAAGTAAGAACAAACAATTGGAATAAAATCGTCTGTTCTTAAATATCTCTATATTTAATATAGTGTTGTTTATTTATGCGCATCGTAAAATTTAGCTATTACAAAAGACATATAAGGTCCAAACCAAAACAATCCAAGTCCACAAGGTAATGCGCATAAAATAGCTAAAGGGATTAATTTAACATAGCACCAAAATAATTTCATTTTGTAACCATCCATCATATTTGCGCTCTTTTTCAACGCGTCCATTGGATTAATGTTATGTTCTTCAACGGCGATGAATGGAACTAACGCTAGCATAAAGCTTACAATTATTCCTGGTATTACTAATAATACGTAGCCAAGTAAAATTGAGATAGTTGTAAGTAATAATATAATGGCGGGTAAAAGGTTCTTTAATAATTGTTCTTTGTTCAGGAGTGATGCTTTTATTTCATTAATGTTTTTAAAGCCTTCAAAAATTGTTTTAAAGTCCGAATAACTAACATCCTCGCCTCTTGATTTTCTTAAGATATAATTGTTTTGCCAAATCCAAAAGCGACCTTGAAAAATAAGCCATACAATTACTCCTATAATTATCAGAAGAACCGCTAATAATTCCATTATTCTGTTGCTTAAAACAAAATCAAGAACATTGTAAATTATTGCCATAATTAATGAAACACCTAATCCTATTCCCGCGCTGACTAATGATGAAAGAAGAAATGCTAAAAAGACATTGCCCCATTGACCTTTAAAAGCCTCTCTAGCTTCTTTTATTATTTGATCATTGTTTTTGCGAATAGCCGTTTCCATAATTTGATTGGTTTTAAAAATCGCCTACTCTCTTCAGTTTTCGGCATCCCTGTTTATGGTTATTTTTTATATGCGCGATAAGATCCGTTCTTGCCTCGCTTATAGATACGAATATACACTATAAGGAGAAAAGTATAAGTTAAGATGCTGCGATTTATTTAGAAAGAACGAAGCTTCGCGTCCGGCGCATTTCTCGAAGAGAATTTTATTGAAAATGAAAACACTCGGATTCGCAAAAAAAAAGCCGCAGAAAAAAGGATTCTCCTTTTCTCTGCGGCTCTGTGGTTAAAAACCCCAACCTCAATCTTCCTTCAAAAAATCTTCTTTCGAAAGTATCACCACCGCCGGCTTTCCGGCTTTGGCCAGCTCGGCTTCGAATTTCTTCAAGTCGCCGTTCTTCAGTTTTTCGAATGCCGCTTGTTGTGCTGCATAGGTGGCGCGCAAGGCTGCTACGTTCTCGAGTTGCGACGATGAGGGCGCGCCGTAATAACCGCCAATGGTGCTGTAGATATCGCCGAGCTTCTCGCGCAGGCGGGGCTCGCCGGTGCCCACGTAGTTGTCGCCCTTCGTTACCACGCACACTTCGCGGATGGCGTCGAGGCCGGTGTTGAGCGACACTGCATACTTCGCCGGCTTCGATTGTCCTTTGGTATGTTCTTCCAACGCTGCATCCCACGTGTCGATTTGATACACCAAGTAGGCAACGTCTTCCGTGAAGTTGAACAGTTCGAGTGTCACTTGCTGCTGCGATTCACGCTCCTTCAAGGTGAACGGCGATTGAGGGTCGTACACGGTCGTAATCTTCGTTTCGAACGTTTCATTGCCCTTGGTGAGCTTCACGGTATAGGTTCCTGCTTTCACGCGTGGGGCAAACAAGGCGCCGCCTGCGAGTGTCTTGCCTTTGGCCGACTTAGGTGCCGGACTGCTGAAGCCCCACTCAACCGTGTTAATGCCCTTTTGCTTCCCGGGCTCGAGCTTCGCCATGCGCTTGCCGCTTTCATCGACCACTTCCATGGTCATCTTACCAAAGGTGTGGCGCTTGGGCAACAGGTACGAGATGCGCGCATTGTCGCTTGGGTTATCTCCTACAAACTGATGCTCGGTGCTGGTGCCGCCAAACGACGACTTCTCACTCATCACAAACGGACGGGTAGGGAAGAAGTACACGGCAGCTTGCATGGCTTTAGGCGTGAGCTCGCTCAACACTTCGGTGTGATCGAGTATAATAATGCCTCGGCCGTGTGTGGCCATCACCAAACTGTTGCTCTTCTTGTCGAGCTCCAGGTAATGCACAGCCACTGCAGGCATGTTGTTGGTGAAGCGCGACCAATGCGCACCACCGTCGAGGGTGATATACAAGCCGTTTTCAGCGCCCACATACAGCAGGTTCTGATTCACGAAGTCTTCTTGCACGCTGCGAATGAAGGTGGTAATTTCAGAAGTCACAATCGACTTCCACGTCGCTCCATAGTCGGTGGTTTTGTAGAGATAGGGTGTGAAGTCGCCGGTGGTATGTCCTTCAAACACTGCATAGGCTGTGCCTTCGCCAAATACGCTGGCTTCGATGTGGTAGCACCAGGTGTTGGCCGGTAAGCCGGTAACATTCGCGGTTACGTTGGTCCAGGTAGCACCACCGTCTTTCGAAACTTGAATCTGCCCGTCGTCTGTTCCAACCCAAATGACCTTCTCGTTTTTCGGTGAATCAGCAATGGTGAAGATGGTGCAGTGATTTTCTGCGCCGGAGTTGTCGGCCGAAATTCCTCCCGAAGCTTCCTGCATTTGCTTCGCCGGATTGTTGGTCGTCAAATCGAGCGATATCTTTTTCCAGGTGTCGCCGCGATCGTTCGACAGGTGCAAAAACTGACTGCCGATGTAAAGTCTATCGGGGTTGTGAGTACTAGTTGTAATTGGAGTATTCCAGTTGAAACGCAGCTTGGGGTCGCCTTGTCCTGCGAATGGCTTAATGTTTTTGAGCTGTTGGCTTTTCGTGTCGAAGCGCCACACTTGCTCGGCACCTTGCATTTCAGAATACACCACATGGGGTTGTGTTGGGTGCGGATACACACGGAAGCCGTCGCCCTGGCCCACGAGTTCCCAGTCGCGCGCTTCAATACCGCCCGGACTGTCGCTCGGGCCAAACCATGAGTTGTTGTCTTGTAATCCGCCATACACGAAGAACGGCTCGCGGTTGTCGATGCTCACGTGGTAGAACTGACTGAGTGGAAGGTTTTCGACGATTTGCATCGTAGTACCTGAATTTGTGCTGCGATACACACCGCCATCGGTGGCGGCGAACACACGCTGCGAATCGTTGGGATCTACCCAATAGTCGTGGATGTCGCTGTGCATCGACCCCATGCTCTTGAAGGTTTTTCCTCCGTCGCGGCTCATGTAGCCATAGAGTCCGGCTTTGTAAACGATCTCCGGATTCTTCGGGTCGATGGTGATGCGCGAGAAGTAGAACGGACGAACGACCAAGCCGAAATCGCCGTTGAGGAATTTCCAGTTGGCGCCACCATCGTCGGAGCGATACAGTCCTTTGTCTTTCTCGGCTTCTACCACCGCATAGAGAATGTTGCTGTTGGAGGGAGCCACGGCCACTGCAATGCGGCCAAGCTTACCCGCGGGGAAGCCCGTGTGGATTTTATTCCAGGTCTTACCGCCATCGGTGGTCTTGTATAATGCGCTGCTTAGTCCTCCTGAATTGAAGGAATAGGCCGTGCGGCGAAATTCCCAGAAGGCAGCATACAAAACCTCGGGGTTGGTGGGGTCCATGATGAGTTCGGAGCAGCCCGTCGTTTCGTTGACGAACAGAATCTTGTTCCAGGTTTTCCCGCCGTCGGTTGTTTTGTAAACGCCGCGCTCATCGCTGTTGCTCCACAATGCACCCATCACACCTGCATAAACTACGTCTCCATTTTTTGGATGCACTTCAATTGCGCTGATGCGTTCACTTTTTTCGAGGCCCATCTTTTTCCAGCTCTTACCTGAGTCGGAAGATTTGTAGATACCATCGCCGATGGTCACGCTGTTGCGCGTCCAGGTTTCGCCTGTGCCCACCCACAGCGTGTTGTCGGGGTCGGATGGTGAAACGGCGATGGCGCCGATCGACTGGCAATACTCGTCGAATATGGGGTTGAACGTCACCCCGGCATCTTGCGACTTCCACACGCCGCCGCCTGCCGCGCCGATGTAAATGATTTCGGAGTTGGACGGATGTCCTTCGATGTCGCCCACGCGTCCGCTCATAAGAGCCGGACCGATTTGACGTGCTTTCATGTCGCCGAAGTAATCACCTGCAATGAGGGGAATTTCTTGGGCGGAGAGGGAGGCGCTGAGCGCGAGGGTGAAGAGGGTGAGGGAGGTGAGTTTTTTCATGGGAGGGGTGGTAATGGCGAGTGGCGAATGGCGAGTGGCGAATGGTGAGTGGTTACTCGCCATTCGTCATTCGCCATTCGCCACTATTTATTCCGTTGGCATTTTAAACGCTGCATCTCCAACCTTTGGGTTGGCCTCGATTTTCTCAAAAGAAAGAGTTTGTGATTCACCGTCTTTGATACCAATGCTTTGCGAGAAGGCAACGTAAGCACCCGCTACTTCCTGGTAGTCGCTGTATTTTATTTGAGAGAATTTCCCCTTCATTTCACCGCTGGTAACTTCAGCTTCGGTCATGATAACAGCCTTGGAGTCTTTGTCGATGTAGTAGTATTCTACATTGGGTACTTCTTTTCCATCTGATAGGGCCGTTTTCTTATCGAGGCGAATCTTGTAGCAGTTAACACCGTCAATCATTTGGTCATCTTCAAGTGATGCTGTGTAACCTAGCTCCTTGCACTGGAAAAGACCCAACGGGAAATCCTTGCATGTGCGCTTGGTGTTCTCTGTTGTTTCGTCGTCGGCCTTTTCTGCTTTCTGCGTCATGAAGTTCGTGCTCCATACGGTTGTGCCGTCGTAAGCCCCTTGTGTTATTTCCATGCCCTGAAAAGAGATCTTGGTGTACATGCGGCCGTCGCGCATGGCAACGATTTCGAGAGGAATTTTCATTCCACCTTGCTCCACAGTGGCGATGTATTTGAGACCATCAATTTTATCCCAAGCAGCTCCGCCCATGGCTTCTTTGCACACGGTGATAATTTCATTGGCTGTTTGGGCTTGGGCGAACACTGTAGCAAGCGCAAGCGCTAGGGTGAAGAGGATTTTTTTCATTGTTTATTGTTTGGGCAAAAGTCGACAACTCTTGCTGCTTGGTATGTTAATTTAATGGAACAAAGGTGGTTCATTTGACCACCTTTGTTTTGTCCATTCTTGCTATTTAGAAGGGGATGTTGATGCCGGCCGACCACGCGTAGACATCGGGGGTTGATTTTGCCCCTACGACCATCAGTGCAGTATCGGTTGCCGTGAACTTCATTGTCAAATCATATTGGGCCCAAATCATAGCGCTGCCAATTCCGACTTGCGCAATGGCACTAAGGCGATAAGGCTCAAGCGCATAGTCGTTGCGCAGGCGCTCACGCTGGCGGCGAGCGTCTTCCGACCATTTATACGTCATGTTGGAGCTAATGCGATAACCGGCTATGACGCCCACGGCTACGTGAAATGACTTGTCCAGATTGCGCTTGGTGTTGAATTGCAGCACCACGGGCAATGTTACGTAGTTGGCGTTGAGTGTGTTTTTGCGGTAATCGCGAATGGTGTCTTCTATGCCTTGAAGGGTAGGCTCGTCGGTGAGGCGGATGTTCTTGTCAAAGGCATACGACTCGAATTGGAAGCCAAGCGCGGCAGCCAGTCGCAAACGGTCTTTGATGATTTCGGCTTCCTTGCCGAACGGCGTAAATCCAAGCATAGAACAACGGGTGGTGTTCAGCGCTAGATCGGGTCGGTCAGCGAATGCACGATTGCCTGATTTGGTGAACAACCCGATGGCCCCGATTTGAAAGCCATCGATGCCGCACCATTCATAGTCTTCGGCGTGTAATTTTTTGGGTTCCAATTTTCCGTCTAATTTCAGTGTGTCATCGCTGTCCTCATCGGTGATTACCAGAAAGGTTGTGCTTCCCATTTTGATGTTGACGGTGTCTTTCTTCAGGGTGTCAATGGGTTCTGCAGCAATTGCCGAGGTGAAGTCATTCGCGCGAAAAGCGGTTGTGGTAAGCATAACAATGCCGGTGATCCACAGGTTGATTGAGTATTTCATGTCTTTCGTTTTTTAATGAGTGTTGATGGATAATGATCCCCATTCGAGTGAGAAGGCTTCCTTTTCGCGGCGCACGGTGGGCAGGGTACCGTCTGCTTCGGCGCGTCGGAGAACTTGGTCGGCCTTCTTCTTCAGCCACTGCGCAGGCGTGAGTGGTTCAGAGGATATTTCTTGGGAATTGGGTTTAATGTGTTGTGCCAAGTAGGTCGTTTCAAGCGGCATTTCTTGAATCTTGAATGGTAGTTCAAGCGGTGCTTCTATCGATGTGCTATCGGTTACTTGGGCGATGTTTTCTGTGTTGTTTTGCGCAGGGTAAATGACGCGATTATCGTCGGTATTCAGAGGTTCCGGAGGCCCGCTGCAGGTTTCGATGATTTGGTTTTCAGACACGAATGCACGAATTGTTACTACTGTCGAGGTGGCTGCTTTAAGTTCTTGAGAAGGGTTTTGGGTAATTGTTGCTGAGGTAGTATCTATTGCCGGTATGGATGATTCCGTCGAAGGCAGTTGTTTCTGCTGCGCTTGTGTTGCCAGCGCAGGAGCATCTGTCGGTTTGTTGCTCCACCACATCAGCCCGATGACCAGCGCCACGCTGGCAGCAGCGGCCCAATAGCGCCAGAGGCTTCGTTCTTCGCGGCGGTAGAGCGACTGCTTCACACCTGAATCAAGCGCATGGAGGTCACGGTCGCGGCGCAGGGCTTGGCGTATTTCGGTATCGGTTA
>Ga0114981_10001171_pt1 | contig 17241 bp, 16 predicted proteins | sample S_140806_MF_Meta_FD_87028 | JGI IMG/M metagenome (GOLD analysis project Ga0114981, IMG submission 87028) | Freshwater microbial communities from Lake Simoncouche, Canada to study carbon cycling - S_140806_MF_MetaG | ecosystem: Environmental > Aquatic > Freshwater > Lake | place: Lake...
TGCAACGCCTCAAATCGCTCATTTTCAGGCCGAAAGCCTCATTTCTTGCCCAAAGCCTCGATGAAGGTCTCTTCGAGGCGTTTGACGAACTGCTGGGCGGTTTCATCGGCGTCGCAGGCGAGGGGTTCGCCCACGGTGATGCGCACATGGACGCAGGCATCCTGCATCCGCCATGGGGGGCAGCCCTTGCACAGGAAATCGCTATCTGTCTCAATAAACAGCGGCCACACCGGAGCGCCGGACTGCGCGGCCATGATGCCAATGCCACCCTGGAAAGGGTTCACGAGGCCTTTCTTCTTTCGCGTGCGGGTGCCCTCGGGGAAAACGAGGAGGCGGTCTCCCTGTCGCAGGGCGTCGATGGATCGCTGGATCATCCGGTGGACCGGTTTGTTCGGGATGAATCCCGCCAGAGTGGCTCCGCCGATGAGCATGGGATTCTGCATGAGGGAGGCCTTCAAAATGCAGCGCAGGCCGTGGATGCGTGAGATGATGCACACCACATCCCACATCGCGGGGTGGTTCGGTGCCAGGATGAGGCCGCCGGTGGCACGCTGGAGCTTTTCGATGCCGTGGTGCTCCACCTTCAGCACGTTGAGGAAGCGTAGCAGGAGCAAATACAGGCGAAACGCCCTTTGCAGCAGCCACTGGCCGAGGGCTTGGGACTTCACTCGCGGCAGCAGAGGGGCGCAGATCAGGCCCACGAGGACGAACAGCAGGCCTCCGATCATCCAATAGGTCAGGCTCATCGCGATGGTGAAAAGCTTTCTAGGCCCATGCCTCCAGCGCCAGGTGCTCTCGCCTCCAGCGCCTCCTTGATCGTTGCTCCCGCTCTCGTTCATGTTTATGAGAGCATCTATGGCATCTGAGCCCGACCTTTTCCAAGCCCTTTCCTCTCTCCCGCACGGTCCTGAGTTTCGTTTCATCGACGAGTTGACGGAATTGGAGCCCGGCATCGCAGGAAAGGCGTGGTGGAAGCTCAAAGGTGATGAGGAATTTCTCCGTGGCCATTTTCCCCATGCCCCGCTGATGCCCGGCGTGCTCATGATCGAGGCGCTGGCGCAGCTCGGCGGCATTTTGGTCCAAACTCGGCCCGGCATCGCGCCGCTGAAAAACCTGCGCCTCACCGCCGTGCGCCAAATTAAGGTACTGGGCAGCATCACGCCCGGCCAGAGCCTGCATCTGAGTGCGAAGCTGGATGCGGTGATGGGCACACTCGGCCAGGTGACCGGGGAAATCCGCGATGACGCGGGGAATGTGGTGCTCACGGGAGCCGTGACGCTGGCCGGGGAGCTTTGAGCAGGCTTTTTGCTGGCCTTGCGGGCTGATTTCCCCTTATCCTGCCGGGGTCATGGAAAACAGCGCTCTTCCTCCTCCCATCGCCTCCCAGGATGACAAAACTCTCGGGATGGTGATGCACATCCTCTGCCTCGTGGGCTTCCCCATCATCGGCCCGCTGATCATCTGGCTGATGAAAAAAGATCAAAGCCCCTACCTGGATGCGCAGGGCCGCGAGCTGCTGAACTTTCAAATCTCCTATTTCATCTATGCCATGATTTCGGCCGTGCTGATCGCCGTCCTCATCGGCATCGCCTCATTCATTTTCACCATCATCGGCCTCGTGAAGGCGGCGGATGGCAAGGTGTACCGCTTTTCGCTTTGCATTCGCATGCTGTGAGTTGGCACCAAGCCCGATCTCTCGTCGATGAATCGTCTTTTTCTCACCCTTCTCAGCCTGCTCGCCTCCTGCGCCATGCTCCAAGCGGCGAGGCCGAACGTGCTCTTCATCGCCGTCGATGATTTGAATGATTGGATCGGCTGCCTGGGTGGGCATCCGCAGACGAAGACGCCGAACTTGGATCGGCTGGCGGCCAGTGGGGTGCTGTTTCGCAATGCCTGCACGGCAGCGGCTTCATGCAATCCCTCACGCACCGCCGTTTTCAGCGGGCTGCCGCCGCATCGCTCCGGGCTCTACTCGAACCTGCAAAAGATGCGTGAGGTGCTGCCGGAGGCGGAGCTGCTGCCGCGTTACTTTTCTCGAAACGGTTACTGGAGCGCAGGCTCGGGGAAGATGCTGCATTACGTCATCGATCCGCCGAGCTGGGACGATTACTTCCCTGACAAAGCGAAGGACAATCCCTTCCCACACACCTTTGATCCGAAACAGCGGCCGGTGAATCTGCCGCGAGCAGGCCCGTGGCAATACGTCGAGACTGATTGGGCAGCACTTGATGTCACAGATGAGGAGTTTGGAGGCGATTGGAGCGTGACGAAGTGGATTGGTGAGCAATTGCAGCGCCAGCACGAGCAGCCCTTCTTTCTGGCCTGCGGGCTCTACCGTCCGCATGAGCCGTGGTTTGTGCCGAAGAAGTATTTCGAGCCGTTTCCGCTCGATTCCATCCAGTTCCCGCCCGGTTACAAAGCGGACGATCTCGATGATGTGCCGCCAGCAGGTCAAAAGCTCGGGCGCAATCGCTACTTCGAGCACATTCAAAAGCATGGGCAGTGGAAGAAAGGCATTCAGGCCTATCTTGCGTCCATTCATTTTGCCGATGCGATGCTCGGTCGCGTGCTGGATGCGCTGGAAAGCAGTCCTCAGCGTGACAACACCATCGTTGTGCTCTGGAGTGATCACGGCTGGCATCTCGGTGAGAAGGAACACTGGCAAAAATTCACCGGCTGGCGTGCCTGCGCCCGCGTGTCGCTCATGATTCGCGTGCCGAAAGGCGTGCCCGGTCTCGCTGAAGGCACCCAGGCTGGCAGCGTGTGTGATCGCTCCGTCAGTCTCGTCGATCTATTCACCACCTTGACCGAACTTTGCGGCCTGCCTGAGAAAGACGGCCTCGAAAGCCGCAGCCTCGTTCCGCTTTTGGCGAATCCTTCCGCCGAGTGGCCTCACGCGGCCATCACCCATCTCGACAAGCCCGAGAACTACGCCATCACCACCGAACGTTGGCGCTACATCCATTATCAAGGCGATGAGGAAGAGCTCTACGACATCGCGAACGATCCTCACGAGTGGACCAACCTCGCCGCGAAGCCCGAGCATGCTGCCAAGCTCGCCGAGATGCGGGCGCTCGCACCGAAGGAGATCAAGGTAACGGAAGCTGCTGCGAAGAAAACGCCCGCCTCGCGGCCGAACATCGTCCTCATCCTCGCCGATGATCTCGGCTATGGCGATGTGCGCTGCTACAACGCCGAATCCAAAGTGCCCACACCGCACATCGACCGCCTCGCCGGGCAGGGGATGCGCTTCACGGATGCTCACAGCCCCGCCACGGTATGCACGCCCTCACGCTACAGCCTCATGACGGGGCAGATGGCTTTTCGCGTGCCGAGCGGCGGCACGGTGTTTCAGGGCACGGGTGGTCCGTCGCTGATCGCCCTGGGTCGGCTCACGCTTCCCGCCATGTTGAAGAAGCAGGGCTACGCCACAGCGGCGGTCGGTAAATGGCACATTGGTCTCACCTTTCGCGATCAAGCGGGTAAAGCGATTCACTCCGGTGAACGGGCCGCCGTGCAGCGAATCGATTACTCGCGCCGCATCGAGGGAGGGCCGCTTGATCATGGCTTTGATCAGTTCTTCGGCACCGCCTGCTGTCCCACGACGGAGTGGCTTTATGCGTTCATCGACGGCGATCACATTCCCGTGCCGCCCACCGGTCCCATCGATAAATCGAAGCTGCCGAAGCATCCGTATGCCCATGATTGCCGGGCGGGATTCATCGCGCCGGATTTTCCGATGGAGGAGGTGGACATGGTCTTCTTGAAGAAAAGCCGTGAGTTCATCCAGCAGCACGTGCGTGAGTCACCGGACAAGCCCTTCTTCCTTTTCCACGCCACGCAGGCAGTGCATCTGCCGTCCTTTGCGGCGCCGGAGTTCAAAGGCAAAACGCTGGCGGGACCGCATGGTGATTTCATTCACGAGTTTGACTACATCGTCGGCGAACTCATGTCCACGCTCGAGAAGGCGGGCATCGCGGAGGAGACGCTCGTGATATTGAGCAGTGACAATGGCCCCGAGGTGGCGAGCGTCGTCCACATGCGTGCGGATCATGCGCATGATGGAGCCAAACCGTGGCGTGGTATCAAACGAGACTCGTGGGAAGGTGGGCACCGCGTTCCATTCATCGTGCGCTGGCCTGGTCGAGTGAAACGTGGCTCGATCAGCGATCAAACCATCTGCCTCACGGACATCATGGCTACGGTGGCGGCCATCACCGGCACGGAATTACCGCACGATGCGGCGGAGGACAGCTTCAACATGCTGCCGGTGCTCGAAAGCAAGGCCACGGCCCCCATTCGACCTTGCCTGATCACGCAGGCCTTCGGTGGTGCCCGTACGCTTTCGATTCGGCGTGGTGCTTGGAAATACCTCGACCATCGCGGCTCCGGCGGAAACAACTACGACCAAGGTGAGCTGAAGCGTTTTGCCCTTCCCGAAAGCGCCGCCGAAGCCCCGGCCCAACTCTACGACCTCGCTTCCGATCCTGGGGAGACGACGAACCTTTTCTCCCAGAAGCCCGAGATAGTGAAACAACTCAAAGCCCTCCTCGAACAATCCAAGATCACCGGCCGCAGTCGCCCATGAAATCCTCATCGAGGCATGAAGCGTCTTGAATGGTTTTACACCCAGCTTGCGGCCTTCTCACGGATCAGGCGACGCACGTTGGCGAGGCCGTTGAGGCGGGTGGGAGTGAGCATTTTGGTGAAGTGGCATTGCTGCCAGAGTTCGGGTTCCACTTCGACGACCTCGGCGGGCGTGGCATCGCTATACAAATCACACAAAACAGCCGCGAGGGCTTTGACCATCGGGGAGTCCGCCTCGCTATCAAAGCGGGTGAGGCCATCGCGAAGCTCGCCGTGAAGCCAGACGCGGGAAAGGCAGCCGGGGACGAGGTTGGCCTCCGTTTGATGCGCGGGATCGAGGCGCATGCGTGAGGCGTAGCTGGTGAGGGCGGAGAGCCGCTCCTGCACGTCGGGGATCAAATTGAGATCTTCGATGAGCTGGCGCTGTTTTTCGGCGAGGCTCATTTCAGTCGGGCGAGACGGTCCTTGCTCCAAGTGAGGGAGGTTTGCACCACCTCATCATTCGCGGAGGAGGCGGCGAGTTTTTCCCAGATGGCGATGGCGCTTTTAAAGGACTCGCAGGCGGCGGTTTTTTGCCCGGCGGCCTCGCTGGAGTGGCCAAGGATGCCGTGAAGCTGGGCGAGCTGGCTTTCCCACATCTTCCGCTCGGGGGTGAGCTTCGTATCGGTTTGGCCGGCGAGGAGAGTTTGCAGCAGTTCGACGGCTTGTTTGGCGATGGGCAGTGCGGTAGCAGCTTTGCCGAGGTCCGCCACGATCTCGGCGTATTCGCCACGCAGCTTGGCGAGGAGGAATTGGTAGCGGGCGTTCGTCTTGTCGTCGGCGAGGATCTCGTTCACGAGCAGGATGGCGTCCTGCTTCTTCTTGCTGGCTTCACTGGGCTGGCCGGCATCACGCGAGAGGGCGGCGAGAGCGCCGTAGTTGCGGGCGAGGAGATACTTCACCTCGGCCCAATCCGGCAGGAGGCGGTTGAGTTCCAAAAGGATCGGCACGGCTTGGTTGTGCGCTTCTTTGGCATCAGCACCGCTGAAATTCTTCGCGATGAGTTCGGCGAGTTCGGTGTAGGCCTCCGCGAGCAGCAGCGCCTGATCTTGATTTCGCGGGCTGCTGCCGAGAACGAGCTCTCCCATGTCCTTCACGCTATCGATGAGGGTGTTGAGGGCTTCTTCGGCCTTGCCGGCATCTCGCTGGCTGATGCCTTTGGCGAATTTGGCGCGGGCGATGATGAATTTCTCGTCGTTGCCGAGATCTGCACCGATGAGCTGGGGATCGAGCACCACGGGGATGCGTGCGAAGGCGGTCTCGGCATCGGCGGTGTCGCCATTACGCAGGCTGCGCAGGCCAAATTCGAGCGAGGCGCGGGCGCATTCGTTGCGGGCGAGGCGGTTCTTCGGATCGGCGGCGAGACCACTTTCGAGATTCGTCGTGGCATCGCGGAGCAGGGCAAGGGATTCGCTGTGGCGGCCTTCGCGAGCACGGATGTCCGAGAGCAGCAGGCTGTAGCGGCCGAACCACTGCTGATGCAGCGGCCCCTGAGTGCTTTCTTTGCCGTTCTTGATGAGTTCGGCAGCCTGCTCGCGGGCTTTCGTGAGGTAGGTGATGGCCTTGGCGGTGTCACGCAGGCGGATGTGGACCTGACCGATGTTGCCATAGGCTCGCAGGCGTTCGACACCGAGGGCCGGATCAGCTTCCAAAGCGGGCAGGCCTTGCATGCAGTAGTTCAACGCGTCCTGGAGGCGTTCGCGGGAGAAATCGGCTTCGACGGCATTGCCGGTGGGCGTTTGCAGGAGCTGCGTGAGGAATTGATCGACGGCGTTTTGGGAGTGCTGGAGGTTCGAATCCGCCGTGGCCTTGGCCTGACGGGCAATGTCACGCTCGCTGGTGAGCGTGGCGATGCGGCCTTCGCGGGCATCGATCTCCACTTTGTGGACGTCGTTGATGTTTTGGATCGTCAGCTCGGCGTTCTGAGCCCGGCGGAGCGTGACGAAGCCGTAAATCGTGGCGAGCAACAGCACGGAGAGCAGCGCCACGGCGGTCGATTGCAGCACAAGCACCTTTTTGGCCTGCTTCACCCGCTCCTGAATGGTCTGCTCGCGGGATTCTTCGAGGAGGTAATCGCTTTCGAGCACCTCAAACTCCCGCACCATCTCCCGCACATCGCTCCAGCGAGCGGAGGCGTTCAGGTCGAGAGCCCGTTCGATGATGTTCCGGCGGCGTTCTTCCCATTTCGATTGGGCGGGGCGTGGCCACACGATCTTTGGCTGAGATCGCACGGCGGAGAGCAAAGCGGCACCATTCACCGAATACGCATGCCCAGTGGCCGCCTGCCGCTGGGCGATGCTGAGATGCTCCTGCCAGGCCGCCGCCGCTCTCGGCAGTGTGCCGGTCAGCAAACGATAGGCGATGACGCCAAAGGCATACACATCCCACGAGGAGCCGTAACCGGCGAAGACGCCGTCCGGGTTCTCGATCTGATCTGGGCAGAGGTGGATGAAATGATCCGTGAGCTCCAGATGATGGATGCCGCCCACCCAGCCCTGAGCGACATCCGCGAGGCGGATCGAGGACTCCGCATCATCTTCCAGCAGCACATTGCAGGGGCGCAGATTGCCATGCGGCAGGCCGTGCTTATGCAGCCAAGCGAGGGCATCGGCGATCTCATAAATGTGCCGCCAGGCCTGATCCGGCGGCAGGCCCGAGCAGAGAGACTCCAGTGTGGGCGTCTGCCATTGGCGGCGGCCAGCGCTGTCCTTGGTCATCACGCCCACCAGCGGCATGACGCAGTAGTAGGGGCTCTTTTCAAAGCTAAAGCTATCCACCGGCAGCACGCCGCGGTGGTGGGGCATCTGCTGCACGGCGCGAAAGGCCGTCGAGAGAGCCTTCCGATTGATCGCCATCGAGCTGAAGACTTTGACGGCGCAGGCCTTGCCATTCGCGGCGGAAGCCCGGTAAACCGCTCCGCAGCGTCCGCTCCCCACGAGATCCTGGAGTTCATGTCCGGCGATTTCAGGCAGGCTCATGCAAAGGCGGCGGGGAGGAGGTGGCGGGGGGTGGGAGCGGCAGCCGAAGAGATTCGTCCGGCGTGCTGCTAGCCGCAAAGATGGCGGCGAAACGGAAATTTCTCAAACTTCAATTGTTCGGACATCAAAAATGATGCGCTCACCGCGATCTTCGGCTCATTCCAGCCCACCGCATGTCCCGCCGCCCTGCCTCCCGCCCTGCCTCCCGCCCAGCGCCCGCCCCTTTCGCGGCGGAGATCGAGGCTATCTATGCCGAGATCGAGCGCCGCCCCCTCCCGCGTGATTGCCAGCTCCGCAGTGGCTGCTGCCATTTCCGCCTCACGGGAAAAACGCCGCTCCTTACTCTAGGCGAGGCTTTGTACCTCGCCAAAGGCATCCGCGCCAGTGGCCGCACCCAGCTTAAAGCTCACCCCGAGGGTGCCTGCCCACTCCTCGGCCGCGATGGCCGCTGCACCGTTTATGCGCATCGCCCCTTCGGCTGCCGCACTCACTTTTGTGAAGCCGCCGGAGGCATGTACCCTCGAAAACACCTAGCCGATCTCATTCACCGCCTCGAAGCCCTCGACGAAAAACTCGGCGGCGATGGCTCCCGCCCCCTCGAAGCCGCCGCCGCAGATGCCTTGAAGGCGTAACCCTAAATTCAGAAATGAGGAACCACGGAAAACACAGAATACACGGAAGGATCAGGCCCATTTCTGATCATGCTCTCTCACCTTTTGAATGAGTCTGGTGAAGTGGTCACTTCCCTTCTTTTCCGTGTATTCAGTGTATTCCGTGGTCAGTCATTCCCGTTTCTGAGGTAACTCACCTCTCCACCATCCTCCTGCATGCTCGCCACCTTCCAAAACGCTCGCCCGGAAACGGCCATCATACTCGGCTCGGGTCTCGGCAGCGTCGCCGAGGCATTTGGCATCGAGGCGGAGGTCTCCTATGCTGACGTGCCCGGCCTCAGCGCCTCCACCGTGCCGGGGCATGCGGGACGCTTCGTTTTGGGGCGGCATCAAGGAAAGCCCATCCTCCTCGCTCAGGGCCGTCGGCATCTATACGAAGGGCTCACGGCATGGGAAGTCACCGCCAGCATCCGCTTCATGCATGAGCTCGGGGTGAAGCGTGTCATCTTCACGAATGCCGCCGGAGCCATCCGCGATTCCTTCCACGTCGGTGGCCTCATGCTCATTACCGATCACCTGAACCTCCAGGGCACCACGCCCCTCCTCGGCGGCCCGCATTTTCATGACATGAGCGAGGTGTACAGCCTCACGCTTCGCGAAAAGCTCCTCGCCGCGGCCACGGCGCTCGGATTGACACTTCACCAGGGCGTCTATGCCGCCTTGCTCGGGCCTCAATACGAAACCCCCGCCGAGATCCGCATGCTCCGCACGCTCGGGGCCGATGCCGTCGGCATGTCCACCGTGCCGGAGGCCATTCAGGCAAGGGCGCTCGGCATGGAGGTGGCGGGTCTTTCCATGCTCACGAACTGGGCCGCTGGCCTGAAATCACAGACCCTGCACCACGCCGAAGTCGTCGAAGTCGGCCAAGCCGCCAGCCACGATCTGGCCCGCCTGCTCAAAGAGGCGCTGTGAGCAGACTCAAAGTGCCAAGTGCCAGCCAATTGTGCCATTCGGTGGCACTTTGGACCGCTTTTTGAGCCTTTGGCACTTCGGCTCTTACCACCCTCAAAACGCTGGAATCTCGTGAAATCAAGGCCTCCAGCGCCACCGAGGGCACTTGGCACGCTTTCAGCCAGGGAGAGTGCACCAAAATCACCCGCTTCACTCCCCCCCCAAACACACATCATGAGCAAAATCCTCGGCATTGACCTCGGCACCACGAATTCCTGCATGGCCGTCCTCGAAGGCGGCAAGGCCACGGTGCTCGAAAACAGCGAAGGCGCACGCACCACCCCCTCCGTCGTCGCTTTCACCAAAAGCGGCGAGCGTGTCGTCGGTCAGGCCGCGAAGCGCCAGGCCGTGACGAATCCCCGCAACACCGTCTTCTCCGTGAAGCGCCTCATGGGCCGCAAATTCACCGAGCTGACCGAGGCCGACAAGCGCATGCCTTACAAGATCGTCCCCGCCAGCAATGGCGATGCTCATGTGCAGGTCGAAGTCGGCGGCGAGACCAAAACCTACTCCCCGCAGGAAGTCAGCGCCATGATCCTCGCGAAGCTGAAGGCCGATGCGGAAGCCAAGCTCGGCGAAACCATCACCGAGGCCGTCATCACCGTCCCCGCTTACTTCAACGACAGCCAGCGCAATGCCACGAAGGCCGCTGGTGAGATCGCGGGCCTTAACGTGCGCCGCATCATCAATGAACCGACCGCTGCGGCCCTCGCTTACGGCCTCGACAGCAAGTCCGACGAAAAAGTCGCCGTTTATGACCTCGGCGGCGGCACTTTCGACATCAGCGTGCTCGAAATCGGCGACGGCGTCTTCGAAGTGCTCGCTACCGATGGCGACACGCACCTCGGCGGCGATGACTGGGACAACACCCTCATCACCTGGATCGTCAACGAATTCAAAACCGACAGTGGCATCGACCTCAGCGGCCAGCCGGATGCCCTTCAGCGCATCAAAGAAGAAGCGGAAAAGGCCAAGATCGCCCTCAGCTCCAGCCAGAGCTACGATTTGAACCTGCCCTTCATCACCGCCGATGCCACCGGGCCGAAGCACATCATGAAGACCCTCACGCGGGCCAAGATGGAGCAGCTCACCGACAGCCTCTTCGAGCGCACCATCAAGCCCGTGAAGGACTGCCTTGCCGCTGCCAAACTGGACGCGTCCAAGATCGACGAACTCGTCCTCGTCGGTGGCATGACCCGCATGCCGAAGGTCGTCGAGACCGCCCGCAAGCTCGCTGGCAAAGACCCGCATCAGGGTGTGAACCCGGATGAAGTCGTCGCCATCGGTGCCGCCATCCAGGGCGGTGTTCTCAAAGGCGATGTCAAAGACGTGCTCCTGCTCGATGTGACCCCGCTCACGCTTTCCATCGAAACCGCTGGCGGTGTCGCCACGCCGATGATCCCGCGCAACACCACCATCCCGAAGAAGCACTCCCAAATCTTCTCCACCTACGCCGATCAGCAGCCCGGCGTCGAGATCGTCGTCCTCCAGGGCGAGCGTCCGATGTCCCGTGACAACAAAACGCTCGGCACCTTCAAGCTCGACGGCATCCCACCGATGCCCCGTGGCCAGCCGCAGATCGAGGTCACCTTTGACATCGACGCGAACGGCATCCTCCACGTTTCCGCCAAGGAAAAAACCACCGGCAAAGAGCAGAAAATCTCCATCCAGGGCAGTTCCGGCCTCAGCAACGACGAAATCGAAAAAGCCAAACGCGATGCCGAAGAGCACGCCGAAGAAGATCGCAAACGCAAAGAAGGCGTCGAGGTCAAGAATAAGGCCGACAGCCTCAGCTACGAGATCGAGAAGACCATGAAGGAGTGGGAAGGCAAGGTCCCCGCCGAGCAGCTCACGCCCATCAAGGACAAGCTCGCCACCCTGAAGTCCGCCATCGACGCCAACGACACCGATGCGATGAAATCCCAGACCGAAGAGATCGAAAAACTCTTCGCCGCTGCTTATCAGGCCGCCGCTGCCGCTGGAGCCACCGCCGGCGCCCCTGGAGGCATGCCCGACATGGGTGGCGCAGGCCCCGATGTCGCCGCCGCCGAGCCGAAGTCCCAGGACAAAGGCAAGGTCGTCGACGCGGATTTCGAAGTCGTGGACAAGGACAAGTAATCCCCCTTTCCCCCAACAATTCCGACCGACCACCGCCCCCGTTCACAAACACTCTCGTGGCAGGGCCGGGAGTCGGTCAGACAAACAAACACAACCAACCCAAACACACCCAGCACATACTATGGCTAACACCATCACCCCGCTCGGCCGCCGCGTCCTCGTGAAGCGCTCCCTCAGCGAAGAAAAAACCGCCGGAGGCATCTTCCTGCCTGACACCGCCAAAGAAAAACCCCAGGAGGCCGAAGTCATCGCCCTCGGCACTGGCAAAGACGACGAAGGCAAGGACGTGACCACCCTCTTCACCGTGAAGAAGGGCGATAAAGTCCTCATCTCCAAGTACGGCGGCACCGAAGTCAAAGTGGCCGGCGACGACCTCCTCATCATCAACGAAACCGACATCCTCGGCATCCTTGGTTAATCCCCTCTCAAACTTTAAACCTGAAACTTTAAACTCTTACCCATACCATGGCTAAACAACTCCACTTCGACGAAACCGCCCGTCAGGCGCTGCTCCGCGGCGTCACCAAGCTCGCCAAGGCCGTGAAGGCCACGCTCGGCCCTGCTGGCCGCAACGTCATCCTCGAAAAGAAATTCGGTTCCCCCACGATCACCAAAGACGGTGTCACCGTGGCCAAGGAAATCGAACTTCCATGCCCCTACGAAAACATGGGTGCCCAGCTCATCAAGGAAGTCTCCTCCAAGACCTCCGACATCGCCGGTGACGGCACCACCACCGCCACCGTGCTCGCCGAGGCCATCTACGCCGAAGGCCTTCGCAACGTGACCGCCGGTGCCAACCCGATCTCGCTCCAGCGCGGCATCATGAAGGCCACTGAGGCCCTCGTCGCCGAACTGAAGAAAATCGCTACCCCCGTGAAGGACAGCAAGGAAGTGGCCCAGGTCGCCACTGTGTCCGCCAACTGGGACGCCAGCATCGGCAACATCATCGCCGAAGCCATGGACAAAGTGGGCAAGGAAGGCACGATCACCGTCGAAGAAGCCAAATCCATCGAAACGACCCTCGAAGTCGTCGAAGGCATGCAGTTCGACAAAGGTTACCTCTCCCCTTACTTCGTCACCAATCCAGAGACGATGGAGTGCAACCTCGAGAACGCCTACATCCTCATCAACGAGAAGAAGGTCAGCTCCCTCAAGGACATGCTGCCTCTGCTTGAAAAGGTCGCTCGCTCCGGCAAGCCCCTCCTCATCATCGCCGAAGACGTCGAAGGTGAAGCCCTTGCCACCCTCGTGGTGAACAAGCTGCGCGGCACCCTCAACATCGTGGCCGTGAAGGCTCCTGGCTTCGGCGACCGCCGCAAAGCCATGCTCGAAGACATCGCCATCCTCACCGGTGGCCGCTGCATCACCGAAGACCTCGGCATCAAGCTCGAAAACATCGAGCTCACCGACCTCGGCCGTGCCAAGCGCATCACCATCGGCAAGGAAAACACCGTCATCGTCGAAGGCGAAGGCTCCACCGATGCCATCCAGGGCCGCGTGCAGCAGATCAAGAACCAGATCGCCGAAACCACCAGCGATTACGACCGTGAGAAGCTCCAGGAGCGTCTCGCCAAGCTCGCCGGCGGCGTCGCCGTCATCAACGTCGGTGCTGCCACCGAAACCGAGATGAAGGAAAAGAAAGCCCGCGTCGAAGACGCCCTGCACGCCACCCGTGCCGCCGTCGAAGAAGGCATCGTTCCTGGGGGCGGTGTCGCCCTCATCCGCGCTCAGGCCGCCCTTGGCGACCTCAAGCTCGAAGGTGACGAAAAGACCGGCGCTGAAATCGTCGCTCGTGCCATCGAGGCTCCTCTCCGTCAGCTCGCCGCCAACGCGGGCGTCGAAGGCGCTCTCATCGTGTCCGAAGTGAAGAAGGGCAAAGGAAACCACGGCTACAACGTCGCCACCGCCAAGTATGAAGACCTCATCAAGGCAGGCGTCGTCGATCCAGCCAAGGTGACCCGCAGCGCCCTCCAGCACGCGGCCTCCATCTCCGGCCTCCTCCTCACCACCGAATGCCTCATCGCCGACATTCCGAAGGAAGAGAAAGCCGACGCCGGCCACGCCCACGACCACGGCGGCATGATGTAAGGCTTCGTAGAACGAGTTTTCCAACTCGTTCATCCCCCTTTGACCGCGCGGCGACCCAACCCGCCTCGCGAATCAAAACCCAAAACCCCCACCAGCGGCCCGGAAGCAATTCCGGGCCGCTTTTTTTGTGTTCGGCACCTCTTTTCCACCGCCATTGCCAGCCCTTCAAACCGCGCCTAGACTCGACACCGCATGAGCGAAAAGACCCTTTTCCAAAAAATCATCGACCGTGAGATCCCCGCGCCGCTCGTCTATGAGGACGACCTCGTCGCCGCCTTCAACGACATCAATCCGCAGGCTCCCATTCACGTCCTCATCGTGCCGAAGAAGCTCATCCCGCGTGTCGGCGAGGCCGTGCCGGAAGATCAGGCCACGCTCGGCGCCTTGCTGCTCGCGGCGGGCCGTATCGCCGAAAAGCTCGGCATCAAGGCGCGGGACAAAGGCTTCCGCCTCGTCATCAACCATGGCCGCGATGCCGGCGAGACTGTGCCGCATCTCCACGTCCATCTTTTGGCCGGTCGCAGCCTCGAATGGCCTCCCGGTTGAGTTTTTTTGCAACTTCAGGCCGACACGTCGGTTTTTGAATCTCGTCATGGAACCGCTCTCACCTCAAGATCCTCTCCGCCAACTGCTCCAGCAGGCCCGGGACGTGCAGGTGCGCCCGAATTTCACCCGGAACGTCGTCCGTCTCGCCCGCCAAACGCCGCAGGAGCGTGGCTGGCTGGCCTCTTTGAAGGCTTGGTGGCAGGAAAACACCGCCCTTGGTGGTCTCAGCCTCGCCGGTGGAGCCGCTGCGGCCCTGGTGCTCGCCTTCACCTTCATGCAGCCCGAGCAGACGATGATGATCGTCCAAGCACCCGTGCTTGAGACCACTCCTGTTCTTCTCGATGAATCGCCTCTCCCTGCCGAGACCGAGGCCGCTTGGGAAAGCTCTCTGCACACTGAGGCCCTCCTCGCCGTCGAGGATAGCTCCCAGCTCACCGACAGCGAGATCAGCTTCCTGCTCTACTGAGCGGCGAGCCGCCCGGTGAGAGATCATGGATGACACATCCGCGTCCGTCTTTATCGTGGCCGAATGCCCGCCGAGCCTCTCCTCCACATTCGCGATCTGAAAATCGAATTCCGTCGCCACGACGCGGAGCCGACGCTGGCCGTGAAGGGCATTGATCTCACCCTCCAGCAAGGCGAGTCCCTGGCCCTCGTCGGAGAAAGCGGCAGCGGGAAAAGCGCCACCGCCCTCGCCCTCGCCCGCCTGCTGCCCGAGCCGCCCGCCACGATTCGTGCGGCCGCGATGACCCTCGCTGGGCATGACATGCTCAAACTGAAGCCCGATGAACTGCGCAAGGTGCGCGGCAAAGAGATCGCCTACATCTTCCAGGAGCCGACGACCTCCCTAAATCCCGTGCTCACCATCCGCACCCAGATCGGCGAGGCGCTGGCATTGCACCGCCCCGATGTCTCCAAAGCGGATCGCGATGCCGAGATCGTGCGCTGGCTCGATAAAGTGGGCATCGTACAGCCTGAGAAGCGTCTGCATGCCTACCCGCACGAGTTGAGCGGCGGCATGCAGCAGCGCGTGATGATCGCCATGGCGCTCTGCTGCCAGCCCAAGCTCCTCATCGCCGACGAACCCACCACCGCACTCGATGTCACCATTCAAAAGCAGATCATGGACCTCCTCGCCGATCTCCGCCGTGAGCTGGGCATGAGCATCATCCTCATCACGCACAATCTCGGCATCATCCGCAGCGTTGCCGACCGCGTTGCCGTGATGTTTCGCGGCCAGATCGTCGAAACCGGCCCCGTGGACGAAATCCTGAAAAATCCCCAGCACGCCTACACCAAGGCCCTTTTGCACTGCGTCCCCCGCATGGGCCCCAAGCAGCCCCGGCTGCATGCGATTGATTACGAGCTGCTGAAGACGGGGTGAACGTCGATGACCCAAAGGCCGGTAGTTCGTCTTAGAACGCTCAAATTCGCCGCAGAGGAGCAAAGAGGCGGAGGATGACGAGTTTGAAAGGCTCTGCCGCTCACGCGACCGGTAGCGGCCCGGCGGCGACGAGTTTTTTCTGGCGGGAGTCCACGACCAGATTTAGTCCTTCCAAGCTGCGAGCACCAAGCAGGAGAAGATCACCTTTTTCGGCAAAAACGACCTCATCAACCGTGAACGCCTTGTCCACTCGCACGATGGCAAAGCCCACGCTGCGAGTGATTTGCTGGCCGTTGGCCATCACGAAGGCCAGATCCTTCTTTTCGCGGTTCACGCCGATCTTTTCCAGCAAAGGCTCGGGCACCCAGGTGTACTCGCTGCCGGTGTCCACGAGCATTTTCTGAATCGTGAAGGATTGATTCCGCTCCACGACATTCTCGACTTTGACGGCGACGTTGAAGGTTCCCATGGCGGCATTTTGCCCATCACGGGCGAATTGGAAAGGCGGAATCCATGGCAAAGGTTGCCGTCGGGCTTCCCCTGCTCTCTTTAGGGCCGATGAATCTTGCTGAACTCGAAAAACGCCATTCATGGCATCCCTTCACGCCGATGCAGGCGTGGACGGCGGAGGAGCATGAGCCGGTGATGATTGTAAGCGGGCAGGGCTGCGTGCTGCGGGATCAACACGGGCGCGAGTATCTCGATGGGAATGCCTCGATCTGGACGAACATCCACGGGCACAACCACCCGGCGATCAACGCGGCCATCGCGGCGCAGCTCGGGAAGGTGGCGCACACGTCGTTTCTCGGCTTTTCGCATGGGCCGGCGGCCTTGCTGGCGAAGGCGCTCGTCGATTTGCTGCCGGGCGGGAAGATGGAGCGCGTGTTTTTCTCCGATGACGGCTCCACGGCCATCGAATGCGCGGTGCGCATGGCCTTGCAGTTCTGGCGGCAGAAGGGTCGGCCCGAACGCGATACCATCGTGGCCTTTGACCGCGCCTACCACGGCGACACGCTCGGCGCGGCGAGCCTCGGCGGCATTCCGACCTTCAAAGGCAGCGCCAACCAGTTTGGCTATCGCGTGCTCCGGGTCGCGAGTCTTGACGCTCTTGACCTCTTGACCGCTGACGATCAAAACCGCCTCGCCGCCGTTATCATCGAGCCGTTGATCCAAGGCGTGGCGAACATGCGCCTCTGGCCGAAGGGCATGCTGAGTGAACTGAATGCCTGGTGCGGCCAGAAGGATGTCTTTCTCATCCTCGACGAGGTCATGACGGGCTTTGGCCGCACGGGGAAGATGTTCGCGTGTCAGCACGAGGATGTGGTGCCGGATTTTCTCTGCCTCGCGAAGGGGCTGACGGGCGGTTATCTGCCGATGGCGGCCACGTTGACGACCAAACGCGTCTTTGAAGGCTTCCACGGGCCTGAAAACACCTTTTTCTACGGTCACAGTTACACCGCGAACCAGCTCGGCTGCGCGGCGGCGCTCGCTAGTTTGGGCGTTTTCCGTGACGAGGCTGTTTTGGAGCATTTACAGCCCAAAATCGCCCTTCTGGCCGAGATGCTCGCGGAGCTTCAAAACACGCCCGGTGTGCTCGCGACACGTCAGCTCGGTCTCATCGCCGGAATCGACGTGGAAGCCAGCGGAGCCGCGGTTTGTCTCGCGGCTCGGAGGCACGGTCTGCTCACCCGGCCGATCCAAAACACCCTCGTCCTCATGCCGCCGCTTTGCGTGACGGAGGAGGAACTGCGACAGATGGCGAAAGCGATCCGTTTGGCGCTGATTGAGACGCAGAAGTGAGAAAAGCGCTGTGATTATTTTTCTATAATTCGAGTGCCTAAAGTGTGGCTGTTCGCAGTTCTGAAAAACCTGCTCACCA
>Ga0114981_10001185_pt1 | contig 17082 bp, 20 predicted proteins | sample S_140806_MF_Meta_FD_87028 | JGI IMG/M metagenome (GOLD analysis project Ga0114981, IMG submission 87028) | Freshwater microbial communities from Lake Simoncouche, Canada to study carbon cycling - S_140806_MF_MetaG | ecosystem: Environmental > Aquatic > Freshwater > Lake | place: Lake...
CGAACGAGAACGTTCGTGTCGATCGCGATGCTCATTCAGGCAAGCGCATCTCGTCGACGGAAACGCCTGACTGCTCCGGCCTCGTTAGGATGCCAACCAAGTCGACAAGGCGGCGGGTCTTGGGCCGAAGGACAATGGTACCGTTGCTCAGCGTCGACCAAGCGATCTTGTCGCCGGCCTGCAGACCGAGCCGCTCGCGAACGTCGCGTGGCACGGTCACTTGGCCTTTGCTAGAAATAGTGGTTGGCTCCGACATATGCAGTCCTTCTTTACGGTTCAGGATATCGTAAAGCGCACATACCCGCCTCTCAGGAGCTAAATCACATATGGTCGATCATCACCTGGCCGAAACCTGAGCAAGACACCTGGGTCGAACCGGGCATCAAGCGCGCGAAGTCATAGGTCACGTGGCCCGATTGAATCGATTTTTCCATCGAGGCGATGATGAGGTCAGCGGCTTCCAACCAACCCATGTGCCGCAACATCATCTCGGCCGAGAGGATTTCTGAACCCGGGTTGACATAGTCTTTCCCGGCGTACTTGGGCGCGGTCCCGTGGGTGGCTTCGAAACAAGCCACCGAATCCGACATATTGGCACCCGGTGCAATGCCGATGCCGCCGACTTGAGCGGCAAGCGCGTCAGACACATAGTCCCCGTTGAGGTTCAGCGTCGCGATGACGCTGTAATCGGCTGGGCGCAACAGAATCTGCTGCAGGAACGCGTCGGCGATCACATCCTTAATGACGATCGTGTTGCCGGTCTTCGGGTTTTTGAATGAACACCAAGGTCCGCCGTCGATCGGCTCGGCATGAAACTCGCGCTGCGCCAAGGCATATCCGGCATCACGGAACAAGCCCTCGGTGTATTTCATGATGTTGCCCTTGTGCACCAGGGTGACGGAGGACTTGTCATTGTCGATCGCGTACTGGATCGCCTTGCGCACCAAGCGCTCGGTCCCTTCGATCGAGACAGGCTTGATGCCGATGCCGGAAGTATTTGGGAACCGGATCTTCTTGACCCCGAGTTCGTTCTGCAGGAAGGCGATCAAGCGCTTCGCTTTTTCATCATCGTGCTGATATTCGATACCCGCATAAATATCTTCCGAGTTTTCGCGAAAGATCACCATGTTGGTCTTCTCGGGTTCTTTCAGCGGCGACGGGACGCCCTTGAAATACTGCACCGGGCGCAAGCAGACATAGAGGTCGAGTTCCTGGCGCAACGCGACGTTCAGGCTGCGAATACCGCCGCCGACTGGAGTCGTCAGAGGCCCCTTGATGGAAACCGCATATTCGCGCAGGACCTGAAGTGTCTCTGCAGGCAGCCACACATCGGGCCCGTAAATCTGTGTCGATTTCTCACCGGCGTAAATCTCCATCCAGTGAATCTGGCGCGACCCGCCGTAGGCCTTGGCGACCGCGGCGTCAACGACTTTGAGCATCACGGGCGTGATGTCAAGGCCCGTGCCATCCCCCTCGATGTAAGGGATGATCGGGTTGTGGGGAACATGCAGCGAAAAATCAGGATTAACCGTGATCTTGGCCCCATCCGTGGGGATCTTGATATGTTCGTACATGCGTTCTCCAGTCGTGATTTTTGGCAGTTAGGGTAAGCTTTACAGCCCCTGATTATGCCGTATCGCGCCATGAACCCGATTGACATCAGATTGACCTCAGCATGATTGTCGGCCGGCTTGCGCTGTCGGCGGTTGGCTCCATGGTGGCCATTGGCTTGGCGATCGGTCTCATCGGATCGGCGCCAGATCAGGCTCAGGCTCAAGAGCGCGGGCTACCCCGGACAACGCTGCAGGCTGGCATGTATCTGATCCGGGCCGAGGTCGCAGGCGACGTCGAGAGCCGCGCTCGTGGCCTGATGTTCCGGGAACGACTGGGACAAAACGAAGGCATGCTTTTCGTCTTTGAGCAGCCATCAACCCAGTGCTTCTGGATGCGAAACACGCTGGTCCCTCTGACGATTGCGTTTCTGGCCGACGACGGCCGCATCGTCAATACCGCGGATATGGAACCCAAGTCCGAGGCCAGCCACTGCTCCAGCGAAGGCGTGCGATACGCCCTCGAAATGGAGCGCGGCTGGTTTGCAAAGCGCGGCCTTAACCGAGGCGATCGAATCAGCGCGCCAAGCTACTTCAAGGCGCCATGATCTGGGCGCCCTGATCAGACCCGGCCGTTTTAGCCCGCGTAATTGTGCTCGGCAAACGTCCAGTTAGTCAGCTTCCAGAACGCTGCCAGAAAGTCCGGACGACGATTGCGATGGTCGATGTAATACGCATGCTCCCAGACGTCGCAGGTCAGCAGGGGCACATCCGCCCCGCTCAATGGGGTAGCGGCGTTGGAGGTGTTGACGATATCGACCGAGCCATCCGCTTTCTTGACCAGCCATGTCCAGCCCGAGCCAAAATTGCCCAATGCGCTCTTGGTAAACGCTTCCTGAAACGCAGCCAGCGAACCCCACTTGGCATCAATCGAGGCGGCCAGCGCGCCAGTCGGATGACCCGACGAGGTCGGCGTCAAACAGTTCCAGAAGAAGGTGTGATTCCAGATCTGGGCTGCATTGTTGAAGACGGGCCCCGACGATCGCTTGACGATATCGACCAAGCTGGCTTGCTCGAATTCGGTCCCTTTCACCAGGTTATTGAGATTGGTGACATAGGTTTGGTGGTGTTTGCCGTGATGAAATTCCAGCGTTTCTTTGGACATGTGCGGCTGCAATGCGTCGATCGCGTAAGGGAGAACCGGCAGGGTATGTTCCATGATCTGAGTCCTTGAGGGTTGGATGGATTCGACCTCGCCGGGGTTAAATCACCGGGCAAAAGGCTCGAATGCACATCGAGTGAACAAAAAGGCTCGTGGATTGTAGGTCAGGCTGGGGCAATCCTGCCATCCTGAGTGAAAAGATCTTGGCAACCCCTGAAAACAGCCCGTGAACGCGAGCACAAGACATGTAAATATTTGTTTTTAAATGAAATTTTTGTTTGACTAAAATTTAATCAGTTTGACGGGAAGCCAATCGAACCGTGGTTTCATTCCAATGACAGCCCACTCTTCACAGAGTTATCCACAGGATTTGTGAATGACTCCGTTCGTCGACCGCTCGCGTAGCCGGCTGTCCGCAACCATCGAAGCCCTCTGGTATGGCCCCCCCTCTGAACGGAGCCAGCCCCCGGTCGGCGCCGCAGCCGAAGACCCATTGCAAGCCCGATTTTTTCGGACTCACTTGTTTGGCGCCCCGTTGTTTCGGGCCCTCTTGTTGCTGCTTCTGTTGCCTCTGACGATCCTGACCGCACTGATCAGCCGCCACCGGTTCAGCCAGATCCAGACGGCGAAAAAGGCACGGCACGAACAACGGGCCATGAGGCCACCGCCGGTCGTGATCGTGGGCAACCTTCTGGCAGGTGGCACCGGTAAGACCCCAGTTGTGATCGCAATTGCACGTGCACTGCAGGCGCGTGGCTGGCAGACCGGGCTGATCGCCCGGGGTGCCGGCGCCTCCTTAGCCGCAAATGATGCGAAGGCCTTTCTCAATCCGCCCGATTTCAGGATGGCTGGCGACGAAGCCACCCTGATGGCCCGACGCGCTGCCTGCCCGATTGCGATTGGGCGCCAGCGGGCGCAAGCCCTGCAAAAACTCTTGGTCGCAGCACCAACGACCGAGATCATCATTTCCGACGATGGCTTGCAACATCGCGGCCTGCCCCGCGACCTGGAGTTGATCGTGTTTGATCAGCGAGGACTTGGCAACGGCTATCTGCTGCCGGCTGGTCCATTACGAGAGCCCCCCTTGCATGGCCTTCAGTCGGATGCCGTCCTCCTGAGGGATGGCGCGGCAGATCCGATTGGTCACCCGACTCGTTTTGCGGTTGCGACTCGAGTCGTGGGATGGTGGTCGTTCAACGCGCCCGACCGACATCTACCCGATTCAGCTTTACTTGAGTGGATTCGAGGGAGGCGAACCACCGTTGTAACCGGCATCGCCCGACCTGAGCGCTTTTTTGACCGTCTGCGCGAAATCGGCTTGCAATTCGACGCGATCGCGCTGGTTGACCACGCCCCAATCGATCTGGTCTGGCTTCGCGATTTACCGGCCGACTGTATTCTGATGACCGAGAAGGACGCCGTAAAATGTGAAAAAACGGCAGACCCGAGAATTCGGGTGCTGCGCATTGAAGCCGTTATCCCCCCCAGCCTGATCGATTTCATTGAGGAGCGCCTCTTTGGACGCCCGACTGCTTGATATTCTTGTTTGCCCCCTTTGCAAAGGTCCACTTGAGCATGACCGCCCCAAGGCGGAATTGCGATGCCGCCTGGATCGCCTCGCTTTCCCGATTCGGGATGGGATCCCGGTCATGTTGGAATCCGAGGCCCGACCGTTGATCGACGCTGATGATCCCGCACCCTGAATTCACCGTCCTGATCCCGGCCCGCAGGGCATCGACGCGACTGCCCGACAAGGCTCTGGCTGACCTGGGCGGGAAGCCCATGGTGGTTCGGGTGGCTGAAGTTGCAGTTGCGAGCGGAGCGAGCCGCGTCGTTGTGGCGACCGATGACGCCGAGATCCAGGCGGCCGTTCAGGCCCATGGCTACGAGTCAATCCTGACGCGGGCAGACCATCCGACCGGCACGGATCGCCTCGCTGAAGCGGCGATGCGCCTGGATTTGGGCGGCGAACAAGTCATCGTGAACCTTCAAGGCGACGAGCCAGCCATGGCACCGGCGTTGGTGCGTGATGTCGCGCGGCTGCTGGCGGAGCATCCGGACTGCGCCATAGCAACGGCAGCCCATCCCATTCTCAGCATCGCAGAATTTTTAGCGCCCAGCGTTGTTAAGGTCATTCTGGACGCTCAAGGACGCGCGCTTGCATTCAGCCGGGCACCGATCCCGTTCCCACGGGACGCATTCGGTGCGTTCCCGACCCTAACCCCAGCCGAGTTGCCAGATTTTCCCGGATGTCCCCCGTTACGACACTTAGGTATCTATGCCTACCGCGCGGATTTTCTACGGACTTACCCTACTCTCAAACCAGCACCAAGCGAAGCCGTTGAATCTCTCGAGCAGCTTCGCGCGCTCTGGCACGGGTATCAAATCGCAGTAACAGTCACCGCCGAGAGCCCGGCACCCGGGGTCGATACCCCGGCTGATTTGGAGAGAATGCGCGCGCGCTTCGAAGACCCTTCGTTGCACTGCGGTTTGACGCTACGCGCCCCGAGCGGTTAGTTTCCCTAATTCGAAGACGAAGACTAAAGATTACAAGGGCGAAGAGGAGAAACGATGAAACTCATTCTGCTTGGCCCGCCTGGCGCGGGTAAGGGGACGCAGGCGGCGTTCATCAAGGAACATTTCAAGATCCCGCAGATCTCGACCGGGGACATGCTTCGTGCAGCCGTGGCCGCTGGCACGCCGCTCGGCTTGGCTGCCAAGCAGGTCATGGATTCAGGCGCGCTGGTGTCCGACGAAATCATCATTGGACTCGTCCGAGACCGACTACAAGAGCCGGACTGCCGCGGGGGTTATCTTTTTGATGGGTTCCCGCGGACGATCCCTCAAGCCGAGGCGATGAAGAAGGCGGGCGTTGCGCTCGACTTCGTTCTCGAAATCAGCGTCGATGATGACGAAATCATTACCCGGATGAGTGGCCGACGGGTTCATCTCGCATCTGGGCGCACCTATCACGTGCTCTTTAATCCGCCCAAATACGCAGACCATGACGACGATACGGGTGAGCCCCTGATCCAGCGCGAAGACGACCGGGAAGAGACGGTTCGCAAGCGGCTCCATGTTTATCACTCCCAAACCCGCCCCTTGGTGGATTACTACGCGAGTTGGGGTGGGCGGGGCGAGATCGGCGCACCCAAATTGCGCACCATCTCGGGCGTGGGCTCGGTAGACGAAATCCGCCGGCGCGTATTCGAGATCCTCGCCGGGAATTAATGGCTATTCAGCGCGCACTCAATACGGCGACGCTTCGTAACGCAAATTACGAAGCTCGTTTCGAGCGGCTCGAGATCACGTTTGCAAGCGGCGAAATTCGCGTCTTCAAGGGCGTCCCTGAAGAGGTCGCGCGGCGTTTTTTTGCCTCACCCAATCCGGCTAGCTACTACGAGGACCGGATCGTCGAAGAGTATGCGTACGAGCGCCGCCGGGTCGGCGCAAACGAAGACGCGCGCAAGAAGCTGGACGACCTTTTTTCCTGACGGCGCAGCTTCAACTGACTGCGCCACCGGCCTGACGTGACTACCGTCGTCATCTGGTGTCGGGTTGTTGATCACTTTGGCGATGCCGGGGTCTGCTGGCGGCTAGCCAAGAACCTGGCGGCTGCGCTAGCCCAAGACAATTCGTTGAACGCCGAGGTCGCGCTTGCGATTGACCGCCCGGAGGTGCTTCGGCAGCTGGTTCCAGAGCTTTCAAAGACTCTTCATCCACCATCTCTTGACCGTGTTCGGGTCGTCGACTGGGCGTTCCCAGCCACTCATATCGACGTCATGATCTCGACCTTCGGCTGCCGGCTCCCTGACCGCGTCCTGGAATCGATGGGCGAGCAGCGACCACCACCGATCTGGATCAATCTGGAGCACTTGACGCCCCAGTCCTGGACCGGGTCATGCCATACCTTGGCATCACCCAATCGGACCAATGGGCTCGACGAAATCTTCTTTTTTCCCGGATTCGATCCATCTACGGGGGGTCTGTTGCGCGAACCGGACCTCTTGGAAGCCCGCGACCGGTTCCACTCTGATCCGCTCGAACGCGACCGATTTTTGGCTGTTCTCGGTGTCGAGGAAGCAGACCGCAAGCTGCCAGCCGTGCTGGTGTTTGGGTACCCTGATGCGCCGGTCGACGCGCTGATCGAAACGCTTGCAAATGGCCCGCCAATTCTCCTGCTGTTGCCCTCGGACACGGCCCCGACAATCCGCCAGGGGAACCTTCGGATCCACGCCTTTGGTTGGGTTGCCCAGCAGGATTTTGACCGATTGTTGTGGTCTTGCATGGCCGCCTTTGTGCGGGGTGAAGACTCCCTCGTGCGGGCCCATTGGGCCGCGATCCCGTTTATTTGGCAGCCCTATCGTCAGTTGGACCAGTCGCACCGGGAGCAGCTAGAGGCCTGGTTAGACCGCTGGCAACCATTCTTGCCTGAAGCTGCGGCAGCCGCACAGGCTTCACTAGCCCACGCCTGGGACCGTGGCGAACCCTCGAATTTGTCATCGGCATGGAGCAACTGGCTGGCGCACCGACCTGAGTTGAGTCGGGGTGCAACCGACTGGGCGCGCCAACTCGCCGCTGGCCCATCGCTCATCCAATCGCTCAGTGCGTTTTTGCGCGATCGGCTAGAATCGCGGTCGACTCTTTTCCACCGCCTTCGGCACTCTCGATTGGATTCTCGATGAAGACCGCGCAGGAACTCCGCACTGGCAACGTATTGATGGTCGGCAAAGACCCCATGGTGGTCATCAAAGCCGAGTACAACAAATCCGGCCGCAATGCCGCCGTTGTCAAAATGAAGATGAAAAACCTGCTCAATGGATCAGGTACCGAAACTGTATTCCGGGCCGACGACAAGTTCGACGTGCTGGTACTCGATAAAAAAGAAGTCACGTATTCATACTTCGCGGATCCCCTCTACGTCTTCATGGACGCGGATTACAACCAGTACGAAGTCGAGTCCGAGTCGATGGGCGATGCCCTGAACTACATTGACGAAGGCATGGCTTGTGATGTCGTTTTTTATGACGGGCGGGCGATTTCCGTCGAAATGCCAACCAGTGTGGTCCGCGAAGTTGAATACACCGAACCCGCAGTCAAAGGGGACACCTCGGGCAAGGTCATGAAGCCGGCCCGAATCAAACCAACCGGGTTTGAACTGCCTGTCCCAGCGTTCGTCGAAATCGGCGACCGGATCGAAATCGACACGCGAACCGCCGAGTACCGGAACCGCGTCAAGGGCTGAATCCACGGGACTAACCTCAGGGCTTGCCGAGTACGCAAACCTGCAACTCGTTATCGCGAGCAAAATTCACCAGGAAGGCGTACGCCATCGCCTCGTGTCCGGCTAGTGCGGCATCGACGCTGACCCCTCGCTGGCCCTCGATCAGGACAGGCTGAACCCATGGGGAGTAACCCAAATGTGTCGCCGGCCCACTGCCCGGGGGGCGAAACCCAGACATGATGCCGGCCAGGCGATCGGCCCAATCACTGGGTCGAAACGTCCGCCCAGTCGAGGTCACGCCGACGATCAAAAAATTGACCGGACGCTTCAGATCAATCATCGAAGCGCCCCGTGCAAGGTGCGCAGGATCGTCCAATCCCCTACAATGATCGGTTCCTCGCCAAAACCCTGGCTTTGATCCCTCATGAACGCACCCCAAATCCCCATAGTACAAACCCCAGTATCTTGCCTGATGCCCACTTACGCGCCGCAGCCGGTCGCCTTTGTGCGTGGCGAAGGGGTGTGGCTATTTGATGCAGCGGGCAAGCCCTATCTCGACGCGCTGTCCGGGATTGCCGTCAACACATTGGGCCACGGGCATCCAGGCCTCGTCGAGGCGCTGCGCGATCAGGTGGGTCGGTTGATTCATCATTCCAATCTGTTTGAGAACCCACTGGCCGAAGCCCTGGCGCACAAATTGGTCGAACGCTCGGGAATGACCAATGTGTTCTTCTGCAATTCGGGGCTTGAAGCCAATGAGGCTGCGATCAAGATCGCCCGAAAGTACGGCCATGACCGGGGAATCGATTCGCCGGAAATCATCGTCTATGAGAACGCATTTCATGGCCGCTCGCTCGCGACGCTATCGGCCACAGGAAATGCAAAGGTTCAGAAGGGATTTGGACCCCTTGTCCCCGGATTTGTTCGCGTGCCCCTGAATGACACCCACGCCCTTGAAGAGATCGCCCGAACCCGGCCCAACGTCGTCGCGATCTTCCTCGAAGCGATACAGGGTGAGGGGGGAATTCAGCCAGCAGACATCGAATACCTGCATGCCGCGCGCCGCATTTGCGACGCCAAGGGGTGGTTATTGATGATCGATGAAGTCCAGTGCGGGACCGCGCGGACTGGCCGCTGGTTTGCGCATCAATGGGCAGGGGTTCTGCCCGACGTCATGCCGCTGGCCAAAGGCCTTGGATCGGGCGTCCCCATCGGGGCGGTCGTGGCTCACGGGGCTGCGGCTGGGGTGTTTGGACCTGGCAATCACGGCACGACCTTCGGTGGCAATCCGTTAGCGATGCGGGCCGGACTGGCGACAATCGCAGCGATTGAGGCCGAGGCCTTGATGGCCAACGCTCAGGCCCAGGAAGCGCGGATTCGCGCGGGCCTCACCCAGGCGCTGGCCGGACTGTCAGGCGTACGCGAGATTCGTGGCCGCGGCCTCATGCTGGGCATCGAACTCGACCGCCCCTGTGGCGAAATTGTCGGGCAGGCGTTGCAGGCCGGTTTAGTACTCAATGTCACCGCTGATCGGGTCATTCGACTGCTGCCCCCCCTGATTTTCAAGGACGAGCACTCCGACCAACTGGTCGCGATACTGGCACCTCTGGTGCGCAAACTGCTCGAGCAACACCCATGAATTTGTCCACCCCAACGCTCCCAACCCGCCACTACCTGAGCTTTGATGCGCTCAGTGCGGCGGAGTACGCCTACCTCTTTGATCGCACACGCATCATCAAGACGCGCTTTAAGCGCTACGAGCCCTATCACCCCCTCGCTGATCGCACCTTGGCGATGATCTTCGAGAAGCACAGCACACGTACCCGCCTGTCTTTCGAAGCCGGCATGTATCAGATGGGGGGCGCAGCCATTTATCTGAACACCCGCGACACCCAACTGGGGCGCGGCGAGCCCGTTGAAGATGCGGCGCAGGTGATTTCCCGGATGGTGGATCTGGTCATGATCAGAACCTTTGAGCAGGACATCATCGAGCGCTTCGCGTCCCATTCAAGGGTGCCGGTCATCAACGGCCTGACCAACGAATTTCATCCCTGTCAGATCCTCGCGGATTTGTTTACCTACCAAGAATACCGGGGCCCTGTAACAGGGCATACGGTCGCCTGGATTGGTGACGCCAATAATGTTTGCCACACTTGGATGCAAGCGGCTCGGCTCCTAAATTTCCGGCTACATATCTCGACACCGCCGGGCTATGAGCTCAATGCGCAGCAGTTAAGCCAATTTGATCCTGAGCACGTCCGGCAATTCAGCGACCCCATGGAAGCAGTGGCCGGCGCATCACTCGTGACGACGGACGTCTGGACCAGCATGGGCTTCGAGGCCGAGAAGGAAGCGCGTCTCAGCGCCTTCGCAGACTGGCAAGTTGACGCCGACATGATGCGTGCTGCCGGCCCTGACGCCCTGTTTATGCATTGTCTACCCGCACACCGGGGCGAAGAGGTGGCCGGCGAAGTGATCGACGGCCCGCAATCGGTGGTGTGGGAGGAGGCGGAAAACCGCCTCCACACCCAAAAGGCGCTGATGGAGTTTTTGCTGTTGGGTGAGATCGGCGACTCGCCCTGATTGCGCGCCAGGGCCTTGCAGCCCCCCCACAAGGCCCGTCAGGGCCTGTAAACCCTAAGGCCCGTCAGTCGAGATGGCTTCGCATGCGGGCCGCCAGATGTTTGCGCGCCCGGTGCAGCCGGACCCAGCAATTGGCTTCGCTGATGGAGAGCTTCTCGCACACCTCACTGGTGGCCATCCCTTCAAGAGCCTGCATCCGGAAGACGGCTTTCAAATTCGCCGGCATCACGTCAATTTCTCGTTCGAGTGCGGCCCGCATGCGGGCGCTTGCAACCGCCCGCATGGGATCGGTCGAATCGTCAGCCCAGTCCAAACCCAAGCCTGAGCCGAGGCGGTCAAACGAATCGGGATCGTCATCGTCGCCCGACATCGAGACATAGCGGGTTTCGCGACGAAAGACATCCTGGATTTTGTGATTCAGGATTCCAATCAGCCAGGTCTTCAGGCTTGATTGCCCCTGGAAGCGATCCAGACTGGCGACGGCGGCGAGCATGGCGTCTTGGACCGCGTCCTCAGCCAGTGCTTCGTCGCGCACTTTGCGGCGAGCAAAGCGCACCAGCGCAGGACGATGCTGGGCGAGCTCGTTGACCGAAAACCGTGGGCTCTGGCCCTGAGCGGGCGTCGTTTCAATGCGACCGGCTTCGGCGAGCAGCGCCGCTGCAAGGTCAATACTGACCTCATCAGGCACGATATCGAGATCCAGATCCAGCGTGGCCGCGGTGTCGTGTTCAAGCAAAGTAAGCATGGAAATCACCCGAAAGCATTTCGTTGTAAGTTCACGTAGTGTGTCGCGCCCACCTCGCAGACAGATCTCATGAAGATCACGAATTGGTCTCGATGCACAATTTCCCAGGAATGCGATGCCCCAATCCAATGAACGCCAAATCCTGATCGTCGAGGATCAAGCTGATATCGCTGATCTGATCGCGATGCATGTACGCGATCTGGGCCACCGGGTTGAGGTGGTCCATGACGGTGACACGGGCTACGCGCGCGCGCGGACCGGCGAGTTTGACCTCATCGTGCTGGATGTGATGCTGCCGCGCCGTGACGGTCTCGACGTGCTACGAGTGCTTCGAATGGATCGGGTCACAACGCCCGTCCTGATGCTCACCGCGCGGTCGAGCGAACTGGATCGGGTGTTGGGCCTCGAACTCGGCGCGGATGACTACCTTACCAAGCCGTTTTCCGTCCTGGAACTCACTGCGCGAATCAAGGCAATGCTGCGGCGCGCAGATCTCGCATCGGCGCCCAAGGCGTCTACCGATGAGGCCCGGATCGAAGTGGGTGACTTGCAGATCGACCCCAACGCACACGAGGTTCGCCTGCATGGCAAAGCCATCGCACTCACGGCGAAAGAATTTGATCTGTTGCACTACCTTGCCCAGCACCCCGGGCGGGCATTCAACCGGACTCAACTTCTGGATGCAGTCTGGGGAACGACCTTCGAAGGCTACGAACACAACGTCAACACCCACATCAACCGCCTGCGATCCAAGATCGAAGCAGACCCCGCAAACCCAATCTATGTGCTGACCGTGCGGGGTTTGGGCTATCGATTCGTCGACACCCGATGAACTCACTAGGCGGTCGGGTCCTGATGCTGATCGCGGTCTTCTCGATGCTGTTGGCATCGTTGATTGCGACCGTTGGCCATCTCACGTACCGCGACTACCGGAGCGAACTGGTCAGCGCCCGAGCGGATGGATTTGCCAAGCAAATCCTGGCCTCGTTCCCCGACCTCTGGATGGCTTATGCCGCCGACCCGAGCCGCTTTGGTGAACGTCTGCGCGAGTTCGTACTCTTTGAACCCAACACGGGGCTGTATCTACTGGATCGACAAGGTCGGGTGCTGGCTACAGCGGGAGACATCCGCGGATTCTGGACGCGCTATCGGGTTGATCTTGCAAAACTGTTAGACGATTTGCATGAGGACCCCGCCCGCCCCCTGGAGGGCGATGATCCCGATGACATTGACGCTACCGCCGTGGTGGCGGCCCGACCCGTATTGACCGATGGGATCCCTCGAGGTTGGCTCTATGTCGTCGCACGAGACCCGGAAGTTGACGCCGAGACAGCGATGGTCATTCGGGGCCATGCCGCCCAGGGTCTGATCAAAATGGTCTTGCTGACCCTAGGGATTGGAACTTTACTAACGGTTGCAATCATTGCGATGCTGGCGCACCCGCTTGCTGCCCTGACCTCGGTAGCTGAAAGCATTCGCCGGTCAGGCTTCGCAGCCGCACTCCCAGTGCACTTTCCGTACGATGACCGCCAGGACGAAATCGGCCGGCTATCGCTGACCTTGCATGAAATGTACGACCGGTTACGGCAGGAAAATGAACGGGTGTTGCACAGCGATGCTCGACGTCGCGACATGGTTGCGGGCGTGAGTCACGACCTGCGCACGCCACTTACCGCGCTCATCGGGCAACTTGAAACCATCCGGCTTAAGGGGGCATCTTTACCCGAAGAAATGCGCATCCGGTACTTCGACGCGGCGATGCAAAATGCTGGGCATCTGCGCCGGCTCACCGACAGCCTGGCCGAGATTGGACGTCTGGATAGCCCTGACCTGCGCGCCTCGCCCGAGCCGATCGCCCTTGGGGAGTTTTTGGATGATGTCGCGGCACGTTTTCGGGCTCGAGCTGACGAGGCGAAGATCCGTCTGTCGGTGGACTACGCCGAGGGCCTGCCCCTGGTTCAGCTTGATGCTGCCCTGATGGAACGGGCGCTTTCAAACCTTCTCGACAACGCCTTGCGATTCACGCCGGCGTCGGGTCTGGTTCAGGTGAACGTAATCCGCGACGATCAGAGCGTGCGTATCGAAGTCGTCGATACCGGGCCAGGGGTCAGCGCCGAAGATCAACCCCGGGTGTTTGACCGCTTCTTTCAGGGCAGCCGACACCGTGAGCAACGCGGATCGAGCGGTCTGGGTCTTGCCATCGTGCGGCGAATTGCCGAGTTGCATGGCGGCAAAGCGGGACTGACGAGTCTCCCATCGGCTGGGGCACGGTTCTGGATCGAACTGCCACTGGTCATTCCTACGAGCGTCCATCGGCGCCTGTCTTAGGTGAGGACCCGCGCAGGTGGCACAATGTCGCTTCTAGAGATCTGTTCAGACTGAGCCGCAGGCATGCCCAAAAAAACCCCCTCCGCTTCCGTTCCCAAAAAAAACCCGAACCCCAAAAACGACTCTCGCGCCGGCGAATCTCCGATACGCCGAGTCGTCCTGGCCTACTCGGGAGGGCTGGATACTTCCGTGATCTTGAAGTGGCTGCAAGACCACTATCAATGCGAAGTCGTCACCTTCACGGCCGACATCGGACAGGGCGAAGAACTCGAACCTGCCCGCGCAAAAGCCCTGAAAATGGGCATTCCGCCAGAGAATATTTTCATCGAGGACCTTCGCGAAGAGTTCACCCGAGACTTCGTCTTCCCGATGTTTCGTGCCAACGCACTGTACGAAGGCGAGTACCTGCTGGGCACCTCAATCGCCCGCCCTCTCATCGCGAAGCGACTGATCGAAATCGCCCGCCAGGTCAAAGCCGACGCGATCTCACACGGTGCGACGGGGAAGGGTAATGATCAGGTCCGGTTCGAACTCGGTGCCTATGGCTTGATGCCTGGCGTCAGAATCATTGCGCCATGGCGCGAATGGGATTTGCTCTCGCGGGATCGACTGCTGGCCTATGCCGACACCCACGGCATCCCCGTTGACTACAAGAAGCGCAAAGGAGAAGCACCCTATTCGATGGATGCCAATCTTCTTCACATCAGCTACGAGGGGGGTGTTCTCGAAGATCCCTCTAAGGCGCCTAGCGAGACCATGTGGCGCCTGACTGTGTCTCCCGAAAAAGCCCCCGCACGGGCTGAGCATATTGAAATCACCTTTAAGGCGGGCGATCCAGTCGCCCTAAACGACGTACCGCTCGCGCCCCATGAATTGTTGGCTGAACTCAATCGAATCGGCGGCCGTCACGGTGTTGGTCGGCTCGATCTGGTCGAGAACCGCTACGTCGGGATGAAGAGCCGTGGCTGTTACGAGACCCCAGGCGGAACGATCCTTCTGAAAGCCCACCGCGCGATTGAGAGTCTGACCCTCGATCGCGAGGTCGCCCACCTGAAGGACGATCTCATGCCCCGCTATGCCAGTCTGGTTTATAACGGCTACTGGTTCAGCCCGGAGCGCGAAGCGCTGCAGGTCTTGATCGACCACACTCAGAAGGTTGTGAACGGAAAGGTCGTTTTGAAGCTTTTCAAAGGCAATGTCCTGGTGACCAGCCGAACCAGCGACGATTCGCTGTTCGACACCCGGATCGCGACCTTCGATGACGATGGTGGCGCCTACAACCAGGCCGATGCCGGTGGGTTCATCAAACTCAATGCGCTGCGGATGCGGATCGCCGCGAGCCGCGGACGAACGCCCGCATCAGCGCGCATTGTCCGACCCCGCAAGACATCCAAAGCCTGATCCTGCTCTCGGAGAATCCCATGCCCTCCTTCGACGCCACCCTTGAGGCCGATGAGACTGAAGTCCGCAACGCAATTGACCAGACCAACAAGGAAATCACGACCCGCTTCGATTTCAAGGGGTCAAATGCCAAGGTCGAACAACGCGAGCACGAATTGACCTGCCACGCCGACAGCGATTTTCAACTGGGGCAGGTCCGCGACGTCCTGATTGGAAAATGTGCCAAACGGGGAGTCGATGTACGTTTCCTCGACCTTGGGGACGTTCAGAAAATGGGTGGCGACAGAGTCAAGCAAGTGATCACTGTTCGCCATGGAATCGCCGGTGATGATGCCAAAAAAATCGTTCGAATCATTAAAGACAGCAAGATCAAAGTTCAAGCCGCCATCCAGGGTGATGCGGTTCGTGTCACGGGCACCAAGCGCGATGATCTGCAGTCCGTGATGTCACTGCTACGCAAGGATATGACCGAACTGCCACTGAGCTTTGGCAATTTCCGCGACTGATCTGCCGTCCACGGGTGAACTACATCCGCGGCAGAAGGCGCTGGTCGAAGCCGTTCGTCACGCGGGCAATACGGGCGTGTTCGTGGCGGGCCCGGTTAATACGGCATTCGCACAAGACCTTTCAAAGCGCGGGATGATCCGGTTAGAAGTTCTTCCAGGCCGACAATCTCAGCCCGCTTTTATGGCCTTACCGGCCATCGCGAGCGACCCTGCGGGCTATTCCTTTGATCGCGTAGTCGCAGTCGCGCGCGAATGGGCCATGTTGCGCTGGCACTTTAACGACGCCGCCCTGATTGCCGAATGTGTGAAGCGAAGCATTGAAAATAGGGAGTCGGTTTCACCACGCGAAGTCATGGATCGACTCGCAATTCGGTTCGGACTAGAAGATCCCCATGACGGTAACGCGCCCAAAGACGTCGCAGTGCGCGGCGAGGTCGCTGCGCGTGGAGCGGGAATCGATGAGGAATGGCTTGAGGCTCGGGCGCGAAATGCCGCCCCGGTGGTGGAAACCAAAACGCGCCGCCCGAGTGCAGCTGAGCGCGCTAGAGCCCAGTTGATCCGGCGCTCGTGATCCGAGCCCAGGCGGAATGGTTATGGATGGATTCGAAGTTTTCGGCTTCGACCCAGAACTGGCCGATTTCAGGCTGTGCCTTCAGCGCGCTAGCCACATCGCGAACCAGATCCTCAACGAATTTCGGGTTGTCGTAGGCCCGTTCGGTCACGAATTTCTCATCGGATCTCTTAAGAAGGCGCCAGAGTTCACAGGAAGCCTGGGCTTCGATCAACCGAATCAGGTCATTTAACGACAGGTCGCCCTGAACGACAGCGTGAACCGTGACATGCGAGCGTTGATTATGAGCTCCATAGTCACTAATCCCCTTTGAGCAGGGACATAGACTTGTCACAGGAACAACGACGGTCAGAGCCACTTGAACCGCCCCTGCCGGCTCGACTCGACCTGCAATCGTCAATTGATAATCCATCAGGCTGGCAACCCCTGAGACCGGTGCCACTTTGCGGATGAAGTAGGGGAAGCTGACCTCAACCCCGCCCTCGGTCGCCTCGAGTCGGGCAACCATCCGTAACAAGAACTCTCGGAAACTGGAAAGATCCAGAGGCACAACTGCCGCCGCTTGTTCTTCGAGTAGCGCAACGAAGCGGGACATATGTGTACCCTTCTGATGCGCTGGCAACTGGACGTCGAGCGTCCAAAGGCCCACCGATGCGAGCGCCTCTTGCCCGGCACGCCAGCGAATCGGATGGCGTACACCTCGAATGCCGACCCGATCGATGACCAAGGCCCGATCGTCGGCGCTTCCCTGAACGTCAGGAAGCTCGTTCATCAAACCGCCGACGGATTGGGAGGGGTACCAGAAGATGCATCGGTCGCGAGCGGCTCGACCCAATCGCCAAAACGCGACCGGATGGAATGTTCGATGCCGCCCGCATCGAGGCCCTCGGCCGCCAGCAGCTTTTGGTGATCGCCATGATCAATAAAGCGATCGGGCAGCCCGAGCATCAGCATTGGCCGCAAGATGCCGTCAACGGTCAATGCTTCGGCGCACGCGCTACCAGCACCGCCG
>Ga0114981_10001193_pt1 | contig 17000 bp, 14 predicted proteins | sample S_140806_MF_Meta_FD_87028 | JGI IMG/M metagenome (GOLD analysis project Ga0114981, IMG submission 87028) | Freshwater microbial communities from Lake Simoncouche, Canada to study carbon cycling - S_140806_MF_MetaG | ecosystem: Environmental > Aquatic > Freshwater > Lake | place: Lake...
CAACAGGTTTGTCAGCTACTACAGGTGCGAACGTTACTGCTAACCCAAGTGCGACAACAACTTATACAGTTACAGGAACAGATGGCAATGGTTGCGTTAACACTGCAACAACTACTATCACTGTTGGTGAAAGCCCAAGCATGTCACCGGTAACGGCAACTCCTCCTGCAATTTGTAACGGCGGTTCTTCACAACTACAGACAAGCGCAGCAACGACCTCAGCTTACACTGTATCTTCAGTTACTTACGCACCGGTTCCAACTCCTGGTGTTGGTGTTACCACACTTGCTAATGCGGGTGTAGCGGTTACCGCCCTTGCGTCAGGAACGCTTGACGATGGTGGTTGGCAGAATTTGGCTATTCCGTTTAACTTCATGTATTTCGGAACTAGCTATTCTTCTTTCGCGGTATCTACCAACGGATTCGTATTCCTTGGTGCCGGAGCTCCTCCTACATTCACAGGTTACAGCAATACGTTCCCGTCTACATTCGCTTGTCGCCCTGCGATTGGAGCAATGTATTCTGACTTGGATTTCCGCACAGCAGGAACGATTAATTACTTCGTTTCAGGAGCTGCTCCGAACCGTAAGTTGGTTGTGAATTGGAGCAACGGAAACTTCTATAGCGCTGTAGGAAGTTTGAACACACAGTTGATCATTTATGAAACCTCCAACATCATCGAAGTTCATACCACGTCTTCTACCGGAACTAACATTGCTGTTGAAGGAATTCAGAACGCAGCAGGAACTACAGCTTTTACTGCTCCCGCACGTAACAACGTAAACTGGACCGTTACTTCTCCTGATGCATACCGTTGGTCGCCTTCAGGTGGCACACCAACTTACTCTTGGTCGCCTGCAACATTCTTAAGCAGCACAAGTATTAACAACCCACTGGCTAATGCCGTAACTGCAACTACAACGTACACAGTAATATCAACTGTAGGATCATGTAGTTCTACAGGAACAGTTACTCTGACTGCAGGAACACCATTAACCTCTACTGCAAGTGTTACTCCGGGTTCTCCAGTTTGCGAAGGAACGAACGTAACATTTAGCGCTACACCGATTGGTGGAGGTTCTCCATATACATATTCGTGGGTAGGTCCAAACGGATTTACTTCTACAAGTCAGAACCCAACCATAACCGCGGTTACTATTGCTGCAACAGGGACGTACACAGTTACTATCAACGACGGATGCTTATCTTCTGTATCCGCAACAGTGCCTTTGGTTGTGAACAGTGCTCCAAGTATCGCAGTATCTCCTACCACAGCTACATTCTGTTCACCTGGTCCGGGAATAACTCTTACCGCGAGCGGAACATCAACTTCTTATGCTTGGGCACCTAGCGGTACATTATCTGCTGCAACTGGAACAAGCGTTGATGCTTCTCCAACAGCAGTTACCACGTACACGGTAACAGGAACTTCAGCTAACGGTTGTGTGGCGACTGCAACTACTACCATCACTCCTTCAACAACGCCAACAGTTACAGTTACATCTTCTGCTTCTACAGTATGTATTAACAGCAGCGCAACACTTACTGCATCAGCAACTGCTGCGGGCGCTTATTGTCAACCGACTTATTCAACCGGAACCGGGTTTGGCGACTATTGTTCATTAGTACAACTGAATACTCTGAACAACCCTTCCGGCGCATCTGCAACACCGTTCTATACGTTGTACCCTGCTAGTGGTAACACAACAACTACTCTTGTGGCAGGGAACACGTATACCATTACGCTTTCGGCAGGTACTTACACCATTAACGACCTTGCAGCGTGGATAGACTTCAATCAAAACGGAGTCCTGAATGATGCAAGTGAGAAACTCGGCGAAACAGACAACCTTGGAGCAGCACCTGCTACTACTTCGTTTACTTTCACTGTACCTCCTACTGCGGCGAATGGCACTACACGATTCCGAGTGCGCGAAATGGATCATGGCGGAACAAACGATATGGATCCATGTGCTTCACAGGCGGCTTGGGGTGAGACAGAAGATTACATCATCACAATTACAGGTGGTGTTGATCCATTGACATTTGCTTGGACTCCATCAACCTACTTGAACACAACAACGGGCACTACAGTAATTTCAACACCTAACGCGTTGACTTCTGCTACATACACGGTAACAGCTACAACTAGCGCGGGATGTACTGCAACCGCTTCAACAACTATCGCGGTGAATCCACTCCCGGTAGTAGCGTTAACGGGTAACACTACATTCTGTGCTGGAGATTCTTCCGTACTAACAGGTTCATCTGGTGGAACTAGTCAGTGGTATTTGAATGGCGCAGCAATTGTTGGTGCAACAGCAAATACGTACACTGCAACAGTTGCTGGTGTGTATAACATGACCAAGACCAACTTGAACGGATGTGTAGATTCTTCTGCTACTGGATTAATAGTCGTGGTGAATGCACTTCCAGTTGTTACTGCGAATGCTTCTTCTACAACAATTTGTGCAGGTGATGCAATTACATTCACTGGATCAGGCGCAATAACTTATGCTTGGTCAGGCGGGGTAACTGATGCAGTGCCATACACAAGTGCAACAACAGGATACTACGTAGTAACAGGAACAGACGGTAACTCTTGCGCAGATGTTGATTCTGTCATGATTACTGTAAATGCGCTTCCTGTAGTTACGTTGGGTGCTGATATCATCCAGTGCGGCGGATCTGCAACTTTAGATGCCGGCAACGCTGGTGCATCATATGTGTGGAATGACAACAGCACAGCTCAAACGTTGGTTGCTTCTGCAAGCGGAACTTACTATGTAGATGTAACCGATGTGAACACTTGTGCTTCAAGCGACACAATCGTGGTTACAATCAATGTGCTTCCTGTCGTTGCGTTGGGTGCTGACTCAACATCTTGCGGAACGATTCTGCTTGATGCTGGAAATGCAGGAGCAACTTATCTCTGGAATGACAGCACAACAGCACAAACGTTGGTTGCAGCAACTTCAGGACAGTATTATGTAGATGTAACTGATGCAAACGGATGCAGTGCTTCTGATTCAATTAACATCACGGTGAACACGCCTCCAACAGTAACTCTTGCTCTTGTTTCAGACACAGCTTGTTTGAGCGGAGGAGCAATTACACTGGCTGGCGGATCTCCTGCAGGTGGTATCTATACCGGAACCGCAGTGAGCGGTGGACAGTTTGATCCAGCAACAGCAGGATTGGGTGTGTTTGAGATCACGTACACGTTCACAGATTCAGTAGGATGTACTTCAATAGCAACAGACAGCGTACTTGTAGATGTTTGTAACGGAACAACAGGTACAGTTGCAGCTGGAGGAATCAACATTTATCCTAACCCGAACTTGGGTCAGTTTACAATTGATGCAAGCTCAGAAGGAAATGCTCAGCTTCAGGTGGTGATTTACAATTCACTTGGACAGGCAGTGGCTGGATTCGTGATGAATGGAATTCACGAAGTTGACCTTTCAGAGTACGAAGGCGGAGTGTACATGATCCGAATCACGAACGGGGAAACCACTACACTTTACCGCGTTGTGAAGCAGTAATTCACAAACGAATAGAATGAAAAACGGGAGCTGATTATTCAGCTCCCGTTTTTTTATTACTCGAAATTAACGGAATCAGACTTATCTTGTTTTCATGTGTTCATATCCGGCAACGTTCATCAACACCATGAGCATTCCATAAAAAGTATCTTCTACCGGAATGGTGAACATGCGTATTCCCAGGTTTTCCGCATTATTATACCAAACGACAGGAGCATCTAGAAAACTACCGGTTAGAATACCGTTTGATAAAAAGAAAAATGGTAGCACAAGAATATACGCAATGAGAAAGACTCCCATGTAGGAGGACTTGCGATACCATTGTACGAACAAAGCGGCAGATGCAGATAAGGCAGTTACTCCTGTATACCAACGATCATAAAATAAGAGTCCCGAAACAGCAAGTAAGCCTGCGAGTGAAAGGATGATCCAAGGCCGCGCTTTTACTCTTCCAATTGGCGACAGATTTTTTACGCAGAAATAAGTAAACACGCACGCATACGGAATGCAAAGGAAAAACAGAATCTCTTCCAGCGGGAGATTGCCAATATAGACGCCGCAGATATACGTAGGATTGAAGCCCCACACCCCCATGCGGGTGAAGCACATATCCCACACAATGAAAATGGAAGCGGTAATAAGCGCCGGCAGCAAAACAAATTTCCATTCTTTGTAGAATCTGATTCGCGGGTGAAACGAAAACACAAATGGAAACAGTAAACAACCTAGATCAACCAGCAGATATGTAAAGTGGGTGTTCATGTATTAGCGCGATTTCAAAGCATCGCGAAAATACTTCATTGGCACATACAACATGCCGAAGCACTCACCATCTTCTTTTCCGAGATGTTTGTGGTGAACCTTGTGTGCTTTACGAATGGCGCGAACGTAGAAATTGCTGGAACGGGTGAACAGTTTGAATCGTTGATGAATAATAATTTCATGAACCACGAAATATGCGAAACCATAAAGCGTGATTCCTATTCCAATAAATAACAGATATCGCAACTCAGGATTATTTGTTCCTGTCCAAATGAGTATCATAGAAGGAATCGCGAAGATCACGAAGAACAAATCATTTTTCTCGAAGAATGATTTAGATGGCTGATGGTGATCTTCGTGGAGATACCAAAGCAATCCATGCATGATAAAACGATGTGTAAGCCAGGTCACGCATTCCATCAAAACAAAAACTCCAAGTACAATTAATAAACTACTCATGCGTCACCATTTCTTCAATTAGTTTTGGGTAGATGATTTTGAACCATTCGGTGAAAGCTTCCGGAGTGCGCTCAACTTCTACTCTTAATTCGGCAGAAGTTACAAAGCGCCAATCGGAAACTTCATCTTTATTCGGCAAGGGCATATCAGAAGAATATCCGACAAAAACATGATCTAGTTCATGCTCCGTAAGTTCGTGATCTAGTGCTGCTTTATAGATAAACGAGAAACGATGCTCGAGCGTGCAGGACATTCCCATTTCTTCCTGTAATCTTCGGTGCGCAGCTTCTAGAGTAGATTCGCCTTGACGCGGATGACTGCAACAGGTATTGGTCCAAAGGCCTGCGGAATGATACTTATGTTCTGCTCTCTTATGTAGGAGCCATTTCCCTTCATTATTGTAAATGAAAACAGAAAGTGCACGGTGAAGTCTTCCAGAAACATGCGCTTGCATTTTTTCCATCGCTCCGATTTCCTCATCCCTCTCGTTCACGAGTATTACAAATTCCTGATCCATTTAAGTGAAAGTTACAAATTAGTTTTTGATCAGAACATGCGAAGGCTGTGACGAAAGAATGAAGAAGCCAATAATCCCATCTTTTGATAATTAGGAATTCGGATACGTTCGGTAAGTACTCGTTTTGGAGGGATAGAGCGAATCTTATTGTGCAATTGTTTGTAGTACACATACGCTACATACACTCCGAACCGTGAACTCGCGGGAAGTTTCCTTATTCCTTGTAATGCGTGATCAAAGTCTTTGTCAATGTCTTCTTCAATTTGAAGTTTAACGTTGTCATCAAAGTCTTCAATCTCCACGCCCGGGAAATACACACGACCAAGCGAATGATAATCGTTACGCAAATCACGCAGGAAGTTGACTTTCTGAAACGCGGAGCCGAGGCTCATAGCAGTTGGTTTCAACGTGCGATACATTTCTTCATTTCCTTCTGTGAATACGCGCAAGCACATCAACCCTACAACTTCGGCAGAACCAAGAATGTATTCTTTGTACGAACGTTCGGAATGTTCTGCTTTGTGCAAATCCATTTCCATGCTGTTCAGAAAACAGTCAATCAGTTCCCATTCAATCTTATATTTATTGACCGTTTGCTGGAAACTATGAAGAATAGGGTTGAGGCTTATGCCGCGATCAATCGCTTTGCGTGTTTCTGCACGGAATTCTGCGAGTAGTTCTGCACGATTATAGTCAAGAAAAGTATCTACAATTTCATCTGCAAATCGAACGAAGCCGTAAATGTTATAGATCGGCTCGTGTAAGCGTTTGTTGAGACAGTAAATGCCCAGAGAGAAACTTGTGCTGTACGTTTGGGTCGTTCGTTTGCTGACCTCCGCAGACACCTTGTTAAATAGTTCTTTCATGTATTCGGGTATTTAGGGTTTTGCTGATTTGTTCTGCTGCTATTTGTCCGGAAATTATGGCGGGTGGAATTCCTGGCCCCGGAACGGTTAGTTGTCCCGTATAGAACAGGTTGTTTACGTTTTTGTTTCGCATACTTGGCTTCCAAACTGCAGTCTGCGACAATGTATTGGCAAGTCCGTATGCATTACCACCATAGGCATGATAGTCATTCACAAAATCATTGACGCAATAATCTTTGCGATAGACAATGTGTTCACGAATAGTATCCGCGGTTATTATTTCCATCCGCGTGATTACTTTCTGGAAATATTCTTCGCGTAATTCTGATGAATCTTCAAGTCCTGTGGCAATTGGAATCAGAATAAATAAATTCTCCGATCCTGCCGGGGCTACTGATGGATCTGTCTTCGAAGGACAACAAACATAAAACAATGGATCTGCTGGCCATTCTGGATTCTCATAAATTTCTTTGGCGTGTTTGTCAAGATCTGCATCAAAAAATAGATTGTGGTGAATCAGTTTATTGATTTGCTTGTTCACACCAACATAAAAGATGAGACAAGAAGGAGCGAATGTTTTTTTCTTCCAATAGGATTCTGGGTAATTCGCATGTTGATCTCCAAGAAGAACACGATCAGTGTGATGATAATCAGAAGAAGCGATGATTCCATCTACAGCAATTTTCTCGTTTCCAATGAGCAGATGAGACGCTGATTTATCACTTACAGAAATGCGCGTGATTTCGGAATTGGTTTTGATTTCAACGCCCAGCGATTCTGCAAGCGACGCCATTCCTTCAATGATCTTGTGCATGCCACCCATCGGATACCATGTGCCCAGGTTCAATGCGGCGTAGTTCATTAGCGTATACAATGCAGGAATTTGACTAGGCATTGCTCCGAGGAAAAGCACTGGAAATTCCATCAGTGCCACCAAACGCGGATCTTTAAAATAACCGCGTACGTAACTGCGCACAGATTTGAAGACATTGCTCTTTGCTACTCCGCGAATCACATCGTAGTTCATGAATTCGAACCAAGAGAATGCGGGCTTGTAAACCAGCTCTTGCATTCCTACTTCGTATTTGAACTTCCCCTCAGAGAGAAACTTCTTCAATTTCTCTGTACTCCCGGGTTCGATCTCTTCAAACAATGCATACAACTCGTCTAAGCGTGCCGGAATTTTCACCGTCTCGTTCGCACCGAAAAACATCTGAAAGCCCGGGTCGAGTTCTACTAATTTGTAGTAATCAGATGGATGTTTTCCGAATTGCGCAAAGAACTTTTCGAAAACATCAGGCATCCAATACCAACTTGGGCCCATATCGAAACCAAATCCTTGTTCGCGATAGAATCTACAGCGGCCTCCGATGGTTCCGTTTTTCTCGTACACGGTAACAGAGTGGCCATCACGAGCCGCAAAACATGCTGCGGAAAGCCCTGAAAAACCACTTCCGATAACGGCAACCTTACTCATTGATATTGTTTAATAATAAATTGGAAAGAATAAACAGGAATTACAGGTTTTTGAGGTATTCTACCATCATTTCGGTGCTTGAGCACAAATCTAGGTTCTGACTCGGGGTCAAGGTAGAGAGCATTTCGGCTCTACCACATACCACCAGTTTCGCCGTTCCCAATTCTTTCGAAAGCTTAGTGAATTCAACTGGCAAATCTACCTTCTTTTTGCGCATGATGAAGAATGTGACCAAATGGCTTGGCTTCACATGAGGGAGCATTTCGCGAATGTTGCTGAATGGTACGTTCTGTCCCAAGTAGATAGTATTGCATCCAGCGCTACGAACTAAGTATTCACTCAACAGTAGACCGATTTCATGCCACTCATCAGGAGGAAGAAACAACAATACAGTTTTATCCTTGTGTTGTGGAGTTGGTAGCCCATCGGTAGCCGCCATTAGTTTTCTGCGAATGATTCCAGTGGCAAAATGCTCTTGCGAAGGCATTGATTCATTGACATTCCAAAGGATCCCTACTTTTACCAAGAACGGGTAAATGACATTGACCATCGCGCCATACATGCCGTAACGCGTTACCGCAGCATTGATCATTTTCTCAAATGCAGCTTCGTCAAAGGAAATCATTGATGTAAGTAACCCAGTTACGAATGATGCGTTCACAACATCATCTGTTGGTGCCGACTTCAATTTCTCCACCATTTCGTTCAGCTGCGGAGTTGGCATTCCGGCAATGCGCGAAATTTTGTGTCCGAAATGGACGAGTGTTGCAACATTCATCAGTCGCTTCGCCTGGTCGTCATCGTAGTAACGAATGTTAGTATCTGTGCGATGCGGATTGATCAACTGGTATCGCTTTTCCCAGATGCGAATCGTATGAGCTTTTATCCCGGTTAGTTGCTCGAGATCATTGATTTGATAACGTACCATAGTGTTTAAGTTATTTTTTCAAAGATAGAACAAAATAACTTTCTGTTTAAGTGTGATGATGGAAAGGTCAAACAAAAAATACAAAAGTAAAGTTAAAGATCAGAATGTTAGGGTTTTACATTTTTTATTTTCAGGTAAATTATCCATTCTTGTTCAATGTTTGTCCAAATTTCTGACTTAAACCTATCGCTCACCTATCAGAAAGCATATTTTACAGGAGCCACTGTTTAACGCTTTTCTAGAGCTGGATTTGAAAATAGCGGTGTATATACGGTCATCATTCTTCAGATCGAGAAGAAATAGTCGTGATGATTTGATGATGACTGCTCTCATTTTCTCTAAGCAAATTGAATTACAAAATGGGACGTTGATGAGCGGGCCTCGTTGATGCCTTGTATAGCGTTTGGGGTTGCGTGTTGCATACATCTTGTACAATGAACTCTCTTATCTTTGCAGCATGTCAGAAACTACTGAAAAAACCAAGCAACTTACGGGCGAAGAGAAATTCAAAAACATCGTTTCCCACGCTAAAGAATACGGATTCATTTTCCAATCAAGTGAGATTTATGGAAACGGACTCAGTGCTGTTTATGATTATGGACAGTACGGAGTAGAGCTCAAGAAAAATATCCGCGAGTATTGGTGGAAATCAATGGTGCAGATGCATGAGAATATTGTGGGAATTGATGCGGCCATTTTTATGCATCCTACTACCTGGAAAGCTTCAGGTCACGTTGATGCTTTCAATGATCCGCTGATTGACAACAAAGATTCGAAGAAGCGTTATCGTGCAGATGTTTTGGTCGAGGATGCCATGGCAAAAGTGGAGGAGAAGATCAACAAAGAAGTAGAAAAGGCCGCTAAACGTTTCGGTGAAACTTTCGATGCTACAATGTATAAAAGCACCAACCCTCGCGTGTTGGAGTATCAGAAGAAAATTGATGATACAAATGCGCGTTTCAAAACCGCATTGGAGAATAACGACATGACGGAATTACGTCAGATTATTCTTGACCTCGAAATTGCTTGTCCGATTTCTGGAACCCGTAACTGGACGGATGTCCGGCAGTTTAATTTGATGTTCGCAACTCAGCTTGGTTCTGTTGCTGAGGATTCAGATACAATCTATCTACGTCCAGAAACGGCGCAAGGAATTTTTGTCAATTTCCTCAACGTGCAGAAAAGCGGAAGAATGAAAATTCCTTTCGGCATTGCACAAACGGGCAAAGCATTTCGTAATGAAATTGTGGCACGACAATTCATCTTCCGTATGCGCGAATTCGAACAAATGGAAATGCAATTTTTCGTGCGCCCAGGAACGGAAGGCGAGTGGTATGAGAAGTGGAAAGCAACGCGAATTAACTGGCACAATACGCTCGGGTTCCCTGCAGGAAAATATCGTTTTCATGATCATATTAAGCTAGCGCATTACGCTAAAGCGGCATGTGACATTGAGTTTGAGTTTCCATTCGGATTCAAAGAACTTGAAGGCATACACTCACGTGGAGATTTCGATTTGCGCCAGCACGAACAATTTTCTGGGAAGAAACTGCAGTACTTCGATGCAGACTACACTGGACCTGTAAATTCTGATCTTGCAAAAACGCAAACTCCAGAAGACTGGAAAGACAATCATTCTTATGTGCCGTATGTCATTGAAACATCAATTGGTCTCGATCGAATGTTTCTAGCAACGATGTCGCAAGCATACACTATTGAAACATTAGAAGATGGTTCTGAACGTGTGGTATTGAATTTACCGCCGTTCCTCGCACCGATCAAAGCTGCAGTCTTGCCTCTTCTGAACAAAGATGGTTTGCCGGAGAAAGCTTCTGAAATTGTCAACTTGTTGAAGTTCGATCACATCGTTACTTCAGAAGACAAAGACACTATCGGTAAACGTTATCGTCGCCAAGATGCAATAGGCACGCCTTACTGTATCACAGTTGATCATCAAACTTTAGAAGACAATACTGTGACTATTCGTGAACGCGACACGATGAAACAGGAGCGTGTTGCAATTGATCAACTGGCACGTATTATTGATGAGCGAGTGAGCATGACAAGAGCGTTGCGCAAGCAATAGTGTTCAAAGAAGTCGGAAGTACTAGCGGTAGTGCGGGCCACCAATCCACCCTACAATGGACATGCGCACTCCTTTTGTAACGGGCATCACCCGATGCAACCCAAAACTTGGAAATATAATGGCAGTGCCTTTCACTTTACTGGCGGTCACCGTGTTTTGATTGATCATAAATTGCAAATCACCACCTTCATATTCGCTCTCATCACAGAGCTGAACAGTAATGCTGAGTTTGCGATTGGATATTCCTCCCGAACCAAAGTCCATGTGCCAGTCAAAGAAATTTCCTTCGCCATATGTGGCTAACTGCAAGTCAGACTGAAAACCCTGTATGTCGAATTTGTAACGATTCATGTTGGCTTGCACACAGGCCATCGAAAGTCGTTCATAAATCCAATCTGTCTTGAGGCTTGGCTTCAAAAAGAGGATTCTTGATTTTCGAAGTTCATCTTTGTGCTGTTCTTCTCCTGCATTATCAACCGCGGCGTCGATCACTGCTTCTTCATCCCACAGTGTGCGAATACGATCCACTTCACTTTCATTGAAGAGTTTCGTGTACCATACATAGTCCGCGAAATCTGGATTGTACTCCGCTTTCGGAATTACGGGAAGGTTCTTAATTGATCGAACGACAGGCATATGGGAAAATGATTTGGTCAGGCAAAGTAATGAATTCTATTACGCACAAAAAGAGGACCGGTTTCCCCTCCGGTCCTCTTTACCATTGCTGGTGTATTGAGCAGAATAGGTGTGTTGAGCAAGCCTTTTCTGTTTCCTGCAACCCAAAACCCAATTTTGATTGTGCAGTGGTACAAAAGTATCTGCCAAGTTCCCGCTCCTGTAACGCAATTCTAGCTGATACTTTGCAGAATTTGACATAGTTGTTTGTCAAGGACAACAAATCGGATTAATATTGTGTTAATAACGAGTTGATCTTGACCAAATGAAAGCCCTCCCTTTTAAGATTCCCGTTACCGGAGAAGAGTCCGTCGTTGTAGAAGAAGACATTCAGCCTCACTTCTACACGTATCTGCATCAACATGAAGAAGTACAACTTACCTGGATTCTCAAAGGAGAAGGAACTCTTCTCGCTGGGAATTACACAGGAAACTTCGGCTCTGGTGATATTTATTGGTTCGGACCCAATCAGCCGCATGTATTTCGCTGCGACTCTGTTTATTTTCAGAATAAATCGTGGTTGAAGGCGCAATCGATTTCCGTGTTTTTTAAAGTTGATACTGAAGAAAGCAGGGGACTACTTTCTCTTCCGGAATTGTCCGAACTCAGAAAATTTTCAGTGCGTAGCGCAGGTGGTTTTCGCATTGAGCCTGAAAATTACGTGGCACTGACGGAAGCTTTCCTGAAAGTGCGAGTTCAACATGGCTTAGCGCGATTAACGGCTTTCATGCAAATGATTGATGAAGTGCTTCACCATAGTAAGCATATTCCTTTGTCTGACGAACCAATTGGATCGCAGATGTCGGAGAAGGAGGGTTCGCGCATGCATTCGATATTCGATTATTCGCTGAAGAATTTTCACAAGAATATTTCGGTTACCGATGCAGCGGATGTTGTGCACATGACTCCGGAAGCATTTTGCCGTTTCTTCAAAAAGCATACGCGAAAAACGTACGTAACTTTTCTTAACGAAGTGCGCGTAGAAAATGCGTGTAGAAAATTGAAAAACGGGGATGACAAGCTAGTGGCGGAAATTGCGTATTCGTGCGGATTTGGGAATGTTTCGCATTTCAATCGTGTATTCAGGAAAGTCACCGGAAAAACACCGAAAGCCTATCAGTCAGCGCAATTGGCGCGAATGAGATAGTGGCCCCATTTTACTTCTTGACTTGCCCTATTTGGGCGCAAGAATTCGTTTTATGGCACCAAATTTCCACAATGAGGAAATTATTTAGGGCCAAGAAAAAAAGTGCGCGATGCTGTTGCGAAAAACATCTTTTTTTATCAATTTTCGTGCTTAAACATTAAACTCTAAAAAAATGAAATTAGTGAAAGTTGCAGCTTTTCTGGGAAGTCTCAGTCTGCTGCTGATGGGTTGTCCTTACGAATCAAAAGTTCCATTGGGAACTTCAGATGCTTCTAAACCTGACAAAGACTTTGTTGGGAAATGGGAAGAAAAAGGGGACGATGATTATTCTTGGAAGTGCTCAATGGACGGAAACCAATACCGCATTGAGAAGAAAAGCACAGACGGAGAAAGCAGCGAGCCTACAATTTACATTGGCTGGTTGACAGACATCGCTGGAAGTCCATTCCTCAACGTATATGAGCAGGACTATTCTGAAGACAGAAAGTATTACATCTACCGCGTTGATAAGAAGAGCGAAGACCGTATCAAGTTCAGAGCAGTTACCGACAACATTACTGAAGAGTTCGCGACTTCAGAAGAGTTGAAGACCTTCGTGAAAAAGAACATGGAGTTGAGCTTCTTCTACAACAAAGACGACGAGAAGACTTTCTACAAAGAAGACTAATCTTTCTCCACTATATAAAACGGGAATCTCGGCAAATCGGGGTTCCCGTTTTTATTTGCCGTTAAAATTGGTCATCGTTAATCCGATTCCAATTGTACCGAATGCTTTCACTGCTTCTCCGCATTTTTCCAGTCGCTCCGGCAGTAGTTTCTTCTCTTCATCGCCCCACTTTCCAAGCACGTAATCTACTTGCCGACCTTTCGAAAATTCATTGCCTACACCAAATCGTAACCGCGCATATGAATTTGTACCAAGCACCTCCTGAATGTTCTTTAATCCGTTGTGACCACCATCACTTCCTTTTCCTTTGATGCGAATGGTTCCGAATGGAAGTGCGATATCATCTGTTAGCACTAGCAAATTCTCAAGCGAAATCTTCTCGGTCTGCATCCAATACTGAACAGCCTTTCCGCTCAAGTTCATGTAAGTAGAAGGCTTGATCAAAACGAAAATTCTTGCTTTGTGTTTGAACTCTGTAGCAGCTGCGAGGCGATCTTGCTTGAAGGAAACGCCATTGGCTTTAGCAAGCGCATCCACCACATCGAAACCAATATTATGTCGCGTGCCTGCATATTCGTCACCAATGTTGCCTAATCCTGCAATGAGATATTTCATGAATTTAGATATTGGTTCAAAGATCAAAAATTCAAACGACAATTCTTCCATGCAAGCGCGAATGAAAAAAGCCACCCGGTGGTATTCCGAGTGGCTTTAAGAAGAATTGTTGTTCGGCTTTGCAACAATCGCTTTTCAGCAGATTATTTTTTAGCCGGAGCTGCTGCTGCCTTAGGAGCTGCTGCCGCTGCTTTAGGAGCCGCTGCAGTTTTAGCAGGATCTTCAACAACGTTACGAGTAACCTGACAAGTGATGATGGTTGAATTTGCCGGATTAAGGAAAGTCAAACCGTCAATGTTCAAATCACGAACAAGAATCGAATCTCCAATGTTCAGGTTTTCGATATCGATCGTGATGCTTTCAGGAACTTTCTCGATTGTTCCTTTTACTGTAACGCGACGAAGTTTCTTCAGGAGTTTACCACCTGCTTTAACTCCGGGAGCTGTTCCGCTGGTTTTCACCGGAAGGCTCATGGTTACTGCTTTACCTGATACGATCTGAACAAAATCTGCGTGAATGATTTTGTCAGTAACGGGATGCGTCTGCAGATCCTTAAGGACGGCGCTGAATTTCTCGCCATTCACGTCGAGCTCTACGGTGTGCACTTCTGGAGTGTACACGAGTGGCTTAAACTGTTTTTCTTCCACTGAGAAAGAAACTTGTTTGTCACCACCGTAAAGAACACACGGAACCTTCCCTTGGGTACGCAGCTGTTTTGCATCTTTTTTCCCTACACCCGTTCTTAACGAGCCGCTCATAGCTACTGATTTCATGGTACTTTTTTTTGGTTTTATTATTGATTGAAAAAATTACATGATAAAATGTGAACTGATTGATTCGTAGTTCACCACTCTGTGAAATACGTCGGCAAACATGTTCGCAACAGAAATTACTTTGATTTTCGATGACTCGTGTTTCAAAGGAATAGTATCTGTTACAATCAGTTCAGTAATGCGTGATTTCTCTACGTGCTCATACGCTTTGCCGGAGAGAATAGGATGAGTGATCATTGCACGAACGCTGTTCGCTCCGCGCTCCATCATCATATCCGCAGCTTTGCAAAGGGTTCCGCCGGTGTCAATGATGTCATCGACCAAAACGATATCGCGACCTTCCATTTCACCAATTGCAGTGATGCTGTCAACAACGTTTGCTTTCGAGCGCTGCTTGTAGCAAATTACAATTTCGCACTTCAGGTGTTTCGCATATGCGTTCGCACGCTTTGATCCGCCCATATCAGGAGCGGCCATTGTGAGCTTCGGCAATTTCAAGCTTTCGATGTACGGAATGAAAATGGTGGAAGCGAACAAGTGATCAACCGGTACGTTGAAGAAACCTTGAATCTGATCGGCGTGCAAATCCATTGTGATTACACGATGTACGCCTGCAGTAGCGAGCATATCTGCAACAAGTTTCGAACCGATTGCAACACGTGGTTGATCTTTTCTATCCTGACGTGCAAAACCGTAATACGGAAGCACCGCAATAATTTCTTTGGCAGAAGCACGTTTAGCAGCATCAACCATCAACAGCAATTCAAACAAATTATCTGTTGGAGGAAATGTAGATTGCACACAGAAAACAGTGGAGCCGCGAACCGTTTCTTCCAATGAAGTTTGAAATTCTCCATCGCTGAATTTCTGAAACACGGAGTTGCCCAGTGGCTGCCCGTATGCTGCAGCAATTTTTTCAGCCAGATATTTTGTTCCGGAACCTGAGAATATTTTAACGTGTTCAGCCACTTTTGCCCAATTTTAGAAGGGCTGCAAATGTAAGGCTTTTGTGGTGTTTTCGGCGAATTTTGTCAATGAAACAGAGAAAAAACTTCGAGCATAGTCCGAATTCACGCAAAAATGGGGTTTTTTCTCCAATGCCGCCAGCCTAAACTGCTGTAAAACAAGGGCTAATGCTGATTAAGGGCGGCGATTTCCGGGACAGGAGTTTCTTGATTCAACACGCTGAATTCCGACCGAAAAAAATGGCCGGAACGAAATCTGTTTTTGTTTAAGTCGCAGGAATAGGTATTTTCGCATCCCGATTTATTTAAGCCGCACGGTTTTTATAATTAAGGTTGATCAAAGTTCTACCGAGTTGATCAAAGAAAATGCCCAGATGGCGGAATCGGTAGACGCGCTGGTCTCAAACACCAGTGCCTTCACTGGCATGCCGGTTCGACTCCGGCTCTGGGTACTATAACAAAAGCCTCGAAAGAGGCTTTTGTTATTTTTGAGCATGGCTTCCGTTTATATTTTGCATTCCAAATCTGCAGGTGAATTCTATACGGGTTCATCAAAGGACGCTGAGCAGCGGTATGAATATCACATCAACAAAGAATTTCCTGCAAGTTACACCGCGAAGTATGACGACTGGGAATTGTTTTTCAGGATTGAGAATCTTGAAATTGGTGTAGCTAAGAAAATCGAAGCACATATCAAGCGCATGAAAAGCAAGATTTACATTCAGAATCTCACTAAGTATCCCGAGATGGTAGAAAAACTGGTGGCGCGATATCGGTAGACGCGCTGTCCCGATAGCTATCGGGACGACTCCGGCTCTGGGTACAAAAGCTCTTCACACGTGAAGAGCTTTTTTTGTTTCTAATACATCTTCATCACTTCAACTCAAAACCTTCTTCCACAAATCCTCTCCCACAAATCAACAAAGCTTTCTTTGAAATTGGTATTCTCTTCATTGGCTTGTTGCATTCCCATCATTTCCTCTCCGTCTTTTTGATACAGTTTGTAGTGGAAAATAAATGTCTTTTCCAATTCGGTTTCCTGCATGTTGGTCCGGCCGAATTTTACAGCATATACATTGAGCGTATCACCGTTCGCTTGTGCAATTGTGTAAGGGTCGCCAAACCATTTAAGTATGGCTACGTCTTTTTTGCTTTTGCATTGTTCCATTAAATGCAAATTGCGCGGGTAGCTATGCCAGGTAATCGGATTATCGCGGTGCAGCAAACTGAATTCCCCAATGAAAAGTGTGCTGTCATTACTGCCAATTGCATACCACAAAACATTATTCAGCATCGTTGGATTGGTCATGTGCGCAGTGGCCGGAATATTATTTTTCGCGATTGACTCCTGCGCAATATTTTCGGCCTGGATTTTATTAACGAAAGTAAATCCCAGGTAAACGGAGCAATAGATTAATGCGGCTTTCGCAAGTTTGTTCCTTCGCATTGCATTCTTCCTGTGAAAAACGGCAATCGAAATCAGTATTAACATCGGTAACGTAAATAACAGATCAACAA
>Ga0114981_10001194_pt1 | contig 16997 bp, 10 predicted proteins | sample S_140806_MF_Meta_FD_87028 | JGI IMG/M metagenome (GOLD analysis project Ga0114981, IMG submission 87028) | Freshwater microbial communities from Lake Simoncouche, Canada to study carbon cycling - S_140806_MF_MetaG | ecosystem: Environmental > Aquatic > Freshwater > Lake | place: Lake...
AGATATTGGGCCACCTCGCGGGTCGAGCATCACAACAAACCCTGGAAGATTTTCGTTCACAGTACCCAGACCGTAGTTGATCCACGAGCCCATACACGGAGATCCACTCAGAATCTTGCCGCTGTTCATCTGAAGCATTGCTGAGCCGTGAATCGGTGAGTCAGCGGTCATGGAATGGACAAATGCGATGTCATCCACATGCTTAGCAACATTTGGGAAGAGGTCACTGACCCACTTACCACATTGTCCATATTGCTTGAACTTCCACCGTGGTTCAACAATTCGACCAACATTTCGACGTCCGCCACGTCCGAAAGTCTTGACTTCGATGGTCTGATTGTCGCGCCCGTACATCGTGGGTTTGTAATCAAATGTATCAATATGGCTTGGACCGCCATACATGTAGAGGAAGATAACAGCTTTTGCTTTAGCGGGAAAGTGTGGTGCCTTTGGTGCCAGCGGGTTCTTAAAAGCCGTCTTACCATCAGCAGCAAAGGCCTGATTGGCATAAAAGCCGTTGTCTAGCATCCCAGCAATGGCTACTCCGCTGAAGCCAGCACCGACCTCCCAGAGAAATTGACGACGTGTTCGTCCACAGAAAGTATTTGACATTGTGGTCTCCTAATCGATGTAAATGAACTCGTTGAGGTTCAGTGCAAGCATGCAATATTGCTTCAGGGCATCCATTCGGTCGTTCCCGTTGCTTGCAATCATCTTCCCAATAAAACCAGTGCCTCGGGTAACTTCAACAGTTGTTGGTTTACGCTGCAGCACTCGCCAAAGGACTTCGGTAACTTGATCAACAGGTTCTTTATGCTTGTCGCCAACGGTCTTAGCGAAGATACCAGCCTGTTCTTGAATAAATTGCGAGTTCAACAGAGAGAGCGCCTGCGTTGGCACAACGGTGGTGTTGCGAACTGGGCACGCTGTATCCGTGTCTGCTGCATCAAATGCGGCAAAGAATGGAACCGTCAGCGAACGCTTAATCTTTACGTAGACACTACGTCGTGCCTGGTCTCCAGGGCTGGAAAGCCCCCAGCCGGCTCCAGGAACACTCTGTCCAGCGAGGACTTCATCTGGGATACGTACTAGAACGCTAGGTCCACCCAAATTCAGGTTCAGCTGGCCAGATGCACTGAGAATGGAGTCCCTGATAGATTCTGCTTCCAGACGCTGCATATCCACTCGCCACAGCAACTCGTTTTCAGGATCCTTCTTTTGTGCAGCAGCGCTAGGAGCACTGGACATCTGGTAAGTGTTGCTCAGAAGAATTTCCTTATGAAGTGCCTTCACCTTCCATCCACCAGCCACAAGCCGCCCAGCAAGGTAGTCCAGCAGCTCAGGGTGGGTTGGTTTCGACCCTGTGTAGCCGAAGTTACTGGTCGTACGTACAATTCCGCGGCCAAAGTGATGCTGGAACACTCTGTTGACAATGACACGACTTGTAAGTGGATTGGAAGGTTGCGTTACCCAATCTGCAAACTGCGAGCGTAAACCAGTGGTTGGTGAGCCATCCGGGTTGATTTCAACAGGAGCATCCAGTGCTACGAGCACGCTTGGAAATCCAGGTTCAACCTTTTCTGTTGGTGCTGCGGCGGAGCCACGTGCAAGGACAAAGGTTTCCTTTGGAGTCGCCCCAGGCTCTGTCACACACAATGCCGTTTCAAGACCTGGTGGTGGGTTTTCCCGTGTTTCCTGTCGTTCTTTCAGCAGACGGATGTAGTCATCAAACTCAGCCTGAGAAATCACATTTGGGACACGAAGTTTCAGAAGACCTGGTCGCTTGAACTCATCCCGAAACTCCTGATTCTCAACCGGTATGAAAGTCTTTTGTGCCTTTTGTTCAATGCCACGAATGGTCCGATCGAGCTGTTGGAGCTTTTCACGATGCCCACGAAGATCGGCCTGATATTTTGCTACAACATCTTTGTTTGCAATTGGCCGCATTGAACGATCTATGACACTCTCATGCGAGCGATTGCCATAGCGATTGATGCTATTGAAGAAAGCCACCATGCGGTAGTAATCACGCTGCGGCAGCGGATCAACTTTGCTGTCATGGCAGCGTGCGCAGTTCACATTCAGGCCGAGAACAGATTGCCCCGTCGTCGTTACAATGTCGTCGAGCTCATCAAAGCGAGCCTGCTCAGGATCGACAGGCTCATCGTCCCACTGTCCGAGGCGGTAATACCCGGTCGCAATCAAGCCATCCGTGCCAGCATCCGGCATTTCATCGCCCGCAAGCTGCTCCTTCACAAAGCGATCGTAAGGTTTGTCATCGTTGAAGGACTTGATGACATAGTCACGGTAGCGCCAGACATCAGGCTTATCGCCATCCCGTTCAAATGAGTTTGTCTCAGCATAACGGACAAGATCCAGCCAGTGACGTCCCCAGCGCTCGCCATAATGCGGGCTCGCGAGCAAGCGATCCACTACTTTGGCATAGGCATTCGGAGACTTGTCACCCACAAATGCTTCTATTTCAGCCCTTGTCGGCGGTAAACCGATGAGGTCATATGTCACCCGTCGCAGCAGCTGAACACGATTCAGGGACGGATTCGGTTTCAGGCCATTTTGCTCAAGCTTTGCGAGGACGAGGCGGTCCATCGGCGTTTTGCCCCAATTTGTATCCTTCACCTTTGGCATAGGAACGGTGCGAACAGGCTTAAAGGACCACCAGTTGCGAGCGTTGTCATCCACTTGCGGCGGTCCGGACTTTACGACAATCCCCGTTTCAGCCCATGGGCTCCCAGCAGCCATCCACTTTGTAACGGTCGCCGTATCGGCGCTGCTAACTTTCGAGGATGGAGGCATTGAACGACCATCATGACGCATCGCACGCACTAACAAGCTTGTCTCAGGTTTGGCTTTATTGAAGGATGCTCCACTGATTCCACCGCGCAGTAAGCCTGCTCGTGAGGAAAGATCCAGCTTGCCGGATGGATTCGCACCTGTGTGACATGCGACGCAGTTTTCCTGCAGAATTTTCACGGCAGACTTAGCGAGTACGCCAGCATTACCGGAGCTGGATTTCGCAGCCATCGGTGGAGCCGGTCTGGCCGATATTGCCCCAGCCGCAGCTGTCACGACAGATGCCAACAGCAGCGTTGTCCGTCCAACGTGAACCTTCATACAAACCTCCACACTGCCATCATCAAGCAGTATCGCTATCCAATCCTTTATTCTGGCATATTCACCTGCCAACCCGCCTTGAATGATATTCCGATGGGTTGTATCTTGCCCCACCTCTAAACACGATTGCATCGATTTGTTCTAGAAGCAGCCTTCAAATCAACACTTACATCGTGGTGGTGCTCACCGAGTTTAACAATTATCAAACGTCAGCTGCCATTATCTTCACCGTGAATGCACCTAAGAACGCATCGGTTGTTTGACATATTTACCGACACTACACCGTATTGTCACGCAACGATTTCCTTTAGAAATAGAGCCAGTCTGGACCAGTCTTTACCCCTTCAAGGTGGAAATCGAGGATGAGCTGAACCCCATGTGCTGTAGGATTTACCGCTCGCCATGTCAAGTCAGCTCCAGCAGACTGTGCACGCTGCATCCACGTGTTGAGCACTTGAGCGTAGTCAGACCACGACACTGTCAAAACGATGCGATCCGCCCAGACATCTCCAGTCGCGTTAGCAGACCAAGGATTCGATGTCAGAAGAGCATCCCAGTGCTTTCCCTGATCAAGGGTTAGATCCTGTACAGCTCCCTGCTTCTGAAGGATTGCTGCGATTAGCTGATACCGTGCCGTCTCCAGATGCGGCTCACCTTCGACGATAACGGTAATCACACCGCTTTGATCAACACTGATATGTGCGGGCATAAGGCGTGCCGTTGCCACCTGTCGCAACGCGGCTAACGGATCTCCAGCACCGACAAAACGTGCCACCGCGCGGCCATCCGGGCTGAGCCAAAGAGGAAGGCGCACCGCCAAAATGACTCCACCAGTGAAAGAGCGATATGCAGCTGGGCTGATCCAGGATGTATTTCCACGTTGGTCCAGAATCTCAATCGACGTCACGGCATCCATGAAGTTGCCATAGCGTCCAGCAAGGATTCCGTTCGCATTGGTGACGAAGGACCCTCCGATGGTCGCCGTGGCTCCACTTCCGAGCCACTGCCCCAGCGTCCAGCCATGCTCAGCAACGAATGACTCTGCTGTCTCGATTGCAACACCCGCTCCAACAATCAACTCCTCCGCTACGGCGTCAATAGAAAGCGCTTTGAGACACTCCGTTACGATAAGCACATCGGCTCCACCAGACTTGGATGTCGCTGTACCACCGCCGATCAAAGCATAGTTGAGATTGTTGTCTTGGCAATGTCTCACCGTAAGTACAAAGGCATCACGGTCTTGCGGTGTTACATACGTTGCCTTACCAGATGTGATTCCGTGTTGATGCCAAGGGGACCACCCCCGAACGTCACGGACATCCACCATAGCAATTCCCATGTCAACAAACTTCTGCAAAATGTAATCGGTATTCACTGACTTCAATCCTACCGAATGCACCCGCATCCTTGAAGTGCAAACATGTGTTTGCTCCGGATAAACTAAATATGTGTTTTTTACCTCCCCAAACGAAAATCGTACTCAGATTGCAGATGACCTCCTCCATGGCTTGAACGAAGCGCAACAGGAAGCCATCCTTCACGAGAATGGTCCACTTCTTGTCTTTGCAGGCGCTGGCTCCGGAAAAACGCGCACGGTAACCCATCGCATCGCATACCTGATTCAGGTTCAAGGCGTACGCCCATGGAACATCCTCGCTGTTACATTCACCAACAAAGCTGCTGGTGAGCTGCGTGAGCGCCTTGAACACCTCCTCGGGGATGGCATTTCTCGCGAGATGTGGGTTGGTACGTTTCACGCGATGTGCGCGCGGATGCTGCGTGAAAAAGGAGCATCCATAGGACTCTCCCGCGACTTTCTGGTCTACGATTCCGATGATCAGATTTCCGTGGTGAAAGAGTGCCTTCGTGAGCTGAGCCTGGATGAAAAGAAGATTCAGCCACGTGTGATTCTAAGTATGATCTCCCGGGCAAAAGAGCAAATGGTCTCGCCAGAAGGATTTTCCAAGGTTTTTCATGGCCAGCTTGAGTCCATCGCAGGCAGTGTCTACCGCAAGTATGAAGAGCGCCTCACACGCAACCGGGCACTCGACTTTGATGACTTGATTCTCAAAGCAGTCCGGATGTTGCAGGAGCGTGAAGATGTCCGGAGCCATTATCAGTCCCGTTTTCTACATGTTCTCGTGGATGAATATCAGGATGTCAACCGCTCGCAGTATTTGCTCACAAGACTGCTGGCATCCAATGATGGAACTGAAAACGATGTCACTGCAAACCTTTGTGTAGTAGGCGATGACGACCAGGGTATTTACCGCTGGCGTGGCGCCGATGTCCGCATTATCTATCCTGAATTTGCGCAGGATCACCCAGGTTGCCGCCTTGTTCGCCTCGAGCAAAACTACCGCTCGACAAAGAATATTCTTGAAGCCGCAAATGCTGTTGTCCGCCGAAATGCTGAACGTCAACCAAAACAGCTCTGGACCGACAACGTCGAAGGATCTGCTATAACTTGGTACGAAGCCGGCGATGAAGTTGAGGAGGCGTACTGGGTCGCACAGATGATCCAGAGGCAAATAGGAACAGGTCGGAGCCCAAGCGATATCGCAATCCTCTACCGTACAAATGCGCAATCCCGTGCCATGGAAGAGCTTTTACTTCAATTCCAGATTCCCTACCAGATGATTGGTGGGATGAAGTTCTACGAACGTGCCGAAGTCAGAGACCTTCTGGGATACCTTAGACTTATCGTCAATCCATACGACTCAGTGTCCCTCAAACGTGTCGTCAATACCCCCACACGCGGAATTGGCAACACGACAATCGCCGCACTCGAAGCACATTCAATTGATCAGGCGATCAGCCTTTGGGATGCGGCAAAGGACCTATGTGTGTCGGCGACGCTGCGCCCTGCGGCACGCACCGCCCTCCACGGGTTCATCACAATGATCGAGCAGTTCCAAAGTAAGCTCGCAACGATGCATGTAAGCGCATTGGTTGAAACGGTACTTGAGCAGTCAACCCTGCGAAAATACTACGAGGATCAAAAATCCATCGAAGCTGAGTCCAAGCTCGAAAACCTCCGGGAATTTCTCACGGCTGTTCAGCGGTTTGAAGCTCGTAGCGAGGATGTCAGCCTTCGCGCATTTCTCGAGGAAACTGCATTGATCGCCGATGTCGACACAGTCAACAGCACGGGCCGTCTGGTTACCTTGATGACTTTGCACAGCGCAAAAGGCCTTGAGTTTCCAGCGGTTTACATGATTGGCATGGAAGATGGCATCTTTCCACATGCAAGAAGCCTTGGCGACAGTAATCTGGCAGAAGCTCTCGCAGAGGAACGTCGTCTTGCCTACGTTGGCATCACACGCGCCCGCGAATTTTTAGCAATGACATGTGCGGCACGCCGGTCTATTTTTGGAATGACACAGATGAACCCTGTGTCACGATTTGTGAAGGACATCCCGCAGCACCTGTTGATTACCCCGAGCGGTCGCTTGCCAAGCTTTGTGCCTCGTCAGCGACAAACACAGCAAGGTTTTGTTCCAGCAACAAAGTCAGCTGCGCCAACCTGGTCGGATGCTCGCGAGGCAACGGAAGCCGTAACACAGATAATCGACGACACGCCTCTATACCGGGTAGGTGAAAAGGTAATCCACGGCGTCTTTGGGACAGGCGTTGTCGTTGTATGCACTGGAGGAGCGGATGGCGTGGTTCAGGTAGCCTTCCCAAACCTCGGTGTAAAGAAACTGGCCCTGTCACATGCAAAGCTAGACCGACCTTAACAGCTAACCAGTCGCGCCGCGAGAATATCGCACACGAACTTGGCTAGACCGGCAGAATACCAAGGCCAGAAAGCTCTACGGTTGCATCTCCAAACGAACGGATGTTGATCCCCATCCTCCGTGCGAGGCCTACGTAAAGTCCACAAAGTGCCGTCTGTGCCGGCAGCTTCAGGTGACGGCCTGTTTGCAGGGTTCCACCACCACGACCACCCAAAACGATTGGTAGGTTATACGGTGAATGGGCATTGCCATCCCGCATCCCGCCTGCAAACATCACCATACTGTTATCGAGAACTGTGCCATCCCCTTCGCGGAAAGACTTCAGGCGATTCAAGAGATAGGCATATTGCTCAACATGCCACACATTAATCCGTTGGTACTGGGCAAGCTTCTCTTCATTGTTTTCATGATGACTTAGCTCATGGTGACTACCGCTGACGCCTGGAAGAAAGCTGAAGTTACGACCGGAAACTTCATTAGCGAACATAAAGGTAGCAACCCGCGTCGAATCCGACCAGAAACCAAGTGCCATGATGTCAAGCATCAGGCGGACCTGTTTTGTGTGATCGATGCCACGCTTCTCGCTTCGGATGGCGTACCAATCGGTAATGCGACGGCCAAGGGTGTCGACTTCGGATTTTAGAACGCCACCATCGAGGATGCTTCCCTTCCGACGTGCGAGGTCATATGCAATCCGTTTTTCCACTGAGCGGACGGCATCAAGGTACTCATCTACTTTTTGACGGTCATCCACACCGAGGCGCTTACGCAAGCCCGATGCATCCGCCATTACAGTATCCAAGATACTCTTGTCGGTAGTTCCAAAGACAGGTGCGTCTCCCGTTGTGTTTCGAAAGACCCTGTCAAAGGCGAGCTGCGGGTTGAGTTCACGTGTCACGGGAGTCGTCGGAGTAGACCACGACACATGACTTCCATAGAGTGTTGTCAAACCGACATTGGTATCGACATATGCCGTGGGAGACTCGACAGCGAGCTCAAGACTAGGCAATGGCGTTGCGCTTCCAGTGTGCTGCGCCATGAGCTGATCCAGCGAGACACCGCCTGAGCGTACATCCCGGCCAGTCGTCTTCGTAATCGCCGTACCACAAAGGATTGGCGCGACTTTGTAATAGTGACCATCCCCCTCGATACTGTTGCGGTTCATCAGGTTTTCGAAGGTGAGGATGTCACCCTGAAGCGTTTCGAGCGGCTTCAACGTGCCGGTAAATGGTGCACCATCTGGTGCCCACTTTTTGGGATGAACACCATTAGCAAAGTAAAGAAATCCAAAGCGTGTGGGAGGTTTGACTGACTGTCGCGAAGATGCCTGAGCCTGCACCGACTCCAACCAAGGAAGAGCAAGCGCAACGCCGGCCCCCCGAAGCACTGTCTTTCGTGTAATCACTTTAACCTCCCACACACCGGCACTACTTCAGTTCCCGCAGATAGACATTCTTGAAGAAGATTGGATTTCCGTGGTGCTGCAACTCAATTTGCCCTGTTGGGAAAATCGGCTTCGTACGGTCCCAGTAGTTTTCAAGCGTCACGTTTTGGACAACGAGAACCCCATTCAAGTAAATGGTAACTTGCGGACCTTGCATCAGGATGACAAAGTGATTCCAGTCACCAATCGGGTTATCGGCGATGCTGGTCGGCTTGCTTGGGTTCATTTGGTTGTTATAGAGACCACCAGAACCAATTTTCCAGTACTTTGGATCCCAGATTTGAACCTGTGGAGAGCCTCTTAAGTAAATACCAGAGTCTCCATTGTCACCGATTTTCCAATCGACGTGCAGCTCGAAGTCTTTGTAATCCCGCCCGGTAGCAAGGCTGTCATTCTTACCATCGTAGGTGATTACACCTTCGACGACAGACCAGTGCTTGAGCGCTTCGATGGTTGCCTTTTCTTCCGCAGCCTTCAGCTCAGCAGGTGCCATCTTTGCACGAGCGATCGGGTCTTTGACAAGGCCTTTCCAGCCAGCCAAGTCCTTGCCGTTAAACAGGGCGGTAAATCCTTCTGGTGCCTTGTTATCGACAGGTGCTTTTGCTAGATCAACCGCCTCGAGGTTTCGGAAGCGGACATGGGTGCCGTGGCCGAGAAAGCCAATGTGACCCGATGTACGCAGGAGACCTGGATGCTCAGCAAGTATGGCAGGATCGTTTACCGCGTTGATGTCGCCATCTACGATAACTGTTCCGTTGAGCGTAATCTTGACTTTGCGCCCGATGACTTCAATGGTCTCTTTGTTCCACTCACCAAGAGGCTTTAGGAAACCGCGCTTTGCCGCAAAGACCCTATAAATGGAGCCATGATACTGCCCTGGAAGCAAGTTTTTGTAGATGTCTGCAGTGTCATCCAAAACTTGGCTTTCCATACCGACATAGGCAGCATCACCGGACAGTGGTGCACGGAGACCGATTCCATTGTTGGCCCCGGATGTCAGTTTGAATTCAAAGCGGAACTTGAAGTCAGAGTATTCTTTGTCGGTAAAGAGGTTTCCTCCGCCATCGGCAGGGCAAACCAGCTCACCGTTTTCCACAACATAGCCACGTCCACCCTTGCCAATCAGCGTCCAACCGGTAAGTGTCTTGCCATCGAAGATCTTTTCCCAGCGGTCTTTTGCCATGGCCGGGGTTGCGATTGCGGTCAATGTGATTGCCGCGACTGCTCCCATCACCCATTTCTTCATCCGTATCTCCTCACTTTGTTGCAGCAGCATGTTCTGCCGCCATTACCGGGGAAGCCCGGCGCTTGTATCGGAATGGTAGAGATTGAACCACACCACTCATCAAATCCTGCATCCGATACCCACCAGCTTTACATTGACGCAAAATGAGCGACACGCTTGGAAGATCTTCAGGCTCAAGCCCTCTTCCAAGTGCATAGGCCATTAAGCGCTCAACGACGTTTCGTGCGATGTCATCTTCCCTCGTAAGGAGGACAGCTCGCATGCCCTTTATGCCATCAAATGTTTCACCGGATGCCAGCTCACCGCGCGCATCCACTGCGACGCCACCGATTTCAGTCCGCCAACGCCCAACAGCATCAAAGTTTTCGAGAGCAAAGCCCATTGGGTCAATCCGCTGGTGGCAGCCTTTACATTCGGGTTTGTTCCGATGCGCTTCCAGTCGCTGGCGCAGCGTCAGGCCCTGTTGTGGGCGTTCATCGGCAGGAAGCGTATTGACAACGGGAGGAGGAGGCGGAGGCGGTGCCCCAAGAACCTCAGCCATCACCCACTTGCCGCGTAGAACTGGGCTTGTTCGCTGCGAATAGCTTGTGACGGTGAGCAAGGCGCCCATACCGAGAAGTCCCCCGCGCTGTACACCATCCGTTTGAACGCGTCGCATTTCATTTCCAGCAACTCCGGGCATGCCGTAGTGCTTTGCCAGCTCATCGTTCACAAATGTGAAATCACTCTCGACCAAGTTACGGACTGGGCGATTCTCACGAACCATCGTCGACACGTAAAGCGCAACTTCATCAAACATCGCCTGACGAAGTGTCTTTGTGAACATCGGATACTTGCCAGGGTCCGGCTGTGCCGTCTGCAAAATCTCTTTAGCACGGAGCCACTGGCCACCAAAGAGCGCACCAAATGTGAACGAGCGCGAGTTATTCAGCATCCGGCGGAGCTGGGCAATCTGAACATCCTGTTTCAACAGAGACCCATTTGCGGCCACAGCCATGAGGGGGGCATCGGGCATCGATGACCACACAAAGTAGGACATTCGACTCGCTAATGTGTAGGCATCCAAGGCTTGCGGACCACTCTTTGATGGAACAGTTTCATCAACTCGGAAGAGAAATCCTGGCGATATCAGTACTGCTTTGATGCTCACACGTAAGGCGGCACTGTATGGCAGCCCACTTCGACGCTGCTGGGTAAACAAGCGAACCAAGCCTTCGAGTTCAGGGTGACGGACCGGTCTCCGAAACGCCTTCGATGTAAATCGTGCTAGCGCTTGCCGCGCGGCAGCAACATCTGTGAAGCCCTTGGTGGGTTTTACGGTTAGCCATGTCTCCGGCTTAGCGGCATTCAGGATTTGGTCCGCCGCCACAAGATAGCGTTCGAGGAGGACGGGAGGCAGATAGAGCGTATCAGCGTTGTTGTCAAAGCCTCCTCCGCCACCGCTGTCGGCGGGAAAGTTATCTGCAGGCGTTAGCGTAATTCCAAAAAGGTCCTGAACGGTATTGTTGTATTCCGTACGGTTCAGTCGCCGTGGAGCCACGCGGCCAGGGTCCGTCGGTTTTGCCGCCAGATCAAGCGCATCAAGTGCCCTGCCAAGCGTATCAAGTGCAGCCGTTCTACGCTGTGCATTTGGCATCGGAGAGCCGGTCGGAGGCATCGAACGCTCACGGATAACACGATGTATCCGTCGATAAAGGTCACGGTCGGACTTCAAACTATCCGTTGAGAGTGTGACCGGAATCCGAATACCTCCGCTTGGACTTTCACCTGCGTGGCACGGCTGACAATAACGTGTAACGAGCGGAGTCACATCATTCGATAACTCTTCACTTGTCACAGCTTGCTGATGACTCAATGGAATAGCTCGGGCCGATAACGCCAGGATAACCGTCGTGGTTACCGTGAGTCCCAAAAGGACTGTCTGGATGACAGGTTTACCCATGCTTACTTTCACGATTGCCCAGCTTCTGAATGAATCAGCCCTGCCGAATGCGCTTGTTCAATCCATGTTTTTGCATGCTCCCAAACGGCTTGAGATCCAGCGACAATGCTCTCATTCCGCCGCGTCACTTGCTCAACCGAAACCGAGTGCTCATTCCAAGTACCACCATTATTCGCAGCATTGGGGAGCATCCCGGCAAGTCGGTCCAAGCCACTCGCATACTTGGCCTCTGGGGTTTCGCGAGCCTCGAACTCATGCCAAAGAGCAAAGATTTCAGACTTTTGATCGTCTGGAAGCATCCCAAAGAGTCGCTCTGCCGCCCGTGCCTCACGTTCAGCCTTATCCATCATCGCATTGGTGTCGTAGACAAACGTGTCACCAGCATCGATTTCCACGATGTCGTGAATGAGGATCATTTGTAACACACGGGAGATATCGACAGGCTCATTTGCATGTTCAACAAGCATCAATGCCATTAGGGCAAGGTGCCAGCTGTGCTCTGCAGAGTTTTCCCGACGAGCGACTTCCCCCGGTTGTTGAATCAGGCGGGTCATGCGCTCTACGCGCTTGAGTGCATCCACGACACGGAGGAACTCCAGCTGTTGTTCGAGGCGACTCACGTTAGGCATCCTGGTCACGTTGTCGATAGACGCGCAACCGCCTTCGAGGTTCTACGCCAACTGATTCCGAAAGCAAACCTGCCGCTTCAATCACCTGATGCTGTAGCCTACGAACATAGGCATTTCGCGGTGGCAACTCGACCATCTCACCTGTTTCGGCGACGCTGTTGACAGCATCCTCAGCTTCGCCAAGCGCATCATCCTCTTCGCTTGGAGCAATCGAGTGCGGAATTCCGAAGATGTCACGCACGAGATTTTCAATCTGAATGTACGTATTGCTCTTGACAACGACGACGCTGGCTCCGCGTGAGCGAGCATCATGCATTTTGGCTGGATCCCGCCTAAATGTTGCCTTAAGCGCCACAACGACATCGGCATCCGTAAAGTCCCGAACAATCATCGCAGGAACCCGCGCTTGCATAATCGCTCTGTCAAGGCGGGATTTTGAAACTCCGTACGGAAAGAGTTTGAGCACCTTCTGCTTAGGCTGACTGGCATCCGCTTCTGTATGGCGTTCATCGGTTAGATCATCTGAGCGGCCAAAGTCACTGGAGTAACGATTTTCGATTGGGTCAAAGGTAACCCCGTACGTGCCACCAGTTACCTCGCCTGGCCGGTCTGGAGGCAGGACACGGGCTTGTACAACCTCGACCGTTCCATCCTGGGCGCGCTGGCGAACCTCAGGGCGAGGCTGTTGCCCACGGAGGAGCTTATCGACAACCTTAGCAACATCGTGGTGGATGGCGAGCTTGTTTACATCGAGAATTTCGATAACAACATCGAATGTCGGAGGAGCTTTCCGCTCGAGAACACTCTTTTGGGTTCCACGCCGGCGCGCCTCTTCATCACCGAGCGTGACGGTTTGGATGCCGCCGACCAGGTCGCTCAGCGTAGGATTGAGCATCAGGTTTTCCAGCGTGTTGCCGTGTGCCGTACCTACAAGCTGGACACCGCGCTCAGCGATGGTTCGCGCTGCAAAGGCTTCCTGCTCGGTACCAATTTCATCGATGACCACAACCTGCGGCATGTGGTTTTCGACGGCTTCTATCATCACGGAATGCTGAAGTTCAGGTCGTTTCACCTGCATCCGGCGAGCGCGTCCTATGGCGGGATGCGGCACGTTGCCATCACCGGCGATTTCATTGGATGTATCTACAATGACCACGCGGCGACCAAGTTCATCGGCGATGATGCGTGCAGTCTCGCGAAGCTTGGTGGTTTTACCCACGCCGGGGCGACCAAGGAGGAGGATGGATTGTCCGCTTTCGACGATGTCCCGGATGATGTCAACGGTTCCGTGGACGCTTCGCCCAACGCGGCATGTCAGGCCAACGATTTCGTCCTTGCGGTTTCGAATGGCCGATATGCGATGGAGAGTACGTTCAATGCCTGCGCGGTTGTCCTCGCCAAAGTCACTGATCTGTTCCACAACGGCTGTGATGTCATCGGCGGTGACTTCTGTATCAGGGAATGGTTCCCAGACTTGGTCTGGAAAACGAATTTCGACTTTACGTCCAAGATCGAGGACGACTTCTATGACGCGTGTTCCCTCTGGGTGACCTTGAATCGCAGCTGCGACATCGGGAGGTAAGACAGTGAAGAGGAGATCCAGATTGTCGGACGTCGCGGTTGGACCGGATGATGGCAAGGATCCTTGATGAAGTTGCGTCGGGTGCGGATTTTGGTTCATACAGTATGCAGTTGCCTGTGCTTGGTTAGCGTTGGAAACCACTATATTCTACCCCTGCAGTGTCAGATGGCGTATGCCACACCCAGTGTTTTCAGGACTGAAAACCGTAGGCTTTGGCAAAGATTTGAACCGGATGCAGGATGACTGGAGCTTTAGTTCCGGGTGACAGCTTGCCTTGTTTGGCTCGCTTCGCGATTCCCTGATCAATCCATGCGAGGCAGCCAGGATTTGCAGTAACGATTAGCTCAGCCCGGGTTGCAAGCAAAGTGTCGAGCTTGGCAGAAAGTACGCTGGCAGCGATTTCGGGCTCGAGGTAGTTGTAGACACCCGCGCTGCCACAGCACTGATCTGGATCTGCACATTCGATGAGGTTGAGGCTGGGGATGGCTTTCAGTAGCCGGCGTGGGGCATCGGCGATGCGCTGCCCGTGACGAAGGTGGCAGGCATCGTGGTAGGTCGCCCGTACGGCCACCGGATGCGTCATCGGAACAGGGCCGACGTCATCGAGAAATTCTGAGATATCCCGGACTTTACCAACAAAGGCTGTCGCGCGGTCTGCCCAGCGTTCTTCGTGTGCGAGCAGCTTATGAAATTCCTTGATGAAGGAACCGCACCCTGCTGAATTCAGAATAATGGCTGAGACATCCAGGCCATCGATTTGGTCAATCAGTCCCTTTGCCTTGACTTTGGCATCGGCGAGAGCGCCTTGATGACCATGAAGCGCACCACAGCACCCCTGTTCACCAGGACAATGGACATCGAACCCATTTTGCGCGAGGACAAACACGGTTGCTGCATGGACGGGACTGTAAAGCACACTCATCACACAGCCTGTCAGAAGGACGACAGCTCCCCGCTTTGTACCAACCGCTGGCGTGAAGATTGGCATTGATGCTGATGCGGCAGCGAGGTCCTGCGGGATTGGCAAACGGGTATCGGATGGCAACCCGACGAATGCTGCTGCTGGTGCGGGAATCCGACCACCGGTGATACGTCCTGCAGAAAGTGCAAAGCGCAGCTTCTGGGGGCTTGTCAGGAGCATGAGAAGGCTTTTGCGGAGGAGTGTATCCCCGACTTTGCGCTGTGTATGTGCTTCCTGGTCATCCCGAAAGTGCTCGAGGAGCTCGCCGTAGGGAACGCCACTCGGGCACGCCGTTTCGCAGCTTCTGCAGCCGAGGCAGCGGTCGAGATGATAACCGACACCGCCGGGAGCATTTGCATCCGGGCCGGACAAAGATAGTTTCTCTTCATGAACGCCGCGCATTAGTGCCAGACGGCCGCGCGGGGAGTCCGATTCATCGCCAGTCAAGCGATAGGTAGGACAGGCATCGAGGCAAAACCCACAATGCACACACGACATCAATCCTTTGTCTACAGAAGCATCATCCACGTCTCATTGTAGCGTGTGATGCATGTCATGACGCATGCCCAAAAAATTAGTTTCCGAAGGTGGTCACAATTTGCCGAAACCGGGCGTATTGATGGTTATGAACAAGACAAAAATGGTTGCGATTGGCACCGGGTTGTTGGCGATGGGCTTTATCGGCGGTTCGCTCGCACATGCCCAAATCGACAAGCTCTTTAAAGGAGCCGCGGTGATCGCGATTGTAGATAAAAATGGCCGTGACATTGATAAGTTTGTCAACCAAGTTACGGGCAACAAAAATGATGACCCTGCGTACATCACGAAAACTGTTCCCATTCTGACCGTTGGCAAGGGTGCGTTTGCAGGCGCCGCTCAAGTACAGGGTCCAGTCCAGCTTGTCGAAAAAGTTAAGGCCGTTGCACAGCTCGAAGGACAAACCCGGCTGGGCGTAACGATTCGTGTACGCGGACTCGTTCCAATTGACAACCGCAGCGTGGATGACCCAGGAAAGCTTTCCCGTGTCCTCGGAGTCGGAATCACAGGAACGGTTGAGATAAAGCTGTAATTAGGCTTGACTCAATCCCTCTGACAGGATAATATTCTCCTCGTTGCACCCGTAGCTCAGTGGATTAGAGCGTCTGGTTGCGGTCCAGAAGGTCAGGGGTTCGAATCCCTTCGGGTGTACTGCCGCCTCTCACATGTGAGTGGCGGTTTCCTTTTTAACTAGGTACCTTACGAATGTAGCCGTCCAGCAAGCCCGGTGCTTCGCATCTTGTTCGTCGGCGGATGCCCCCATCGTGCAGTCGCTTGTAGTCCATACACGTGTCTTTGCTTCTAAATAGACAACACCCCCGGTATCAATGTTGACACTGGAGGTGTGATTGTTTGTGAGCGTCGTTAGTGCAGGTTATGCAGCGCTTTGTCCGGCTGCCTTTTCCTGATTAGGGCACTTATAGCCTCGACCGACACCGACATACTGGAAGCCAATCCGCTTTACCTTCTCTGGATCGTAGAGATTACGTCCATCAAAGAGCCAGTTACCGTTCATCGTAGCCTTGAGCTTTTCAAGATTGATCTGCTTGAACTCATTCCATTCTGTCACGACGACAACCGCATCCGCACCTTCGACGGCTTCAAATGCAGAGCGTGCATAGTGCAGCTCTGGCAAGTAGCGCTTACAGTTTTCGGCAGCAATCGGGTCGAATGCCGAAACGGTTGCACCATGGGCTTGCAAGCCAAGAATAACATCGATGGACTTTGCATCACGCATATCATCCGTGTTCGCCTTGAAGGCAAGTCCAAGAACTGCGATTTTGCGTCCTTCGACACCACCCATACAGGTAACGATGGAATCCACAAAGCGCTTTGGCTGCAGCTCGTTAGTTGCGACAGTTGCTTCAAGAAGTGGGAACGGCACACCTGCAGCATTCGCAGTGTGGAGGAGGCTGGTGGTGTCCTTCGGGAAACAGCTACCGCCGTATCCAATACCTGCATTCAGGAAGGCCGCTCCAATACGCTTATCCTGTCCAACACCCTTCATCACCTGAACCACATCCGCACCCGCCGCATCACAGAGGTTGGCGATCGAGTTCGCGAAGGAAATCTTCATTGCGAGGAAGGCGTTTGATGCGTATTTGATAATCTCTGCAGAAGCCACATCAGTGATGATCATCGGGCGCTCAAGCGGAGCGTAGAGCTCAATAATCTTCATCGCAACGTTTTGGTTTGGAGCTCCGACCACGAGACGGTCTGGGTTGAATGCATCCTGGATGGCGCTGCCTTCACGGAGGAACTCGGGATTGGAAACAACATCAAAG
>Ga0114981_10001195_pt1 | contig 16990 bp, 15 predicted proteins | sample S_140806_MF_Meta_FD_87028 | JGI IMG/M metagenome (GOLD analysis project Ga0114981, IMG submission 87028) | Freshwater microbial communities from Lake Simoncouche, Canada to study carbon cycling - S_140806_MF_MetaG | ecosystem: Environmental > Aquatic > Freshwater > Lake | place: Lake...
GTCATGAGCGCTTTCATAATCTGCGGTGTGATGATGGCCCCGATGCTGGCACCGCTTTGGAGCACGCTGTTTCCCATGGTGCGATCTTTTTCATCGAGAAGTGCAAAAGTGGTCTTCAGGGCGCAGGGCCAGTGACCCGCCTCGAAAAAGCCGAGGCACAGGCGGCACACGAGCAGCTCGGTGTAGCTGCTCGTCCAGCCGGAGATCATGCCCATGATGGACCAGCCGGCGAGCACGACGGGGTAGAGCCAGTAGATCTTCAAACGATCCGCCAGGAAGCCGAAGAGGAGTGATCCAGCGGCAAAGGCCCAGCCGAAGACGAGCTCGAGATTCCCATACTGCTCCTCGCTGAGGCCGAATTCCTTCGTCACCCGCACGGAGGCATTCGCGAGGGTGACGCGGTCCATGTAATTGATCGTCGTGGCCAGCAGCAGCAGGCCGCAGACATACCATTTCCAGAAGTGAGGGCGGGTGGGCGGCATGAGGGGGAGGATAGTTGAAGTATCGGACGACAAGCTACGTTACCCCACACCCCTGCCTATGTTCCGTTCGATCTTTTTTCTCGCTGTCTTCACTGCCTCGCTCTTCGCCGCGAAGCCCAATGTCCTCTTCATCGCCATCGACGACCAAAACGACTGGATCGGTCATCTCGGCGGTCATGCGATGGCGAAGACGCCGAACCTCGACAAGCTGGCCGCTCGCGGCACGACCTTCACCAATGCGCATTGCAACATGCCACTGTGCAATCCCTCCCGCACCAGCCTGCTCCTCGGCCTGCGCCCGACCACGACGGGCATTTACGGCCTCTCGCCATGGTTTCGCACGCTGCCGCAGTGGAAGGACCGCGTGGCTTTGCCGCAGCATTTTGAGAATCACGGCTATCTCACGGCTGCCACCGGCAAAATCTACCACGGCGGCACGGGTGGCGGCGTTGGCAAAGGAAAGGGCAAAAACGCCGCGAAGAAGTCAGCCGATGCCAAGCCGGAGTTCATGCTCACCGCGCCGTATGGCGGCGTGGGCACCAAGCCGCCGCAGAAGCTCGTGAACCCTACGCCGATGGGCAACAATCCGCTCGTCGATTGGGGCGTGTGGCCGCTGGACAATGACGACACTGGCAAAGGCGACTACCAAGTGGCCTCGTGGACGGTCGAGCAGATCAAGAAGGCACCAAAGGACCAGCCTTTCTTCATCGCTGCGGGTTTCTTCCTGCCGCATGTGCCCTGCTACGCGACGCAGAAGTGGTTCGACCTGTATCCCGATGACGACAGCGTGCTGCCGAAGATCATCGAGAACGACCGGGCCGATACACCACGCTTCTCGTGGTACCTCCACTGGCATCTGCCGGAGCCACGTTTGAAGTTCCTCAAGGAAGCCAACCAATGGCGCAATCTCGTCCGCAGCTACCTCGCCTGCACGAGCTTCACCGATGCGCAGATCGGCCGCCTGCTCACCGCCCTCGACGAGTCCGGTCATCGCGATGACACCCTCGTCGTCGTGTGGGGGGATCATGGCTGGCATCTCGGTGAAAAGGAGATCACCGGCAAAAACACCCTCTGGGATCGCGGCACCAAGGTCCCGCTTGTCTTTGCCGGACCGGGCATCACGCCCGGCCAGCGCTGCAACCAGCCCGCCGAGCTGCTCGACCTTTATCCCACGCTCATTGAGCTCGCCGGTTTGACGAAACGCGATGACCTGGAAGGCCTCAGCCTCTCTCCGCAGCTCAAGGATTCCGCCACGAAACGCGAGCGCCCCGCCGTCACCAGCCACAACCAAGGAAACCACGGCGTTCGCAGTGAAAAATGGCGCTACATTCATTACGCCGACGGCAGCGAGGAGCTCTACGACATGGTCAACGATCCGAACGAATGGACCAATGTGGCCGCGAAGCCTGAAAACGCCGCCATCATGGCCGAGCATAAAAAATGGCTGCCGAAGATCGACGTGCCACCAGCTCCGAACAGCGCCAGCCGCGTGCTCAATTACGATAAAAAGACCGATGAGGCCGTGTGGGAAGGTAAGACCGTGAAACGCGGTGACCCGATTCCGCAATGAGCCGAGGTGAGAAATAAAAAAAGGCGGGCTGTGAGGCCCGCCTTTTTCGTGAAGCATGGGATGCCTTATCGGCAGCGATAGAAGCTGTTGCTCGCAGGCCAGTAGGCGGGGCGGTACACATAGCTCCAGCCGCCGTAGTGGCTCATCGGCTGGCCGTAGCTCACCAGCGGGCTGCTGTAGTTGTTGTATCGGCTGTAGCCCGGCTGGTGCCACTGCGTGGTGTAGGGATAGGCATCCCAGGTGGAGCCATAGTAAGGGCGACCCCAGCCGTAGTTCGAGTAGTAGGGGCGTGCGTGCCGCGTGTGATAGGTGCTGGTGATGTAGGACGAGCGGCGGTAGCTGGGCGAGCAGGGATCGAAGCGGGTGTTGGCGAAGAGCCAGCTGTTGGCCTGGGTGTTTCGTGTGGCACCTGCCAGGACGGAGCTGAGCAGTGGCGGAGTGGCCTGTCGGCGGGCGATGCCGCTACCGAGGACTCCCGCACCGTAGGGATGGGCGCAGGAGGTGAGGAACAAGCTGCTGCCAACCAACAAGAGAGCAGCGAGGCTTAAGGTGAGCGTTTTCATGGGCGTCAGGAGCAAGAGACGCTCGTATCGCACCAGAACTCGACACCTCTGGCAAGTGGGAAGCCGGATGTGAAGAGTAGTCTATTTCTACTCGACCTGCTCGTTATGAAAAATCCGCTCAAAAGGCCCAGATCTGGATCGGCGAGCTATCCTTCGGACGCTTCGCGGAATCATTGTTCATCATGACCTCGAACTGCCGTGCCCACTCCCGGATAGCGAAGCGGGCCTGCCCGGTGGGAAAGGCTTCCTGCACGGGCAGCACGATGATCGTCTTGGCTTCCTCTTTGTCCGCAAACTCAAACACCGACTTCTGGCTCTTCGGTTCGATCAGGCGGCCTTCGATGGTGGTGGCGGCACGCTCCGGCTTCCAAAGGAGATCACCCACAGCGGGGAAGGTGATCAAATCAATCGTCTCACGAGCGAGGAAACCGCTAAAGGCAGCTGGCTCCCACTCGAGGAGATGTAGGTCGAGTGTCATCGCATCTTCCGCTGGCGCATCGACGATTTCATAGCGTGGAGTCTTCGAGTCTTTGAATGCCTTGATGAATCGCTTCTGCGCATAGCTGGCTAGCTCGACGAGCTTTTTCTGCCGCCGCTCATCGCTGAACTCCACTCTGGCGAGGTAGTTCTTCATCGGGCGCACGGCATCGATGCGCACGGGGCTGATGTAGAGCTTCCTGATGGCCTCCGCAGCGGTCTGGTGTTTCTTGTCGGAGGTCCACCAGTTACCCAGAAAGGCACTGCGGGAGCGGTCCTCCTTCAATTCACTGCCGTGACTGAGAAAGCTGGAGGGCTTCACGCTCACGGAGGCGAACACACTCTTCGTCGTCTTGCAGGAGCAGAGAAAGGAGGTGGCGAGCGCCAGGAGGATCAGGCAGGCGCGGTGAATGAGAGTCGGGGCTGCGGCAGGCATCATGGTTGAGAGCGAGAATGGGGGCCATATTCCATTCCGGTAGCCATTTCTACCCCGGAGCGGTCCTTTCACCCAAAAGAATCGTGTGACGGTTTGCGCCCGGAATGCCGGGGTGGTAGATTTCTGCCCTTTTTCGCTCCCCCATGGCCTGGCTCTCCTTCATCGGCACCCTCTTTCTCGTCGTCCTCGTCTTCAATCTCATGATCGTTGTGCATGAGTGGGGCCATTTTCTTGCTGCCCGCTGGCGTGGGCTGAAGATCGACAAATTCTACGTCTGGTTCGGCAAACCACTGTGGAAGAAGAAGATCAACGGCGTCGAGTACGGCCTCGGCAGCATTCCCTTCGGCGGCTTTGTGGCCCTGCCACAGATGGCCCCCATGGGTGGCCTCGAAGGCGAAGTCGATCAGGACAATCTTCCCACCATCACCCCACTCGATAAAGCCATCGTCGCCTTCGCGGGTCCGTTGTTTAGCTTTTTGCTCGCCTGCGCCTTCGCGGTGGCCGTGTGGCAGTTTGGAAAACCGCAGAGTGAGATGCACTCCACCACCATCGTCGGCCACGTTGCCAAAGGCAGTCCGGCGGAAAAAGCGGGCATCCTGGCTGGGGATGTTGTCAAAACGGTGGACGGCCATCCGGTGAAACGTTTCGAAGGCCTCGTGGACAGCGTGCGCTGGAGCATGGTGGCCAGTGAGGGCGATACGATCCCCTTTGAAGTCGAGCGAGCTGGGCAGGCCGGCTTGCTGAAGTTCGACGTCGATCCGAAAGCGTGGCCGGAGCTCAAGAAAGAGGAAAAAGAAGAGAAAGCCTCCTGGTGGAATGCCATCTTCAAACGCCCCGAATTGCGAGATGTGGGCCTCATGGGCCAGATGACCCCGATGGTGGCCAAGGTCATGCCCAGCGGCCCCGCCGCGGATGCGGGCCTCCAGCCTAGCGATCTCGTCGTTCGTGCCGATGGCAAGTCCCTGCGCAGCATGATTGACCTCGGTGATCACATTCAGGACAAGGCCAACAAAGCGGTGCAACTCGATGTCGAACGTGACGGCCAGATCATCACGCTCGCCATTACTCCGCGTGTGCCTGACAAGAACAACATGAAGGAAGTCGGCGATAAAACCGAATTCCCCATGGTCGGCATCGTGTGGGATGTGGAAGGCAAGCGCACCACCATCAAGCCCGGCCCTACGCCCGTGGAGCAGGTGAGTGATGCCATGCGCCACATGGGAGCGCTGGTTTCCAAGCTCCTCTCACCCAAATCCGACCTCAGCCCCGCGCACATGAGCGGCCCCGTCGGAGTCGGCCGCCTCTATTACAAGCTCTTCCAGCACCCGGATGGCTGGCGTCTCGTGTTGTGGTTCAGCGTCGTCTTCAACATCAACCTCGCTATCATGAACATGCTGCCCTTCCCGGTGCTCGATGGTGGGCACATCACCATGGCGGCGCTTGAGGCCATCCGCCGCAAGCCCCCGCAGGGCAGGCTGCTCGAATACCTGCAAACCGCCTGCGCCCTCATGCTCTTCGGTTTCCTCATCTTTGTGACCGTGAAGGATACGGGTGACTTCTTTGGTGGCGGCAAAAAGAGCGATGGCAAGGGCCTCGAAATCGAATGGCTGCCCAAAGAGAAGCGCACGGCCACGCCTTGAGGCGAATTCATTCCCCTTTCCGCGTCTTCTGTGTATTCCGTAGGCTCATCGAATGCACGCCATGCGCCGCCGAGTCCTCATCCTCGTGGAAAACCTCCCGGTCCCCTTTGACCGGCGGGTTTGGCAGGAAGCCTGTGCGCTGCGGGATGGCGGTTACGAGGTCACGGTGATCTGCCCGCGCATGCGAGGCCACACGCAGGCGGAGGAGGTGCTCGATGGCATTCAAATCTACCGCCACTGGATCGCGGCGGAGGCCCGCACGCCGTTCGGTTTCCTCCTCGAATACGCCAGCGCCCTCGTCGGCGAGTTTTGGCATGCCTGGAAGGCGATGAGCCGTCGTGGCCGCTTCGATGTGATTCACCTCTGCAATCCGCCGGACCTGCTTTTCCTCGTGGCTCTGCCCTTTAAGCTGCTCTTCGGCACCCGCGTTGTCTTTGATGTGCATGACCTCTGCCCGGAGATGTTCGAGGCCAAATTCGATGCGCGTGGACTGCTCTACCGCGCCGTGCGTCTCGCCGAGCGGGCCACGCTGGCGCTGGCGGATGTCGTCATCGCCACGAATCAAAGCGTGCTTGCCGCGGTGACGCGTCGTGGGCATCTCCACGCCGATGCCGCCTTCGTCGTCCGCACCGCGCCGAACGCTCTCGATACCGCCGCGCCTCGCGATGAAGGCTTGAAGCAGGGCAAAACGCACCTCGTCGGCTACATCGGTGTGATGGGCAGTGCGGATGGCGTCGAGTACCTGCTCAAAGCGGCGCATCACCTCGTGCAGGTGCAAAAAAGAACCGATGTGCACTTCCTCCTCATGGGCAGCGGACCAGAGTATGACGCTCTCCTGCGCCTGCGGGATGAGTTGGGCCTCACGGCGCAGATCAGCATGCCAGGTCGTGTGAGCGATGCGTTTCTCTGCTCCGCCTTGCAGACGATCGATCTCGGCATCGCCTGTGATCCTATCAATGCTTACAACGACCACTGCACCATGAACAAGGTGCTCGAGTACATGGCCTTCGCGAAGCCCGTCGTCATGTTTGGCACCATCGAGGGTCGCCACAGCGCTGGCGAGGCTGCGGTCTATGTCATGGAAAACGATGCCGTGAAGCTCGCGGAAGCCATTTCGAGCCTCCTCGATGATCCCACGCGTCGCCAGCAGATGGGCCGCGCCGGCTTTGACCGCCTCACCACCGAGCTGAACTGGCAAAAAAGCACCGCCAGCCTTCACGCCGCTTACGAGCGGGCTTTGCGCTAAATGTCTCAGCCGCGAATCGGCGGTCCATACCAGACGTAGCACATCAGATAAACGATGATGCCGGTGACGGAGACGTAGAGCCAGACGGGGACGGTCCACTTGGCCATGCGCTTGTGCTTGTCGAAGCGGTTCCGCAGCGCCGGGACGACGGTCATGATGATCAAAGGCAGGCTCAGCACGGCCAGCGGGATGTGGGTGAAGAGGATGGTGAAGTAAATGGGCCGCGTCATCCCGGTGCCGGCGAACTTCACATGCCCGGCGTGGTAGTGGTAATACAGGTAGCAGCCGAGGAAGGCGGTCGAGAACAACAGCGCAATGACCATGCTGGCGATGTGCGGCGTGCGCTGGCCTTTTTTGATCATGACGAGGCCCAGAATGATGTGCAGCAGGGCGCAGGCGTTGAAGATCGTGTAGAGCTTGGGGAGTTCGAAGACGGTCATAGGGGCTGGGGAAATGGAGAAGTGGAGTTTTGGAGTAGTGGAGGTCTGAGTCACATCAATCCACGACTCCAGCCCTCCATCACTCCGATGCTGGGTCAGTTCACTTTGCCATCGCGGTAGTCAATGAGCCAGCGGAGGTCGCGGCGGAGCTGCTCGCTCCAGTATTGGGCGGTGGTGGGATCGGCATTCATCACGTCTTCGAGGCGGCGGACGTGGCCTTGGTGATCGACGACGGCGATGCGCAAATCGTGGATGTATTTGTCATCGGGGCCGAGGCGATCCTTCTCCGGCATGTCCTCGACGGCGCGGAAGCCAAACTGGCGCGTCATGTAATCGCGCACGTTCTTCTTATCTCCGCTGAGGAACCACCAGCGGGCATCGGCGGGGATGTTGAGATTGCTCGCGAACTTCGAGAGCATCTCGGGCGTGTCGTCAGCATCGAGCGAGAAGGACAGGAAGTGGATCTCCGGATGATCAGCGAACTCGTCGTAGAGTTTTTTCATCAACGAGGTGACCGCCGAGCAGCCGCGAGTGCAGCGGGTGAAGACCCACGAGGTGACGAGAATTTTACCCCTCAACTCGGCGAGATGCACTTTCTTCCCGCTGCGCTCGGTGAGCTCCAGATCGTTCGAAAGGCGGCTCATGATGGGTGGGCGTGAGGGCATGCCAGCAGCCTCCGCCTTGGCCAGGTCCATCTCCTGACGCTGGCGGAAGATGAGCCAGTTATAGAACACCACCACGCCGAGCATCACCATGATGATCGGGATCCAGATGGACCACGGATTCAGAGGCTGTTTGGCAGGTGGTGAGGAGGGTTCGGACATGGAGCGCGGAGGTTACGAAGGAAAACGGCCTTTGGATCAGCGTTTCCAGGCCAGCACGGTGACGATCAAAATGAGCGGCAGATAGGCGAGCGTGCAAAAGAAGAGCTTTCGCGCCGTCGGACGTTCTGGCTGGCGATTAAAGCGCAGCGCCAGCCAGCCGAGCCAGCCGCTGAGCAGCAACGCAGGTGGCAAAAACCACGCCAAACTCACCGTGGCCGTGTAGGCGGGATAAAGCATCAGCAGCAGCGTGGCGAAGGCGTAGGCGAGCGCATGGCGGGAGGTCTTCGCGCCGTGCTCGTCCTCGTTCGCCAGCATGATGAAGCCGCCTTTGCGATACTCGTCCCGATACATCCAGTTGATCGCCAGGAAGTGTGGGAGCTGCCAGAGAAAGAGCAGCATGAAGAGATAAATGGCTCCCGGCTCCAGCATGAGCTGCCAGCGGAAGTACGGCGTGATGCTGGTGGCCGGCCCGGCCGCCCCGGCCCAGCCGATGAGCGGTGGCAAAGCGCCTGAAACCGCGCCAACAAGCGTGTTGATGGCGTTTTGGCGCTTCAGCGGCGTGTAGATGAAAAGATAAACCGCCAGCGTGGCCGCCGTGAGAGCGGCCGCTTCCACATTCACGCGATTCGCCAGATGGATGAGCGCCAAGGCGCTCAAAAACCAGCCCAGCCCAAACGCCGCCGAGGGACTCACGCGACCCGATGGCAGGGGCCGATCCGCCGTGCGCTGCATGCGGCTGTCCGGCTCGATCTCCATGAGCTGGTTAAAAACGGCGGCACCAAAGGCGGCCAGCGTGCTGCCAAAAATCGTGTGCGCCAACAGCCAGAAGTCCAGCGGACGGGGTGCCCGCAGCCAGAAGCCGACAAACGTGGTCACGATCACGAGCGCACTGAGGCGGAATTTCGTGAGAGTGAGGAGATCGCGGGCGGTCATGGGTGAAGGCAGTCCTTAGCGAGAGCAGCGATGGGGGGAAAGGTCAAGCTCACGGGACAGTGAACCCGCTTTCGATCCGCGCTGCGGAGGCTCCAAATCCTCAGGCGAAGTCGATGATATGCTTCTTGCCGTGCTCGTCGTGGGCGGGATTGAGGCTGCGGAGCTCAAACTCAGCTTTTTCGGCGGTGGCACGGACGAGCACCCAGCCGTTCGGGCGGTCTTTGCCGAAGGTGTAGGCCACGGGTGGCAGGCTGAGCACGGGAAGGCCGGTTTCGGCGTGCTTGGAGAGGTTCCAGTGGTGGATGTGGCCGTGGATGAAGCCTTTCACTTTGTCGTGCGCGGCGAGGACTTTGAAAAGGGCATCGCTGTCCTGGAGGCAGGCATTTTTCTTCTTCTCCTCCATGCTGGAGAGCATGGGATTGTGATGGGCGCAGACGAGGGTGGGCTTGTTCGGCAGGCCGCGCAGGGTGCGGTCGATCCAGCCGAGTTGGAGATCACCGAGCAGGCCGGGAGTTTGGTTGACGCTGTGGAGGGAATCGAGCAGCACCCAGTTCATCGTGGCGCTGGAGACGACGGAGACGTGCTTATCCGCCACGGGCACCTGGCGTTCGGCATTCGGTGGACCGGGCGGGAGGACGGCATTGATGAAATTTTGGCGGCTGTCGTGGTTGCCGAGGGTGCAGTGGACCTGGATGGAGTTGCCGGTGAGGGGCTCCATGAGCCGGGTGAAGGTGGCGTAGTCCTCGGTCTTGCCATCAAGCAGGGCGCAGTCGCCATTCACGATGACGCCGAAGGGTTTTTGGCCGATTTTGAGCACCTGATTGACGCAGCGGGTGAGATTCTCCGCCATGCAGACCTCGCGGGAGATGGCTTTTTCATCCTCGGCGATGTGCGGATCAGAAAACAGCACCCAGAGCTGCTCGGGAAGCTCGGCGGCAGGCAGTTTCGCGGCGAGCGTGGCGAATCCGGCGGCGGTGGCCTGCTGCATCCAGCGGCGGCGGGAGGTGGTGGGAAGGGTGATGGGCATGACAGCTGAAAAAACGCGATGAGAGGCGGGGTTACTTGCGGCTCAGCTTGCGAAACATCCAGGCACCGATGCCGAGGAAGAGCACATTCGGCAGCCACATGAGCAGGTGCGGCATGGCACCGGGCTTTTCTCCGAGTGCCTCCGCCAGGATGATGAAGCTCATGTAGGCCAGCGCCGTGGCGATGCCGATGACGAAGCCCATGGAGGTCTCGCGACGCTGCGCGGTGATGCCCAGCGGGATGCCCACGAGGGCAAAGGTGATCGAGGCGAGGGAGAAGCTGTAGCGTTTGTTCAGCTCCGTGTGCGAGAGGGACTTCTGTACCGGCGTGAGCTCCACCCCGGAGAAGCAATCCTTCCCAGTGCTCACCTCCTGCGAGAGGGCCGGCGTGGATTTCATGCTGGCATTGATGCGCACGGTGTCCTCCTGCAGCTTCGCCAGCGAGAAGGAGAGCCATTTGCTGCCAAAACCCAGGGCCTGCGTCTTATCGCCCGCGCCGCTGCCCGCCTGCTCGAGGTGCTCATCACGGAGATTGAGCATGAAATCGAGAGAGCCGGGCTTCGCATGCAGCGTGGCATCCGTGGCGCGGATGTAGGCGGTGGTGGCCCCGGAGATCTGCATGATGTGCAGGTCTTTGAGCTCGGTGCCGTTGCGCTTGCCGGTGTAGATGCGGTAGCCGGGCATCTTATCGAGCACCTGGCCCTCCTGGAAGAGCGTCTCGGGATTATCCGCCACGACGCGGTAAAACAGCCGCTTCATGCGGTCCTTGGCCGCCGGAGCCAGATCGACATTCACATAAAAGCACACGGCGCTGAGCAGCACGGCCATTCCAAAGACCGGCAGGCAGATACGCGGCATGGACATGCCGGTCATGCGCAGGGAGACGAGTTCGTTATCCGCCGAGAGGCGTCCAAACACGAGCAGGATGCCGGTGAGGAAGGCCCAGGGGATGGTGTAAATCAGCGAGAAGGGAATCACCAGCGCCACAAACTCCAGCACGACGGAGATGGGCAGCTCGGTATTCCCCAGCAGCTCGTCGAGCTTCTTGTAGACATTCCCCAGCACCATCACGCCGCTGAGCAGCGCCACGCCGATCAGCGTCGCCATGCCGATCTGGCGGGCGAGGTAGCGGTCAAAGATGCGAAAGGGCATGGGGCGGATTGGTTCGCGGTTCTCTGTTCTCTGTTATCCTGTTTCGCAACTCGTAACCTTTCGCCTACCACCGCGTCTCTTTCGTCCTTTCCGTCCCTTTCGTCCTTTCTATATGCTCCCACGCATGCCCGAAGCCCCCGCCACCATCGAACCGCCTGACGAGCTCGCGGAAGGCTTTTTGCAGTTTCTCGATGCCGAGCGGCGCAGCTCTCCCCGCACGCTGGAGCTTTACGAGACGGCTCTGCGGCAGTTCCGGCAGTGGCGCAGGCCGTTCAAAGGCTGGGATCAGCTCAGCTCCGATGACTTCCGGGCCTTTCTCTTTGATCTGATGAAGCAGGAGCGTGCCCGCACCACCATCCGGCTGCAATTCGCCGCGCTGCGCAGCTTTTTCAAATGGCTCACTCGCCGCCGTGGCTGGAAGCACAATCCGCTCATGGATGTGATGCTCCCCAAAATGGAGAAAAAGCTGCCCGTGGTCTTCACCGTGACCCAGATCGATGATCTCCTCTCCCTGCCACTCAAAACGCCGAAGGACAAACAAGCCCCCATCTGGGGCCCGCCGCGTGACGCCGCCATCCTCGAGCTGTTTTACTCGACCGGCATGCGCTTGAGCGAACTCGTCGGGCTGAATGTGGAGGACATTGATGTCATCGGCGAAGTCGCCCGCGTCTTTGGCAAAGGCCGCAAAGAGCGCCTCTGTCCGCTCGGCAGGCCCGCCCTGGAGGCCATCCAGCGTTATCGGCATCAGGCAGGCGTGCAGAACGGCCCTCTCTTTCTCAGCAAGGTTCGCCGCCGCATGACCCGCGTGGCCGTGGCGGATGTGGTGGGAAAATACTGGCGACTCTCCGGCCTCGCCGTCCACATGACGCCGCATAAATTCCGCCACAGCTTCGCCACCCATCTTTTAAACAACGGCGCCGATCTTCGCAGCGTGCAAAGCCTCCTCGGCCACGCCAGCCTCTCCACCACGCAGATTTACACTCACGTCTCCACCCAGCGCATGAAAGAGGTCTATGACCTCGCGCATCCGCGGGCGTGAACATTTTGACCTATGTTTGACCGCTGGCTCCCACCCTCCCAAGACCATCTGCCGCTCACCTGGTGGCGGCAGCAACCCGTTTACCTCGCCGCGATCCTCGCACTCGGGGCCTTGGCCAGCATGATCCTCACCGCCCTGCTCGGGCCGCAGATCTCCACGCAGTTCATCTTCAGCTACGAGAGCTTATTCCGGCAGCACCATCTCTGGACGCCCTTCACCTACCCGTTTTTCAATCCGCCCAGCCTCTGGACCCTCATTGGCTGCTACCTCCTTTGGAATTTTGGCGAGGCGGTGGAGCGCCACATCGGCCGCCGTGCTTTTGTGAGGTTGCTGCTGCTTCTCTGTCTGGTTCCACCGGTGGTCATTTCCCTCTTCGGCATGCTCGGCATGGGCGCTTTTGCCTGCGCAGGCATCATGGCCATCGAGTTCGACATCTTCATCGCCTTTGCCACGCTCTATCCCACCGCCAAGGTCAGCATCCTCATCGTCACGCTCGATGCCTGGGTGCTCGCTGCCATCCTCGTCGGCGTGAATGTGCTGCAATCCCTCTTCGTCCGCGATTTGAGCTCGCTCATCCTTTTGGCCTCCACCGTCGGCACCGCGTATGCCTTCATCCGTTTTGAGAAGGGCGAGCTGAAGCTCCCCTCCATGCCTCAAACCTCTCCCGAGCCCGCCAAAGCCGCCCCGCCATCGAAACCGGCCGCTCCCACTGTCGATGACATCCTCGACAAGATCAGCCATCAGGGCATGCACAGTATCACCGCCGAAGAGCGCCGCATCCTCGACAAAGCCAGCCAAGAGATGCGAAAGCGCCGCTAGCGCAGCACCGCCCGACAGGGAGCACCATCCGCGCCCTCAATCTTCAGCGGCAGGCAGATGAGGTCGTAGTAACCCGGTTTGATCGCCGCGAGGTTCAAGCCCTCGATCACCCAGATGCCAGCGCCGAGCATGATTTGATGCGTTTCGACCACGTCCTTGCCGTAACCGCCAATGCTCAGGTAATCCACGCCCACGGTCACGATCTTCAAATCGACGAGGAGCTGCGCGGCGTCCGCCCGGATGGAGATGAAGTCCTTGTCGAACTCGCTCATCGCCCAGCTTCGCGTGGAATTCCGCGTCTTGAAAAGCAGCCGCTGACCCGGCAGCAGGCGCAGATCCTTCAAATCATCCGCCGTGATCTGGCTCTCCACCTCAAACTCCACCACCCGGCATCGGCCGATCACCGGCTCCAGCGGCATCTGCTCCATCGTCAGGCCATCCGCCACAAAATGCCGAGGCGCATCCATGTGCGTGCCCGTGTGGGCGCTCATGGAAAGGTGCGTGAGATTGCACACCGCCCCCTCCTCCATTTTATTCACCCGCGTGATGCGACACTCCGGGTCACCCGGCCAGTGCGCCATGCCATCGCGCAGCGGCACGGAGATGTCTTTCCAAGGGCGTTTCATAAATAGGATTTGGTTAACGTCCTTGCGAACCTGGTCTTATTCTGGATTCACTCTGTTTCTACCGCCGCATGCCACCACCCAGAAACACCCCCAAAGCCGAAGTCCTCCGCGGACTCGTCGAGCGTGTGGTGTTTCACAATGAAGAGAACGGCTTCTGCATCCTCAAAATCATCCCGGATGGCAAAACCGGCACGGTCAGCCTGCTCGGCAAAGCGCCGCGTGTCGTCGCGGGCGAGGAATTCGAGGCTCGCGGCGTGTGGGAGCCGAATCGCGACTTCGGGCCGCAGTTCAAAGCCGATGACTTGAAGCTGAAACGGCCGGATTCGCTCGGCGGCATCGAGCGATACCTCGGCAGCGGTTTGATCAAAGGCATCGGCCCGGCGCATGCGAAGCGCATCGTCGAAAAATTCGGCCCCAAGGTCTTCGATATCATCGAGAACGAATCGAAGAAGCTCGAAGATGTCGAGGGCGTGGGCAAAAAGCGCCGACTGGAGATTCGCGAGTCATGGATGAAGCAGAAATCGCTGCACAGTATCATGCTCTTCCTCCATCAGCATGGCATCAGCTCCTCCCGCGCCCTGCGCATCTACAAGACCTACGGCGATGAAGCCCAGGCGGTGCTCCAAGAGAACCCTTATCGGATGGCGCAGGACATCCGTGGCATCGGCTTCAAAACCGCCGACGACATCGCCTACCGCCTCGGTGTGGCCAATGATGCCCCGGAGCGCCTCAAAGCCGGTCTTTTGCATGTTTTGGAGACGGCGGCCCAAAACGGCCACTGCTGCTTCCCCGAAGCCAAAACCATCGAAAAGGCTCTCGAACTCCTCGGTGCCTCCGACGAGCTCGTTCGCTCCCAAATTGAGCCCCTCATCGAAAGCAGCCAAATCGAGCGCGTGACCAGTGATGCGGGCACTCCTGCCCGCCATGAAGACGCTGACCCTGCGGGCATGCTGCGAAGCCGCGAAGCGAATGCCCACACCACTTTTCTCTACCTCCCGCCCCTCCGCGCCGCCGAGCAAAGCATCGCCGCCAGCGTGAAAGCCCTCGCCGCCTCGCCCGCCGCCTATCCGCCCATCGACGAAGATGCCGCGCTGGCCTGGGTGATGAAGAAAACCGTCACCGAACTGGCCGAAAGCCAGCAGCGGGCCGTGCGTGAGGCACTGCGACAGCGCCTGCTCATCATCACTGGAGGTCCCGGCGTCGGCAAGACCACCATCCTGCGCAGCATCCTGCTCATTTTGCAGAGCAAGCAGGTCAAACTCGTCCTCGCCGCGCCCACCGGTCGCGCCGCGAAGCGACTCAGCGAAAGCACCGGCCTCGAAGCGAAGACCCTCCACCGCTTGCTCGAATACCAAGGCGAGGGCGACTGGGGGCGACATCGCGGCAAGCCGCTCGTCGGCGAGCTCTTCGTCGTCGATGAGGCCTCCATGATCGACGCGCCGCTCATGGCGCAGTTTCTCTCTGCCCTGCCACCGGGTGCGCATCTGCTTATCGTGGGCGATGCCGATCAGCTCCCCTCCGTCGGCCCCGGCATGGTGCTGCACGATTTGATCGCCAGCGGCGCGGTGCCCTGCGTGAAGCTCACCGAAATCTTCCGCCAGGCCGCCAGCAGCCGCATCATCACCAGCGCCCACGCCATCAATCGCGGCCAGGTGCCCGATTTGAAGCCCGCCAGCCGCAGCGACTTCTTCTTCCTCGAAGCCAGCGAGCCCGAAGAGATCCGCGATTTGATCGTGCAGCTCGCCCACACCCGCCTGCCAGCCAAATACGGCTTTGATCCCATCGCCGATATCCAGGTGCTCACGCCGATGAACCGCAACCTCCTCGGCACCGCCTCACTGAACCACTCGCTGCAACTCGCCCTCAATCCGCCCAACGAGGTCAAATTCGAGATCGAGCGCTTTCAAACGACCTTCCGCGTCGGCGACAAAGTCATCCAGACGCACAACAACTACGACAAAGAGGTCTTCAATGGCGACATCGGCCACATCACCGCCATCGACGCCGATCCCGTGAAGCTCCACGTCCGCTTTGATGCCCAGCGCACCGTCGAATACGAACCCGGCGAGCTCGACGAGCTGCAGCCCGCCTACGCCCTCACCATTCACAAAAGCCAGGGCAGCGAGTTTCCCTGCGTCATCATCCCTGTCAGCACGCAGCACTACGTCCTCCTCGAGCGCAGCCTCATCTACACCGCCATCACCCGCGCCAAAAAGCTCTGCATCCTCGTCGGCGATGAACGCGCCCTCTCCCTCGCCATCAGCAAACAAGAAAGCCGCAAGCGCTTCACCGGGCTGCGGGAATTGCTGTGAGGGTGTTCAATTCCTGAACGGTTAGCCAACCCTTCTCTCGCTACGGCACTTGCGCTTATCACCGCCGCTGCATGGCGCGGTCCACGAGACCTTCATAAATTTTGCGGCGCTCGTCGAGTCCGAGGCCTCGGTTGCGGTGGCTGATCATCTCGCGGTTGATCTCTTCACGCTGGTTGACGTTCAGGCGGGAGAGTTTTTCGACCATCTCGCGTGGCGGCTGACGGGGATAACCGTCGGAGGTGAAGCCTTCTTTGTAGTTCACGGCGGCAGCACGTGCCTCACTGATCTGCGCGGTGGTGAGCGTGCCTGATCCGCCGCTGCTGCCGCTGCTTCCTTTGCCGCTGGCACCGGACTTCGGGGGACGTGGCGGTGGCTTTTGATAGCGGATGGAGACGATCTCTCCGCCGCGAATTTGAATCTTGGCGATCCAGGTTTCTGCCTTGGCCGGATTTCCGCCGACGCCAATCAATTGCCAACCTTCGCGGTTCGGCGTCTTGGAGACGATTTGGGATTCCATCGTCTGGGTGTCCATCAGCGTGGCGAAGGTGTCCTGATCAAATTTGGCCACGCCCGTGAGGATGATGGAGTCGGAGAAGCCGAGCGAGCGGGTGAAAGGCGGATTGGCCATGAGGGCCTCGAAGGTCTCCTCTCGCATCGGCCGTGGGATGGCTTCGTCATCCTGCGCCTGGAGGCTGCCGACCATGCCAATGGCCATGACGACGAGCTTTAAGGCCAGCTGGATGGGTGACGACAAGGAACGCATGAGCTTGGCAATACGGCGGAAGGCTGGCGGACCATGCAAAAGCCAAATTGGTATCTCGGGTCAGGTCTCTTGCGTGCTCGGATTCATGGCCTACATGCACGCTCACCATGAAGAAGCCTGCCATGCGCATCGGTCTAGCGCGTCACTTTCCTGTCTCGGTGCCCTGGCCGAGCGGCTGGCGCACCTCGGCGGAGCTTCAGGCATGGCGGGCGCATTACGACATCGCGGAGGTGAATCCCTTTCCGGTGGCCGATGAGACGCCGCGATGGTCCCGCTGCTACGCGAGCGATCTGCCGCGGGCGGAAACGACGGCGCGGGCGCTGTTTCGCGGAGAGATCACGCGGCTGCCCACGCTGCGGGAGGCGGAGTTTGGTCCGTTTGGCACCGGTGAGCTGCGGCTGCCGGTGTGGGCTTGGCGGATGGTTATCCGTTTGGCTTGGTTGAGCGGTCATGCATCGCAAAGGCATCTGCGCGATGCCTTTTTCACCCGCGTGAAGGCGGTGGCGGATCTGATCGAATCGCAAAACGACGAGGTACTGCTCGTCTCGCATGCCGGGATGATGCTTTATCTGCGGAAGGAACTCATCCGTCGCGGTTTCGCCGGCCCGCGCATCGGCATCGCGCAGCATGCGCGGGTGTATGA
>Ga0114981_10001204_pt1 | contig 16921 bp, 11 predicted proteins | sample S_140806_MF_Meta_FD_87028 | JGI IMG/M metagenome (GOLD analysis project Ga0114981, IMG submission 87028) | Freshwater microbial communities from Lake Simoncouche, Canada to study carbon cycling - S_140806_MF_MetaG | ecosystem: Environmental > Aquatic > Freshwater > Lake | place: Lake...
CAACAGGGCAAGCAGGAGGAGGAACCGATGGAGGAAATGAAGCACGGCGGGGAGTATTTCGATTCGAGCGTGGATTGTCGAGCGTTGTTTTGCGTGAGCGACTCAGCAAACCGCGACGCCTTTGGCGCGCATCTCGCGGAACCATTCAACAAACTTGGGGATACCCTGATGAATGTGCGTGGTGGGCTTGAAGTTCAGCAGCGCGGTGGCCTTGCTCACATCGGCGGAGGTCAGGGGCACATCGCCGGGCTGATCGGGAAGCTGGTTGATCTGCGCTTTTTTGCCGGTGGCCTCCTCGATGGCAGCGATGAGGTCGTTGAGCGTCACGGTCTGGGAGCCGCCGAGGTTGAAGATGTCGCAAATGGGGCCGGTGGTGTAATTTACGGAGCCGAGAATGCCGTCCACGATGTCGGTCACGAAGGTGTAATCGCGAGCGGTGGTGCCGGAGCCGAATTTGTCGATGGGTTTGCCATCCTCAATGAGGCGGGTGAATTTGGAAATAGCCAGATCGGGACGCTGGCGGGGGCCATAGACGGTGAAGAAGCGCAGGCAGACGGTCTTGATGCCGTAGAGGTGGCTGTAGTTCGAGCACATCTGCTCGCCGGCCATTTTCGTCATCGCGTAAGGGCTGATGGTCTGGAGGATGGGATCGGCCTCGGAGAAGGGCACTTTTTTGTTCACGCCATAGACGGAGGAACTGCTGGCAAAGACGAACTGCTTCACGCCGGTGCGGCGGGCGGCTTCAAGGAGGTTAAAGGTGCCTTTGATGTTGGTATCGATGTAAAGCTCCGGCTGCTCGATGGAGGGACGTACGCCCGCCCGGGCGGCGAGGTGAACGACAGCATCGAAGCGGCCTTTTTCGAAGACTTCCCCCACGAAAGCGGCGTCATTCAACTCGCCTTCTTGGACCGAAAGGCGCGGATCGGCCATGGCGCCGATGTTCGCCCGCTTGATGGCCGGATTGTAGTAGTCGTTGAAGCTATCGAGCACGGCGACGCTCTCAACGCCCTCGCTTAGGAGCCGCTGAACAGTGTGGGAGCCGATGAAGCCGGCGCCGCCGGTGACGAGGATGCGTTTCATGAAAAAAGAGAAAGGAAGAGGGCAAAAGGCCACGAAAAGCGGAAAATAACGAGCACCGCTTGGATATTTGCAACCGTGGAGGAAAAGCGATTGACGCCCGAGGGCGGAATTCGCTAAAGAGAAGAGGAATTCCCCTTTTATTCACATCCCCACACATGAGCGACTCAGATAACCCTTCCTCCACGCCGAAAACCTCTGCCGTGCCGCTGAAGAAAGAAACCGTGCGTATCACGCTTCGTGCCCGCCCCGGTGCCGGTGTCACCCAGGCCCGCGAGGCCACCGCTCCTGTGAGTCCAGTAACGGGCAGTATCTCCCCCTCCAGCGCGGCGACTTCCGCCGTGCCCGTGGTGGCCAAGACGGCGACCGCACCGATCCAGCTCCCCTCCGCTCCCCTTCCTCCGCCTGCGGCGAAGAGTGCCACGTCCCCGGTGAAGCTCCCTTCCCCGCCGATGCCACCGCCTTCGAAAAGGACGACTTCGGCTGTGCCTGTTGTTTCCGCACCGCCCCCAAGCACCCCTTCCGCAGGTAGCCCGCTACCTCCTCCGGCTCGTCCTCCTGTCGCTCCATCCGCCCCTTCCGGCCCGCCCACGGCCCCGATGGCTCCGAAGCCCCCCGTGGCTCCCGGTGCCCCTCGCCCGCCATCCGCCGCTGGTGGCCCGCCTACAGCTTCTCTTCCTGCCGCCACCCGTCCCCTCGCCAAGGCTCCCGGAGCGCCTCCTGCGGCTCCTCGTGTCGAAGCAGGTGCTTCCACTGTTCCGATTGCCACTGGTGCCCCGAAACCGATGGCTCCAAAAGCTCCCGGCACTGGCCCGATGGTCAGCGGTGGCACTGCCCCGCTTCCAAAAGCCACGGTCAAGCTGCAGCCCACCCAGGCCATGCAGCGTGCGCCGATCTCCGCTCCTCCCAGCGCTCCCGTGAAACGTGCCGCAGCCGCTGATTCCGAGCAGTTCTACGAAGAAAAAGATCCTGAAGCTGGCCTCATGCCGCTTTCCGCTATCTGTTTCGTGCTCGCCGCCGCCCTCTTGGTCGTCCAAATGTTCGGCGCGGATATGGTGAAGACCGCTGCACAAGGTGAAAGCTCCCCCATCATGGTTCCAGAGTCTGGCAAACAGAAGTGGGAATCTCGCACCGCGACCGGTTCCTGGGACAATACCTTCCAACGCACTGAGCTGCCCTCGATTCCTTAATCGTTCGACAGTCCCCTGCCCTATCTGCCTACTTTCCAAACCCTTTTCTCGCTTTTCCCATCATGCTACTCGCCTGGGTTGTTTTCCTTCTCGCCATAGCCACACTCGCGCTGAATTTCCTCGCGCAGAGCGGTGGCATGTGATCGAACGCCGCGAAATCTCGTGGTTCGTTTGACTGGCCTGCTCTATGAAGCAGCCGCTCAAGCCGTCTCGTGATCGGCTTTTTCAATTATGGAGGCCGTCAATATCCAATTCGCACCTGCCACTGGCACCGACCAGGAGTGGAATGAGGCCTATGCACGCCTAGCAGACTACTTCCGCTCCTATCGCCTGCACAACCGCATCCGCCGCACGCAGCTCGTGCTCGAATCCCTCCGCCGCGCCTCGGATGCGCACATGAAAGATCCTTCCCGCAAGCCTGTGGCCCTCGCCATCGACGAAGCACGGAAAATGATGCACGACTGGCTCGGCACGGTCTACCACGACATGCACCTCACCGAGCCGCAGATCGAGGCCGGAGGCCGATTGGGGTTTTACATCAGCGATGGGCCAGACCGCTGGCCACTGCACTTCATGGACCGCAATTTCGTCCCGCCAGAAATGAGCGGAGCCATGCGTGAGGCCGTGCGCACGAGTGGCCCCAGCCTGCAAGTCTCCAAAATGACACCGCGTGACATGGATCTCGGCTTCACCCATGTAGCCGAAGGCACGTTTGAAGGCTTCGCACGCCAGCCATGGATGCGATACACCGTGCTGGCCGTGTTTGTTACCTTTGTATTCTTTTACGTTTACCGTCTCCTGCAATGAGTGAGCCCTCGGTCAAAACCCCGCCTGCAGGCATCATCCCGCGCACCTTGGCACGCGCACGCCGTGTGACCTTCCTCACGCTCGTGTGTCTCGGCACCCTACTGGGCACCTGGCTGATGATCCGCTTCCTCCAGGTCAGCGAAGGCTACCGTAATGCCAAAATCGGCCTACTCATCTGCTTTGTGCCGCTGTTCTACCAACTGAACTCCGGCTTCTGGACCGCCCTCATCGGCGTGTGGCTGCAAAACCGCCCCAAAGACGACCCCACGGACCTTTGGGAGACCATCGAAGACGATGACGGCCCGATCGACGCCAGCACCGCCATCATCATCCCAGTTTACAACGAAGACGTCAGCCGTGTCTGGGAAGGTCTGCGAGTCACCTTTGAGTCCCTGCAAAAAACCGGACACCTCAAAAATTTCGACTTCTTCGTCCTCAGCGATAGCGATCAGACCAACAAGTGGATTGAGGAGCAAACCGCCTGGCTCGAACTCTCCCGCCAGCTCGGAGCCTTCGGCAAAATTTTCTACCGCCATCGCCGCAAGCCCATCAATCGCAAGAGCGGCAACGTCTCCGACTTCTGCCGCCGCTGGGGGAAAAGGTATCGCTACATGATCGTCTTCGATGCCGATAGCCTCATGTCCGGTGCCCTCATGGTCGCCATGACTCGCATCATGGAGAGGAACCCCGGCATCGGCATTCTCCAAACCTTCCCGAAGCAGGTCGCCAGCGAAACGCTCATCGGCAGGCTCATGCAATTCGCTCAGTCGCTTTACGGCCCCGCCTTCATGGCCGGGCTTAATTACTGGCAGAATGGCGAGGCGAACTTCTGGGGGCACAACGCCATCATCCGCCTCGATCCCTTCATCCAGCATTGTGCTCTGCCGCCGCTGCCGAAGACCGTGCCCTTCGGCGGCCACATTCTCTCGCATGACTTCGTCGAAGCCGCGCTCATGCGAAAAGCGGGCTACTCGGTCCGTCTGCTGAATACCATCCGCGGCAGCTATGAGGAAGGCCCACCAACCCTCATCGACACGCTGAAACGTGACCGCCGCTGGTGCCAGGGAAACATGCAGCACTTCTGGCTCCTCTTTGCCCGTGGCTGGCACTTCATGAGCCGCGTGAATTTCGCTCATGGCGTACTCAGCTACGTCAGCTCGCCCCTGTGGTTCCTGCTCCTCGTCTTCACCACTTGGCTCGCCGCCACACCGGGAGATGTGATCCGCGATGGCCCCGCCGAACGTGCTGGCCACCTCCTGCTCGGCCTCACCGCCACGCTCATCTTCATGCCGAAGTTCGTCATCCTACTCGATGAGATGGTCAGCGGTCGCGTCTTCAAGCCCCTGAAACTCCGTATGCTCGCCCTCCTCAGCAGCATGCTCGACACCGTCATCTTCACGCTGATGTCCCCGGTGATGATGTGGTTTCACACCACCTTCGTCTTTAAAATCATCACCGGCCAGGGCGTCAAATGGGTGGCCCAAAAGCGCAAACTCGATGGCGTGGACTGGCGGGAGGTCATCCTCACATTTGGCGGCGTCACCCTTCTCGGCATCGCCTGGGGCATCGTCGCCTGGATGATCTCGTGGAGCTTCTTTCTCTGGCTCAGCCCCATTTTCGTTTCTCTCACGCTCGCCATTCCCCTCGCCATCTGGCTCAGCAGCGGAAAAAGCGGCCAGCGCTTCGGCCTCTTCCTCAGCCCCGAAGAAACCGAGCCTCCCGCTGTGCTCCGCGAGCTGGAAACGAACCTCGCCGAGGTCAAAGGCCGCCTGCAACTGCCACCGGAGATCGAGCGGAACTACGGCCTCATGCAGGTCTGCCTCGATCCTTACGTCAACGGTCTCCACATCTCCCTCCTGCGCCGCCGCAAGAACACCCAGGACTCCAGCGAGTATCTCGACGAAATCGCCGACAAGCTCATCCAGCAAGGCCCGCAGGCGCTCACCTCGCGTGAGGTCAATGCCCTCATCAACGACACCGAGACCGTCACCGATCTCCATTATCGCCTCTGGAGCGCCACCGAGCACGACCTCGCGCCCTTCTGGTCCCTCGCCATCAAACAATACAACCTCGCCGCCACGCATCCCTTCACGCACCTTTTGGCGAGAAAGAACCCACCGCTGGCCCCCGTCTCCACCTAGGTCTTTACTCTTCGCCCCCCGCTCATGTCCGATACTGCCAACGCCGCCTCCCTCGTCGCTAATTTCCAAAAGCTCAAAACCGCCCTCGCCAGGCGCATCGTGGGACAGGAGGCCGTCATCGAGCAGGTCTTCATCGCCATCGCCGCAGGTGGTCACAGCTTGTTGGAAGGCGTTCCCGGCCTCGCGAAGACACTGCTCGTCAAATCGCTCGCCGATGCGATGCACCTCAGCTTTCGGCGCATCCAGTTCACACCCGATTTGATGCCCGCCGACATCACCGGCACCGAAATCATCCAGGAAGACGCCGAAACCGGCCGCCGGAAGCTCACCTTCCAGCCCGGCCCGATCTTCTCTCAAATCGTCCTCGCCGATGAAATCAACCGCACGCCGCCCAAGACGCAGGCCGCGCTGCTCGAAGCGATGCAGGAAAAGCACGTCACTGTCGGCCAGGAGACTTTTGAACTTCCGAAGCCCTTCTTCGTGCTCGCCACGCAGAATCCCATCGAGCAGGAAGGCACCTACCCCCTACCCGAGGCGCAAAAAGACCGCTTCCTCTTCCTCATCAAGGTCGATTACCCCACCCGCGAAGACGAGCGCCAGATCGTCAACCGCACCACCGGCACCGAAAGCCAGGACATCGAAGCCGTCATCACCGCCGAGGACCTCCAAGCCGCCCAGCTGCTCGCCCGCAAAGTGCCCGTGCCCGATCATGTGATCGATTTCGTGCTCGACCTCGTCCGCGCCACCCGCCCAAACGAACCCGGAGCCTCCGACTATGTCAAAAGCATGCTCAGTTGGGGTGCCGGTCCGCGTGCCAGCCAGATGCTCGTCCTCGCCGGCAAAGTCCGTGCCCTTCTCCAAGGCCGCACCCACGTCACCCTCGACGACATCGAAGCCCTCGCCACCCCTGCCCTCCGCCACCGCCTCGTCCCCACCTTCCACGCCGAAGCCGAAGGCATCACGGTGGATCAGATCATCGCCGAGCTGATCAAGGCGACGAAGAAGTCGGAAGCGCGGGTGCTTTGAGTCGCTGCGCTCCAATGACGAATACAGAATTTCGAATGATGAATTAAGCCTGAAATCCGAATTCAGCGCCCTCATGCCGCCCCTTCGTCCTTCGAGCTTCGCCATTCGTTCGTCATTCACCATTCATCATTCGTCATTGTCCCCCGCCACACTCAGCGCCCGCTAAAATCCCTCCCCCGTGGCCACCCTCTCCGACATCCTCCACGCCGAAGACATCACGTCTCTGCAAAACTTGCAGCTCTTCGCACGCACGGTCGTCGAGGGCTTCACGACGGGGCAGCATGCCTCGCCGCACAAGGGGTTTAGCGTCGAGTTCCGCCAGCACCGGCCATATGTGCAGGGGGATGAGATCCGCCGACTCGATTGGAAGGTCTTTGGCCGCAGCGACCGTTTCTACATCCGCGAGTACGACGAGGAGACAAACCTTCGCGCCACCATCGTCCTCGATGCCAGCGGCAGCATGGGTTACCGAGGCCAGAAGGGCGTGCTGAAGTTTGATTACGCACGCAAGCTCGCCGCCTCACTCGCCTACCTGCTCATGAGCCAGCAGGATGCCGTGGGCCTCATCACCTTCGATTCCAAGGTGCGTGATGTGATTCCCTGCCACACCAAGATCACTCATCTGCATGTGCTGCTAGAGACGATGATCAAGACGGAGCCAGGCAAAGACACCAGCCTTGCTCCCGTCATTGAATCGCTCGCTCAGCGCCTGAAGCGTCGTGGCCTCGTCATCCTCATCAGCGACTTCTTTGACGATCCAGCGGCCATTTTGAAGGCCATCGGCATCCTGCGCAAAAAAGGCCATGAGGTCATCGCCCTCCAGCTTTGGGACCGCGACGAGATCGACTTCCCTTTCGGCAACTGGGCACGCTTTGAGAACCTCGAAAACGACGAGGACTTCCTCCTCCTCGATCCCGCCACCGTGCGCCAGCGCTACCTCGAGGTGCAGAAGCAATTCGCGGAGACTCTCAAAGAAGGCTTCCGCAAGCACCAGATCGACTACCTCAGCCTCCCGACCGATGAATCGCACTCGATGGCTTTGAGAAACTACCTCGCGCTGCGCATGCGGTGAAATGTTTGCTTCTCGCTGCATTGTTAGCAAACATTCACACTCTAGCAGGAACAATAAGTCCTTGGCGTCGGATGGAATAACGATTGTCGAGCACTCGATTGTTGATTCCTGAGGTGTTTTTCTCGTAAGTTAGAAATCGGCTGTTCATAAATCCTTAATCTTCGAGGAATGTGGTGACTTTTGCACTCACGTCACTCTTGATTAAGCGATTATTGACAAAGGTGCCAAAATTTCGTTTTTAAGTTGGTCTTGCCAAATTCATTTTAAAAAAAGTATGAAACTAATCCATACCTTCACAGCAATTTTGCTTTTGATATTCTCTGTTCAGGCGATGAGCACTGAACCCAACTACGAAGGCGAAGATTCTTTATTTGATTCGGGAGCTGACATGGCTGCGTTCCTCCAAGAAGCGCCACTTGATGAGATTCTTGAGCTAATGGATTATTTGGAGATGCCACTCGAATGCGTAGATGAGATTTGTGAAAATTATGCAGAGCTTGTGGAAGAAGCTGAGCAACAAATGACCCAGGAATCAATAGAGGAATATTATCAACCGCAGGCTTCAGGTAACACGACCTGCACACCGCCTTGATCATTTGATTGGTAGCACTTCGAGTAGTTCTAAGTGGTTTTCTATCATCTTTCTGCTCTCAGCAGTTATTGCTTTCTGGGTGTTCATTTCATTTTCACAAAGTTGCTGAACTAGATAATTAAACTGCTGTCTTTTATTCGCTGGTTCTAAAGTATCGGCTTCTAATAACCTATCGCGTTTCGCCAGTTCCAGCGCCGCCTGCTCCACCGTCAGCTCCTTGCCACGTTCAAACACATCCACGAGCTGAAGTTCACCCTCAGGCCCGTCGCGATAGCCCACCATGAACTTCCCCGGCAGCGGCACGCCAAACACCCCCTGGATGCCCAGCTTCGCCGCCAGCTCCACATAGAGTATACTTAGCGTGATGGGGAGGCCTTCGCGGTCATCGAGCACCTCGTTCATGTAGCTGTTGCTGCGGCTCTCGTAATCACCACGGCTGCCGTGAAAGCCGTTTTCTTCAAAGAGGTATCGGTTCAGCCGTTTCACCGCAGGGATCGTGCCATTTAGAATTTCGGGATCGTTCTTCAAATCGGCGATCATCGCTTTGAAGACATTCAAATAGGACGCCACGTCGATCTCGGGATTGTCGTAACGGGAAAGCAGCAGCGTGGAGCGTAGCAGATTGATCTCCGGCTCCGGCTTTTCGAGTTCAGCGAGGATTTCTTTCGTCATCGCCCGGCGATGCAGCTCGCGTTCCAGCTCGCGGAGCTTTGCGGCTTCTTCTTCGAGCTTCTTGCGCTGCTCGCTGATCACCCGGCGGGCGGCAGCTGGATCTTCGAGGAGTTTATCCAGCGTCTGATCGCGAGTGGAAGCCTCGGCGAGATTCGATTCGATCTCGCTGCGGAAGGTCGAGGCCAGTTGCTCATCGAGCGGCTTCTCGGTCAGATCCGCGCCGATGCGAAAGCCCCGGAAGTCCGCCACTGTGGTGCGGAATTTGCAAAGGCCCGCCTTACCGCCGCGCAGGCCGGTGTCCTCGGTCTCGATGACCTTTTTACCGTTCACAAAGCAGGTGATCTTCTCCGGCTCCACGCGGACACGCAGCGTGTTCCACTCACCCGCCTTGTAAGCCTCACTCGGCACATCAGCGAGGATCGTCCACGAATACACATCCGGTCCGTCGAAGCGGGTGAGCCGCAGCTTCCCACCCGAAGGATAGAAGCCGTAGTGCCTGTCCCCGCCATCCGAGCAGAAGGCGAGACCTGCGGCACCGCTCTCGTCATCGAGATTCACCGTCGCAGCGAGTTCGAAGGTCTCCTCCGGCACCTTCTGCGTCGAAAGGCACAGCGCCCGACCTCCAAAACCATCGCCCGGTAGATCGGCACGAATGACACCCGCGTGCTGCGTCCACTGCGAGCCGAGGTGCAGCTTCCACAGCTTCGGATTCAGCACCCCAATCGTCAGCCAGCGGCTCATTGGCACCGGATTCGGCTTTTCGATGAGATCCTTCAAAGCGTTCACCGGCATCGCAAAGCCCAGGTTGTCCGTCTTGATGTGCTTCAGCGTCAAAATGCCGAGCACCTTGCCTCGCATGTCGAGCAACGGACCGCCGCTGTTGCCCTTCTCGATCGGGATGGCGATTTGCAGCATGTCATTGCCATCGATCTCACGCGTCGCCGAAAGCACGCCCTGCACGATGCTAAAGGCCAGCCCTTCTGGGGCACCCATCGCCACCACGCTTTCGCCCTGGCGCACTTTTTGGGAATCTCCCAGCGGCAGCGGCTTCAGATTCTTCGCGTCAATCTTGAGCAAAGCGAGGTCTCGATGCGCATCCGTGGCATGGATGGAAGTCACCGCATGCGTTTTGCCATCGTGCATCTCCACCTGAAGGCGGCGTGCCTCACCGATCACATGCAGATTCGTGGCGATGAGCCCGTCCGCACTCACGATGAAGCCCGAGCCAATGCCATCCGCTCCCTCGCGGCCCATCTGCGTGATCTTCACCAGCGACGGCGCGATGCTCTCCGCGAGATCGGCCGTGGTTTGAGGCTTGGGCAAAGGCGCTTTGGTCTTCGGAGCGGCTTCCACCACAGAACACACGGAATACACGGAAAAGAGCAGAAGAAGGAACTTCATGGTGTGCGGGTGGCTATGCGAGCTAGGAGGGGAATTTTAGAACCGCTAATATAACGCTGATTGGACGCTAATGATGAAATGCATTTATCAGCATCATATTAGCGTCTAATCAGCGGTTTAAACCGTTTCTTTACGCCATGACTCTCCGCGCCGCCCTCTGCCTCTTTGCCCTTTGCCCGTCGCTCTTCGCCGCTGACTTCCCGGCCATCTACGACACCGAAAAAGGCGCACCCATGTCCGCCGAGGAGGCCGCAGCCACCATGGAGCTACCGCCGGGCTTCAAGTGCCTCGTCTTTGCCGCCGAGCCGGATGTGCGCCAGCCCATCGGCATGGCTTGGGATGCCAAAGGCCGCCTGTGGGTCGCGGAAAACTACACCTTTGCCGAGAATCCCATGCGCTGGGACACGAAGCTGCGCGACCGCCTCATCATCCTCGAAGACAAGGACGGCGATGGCAAACACGACGGCCGCAAGGTCTTCTGGGAAGGCGGCAGCTACCTCACCAGCGTGGAGACCGGCTACGGCGGCGTGTGGGTGCTGCACAATGGCACGCTCAGCTTCATCGCGGATCAAAACGGCGACGACACACCCGATGGCGAGCCCGAGGTGCTGCTCGATGGCTTCAACGTGAAGACCATCGGCCACAACATCGTCAATGGCCTGCGCTGGGGCCCGGACGGCTGGCTTTACGGTCGCCACGGCATCACCGATACCTCCGCCGTCGGCGCACCCGGCACGCCGCAGGAAAAGCGCACCAAGATCAACTGCGGCATCTGGCGCTTTCATCCCACGCGAAAAGTTTTTGAAGTCGTCTGCCACGGCGGCACGAACTCCTGGGGCCACGATTGGAATGCTGAAGGCGAGCTCTTCTGGATCAACACCGTCATCGGCCACCTCTGGCACGGCATTCCCGGTGCCTACTACCGCCGCATGTTCGGCACGCACCTCAATCCGCACGTCTATGAAGTCATCGAGCAGACCGCTGACCACTTTCACTGGGACGCCGGTGCGGAAACCTGGAGCGACATCCGCAAGCTAGGCGTCACCGGCAAGACCGACCAGCTCGGCGGCGGCCACGCCCATGTCGGCATGCTCATCTATCAAGGCGGCCTCTGGCCGGAGAAATACCACGGTGCCGTCCTCACCTGCAACCTGCACGGCAACCGCATCAACATGGACACCCTCCACCGCGAAGGCTGCGGCTACGTCGGCAAGCACGCGCCGGATTTCATGAAGGCCAAAGACAAATGGTTCCGCGGCATCGACCTCCTCACCGGCCCCGACGGCAACGTCTTCGTCGCCGACTGGAGCGACAGCGGCGAATGCCACGACAACGACGGCGTGCATCGCAGCAGCGGCCGGATTTACAAGATCGTGTATGGAGAGCCGAAGAAGGCGGAGAAGTCCTTGGCAAACAATTGGTGGGTTCGAATGGAAGCGCAGAAGCAGTTCGAGGCCAACGAGTGGCCAAAACCTCGTCGCCTTCACGGCATGCAGGATGTCGAAAGTGACGATGGATTAGATCGACTTAAAACCGCATCCGATATGCAGCGGCATGATTTCGTGAATCGCTGGCCCATTGCCACCGCGCTGGCGAAGCACGCCGAAGACGCCAACGACCGCCAGCAGCCGCTCATGATCTGGTATGGGATCGAGCCAGCGGTGGCGGCGGAGCCGATGAAGGGCGTGGAGCTCATTCGCGAGGCGAAAATCCCCACCGTGCGCCGCCTCGTGGCCCGCCGCATCGCCGAGATGATCGAGGACAAACCCGAGGCCGTCGATGCGCTCGTGGCGCTGATGACGGAGTGTGCCGACGTGCGCGAGGATGTGCTCGCGGGTATGGCGGCGGGGTTGGATGGCTTTGCGACTGCGAAGAAGCCAGTCGGATGGAGTGATGGAGTGGTGGAGAAATGGATTGATGAATCCCCAACACTCCAACACTCCAACACTCCATCACTCCGTGCTCTCTCCGCTCTCTTCGGCAGCGGACGCGCCATCGACGAACTCATCGTCCTCGTCAAAAACGCGGATGGCGATGCCAACGCCCGCTTGAACGCCTTCAAGAGCCTCACACGCACCACGAAGCCCGAATTGCTCGCGGTCATCCGCACGCTCATCAACGACAAGGTGCTCGGCACCGTCGCCCGCAGCGCGTTGGCGGCGTATGACGATCCCAGCATTCCAAAACAGCTCACCGGCTCATGGCCGGAGCGGAGCCAGGAGCAGCAGGCGGCCACCGTGGCCACGCTGACCTCCCGCGCCTCCTACGCGAAGGTTTTGCTCGAAGCCGTGAAGGCCGGCAAAGTGCCTGCGCCGGCCATTTCGCCCTTCCAAGCCCGCCAGATCCGCAATCTCGGCGATGAAGCCCTCACCAAGCTCCTCACCGAAGCCTGGGGCGAGATCCGCGACACGCCCGAAGCCAAAAAAGCCGAGTTCGCCAAGTGGGAGGCCGTTTTGAAGACCGAAGCGCTCGCCAAGGCCGACAAGTCGAAAGGCCGCCTCATGTTCACCGCCGTGTGCAGCGCCTGTCACAAGATGTACGGCCAAGGCGGAGCCATCGGCCCCGAACTCACCGGCAGCGACCGCCGCAACCTCAAATACCTCCTTGAAAACATCCTCGACCCGAGCGCCGTCGTGCCCGCCGATTTCCGCGTGAGCATCTTCCACCTCAAAGACGGCCGCACCCTCAGCGGCGTCATCCCCGAGCAAACCGAACGCACTCTCACCATCCAAACACCCGCCGAGCGCCTCACCCTCGAACGCACGCAAATCGTCAAACAAGAGCAGATGAGCCAGAGTTTGATGCCGGAAGGCCTGTTGGCGGCGTTGGGCGAAGAAAACGTGCTCAACCTCATCGCTTACCTCATGGGCGAAGGCCAGGTGGAGATGCCGAAGTGAGTTTCGGGGAAGTCTGACGACTCCAGCTGCCTTCGTAGCGGCACACGTCAGTTTGCCGACCACGCGTGCCGCATCGAGTCCACACGTTCACCACATTTTCCGAACGTCCGGCATCACCTGGCCCGTATTCACCGCGCCATGACCAACCGCCGTCGTTTCCTCACTCAGTCCGTCGCCGCCTCCACCGGCGTTTTCTACATCGCCAAAACCTCCTGGGCTCAAAAAAGCCCGGGAGACACCATCAACATGGCCGTGATCGGTTTCGGTGGTCGCGGCTCCAGCCACATCAGCGGCTACAAAGGCCTCAAAGACGAGGGCGTGAGGCTCGCGGCGCTTTGTGATGTGGATAGCAACGTGATGAGCAAACACGTCCAGGCTCTCGACAAAGACAAGATCAAGGTCACGCCATACACCGACATGCGCCGCGTGTTTGACGACAAGTCCATCGACGCCGTCAGCATCGCCACGCCGAATCACTGGCATGCACTGGCCTCCATCTGGGCCATCCAGGCCGGCAAAGATGTGTATGTGGAAAAGCCCGTCTCGCACTGCGTGTGGGAAGGCCGCCAGATCGTGAAGGCCGCGCGGAAGCATTCCAAGATCGTGCAGACCGGCACGCAGGCCCGCTCCAGCCGCACCGGACTCGCTGCGGCAGTGAAATTCGTCCAGGATGGCAACCTCGGCAAAGTCCTCCTCTCGCGTGGCCTTTGCTACAAGCGCCGCGGCAGCATCGGCAAGGCCGAGGGCGAGCAAAAAGTGCCGGACAGCGTCGAGTTCGATCTGTGGTGCGGTCCCGGCCCGAAGAAGCCGCTTACCCGCAAGAAGCTCCACTACGACTGGCATTGGACCTGGGACTACGGCAATGGCGACCTCGGCAACCAAGGCATCCATCAAATGGACATCGCCCGCTGGTTCCTCGGCGAAATGGAGTTGGCACCCAGCGTGTGGAGCGTGGGAGGTCGCCTCGGTTATGAAGACGATGGCGAAACGGCGAACACGCAGATCATTTACCACGGCTACGAGAAGGCTCCGCTCATCTTTGAAGTGCGCGGCCTGCCCTCCACAAAGGACGGCAAGGACATGGACAAATACAAAGGTGCCGGTGTGGGCGTCATCGTCGAATGCGAAGGCGGCACCGTGGTCGTGAGCAGCTACAGCGGCGCCGTGGCGCTCGACAAAGAGGGCAAGGAGATCCAGAAATTCTCCGGCTCGGAGGACCACTTCAAAAACTTCATCCACGCCTGCCGCAGCCGCCGTGTGGATGATCTCCATGCCGACATCCTCGAAGGCCATCTCTCCAGCGCCCTCTGCCACACCGGCAACATCAGCCACCGCCTCGGTCAGGCACAGAATCCCGATGCCATCCTCGAAACCATCAAGGGCGACAAATTTGCCGCCGAGACCTTCGAACGCATGAAGGAGCATCTCGCAAAGAATGACGTCGATCTCAGCAAGGACAAGCTCACCCTCGGCCCTGTTTTGAAGATGAACGGCAAAGACGAACGTTTCATCGATCACGACGCGGCGAACGCCATGCTGAAGGACACCTACCGCGAGCCCTTCGTCGTGCCGGAAATCTCCTGAGTCATCTCCACCAACAAAAAAACGGGGCAGGCCGAAAAGCCTGCCCCGTTTGTTTCAGAGGGTGATGGTCTCTCGCTTAGGTGTAGGAGGACTCGACTCGCTTGGCCACATCGCGGTAGCCGTAGTCGGTGTTGTAGATCTCTTTGAGGGCTTCGAGATACTGCTCCTGCTTGCCGGATTTGTTGTAAACCATGGCCAGTTCATAAAGGAGTTCCTTTTTGACGTTGTCCATGGCAACGAGTTCCTTGGCCCCTTCGGCGAGCACGCCTTCGGCAAGGTCGTTCATGTTCTTTTTCTCGAAGCAGCGGCCCAGCAGCAGCATGGCCTTGGTGCGGATATGCGGATTGGAGCGGGCCTGCTGGAGTTCAGGGATGGCCTCGGTGTAGAGGGCACCTTCAAAGAGAGCCTGGCCGAGTTCGTAGCGGAGCCCTTTGTCCGTGGGATTGCGCTCCACGCGGACTTTGGCTTCTTCGATGAGCTTACCAGCACGCTGGCGGCGGATTTCCGCGATCTGCGCCCGCTTGTCATCGATGTCAGGAGCATCGGGATTGGATTCGATATCCGTCTCCATCTGGGCCACCTGGAGGTCCTGGATCTTGTTCTGGAGATTCTCCACCTTACGCTGCATGGAGACATCTCCAGGGTTCAGCGTGAGGGCGTAATCGAAGAAGGTGTAGGCGTTTTCGAGCTGGCCGATGCGCTCGTAGAGATCGGCCATGCGCTTGACGACGACGATGTTCGTTTGGTCGGAATTGTAGAGTTCGATCGTCTCGGCAAGGAAGAGTTCCATCTCCTCCTGGGTCATGCCCTGCTTGCTGAGTTTCTCCAGCTTGGCGGCCTCTCCGCTATCCTTCATCTTGCTGCGGAAGTCACCTTCCTGGGACCAGCCTTGCGTTTTGATGGAGGTCTTCGCGGCGGCATCCTTCTCACCTTTGTTGGCACCGATGTCCCGAGGATCGACCTTCAAAATCGCGCGATACACATCACTGGCCTTTTGAGGCTCATCATGCGCCATGTAGTGCTCCGCGAGCTTGTGCATGTTCTTCGTGTTTTCCGAGTGCCCCATGCGGATGGTCTCAAGGGCAAAGGCGGCCAACTCGGGGAAGTGCATCTTCATCGCCAGATCGTAGAGCTGGGTATTGGTCCCGATGTTGAAGGGGTCCTTCTGGAAGACATTTTCTTCCATTTCGGCGATCTGCTCCGCAGGCTCTTTTTTGGACGCCTTGAAGAGACCGCCACCACTGAGGCCGAGGCTGCCGAGGCCAAACTTTTTGCCCCCTGCATTCACTTTTTCGCCTTCCGCGGTACGCAGAAGCATGCGGCCCTGCATGAAGCCCACATTGTCTTTCACAATCGGCAGCACCAGATTGATGACATAGTCCCAGTTCTTCTGATCTGCGGAAGAGAGGGCGCGCTTCCAGAGGTTTTGATATTTGGGGTCGAGGTCGAGGTCCGTGGTGATCATGTTCCCGAGGGGAGTGGGCGTGGAGAGGTGGGTGACTTATTTCTTCCCGGAAAACCAGGCGCTGATGGTCTTCAACTCCATCTGGGTGCCCTCAGTGAGCCCCTTTACACTGAATCCATGCTCAAAGAGCACCATCCAGATGAAGGTGGCGGTGAGAAAGGCGAGGGTCCAGAGGACTTTAGAGACGATGCGCATGCCGGAAAAGAGGGCGGACTTTATGGGAAAACGGGCCGAAATGTCCAGCACGCATTTCAAACAGGCGAAATGCGTGCCGCAGGCTCGTTTTCGCCAGCAGCTACCCTGTTTATCTCAGAGATGCCACGCCGCATCTGCCAAAGGCTACCAAATAGCCATGAAAGACGATGGAAATGGCGGGTGAAAAGCGCCAGCTATCTCCTCATGCGCTGGTTGCTTCTTCTTTCTCCTTTTTTCCTGCTCTGCTGCACCTCGGCGCAATGGCAGCGCAGCTTTCATCCTACACCGCTCGTGCTTCACTACGATGACTTTGGCCCGGAGGAGTCCGCCAGCCGATTGCTGGGTCCTCGGGGCAAGGAGAACCAACCTATCACCCTGCATCATGGCGGCACCCGGCTCGAAAGTGGCCACCTCCGCTTGAACATTCAGCAAGCGATGAACCATCTTCTCTTTGCCGTGCGTCGGCTACCACACACGAGCGAGGCGGAGCCACTGCGTGAAAAACTGCGCAGCACCTACTCACGCCTCTATCCACTCTACCGCACCCGGCGGGATGCGATGATGAGCGCTCCTTTTTCCAATAGCGGGCGTGGCGGCATGAATCGCAGCATGATGCTCCCGCCCATGCCGCTCTCGATTTGAACTGGCAGCCGGGCTGATGCCGTTCAAGCATCCGTCGCATGAAAATCATCCGCCACACTGATTCCTCCGGTCGCATCGCCCATGCCGCTCTTCAGCCAGATGGCAGCGCTTTCGCCATCGAAGGAGACCTCTTCGGCGACTTCCGCGTCACCGACCGTCC
>Ga0114981_10001206_pt1 | contig 16907 bp, 13 predicted proteins | sample S_140806_MF_Meta_FD_87028 | JGI IMG/M metagenome (GOLD analysis project Ga0114981, IMG submission 87028) | Freshwater microbial communities from Lake Simoncouche, Canada to study carbon cycling - S_140806_MF_MetaG | ecosystem: Environmental > Aquatic > Freshwater > Lake | place: Lake...
CCAGGTTCTGCAAAACCAGGATCAAGAAGAAGTAAAGGTTATTAATAAATAATTAATAATAGGTCTTAATAATATTAGGGCCTATTATTTTTTTATAATACAATTAGTTATGGCAAAGTATGATAATGGTTCTTTAGACACTATAATTAAAAAAAACCGTGAGTATAAAACTGGTGGTGCAGTTAAAGATAAAAACTGGATTCAGAAAGCTATAAACCCTAAACATAAGGGTTATTGTACTCCTCTTTCAAAACCAACATGTACACCAAAGAGAAAAGCTTTGGCATTGACTTTAAAAAAAATAGCTAAAAATAAATAAGATGAAAACTAAATGTATGAGTTGTGGGGGTTCCACAAAAAAAATGGCTAAAGGTGGTTCTGTAAGTTTAAGTAAAGGTAAAAGTTTTGCTCCTGCAAAAGTAGGTGGTAGTAATACTAAGATGGGTATATATGGTATTCCTAATTCTGGAAATACTGGACCATTAACTATGAAGACAGGTGGAACTATTACAAGCCGTGCAGTAAAACATTCATGCCGTCCAGGGACAGTAAGATCTGCTACAGGTGGATGTGTTGCTGAAAGACCAAAGTTTCAAACTGGTGGTACAACTAAAGCATCTAAGTTTGCAGCATTAGCTCCTCCATACAATAAAGCAACAGCAGCAGATAGAATTGCAGGTGCTAAGAAAAACAGTAAGAAGAAATGACAAATAATGTTATTACTATTAAAATGCAACAAAGGCTAAACAAATTAGCCAGTCAAGACTATGATAATATAGAGTGCTGGCAAGTTGTTGAAACTTTTAATAAGGCCCAAGTTGAATGGAGCCGTAGACAACTGCATGGTATTAACATGGTTAAAGAAGGAGATGAACAATCTACTAGAAGAAAAGATGACTTACAAGTTTTACTTAATACATCTGGTTTAACTGTAGTAGATAAATCATACTACTATAGAGCAGCTCTTCCAGTTGATTATCTTCAATGGAAAAGAGTAGATGTATATGCTAACAAAGATTGTTGTGATAAAAGAAGAATGACAGTATATCTTGCAGAAGAAGGAAATCTTAATCAACTTCTAAGAGATGATTTAAAAAGACCTAGTTTTGATTGGGCAGAAACATTTGCTACTTTAATAAACAACACAGTACATATTTATACAAATGAAGAATTTGATGTTGCTAGTGCAGATCTTATATATTATAGACAACCTAGAAGAATTCAAATTCAAGGTTGTGTAGATCCATATACAGGTCAAGCATCTGCAGTAAATGTAGATTCAGAATTTAAAGATGATATAATAGAGTTAATAATTGATGAGGCAGTAGCAATACTTGCTGGAGATATAGAATCTGGAAATCAATACTCTAGAGGAACTAATGGTGCAGAACGCAACAACTAATAATAATAATAATGGACAAACCTAGAATGTTAAAAAGAGATACTGCATCAAGTGCATCATACTCAAGTGCTCCTGCAGGAGGATCTGTAGACACAATGACCGCAGCATGTGTATCTGAATTGATGAATGCTGGAACAAGTTTTCATAAGTTACATCTTAAAGTAACTGGTACTGGATCATATGCAGCTCACAAAGCTCTTAATGATTTATATGATGCAATGCCTGGACATGCTGATGATTTAGCAGAAGGATACCAAGGAGCAGCAGAAAAGTTACTTACTTACTCTGAGTCAGCTCCTAGAACTTTAACTAGTGTAGAAGATGGATTAGATTATATTAGAGAAATCACAGACATGGTATCTAGCTTACAAGCTAAAATGCCATACTCTGAAATAGTAAATGAACTTGACACAGTTAAATCAACACTTAACTCTGCTAAGTACAAATTAAAGTTCTTGAAATAATTTTGTTATATCAAAAACTTTTACTATATTATAGTATATTATATTATTAACTAAATAAAAAACAAAATGGCTTATTTTAATCATGCTTTTAAGAAAGCATTCCTTGCTACAGGCGGGACACAAATCGGTACAGTAATTACATATCCTGATGGTAGTACTACAACAGCAACTACATCTGAAGGTTATTTAACTACTGGAGGTTTACCAACTTATGCGCTTAATCAGTTATCTGCAAATGCTGTAGGTTCAACTACTGATGGTTACATTGGATGGTTTAACCCAAAAACAAATGTATCTGTTGATATCAATGATGAAGGTTTTGCACCTTGTTGTAACTTATATCTTGCTGGTTCAGCAATTTATACTAATGACAAGATCGGTCCTTTAACTGGTGGTTACCAAGAGACTAACAAGTCTAAAATGGTTAACCCTAAGTATGTATCTCGTTACTATTCAGTAGATCCATGTACTCCACAAAACAATGTAATCCATGTTGGTTCAACATATTGGACTGCAGGTGGTGGTGCTTTAACTGAAACTATTCTTGTTAATGGTTCAGGTTATGCTGCTTCAGGTGTTACTACTGTAACTGGTGGTACAGGTACTGGATTAGTTGTTTCTTTTACTGCTGATGGTGGTGGAAACATTCTAACAGCTACTATTGTTAATCCAGGAAAAGGATATACTGCTGGTGATGTAGTAACTTTAGTTGGTGGTGGTAATGATGCTACATTAACTATTAATACAGTAACTGCAGCTCATGCTCAAGTAGGATGTGGTATTACAACTAACTGTTGTAAAGAATTTTTATGTGGTGAGACTTACTCTTTGCGTATTGATGTTAAAGGTTCTCCAGCATTAAGATTTTTAAATCACAATGCATATTGGACAGGTGATGCTTATACTGGATGTTGTCCAGATGGAGCTATTGCTCCAGTTGCAGTTGATTCAACTACTGTAATGATTTTATGGGCTGACCAAATTACTAAGCGTCCAATTGTATCTCCTTTTGTACAAGTTGTTGTACAAGCTGAAGACGGAACATTATGGTATGCTCCAGGAACTGCTGCTTCTTTCTTAGCTGCAAATGGTGCTGATACTTGGGATAACTATGTATCTGCTGGACACGTAGATGGTGCATGTGCAGGTTTAATCTTAAATGGTGCATATGTTGATACTAAGTTTGGTGACTGTTCATTCCAAGTTTCTGACTTTTATGAAAAAGAGCCAGTTAGATTGTATGCTTCTGAAGTAGACTATAACGGTGATCCATGTACATTTGATGCTATTTGTGTAGTAACAGAATGTCAAGGTTTACAAGTTCAAGGTTTAGGAGAAACAGTTTTAAGAGAACTTACTATGTCAGAATCTTACAGACAAAGTTTCTTAGCTACTGATATTCGTATCCGTGAGATTACTCAAGGAAACCAAATCATTAGTTCTATTGATAGAAGTGCATTATACTACAGATATATTTTACAACACAATGTTCCAAGAAATTATAACCCTTCTGGTACATTTGATGCTGATCAGTACTTATTAGAAGTATTCTCTTTAGCACCTTTAAATACATTTGATAATGATACTGCTGGATGGTTAGATTCTTGTGGTGTATGTGAAATGGAAAATTTCTCTTGTGATACACAATGTGAAGTTCCTATTGCATTCCCTACACTACCTAAGTATAATCCATACAATGTAGTTTCTTGTAGCTAATAGAATGTAATTAATTACTAACTAATAAAGGGGGAGAAGAGTTCTAAACTCCTCTCCCTTTTTTTATTATAAAATATTATCATGGCTAATCATGTTTTAAGTTTAGAAGTACCAACAGTAATGAATCCATGTATCTTAAAGATGTTTGATACAAGTGTCTATGCACCTAATATGCCCATTACATGTCCTACATTAAATGTTACTGTACCTGGTTTTAGTTATTCAACTGAAATCACAGGTACTATCATGAGTGACTTTGTTACTTATGGACATTTAACTCTAACAGCATGTGATTTACAGTTACAAACTGCTAACTGTGGTAGTCAATATGTAGATATTCCAGATGGAGTATATATAATTAAATATAGTGTATCACCTAATTCAGTAGTCTATGTAGAATATAACTATATGAGAATTACTCAAGCATTAAATTTATATAACAAAATTCTTTGTGATGTAGATGCTAATGCCTGTGAGCCACCATTTGTCATTAAACAAAGACTTGAAGAATTAAGATTTATTTTTATGTATCTTCAAGCATCCATTTCAAAAGTAGAAACATGTCATGAACCTCAGAAAGGAATGAGTTTATATAACTATGCTTTAAAGCTTTTGAGAAAAATGGACTGTACACATTGTTAAATTAATAAAAACCAATAAGTTATGAGTAAATGCGGAAACTGTGGGACTAACCTAAGTTGTGGTTGTCAGAAAAGAGTATCAAAAACTGGTGTCTCAGGATGTACAACTTGTATTAATAAATTAAATGGTGGAGTACAAACAACTCCTACTATTAAAGAAAAAGTAATTGAGCCACCAAAAACACCAAACCTTGGAAATGGCAGATATAAACATTTAAAAAAGAGATAGACTAATGACCTCAATTCCATATTATACTATCACCAGTTGTTGTGATCAAGATGTTACTACAGGTACATTTAATATACCTGGTGGTTATTTATCTGCTAATGTATACACTTATACTGGTCTTACTTTTATTGAGCCTATAACAGGTATGGAATTTGTTCAAGGATATTGTTATACTGTTGCTCCTTTAGGATCTACAGGAACAATTTATCCTAATGCATTTAATTTTGTTGATGCAACATATGCAGGAAAAAATTGTGCAGCATCTCCATGTGTTGTATGTTTACCTCCATTAGAACCTGGTATTACATTTAGTATTTATCCATGTTGTGATGCAACAAATATAGTTACACTTAATTTAGATATAAGTGGATGTGTTATACCAACAGAAACTGTATGGGTATATGATGGTCCAGGTTTTATAACTACTAATGGTTTTACTTTTGAAACAGGAGCATGCTATCATGTTGAAAGTATACTATCAGGTATTAATCCTGCTGGTCCAGATTGTACTGATTTTACATTTACAGCTTATTCAGAATGTTCAGTTGCTGAAGGAACTGATTGCCCAGTATGTGATCTAAGTTTACAATACTTAGCATTTAGAAGTTGTTGTACTTTAACTTCTATTTTATTTAAAGGACCTGATGCTGCTTCATATTATGGAGTTAGAGAATACTTAGGAGCTTTAGTAGATGGATTAGAAAATTCATGTTATTCTATTACTATTGGTAATGTAGGGGATTTAATTATTCCTGACATGGCTGCATATAATCTTTTACCTGATCCTCCAGTTTATGTTGAAGGAGTAACTTTTAGTACACTATCTTCAATATATACAAACTGTGATCTTTATACTGATGAGTGTCCAAATTGTACACCACAGTGTTATAAATTATTTAACTGTGATGGAGAATCATTTAATACTACAATAGACTTATCTATACATTTAAATGGTTGGATTACTATTATTGATGCATTAGGTATAACAAGTGGTCCTTGGTTTGTTACAGCAAATAACAGTTCATGTAATGGTGCAATAAATACATTTACAGTAGCTCCAGTTACTACCCTAGCTTGTACACCTATGTGTTATGATATAACTGGAAAAGCTAGTGTAACTTATCTTACTTTTGATTTTACTGTAAATGCATATGTTATAGTTACAGCATTAGCACCAATTAAAATTTGTTCTTTTATATATCCACAAATTACTGGGTCACATACAATTGAATCTTATGGTGCATGTACAATTACAAAAACAGAATTAGATTGTCCAGAACTTTGTTTTATATTAACAAACTGTATTACAGAAGAAGAAATAAATTCAAACACACAAACCTTAGTAAACTATATTGGACAAACTGTTACCTTAAATGGTTTAGATGGTTGTTGGGTAGTAACACTTAATGAGGATGAATGTATATGTCCAATACCTGTAACAGTATTACAAAACTTTGTTACTTGTGAAGAATGTTTACCTATAGTAGCATATAAACTTACTAACTGTACTAACTCAGTTTTAGTACAATACACATATCAAGACCTATCAGCTTATGTTGGCATGTCAGTAGAATTAGAATGTGGAGAATGTTGGTTTGTAGAAGAAATAGATTATGCACCACCAAGTGTACAAGTAATAACAGTAGTATTTGATTTTGAAAACTGTGTTGCTTGTTTAAGAACATACTATAGATTAATTGACTGTGCTGGTGTTGAAGCAGATGTTTATACTTACACTGATCTTTCTACACATTTAAATGATGTAATTAGATTAAAAGATTGTGATTCATGTTGGAATGTTGAAGAAACAAGAGATGTTGTAACACCTGCTAGTATAGTATCACTTGAATCAAGTTATGTGAGCTGTACTGCATGTTTAATAGCTGCACCTTGTGTATGTTCAACTATAAGAAATGATGCTACTATACCTTATGTATTTGAATATACAGACTGTACTGGTAGAGTTTCTACATTACCAAGTTTAGATCCAGGAGAAACATCTGACAGAGTATGTTTAATTTCATGGAGTATTGAAGCAAAAAGTGTTGGTTATATAACATATTTTGGAGACTGTACATTTATTGATGATGTTTATACATGTCCTCCTCCAGTATATCCTATTAGACCAGTAAAGCCAGGTTATGTTACACCAGCATGTGATAATGAAAAATGGGATAAGATAACTTGTAAAGCTGCAGAGATATTATATAAAACTGTGCTTAAAGCAAGATACGGTATAAGTAATTGTTGTGATCAACCAACAGATAAGTGGTTAGTTAAGAAAGAACTAATTGATCTTGCTGCATTAGTTGATCCAAATTATATGTGTAAACCTATGTCAACTTGCGGATGTCCAACAAATTCTTGTGGATGTGGAGGTTCATCACCATCAAAAACTTGTAATTCTTAATAATTATTCTTATATTATATATATGAAACCTTTAAATTTAGATAATAGTCCGTGTAGTCCAACATCAAGTAACTGTATTATTTGGCAAGGTCCGGATATTCCATGTATAAAGTTATGTACAGGAGATACAATTTCTGATGTTGTATTTAAATTAGCAACTGAATTATGTATTATAATTGATGAGTTAAATGTAAGTAATTATGATCTTACATGTTTTGCATCAACAGCATGTCCTCCTGCAGATTTTCAAGCACTAATACAATTTTTAATAAATCAAATTTGTGCATCTACAGGAACACAAGTACTTCAGTCAACAGCAACATGTCCTGATTGTATAGTTTCTGTTGCTCCTTGTTTTATTGATGGCACTACAACTACTATGCAGTTAGTTGATTATGTTCAATTAATTGCAAATCAAATTTGTAGTCTTATCAGTCAGATAACAACTATTAATAATCAAATAGATAATCTTACACTTGTAACAGAAAATTTACAGTTTCAGATTGATAATCTACCAACATATACATTGCCTAGTATTCCAGCTGATTGTATATTAGCTCCGGGATCTTATCCTCTTGATCAAGTACTTAATGCATTAATGAATGATGATACATTTGGTTACTGTGCTTTATTAAATGCAACAGGTACACCTGCAGAAATATTAGCTGCTGTATTATCACAATGTATTGCTGACACTGATTTATCATTAGCATCACAAATTGGTGGTGGAGCAGCACAAACATTTCAAACATTTTATGCTGGTACATGGGTAACAAGTGCAAATTTAAATACTGCAGCAGAAGCAATAAATAATATATGGATTGCTATCTGTGATATCTATAATTATTTATCTACAGTAGGAATAAATGTTGTAGATACAAATACAGTAAATCTTACATTTTCATCTAATACATTAACAGCAGCTGTTCAAGATACAGGATGGGTTAACTTATTAGGATTTGGATTTATGTCTGCTAATCCTGGTAGACCACAATGTAGAAGAATTGGTAATGTAATTCATTTTAGAGGATATGCAGTTGTTCCTATGGGAAATGCAAGTTCTGGTGCTGGAGGTGTTATTAATACATCAAATGATTCAGATGACTATGTTTCATTACAATATGGAAATACATATAATACTGTTAATTCTCTTAGTGCTGCGGGTTCATGTTTGTTAGTAGGATATAACAGTAGTGTATGGGCACCAGGAGATACAGCAATTGGTCTTAAGTTTAATTTAGGTAATTCAGTAATTCCAACATCAGTTATACCTGTAGCTAATACATTAGATGGAAGTTATACTTTAAATACTAGACATATTATTGGAAGAACTGTAAGAACTACAGGAACTAAAAATGCTGCTTTAAATTCTTTAGTGGGAATTACTATTGGAAGTACTGGAATATTACAAATATCTGGACCTTTATATGATGAAGCATATCAAAGTGCAGCATCTGGTACTGAGTATAGTGCTATAGGTAGAAGTATGATAAGTAATATTATATCTGGTGAAAACATACCAACTTTTACACCTACTGCACCATCAAGTTATAATGCTGTAGCAGCTGCTACATATTCACCTGATATTACAGGTATTGCTGATACATGGGCATTTAGTCAAAATGCTGGTCATGCTAATCAACTTGGTGGATTTATAATTCAATTGTCAGGACTCATGAGTTATATAAGTCCGTGTGCAACTTTAATACCAACACCAACTCCATGTTAATTAATTTATAAAAAATGGCAACAACAAAAAATACATGTAAGAAATGTGGATGTGAAGATACTTTCATGCCTAGTCCAGCTCCATGTCCTACTTCTGTAGGATGTCCTGACCCAGAGCCATGTTCAGAAACATTTGATTCACAGTGTATACTATATACAGGTGCTGATATTGAATGTGGTATTGACACTGTTGTGCTTACTAATACAAATGTAAATGATGCATTAAATGATGTTACTACATATTTTTGTGATAGCATTCAAGCTATTAATGATGAATTAGATATTATTAATGGTGACATTACAACTATTGAGGGAGACATTATAAATCTGCAAAATGCACAAGGTTTATTTGATACTGCTTTCAGAGCAACATTAAGCCCAACAGTAAATTTAAATACAGTTGCACCTAGTCTTTTTAATAGTAATATAGCAAATGGTGTAGTAGTTTTATTTCCACTTATTAATGTAGACTATCAAATAGTAAACAATGTAACAACAACACAATATGATCCAGTAACTGGGATTTGGACTTGTCCTGAAACAGGTAAGTATGATATTAACTATAATGTATATTTAACATGTCCATCTCAAGCTGATTCTGGTTGGGGTGATGCAACAATTCCTGGAACATATACCATTGGAGTTACTAATCCAGGTTCAGGTACTTCTATTTATTGTGCTGATACTTTTAATATAACACCTACTGTATACTATTCAAGAATATATTTAACTGGTGGAATTCAAGGTAAACTTATAACTGTTGGTACACAACTTGTATTAAGACATCAAAATATTACAGGTATAAATTATACAGGTATACTTGGTGATAATGTTGATTGGGCTGTAAGAAGAGTAGGTTAAATAAAAATTTTATAAGAAGTTGCAGTTTGTTGGTTTCTGTAACAACAACGGCAAAGCCCTCACACTTGTGGGGGTTTTGTTTTTTTATGCTATATTTACATTTGTTAAAGTCAGTTATTTTTAGTATATTAATATATATAGTATGAAGGAAATTAAAAAGCCAGATGTTACAGGACCAAGATTTAGACCAGAAGTTTATGAGGTTTTAAGTAAAGATTTTTATAAAAAGTTTAAAGAGAAACATACTAGATATAAAAATATAGATAACACAGTTTTAAAAAATATCATTAAGACATTTAATAAGACAGTGTTTCAAACAGTAATAGATACCAGAGATGGTGTTCAGTTACCTGAGTCTATAGGTTGGTTATTTATTGGGACATGTCAGCAAAGTAAGAAAAGAAATATTGATTTTGCTAAGTCACATATATATGGGGTTACAGTTAGTAACAATAATTTTGCTACAGATGGAAAACTAGCAAAAATATTTTATACTAATCATGCACCTAAAATTAAAATGAAGAACAAAGAGTTTTGGAGTTTTGTTGCATGTAGGGAGTTTAAAAGAAGTGTGGCTAAATCATATCCGGAAAATTGGAATATGTATGCAGCTATTGAACCAAACACTAAGATTAGATTAACCTATCAAAAAAGTCTTAAAAAAGATTATGCTATTAAAAAACAAAATGAAGCTCTAGAAACATATAATGAATTTGACCTATGACAACAATTGGTGAAGCAATATCAAGAGTAAGAAATACACTAAAGGCTGTTAAAGAAGATCCTTTCTTAACTGATAGGATTATATATGCATCTTTACTTAAGTATGCTAAGACTCTTATAAAGAGAGAAGACAATCAGTTTAGGTTGATGAAGATGAGTTCTATCTTTCAAGTTTTACCATATGTTGAATTAATAGATGTTGATAAAGTAGAAGCAGAATGTATTGGTGTATATTCTGAATGTTATTTTAAAAGATCAAAAGATAAGTTACCAAGTATATTAGATGGTATGTTTGGTCCTATTATCCGTACAGTATCTTCAATAGATGGTACAATAGAAATGTTCAGAACAGATCCAGGAACTTGGGTATCTATTACTAAGTCTACTACATTTAAATATAACAATAGACAATACTTTTGGTATCTTAATGGATATCTGTATTGCCCTAACATTGATTGGGATGCAATTAGAGTAGAAGCTATTTTTGATGGTAAGGTAGATACATGTACTACTGATCCTTGTACAATTACACAAACACAACCTTTTACTATTCCTGAATATTTATTTTCTGAAGTAGAGCAATTTGTTGTAAAAGAATTAACCATGACTATGCAAGTTCCAGGTGATGGAGCAGATGATGGTCAAAATGTACTTAGATAATGGATTATAACTACACACTCAAGTATCGCACCTTTGACCAAATGTTAGAGGATGTTACAATTGATTTAAATACATTTGCTTTAGAAAACATGATTGAGCCACAACAGCTTATCAAGTTAGCTAAAAAAATAAATTATGATTTGGGTCTGAGAATTAATCAAACTAGAGAAGTTGTATTAGATGTATGTCATGGTAAAGTAAAATTACCAGATGACTTTTATACATTTAATAATGCACTAGTATGTAATTCTTATGAATTAAATACAGGATATGATGGATACTCAGGAGGTACTAATATACAAGAAGTACCATACACTGAAGTTCCTAGCACAGTAAATACATGTGCTCCAATAACAGTTAACTGTAGAACATGTAATTCTAATCCATGTAATCATACTGCAGGTTGTGACCTTAATCATCCTATAGTAGATCCAATTCCTACAGAGTATGATCCATTAAATCCTTATGGAGATACATGCATTGCTCCAAGAGTATTTGTAAACTGCAAAGGAGAAAAGTGGGAAATTATTCAAGTAGTTAACCCAACTCAAACAAGAGTATATAAAAATCTTTTGCCTTTAAGAATGAAACAAAGTCAAGAGATAGAATGTGACTGTCCTAATTTATATTATAATACAGCAAATGAAGGATGGATTAAAAATAATTATCTATTCACTACATTTGATACAGGTTCAGTATATTTAAACTATCAAGGTGAAATGGTAAATGAACAAGGACAATTGTTAGTACCAGATCATGATTTACTTAATGAGTATTATGAATATGCTCTTAAGGTTAGAATAATGGAAAACTTATATTTAAATGGTGAGGATGTTGCACAAAGGTTAGGTCTTATTGAAGGTAGATTAAAAGCTGCAAGAAATGCTGCACTTAGTTTAGTTAATACTCCTAACTTTAAAGAAATGGAAAAATTATGGTGGACTAATAGAAGAGCACAGTATTCTAAGTACTATGATATGTTTAACTCTAGAATTCCATCTAACGCATACAGACAAGATCCAAATATTACAAGAGTAGTTAGAAGATAGTTATGGCAAAAGAAATTCAAAACACTACTAATGTAGTTACCCGTAGTTTTACTAAGGGTATGAATAAAGATGCTGATCCATCTTTCATTGGAGAAGGCATGTGGACACATACCAGAAATGCTGTAAATAACTCAGATGAAGGTAACTTAGGTGCATTAACAAATGAGAATGCAAATTTCTTATGCATTACATCAGGTACAACAATGCCCGCAACAGTAACTGATAAATATATAATAGGTACTATTCAATTATATTCTGACAAGTGGATCATATTTACAGCAGGACATGATATAACAGGTAAACCAGTTATGTCTGAAATAGGTTTATTATTTTCTGAAAGATGTATATATAGACCAATAGTTCAAGATGCTTGTTTAGCTTTTGATAAAAGATTTTTAATTAGTGGTAGTGCAAGAGAAAAAGAAGATTGTACATGGCAAGTATACTGGGCTGATGGATTAAATCCAGATAGATATTTAAATGTAGGAGATCCACAGACATGGCCTACAGATGATTTTCAATGGGTTGGTCAAACAAATCTTAACTATTACTTTAATGGTACTGTACAAATGTTATGGCCTGGAGTTCAATGGGTACAAAAATGTACTCAAGGATCAAACTGTGTAATATGTACAGATCAACCAACACTTGATTGTCCAAAAACTAGATTAGCAAGATTAATGGAAACACCATGTCTTAAATTAACACGTGGTAATCAAGGCGGTACATTAAGAAATGGAACTTACTTTGCAGTAATAGCATATAGTATTAAAGGTCAGAAAGTTACAGATTATTTTTCACCCAGTAACATTCAACAAATATGGGCACCAGATGATTTACAAGGATCATTAACTTTAGAAGTTAGTGCTGACACAACTGCATTTGATGAGTTTACACTTGTAATAGTGCAGAATGTTAATCAGGGAACTGTTGCAAAACAAATTGGTACATACTCTACTAAGACAAGTGTAATTGTATTAGATCAGATTAAAGAAGATTTAATATCAGTACCATTAAAATTTATACCTATTCAAACTCCTGTATTTGAAAAATCAGATCAGATAACTGAAGTAAACAATTATTTATTAAGAGTTGGTCCTACATCTAGATTAGATTTTAATTACCAACCACTTGCAAATTTAATAAATACTAAATGGAGTTCAGTTGAATATCCTGCTAACTATTATCTTAAAGGTGGAAACAATGGTAGTTATTTAAGAGATGAAGTATACTGTTTTTTTATCCGTTGGGTATATGATACTGGTGATAAATCAGCATCATATCATATTCCAGGAAGAGCTCCAGGAACATATAATGGATTATTTGAAGATGCATTAAGTTCAAATCCAAATGCATTAAGTTCTGATGATCAAGTATTTGATGTATTTAATACAGCTAACACAGTTGCAATACCATCTACATTTCCAAATGCTACATTAGTAAATGGTCAGTGGGTACTTCCGGATGGTGGTGTAGTTGTTGCTACTGGTAATATGGGCTATTGGGAATCAAAAGAAATATATCCTGATAATCAAGATTATATATGGAACTCAAGTGCATATTGTTGGACAAATGTACCAAGAAGTCCTCTTACAAATTTACCTATACCAAGTCCGGTATATGATCTATGTGGTCTACCTATTAGACATCATAAGTTTCCTGATAATTATTTAAACCAAAACACTGTACATTTTAAAACAAATCCTAATACATATTCTACTAATGAATTAAATATTAGAATCATGGGTGTGTATTTTGAAAATATTATATTCCCAAAAGATAATGATGGAGTAGATATAGAAGGTATAGTAGGCTATGAAATATTAAGAGGATCTAGAGAAGGTAATAAATCTATTATTGCTAAAGGTATGATAAATAACTTTAGATCATATGGACTTAAAGGAGCACAAGCTGTTATAAGAAATAGAGAAGGTTTATATGCAAACTATCCATTTAATACTATTAGACCTTTTTATAATACAAATACTCCAAGTGATCATAATTATGAATACAATGATCCTTTTATAAAAAATACGGATACTTCTGGAAATATAATTGATCAGTCTGTTCCAATGGATATGGTTTCTTTTCATTCTCCAGATACAATGTTTAGAACACCTTTTTTATCTACTAGTGAATTAAAACTATATGGTTATTTAAGAGGTGCATCTTCTCAAAGATTTATAGAACCTAATAGTCATCCAGAATGGAAACTATTAGCAGATGCTGCATTAATACCAATGTTTCTTGGTGGTCTTATGGAAGCTGTTTTATCTATGAGAGGTAGAATAAGTACAGAAGAAACTCCTGTATCAGCTGCTGGATATACTAGTGGTGATTATTTAGCAATGAGTGCTCTTAAACCAGCAGATATTGGACTATTAAATGTTGAAACAGGTATATATAATACGGCAATAAGATCTTATTTTACAAGTGGTGGTGCTTTTGCCGATGCTTTTGCAATGGCTTATTCAGGAACAACACCAGCATTAACTACAATTAATAGTACATATGCTACTGCTGTAGCAACAGCCGGTACATCAGGTGTTGTAACATCAAAGAATACTGCATATACATATACTCTTCCTGATTGGGCTTATTTGGATCCTGCATCAAGAGCACTTGGTGCAACTAATCAATTGATATTTTATTTTTCACAAGGTGTTGATGTTGCATTAAGAATAATATATGCAGCAACACCATATAATCAGTTTGCATTACAAATGATTAGTCATGGTTTTTATAATGATATGAGGCCTAAAGATCCTAATTCATTATATAGATTTAAAATGGAAGATGCTTTTTATATTAGAGATAATATACAAGAGGTTCCATATTATCAAGATCATTTGAATAATCCTCATTCATATAATATAAATAATTTAAAAAGATCTGACACAGTTGTAATAAGAACTGATTCAGGACCCTTTTATAATGGACCATATTTTAATGGAGTAATTGGACCTAACTATATTAAAGAAGGAACTGGTGTTCAATTTGTTGATCAATCACTTACAACATTAGGACACATTACACAAAATGGTTTAGTAAACTTAATTAACCTTACTCCCTTAGGTACATCAAATTCAGCTAATCCAACTTTTGAAAATATTGAGCGTCCTTTTGCAGAACCAATTGCAAGTCACTATGCCGGATTAAAAATAAGAATACAAAATCAGTATGGTCAATTACAATCAGTTAAACAAATTGTAATAACTCCATGTGAACAACAAATAGCTAATTATCCTGTACAATCAATTGGTCCTTTTTCATGTGGTACACCTGGTCAATTTTTTAGTCAAAAAAGAATTAGTATAACTAATATTTTCTTTGGTGGAGATACATTTATAAATAGATACACAGAAAAGAATTCTATGTTCTTTTTCTATGATTGGTTATATGGTCAACCAAATGGTTTTGAGTATAACTATAATATACATCAAATGATTCCTTCTCCAAGGTTTTGGGCAAATTCAAAAGCATTTGATTCAACTGATGTAGCACCAACTAACTGGAACAGTCCACAACCTGGTACAGGATGGAAACCTACTGATTTTTATAATTTAGATCATGGTCCAGCAGGAGGTAATAATGGATATAGTTATGCAAATGATGATCCATTAGATTATCCTGGTTTATTTAGAGTTAAGGAATCTAATTTTTACCTTGCTGTATCCTCTGTAAGAGACTTTTTTGTAGAGAGTGATGTCTTAGTAGACTTTAGAGAACAGGGAGACTATGAGTGGGATAAAAACTATGATGTAAATAGATATACAGATTTAGAAAGAATGTTTAATATAGATCCAAATAGTATTACTAAAGGTAATACATTTAGATATGATTATTCATTCAGTATAAGTAAACTATATAATCAATATTTTTCTTCAGGAAATCTACAAAATAGATATTATAATCCTAAAGTTTCTAACTTATGTTATACTTATTATCCAGATAGAATATATTATTCATTGCAACAACAATATGAATCACTTAAAGATAGTTGGTTTATATGGTTACCAAATAACTATAAAGAATATAAGTCTCAGATAAGTGGAGTTAAGTCAATTAACAAAAGTGGTATATTTGTTACTTTTAAAAATGATAGTCCACAAATGGTTCAAGGTGTTGATACCTTACAAACAAATTTAGGTACTAAAATTACTATAGGTGATGGAGGTTTATTTAGTCAACCTGGACAATCAGTATCTAATGCAGAAAAACCATATGAATATGGTTCATCACAAAATAGACTTTCTGTAGTTTCAACTCCAGCAGGTTTATATTATGTATCTCAGAATCAAGGTAAGATATTTAGTTATGGTGAAAGCTTAAAAGAAATATCACAAATTGGTATGAAGTGGTGGTTTACATTATTTTTACCATATAAGTTACTTGAAGATTTTCCTGATTATCCATATAAAGATAATCCAGTAGCTGGTATAGGTATTCAATCAGTTTATGATAATACAAACTCAATACTTTATTTTTCTAAAAAAGATTATAAGTTAAAACCTCAGTATGCTAACCAAGTAACTTATGTTCCACTTGTAACTCAATCTAAAATAAAAGTAAATGGAGTAACACTTAGTAAAGGTCAAGGAGACTACTTTACCATATTAGGTAAAGGAAGATTTTTATTAGGTGATCCAAAAATATTTGAAGATGCTTCTTGGACAATGAGTTATGACCCTAAGAATGAATTTTGGATATCATTTCATGACTGGCATCCTGATTTAGTTATACCAACTAAAACTGTATTTTTAACTACAAAAAATAATACAGTGTGGAAACATAACTACAACTGTCAAGAGTATTGTAATTATTATGGTACACCATATCCATTTGAAGTGGAGTACCCAATTGTTACAGGTCAATCTGTTACTATATTAAGATCATTAGAATACATACTTGAGTGTTATAAGAAAGCAGACAATTGTGTAGATCAGTTCCATGTATTAGACTTTAATTTTGATAATGCAGTTATTTATAATACTGAACAAGTATCTGGTTTCCTTAACTTAAAC
>Ga0114981_10001210_pt1 | contig 16884 bp, 14 predicted proteins | sample S_140806_MF_Meta_FD_87028 | JGI IMG/M metagenome (GOLD analysis project Ga0114981, IMG submission 87028) | Freshwater microbial communities from Lake Simoncouche, Canada to study carbon cycling - S_140806_MF_MetaG | ecosystem: Environmental > Aquatic > Freshwater > Lake | place: Lake...
AGCAGGGGCTGCACGGCCTCGGGGCTGCCATCGCGACCGGTCAGTCCGGTGCCGCCACTGCTGATCACCACCTGCACGGCCGGATCGGCGATCCAGGTGCTCACCACAGCACGAATGCGATAGCGGTCGTCAGGCACCAACTGCCGATCCACCAACCGGTGGCCCGCCCGCTCCAGGCGCCCCTGCAGGGCATCCCCGGAGGGATCATCCGCCAGGGTGCGGCTATCGGAAACCGTGAGCAGGGCGATGGCGAGAGCCAACGGCGGCAGGCAGGGGAGTGCATTGTGGGCCGCAACGCCGGCCAACCGCTGGCATCGTGAGCCATGACCCATCGCCCCCTCCCGGTGAGCGCCCCCCCCCCGACCGGCCACGGCGTGCGGGTTCGCCTGTTCGCCAGCCTGTCCGAAACGGCCGGCTGGTCGGAACGCCGGCTGCCCCTGACAGCCCCCGGCTGCACCGCCTGCGATCTCTGGCGCCAGCTTCAGCTCGGTGGCCAGGAGCTGCCCGTCACGGTGCGGGTGGCGATCAACCAGACCTTCGCCAGTCCCCACACCCCGCTGCGGGACGGCGATGAACTGGCCTTCCTGCCACCGATCAGCGGCGGTTGACCATGGACACCCTTTCCCCGGCAGCGCTGGATGTGCAGCTGCACTCCACCCCCTTTGAGCCCCTGGAGGTGCTGGCCGTCTGGCAACGACACATGGCCGCCGCCACCGGCCGTCTCCCCGCCGCCGCCAGCCATTTCATCGGCCGGGTGCGCCCGCACACCGCCACGGGCGCCTCCGTGGAGGCCCTGGAGCTGGAGCACTATCCCGGCATGACCGAACGCTGCCTGACGGAGCTCGCCCACGCCAGTGCCGCCCGCCACGGGGTGACCGCCGTGCTGGTGCACCATCGGATCGGGCGGCTGGCGCCGGGCGAGGCGATCGTGCTGGTGGCGGTGGCCGCCGACCACCGTGGGCCCACCTGGCGCTGCGGCAGTGAGGTGCTGGAGACCCTCAAGCATGAGGCGCCCTTCTGGAAACGGGAATGGAGCGGCGGCCGGGGCACCTGGCTGGCCGGCAACACCCCGCTCTGAATGCGGGCGCCGCCGCGATCAAAAAATCGGCAACCGCAGCAGCTGGGCCCATAGGAGGGCGCCCGCCTCCAGGTCCCCCTGCTCCGCCGGGATCTCCAGCAGCAGATCGGCGCCCTGGAGCGAGCCGATCCGCGAGGAGGCCTGGCTGCCGGCCACCTCCGCCTGCACCGCCCCATCGGCCGCCACCACCAGGTGGGCGCGAACCAGCTCGGGCCGCCCAGGCTTTCGGCGCAGGGGGGCCGCCAGGCGCACCCGCAACCGCGGCAGCCGCTGGGGCTCCGCCCCCTCCAGGCACTGGAGCGCCGGCCACAGCAGCTGCAATCCGGTCACGGCCGCCGCCACCGGATTGCCAGGTAGACCGAAAAAGGGCCGCCCCCCCAACCATCCGAAGGCGAAGGGGCGGCCGGGCTTGAGGAACAACTTCCAGAAGCTCACCGTTCCCATCTCGGCCAGCAGCGGCCGAATCCAGTCGGTGTCGCCGGCGGAGACTCCCCCGGTGCTGACCACCACGTCACAGCGGTCGGCGAGGGCCAGCAAGGCCTCCCGCAGGGCAGCCGGATCATCCGCCGCCACGCGCCGCTCGGCCACCCCGTAGCCCAACTGCCGCAGCAGCGCCTCCAACAGGGTGCCGTTGCTTTCCCAGATCTGACCCGCCGCCCGTTCCTCCCCGGGGGCCACCAGCTCATCGCCGCTGCTGAGCAAGCCAATCCGCGGCCGGGGCCGCACCGCCACGGCCGCGAGGCCACAGCCGGCCAACCGACCCAGGGTGGCCGGGGTCAGGCGCACGCCGGGCTCCAGCAGCACCTGATCCGCGGCGGCCTCCTCGTGGGCGGAGCGGATCCAGGGGTTGGGGCCCACCTCCGCCTCCAGGGTGATCACGTCCCCCTCCACCGCCACCAGCTCCTGGGCCAACACCCGCTGCACCCCGTCCGGCACCGGCGCCCCGGTGAGGATGCGGATGGCCTCGCCAGCAGCGATCGTGCCGGCCCAGGGGGCCCCCGCCGCGGCACGACCCCGCACCCGCCAGCGACTGCCCCTGGGGGGTGGCGTGTCATCGGCAATCCCATACCCATCCAGGATGGAGGCGCGGAAACCAGGCACATCCGCCGGCGCCCGCACCACTTCGGCACTCACCCGCCCCAGGGCCGCCGCCAAGGGCAGCCGTTCCTCCCCGTCCAGGGGCCGGAGGGCGGCCAACACCTGCTCTAGGGCCTGCTCCAGAGCCAGCCCCTCAGCGGCAAAGGGATCAGAGGCAATGGATTCAGGAGCAACGGGCTCAGCGGCCATCCGAACGCTCCCAGTCCCCCCCGCGGCCGCCCTGTTTCTGCACCAGCCGCACCGGACCGATCGTCATCGCCGGATCGGCGGACTTGAGCATGTCGTAGAGGGTGAGCAGGCCGATCTGCACCGCCGTGAGCGCTTCCATCTCCACCCCGGTGGGGCCGGTGGTGCGGGCGCTGGCCTCCAGGCGCAGGCCCGCACCATCGGCGGTTGGCTCGATCCGCACCTCCAGGCCAGAGAGGGCAATCGGATGACAGAGGGGGATCAGCTCCGAGGTGCGCTTGGCCGCCTGGATCGCCGCCACCCGGGCCACCGCCAGCACATCCCCCTTGGGGGCGCGCCCCTCCAGCACCAGCTCCAGCACGGCGGGCGCCATGGCGATGAACCCCTCCGCCCGGGCGCGACGATCGGTGGCGGGGCGATCGCCAACCTCAACCATGTGGACCGCGCCACTGGCATCCAAGTGGGTGAGGGACGGGACGGGAGTTGGATCCATGGCCCGATGATGCCAGCAGGGAGCGCTCCGTGGCAGCAGCCCAGCGGCGGCCGGGAGAACGCTCGCATCAGATTGCTGGGGGATGAAAGACTGATGGCCACCCCGGCCCCTCCTTTGAGCTCCCCACCGGCCTGGTTGCGTGCCCTCCGCGAACCCCTGCCCAGCCACGCCCTACTCGGCGTGTTCGGCGTCATGGCATTGGCGGGCCTGGTGTCCCATTGGCTGGACGGGCGGGTGACCTCCCAACTGGAAGAGAAGGTGCTCAAGGCCCAACGGGCGAGCGTGCAGAGGGATGTGCAACGGCTGGACTCGGAACTGCGCACGGCAGAGGCCAGCATCCTGCGCTTCGCCCAGCTGATCTCCTACGGCCCCCAGAACCTGGTCGAGATCCACGACCAGTTCGATCAGCTGGTGGAGCAGAGCAGCGACGGGGCCTGGCGCAGCCGGTCTTCCAGTTACCACCCGAAGCTGGAGGCTGGCCTCTGGGTGCCGCCGCCGGTGCCCCGCTTCCTGGAAAACCGCCTGTTTCTGCAGCGCGCCCAAGCGATCACCAGCGTGTTTGGCCAGGGGGCCGACACCCCCTTGGTGGAGAACACCTGGGTGTTGCCCCTCAGCGGGGGTGCGGTGGTGTTCTGGCCTTCCAATCCGGACTTCATCCGCCGCGCCCATGCCAACATCGACAACCGCAACACCCCCTGGATACAACGGAGCGCACCAGCGGTGGCGCGCGATGGCCACGCCCACTGGACGCCGCCCGCGTATAACCCGGCGGGTCGCGCCTGGCTCGTGAGCGTGGTGGCACCGTTCTTTCGCAAGGGCAGCTGGGCCGGCGCCGTGGGCCACGACATCAAAACGGAGGCGCTGATCCATTGCCTGAGCAATCCCAGCGAACGCAGCCCCCTTCTGATCGCCGAACTGCTGTATGTCTCCGATGCCCAAGGCCGCCTGATCAACGGCGCCCCTGATGACAATCCGAACCAGGACCAGCTGCCGGCGCCCCTGATGGAGGCCCTGAAGCAGCAGAGGGGCCAAAGCCGGATCAAAACCTTGCTGGACGGGGAAGATCGCCTGATCATGGCGCCCATTTCCACCCTCAAGGCTTACGCCTTTTATCGGATGGATGTGACGAAAATTCGACAGGAAATCAAGGAGGAACTCGGCTGGATGCGCCTCGCAGAATTCCTGGCTCTTGGGCTCCTGTCACTATGGGTATTTATCATCCTTCTAAGGGAAGCAACCTACCGACTGCAGCAGGATGAACTGCATGAGCAACGCACCCATGAAATGCAGCTATTCGTGGGAGCGGTCAGCCATGAATTACGGACCCCTCTTACCCTGATTAAGGGCCACCTCACGCGATTGCTCCGCAAATCCGACCAGCTCAACAATCCCCAGATCAAGGCGCTCACCATCGCCAACGAGGAAACTCAGCGGGTGATCAGCCTGGCCAATGATCTGCTTGATATTTGCCGTGGTGACTACAAGCAACTCACCCTCGGAAACGACTCCCTGGAGATCACAGCCATCCTTCGTGAATGCCGTGATCTGGCCAGCGGCCTCACCAACCGCACCATTGAACTGAGCGGGATCGACACCGGGATTGACGCGACCTCGGCCACCCTGGTGCGCGGCAACGCCGATCGCTTGAAACAGGTCCTCCTCAATCTGATCGAAAACGCCGACAAATTTTCACCGGGGCAGCAACCGATCGAACTGCGACTGCGAGAGGAGAACGGCTGGGTGTGCATCGACGTCATCGACCAGGGCATTGGCGTCCCAGAAGCCGAACGGGATCGGATCTTCGAACGCTTCTTCCGGGCCAGCAACGCCAGCGAACGGACCCGGGGCTCCGGGCTGGGACTGTCGGTGGCCCAGCTGCTGTGCCAGGCCATGGGCGGTGACCTGCGCCTCACCGCCAGCGACGGGTCCGGATCCACCTTCAGCGTGGTATTGCCCCCCGCCTGACCCCCATGGTGCCCGACCCCCCAGCCCCGGCCTCCCCCACGGCACCGCCCGGTCAGCTGTTGCAACTGCTGGGGGTGAGCTTCGGCATTGCGGGCGCCGTGGGCGGCACGATCGGGGCCGGCATCCTGCGCACCCCTGGCCTGGTGGCCGCCCAACTGGGCCAGCCGATCCTGATCATGGCCGTGTGGCTGATCGGGGGGCTCTACGCCCTGCTGGGCGCCAACGTGCTGGCGGAACTGGGGGCGAGCCTGCCACTGGCGGGGGGCTGGGCGGTCCATGCCCGGCGAGCGTTCGGGCCGGGGGTGGGGTTCGCGGTGGGGTGGACCGACTGGATCGGTCACTGCGTGGGCATCGCCTGGGTAGCGGTCACGATCGGCGAGGTGGTGGACGACCTGCTGCCGGCGACCTGGCAGGCCCAGCTGCCCCTGGGCGAGCAGGGGATTGCCGTGGCGGTGCTGGTGCTCCTGGCCCTGATCCAGCGGCTGGGCCTGCGGGCCGCCGGCACCAGCCAGAACGTGCTCAGCCTGGTCAAGGCGCTGGCGTTTCTGGGCCTGGTCGTGGCCTGCTTCGGCCTCCAGCCCGATCCAACCCGACTGGCCAACCTCCCGACCGCCGTCCTTCCCACCCCCAGCGCGGCCGACCTGGCGATCGGGGTGGTGTTGGCCCTGCAGGCGGTGATCACCACCTACGACGGCTGGCACAGCCCCCTCTACTTCGCCGAGGAATTCGAGGCTCCGGAGCGGGATCTGCCCCGCTCCCTGATCGGCGGGGTCCTGGCGGTGCTTGTGCTCTATGGATTGATCAACCTGGCGATGCTGCGGGTGTTGCCGGTGCCCCAGCTGGCCGCCTCCAACCTGGCGGTGGCCGATGCCGCCGCCGCCCTGTTCGGCGCAGCGGGCCGCCAGGGGATCACGGTCCTGGCCCTGGTGTCGCTGGTGGGCTTGATCAACGCCTCGATCATGGCGGCCCCACGGGTGCTGTACGGACTGGCCCGCGACGGGATGATCACCCCGACCCTGGCCCGGGTGAATGCCGGTGGCACGCCCAGCACCGCCCTGCTGCTCACCACCCTCGCCAGCGTCGCCCTGGTGCTGACCGGGTCGTTCAGCCTGCTGTTGGGCATGGCCGCCTTCCTCTATGTGGCCCTCTACCTGAGTGGCTTCTCCGCCCTGCTCAGCCTGCGCTGGCGCGAACCGGACGCCGCCCGTCCCTACCGGGCCTGGGGCTCCCCCTGGAGTGTGTTGATTGTGCTCGCCGGTTCGTTGGCCTTTCTGCTGGGGGCCCTGCTCAGCGACCCCGGCGGCAGCCTCTGGGCCCTGGCGCTGATCGCCGCCAGCCTGCCGCTGCGCCCCTGGTTGGGCGGATCAGCTCAGGAGTCACCACCATGATCAGGGGCACGTCCACCCCTGCCCCGATGACCCGTCCCAGGAACGGCGCCGCCCTGGTGGCCGGTCTGGCCGCCGCGACCCTGATCAGCGCACCACCCACCCTGGCGGGAGCCCCCTGTGTGCCGGTGGGGGAATGGCGGCAGCCGGGCCATGCGGCCAGGGTCGACCCCCTCAAGGTCGCCGCCGCCAGGGGAGGTGTGGTGCTGCTGGGGGAACTGCACAGCAGCGCCGAACACCACCGCTGGCAACTCCACAGCCTGGTGGCCCTGCACACCCTCCATCCCGAGCTGGTGATTGGCCTGGAGATGGTGCCGCGGCGGTTGCAACCGGTGCTCGACCGCTGGGTGGCGGGGGAGCTGGCTGAGGCCGCCTTCCTCGAGGCGGTGCAATGGCAGAGCGTATGGGGGTATGACCCGGCCCTCTACCTGCCGATCCTGCACTTCGCCCGCATGCACCGGCTGCCGCTGCTGGCCCTCAACGTGGATCCGGGGTTGCCCCGGCGGGTGCGGGCCGAAGGACTGGCGGCGATCCCGGTCCAGGCCCGGGAAGGGGTGGGCCCACCGGCCGCCGCCAGCCCGACCTACCGCACCCGACTGCGAACCGCCTGGCAGGCCCATGGGAGCGCGAACCCCACGGATACGGCCGCCTTTGAGCGCTTCGTGGACAGCCAACTGCTCTGGGACCGGGCCATGGCCGAAGGGATCGCCAGCCAGCGGCGCCGCCAACCCCAGGGGCTGGTGGTGGCCCTGATGGGGAGCGGCCACCTTGTCTTCGGCGACGGGGTGCCCCACCAACTGCAGGCCCTGGGGGTCGACCAAGTGCGCTGGTTCCTGCCCTGGGATCAGGGCCAGGATTGCGCCAACCTCAAGCCCGGACTGGCCTCCGCCGTGTTCGGTCTGGCCGCCCCGGCGAGGGCAGCTGCGCCGATGGCAGCCCCGGTGCTCGCCCCTCCAGGCACCCGTCTCGGCATCCAACTGGAGGACAAGGGCGGCACGGTGCGGATCCTCCGAGTGGCCACCGATTCCCTCGCCGCCGCGAACGATCTGCAGGGGGGCGATCAGATCCTGGCGATCGACGGGACCCCGGTCCGCAGCGCCCAGGAGGTGATCGCCCAGGTGCGACGTCAGCCGCCCCAGAGGCCGTTGAGGCTGACCCTGCAGCGCCAAGGCCAGCGCCTCGAGCGGGTGATCCGCTTTGCCCGGCGCTGAGCGAAACGCGTCAAGCCATGGCAACCATGATGTCAGCCGTAGCCCGCCAGGCCAAACTGGCGGGGAGGTCGCCCGATCTCCACCCCCCTTCCGTCAAGCCCCCACGGCCGTCGCACGTTCCCCAGAATGGCCGTCAGCATCGCCGAGCTCCGCATGGGCAGCGCCCCCTTCATCTTGGTGGACAGCTTCGGCCTGGTGATCAGTATCAACGAAGTTTTTGAAAAAGTGTATGGATGGAGCGAAGACAACCTGCGGGGCCGTCCACTGAGCCAAATCCTGCCGGGGGCCTTTCAGATGTCCCACCAGCTTGGATTTTCGCGCTTTCAGACTACCGAAATCTCGACAATTCTAGGCCATCCCCTACGTTTGAAAACCATCTGCAAAGATGGCACTGAAATTACCTCCAGCCACTTCATTGTGGCCGAAAAGGATGGGGATCGCTGGATTTTTGGAGCCACTCTTACTCCGATCGATGGCGAGCCCGACCTCACCTCGCCACCGAACCCTGGATGACCATGGACTCCCCGTCTGCGGTGGAGATCCTGCTGATCCAGGAACTGCGCCAAACCCTTAGCCGGCTGGAGGCGGCGCTGTCCCAGATCAGTGATGGCCTCGTGATCACCAGCCGCCATGGCCAGATTCTGTGGTGCAATTCCGCCTTCACGCGGCTGATCGATCAGCCGCGCCTGGCCATGCTCGGCCAAACCATTTACGACCTGCTGCCCCGGGATGCGGAAGGCTGCCGGATCCTCAACCCCTCAGCGGTGCGGGCCTCTGGAGCGAAGGGAGGCACCAGCAAGGCCCTGCTCTGCCGCAATCCCGTTCAAGCCTTGGCAATCGAATGGCGACAGGTGTTCCAAGAACAGGAGAGGCCCGTGATCTTCTGCTTTCGGGATGTGAGCATGCGCCTCTCCATCCAGGAGCTCAGGCTGGAGGCCGAACAGAGTGAACGGCGGCGGCGACAGACCGAATTCCTGAATGAACAATTGATCCACGAACAGCAAGCCCTGGCGGCCAAGGTGGTGGAATGTCCGGTCACAGGGCTGCCGAACCGCCGCGGGCTGGCCCTGCGCATGAACATCGCCCTGGCCGAGCTGAAATCCCAACCGGGCCAGCTGACCATTCTCTTCTGCGATCTGAATCGATTCAAGGAAACCAATGATTTACATGGCCACCAAGTGGGTGACGAACTATTGATCGAGGTGGCTCGTCGCCTGCAAAGCTCCCTCCGTCGGAACGATACGTTATCGCGCCTGGGAGGCGACGAGTTTGTGATCGTCACCACCAATATCACCAACCAGAGTGATGCCATCCAGCTAGCAGAGCGGCTGCAAGTCGTCCTGGGTCAGCCCTGGACCGTGGACAACCAGACCATCCGCCCCGCGATGAGCATCGGCATCACGATGACGACGGACGCCCAGATCTCAACAGAAGAACTGCTGCGACGCGCCGACCTGGCCATGTACGACGCAAAAACCAAAAAAAATAGCCACATTTCAGTTTTTGAAACAACCATTGACGCCCGCGTCAAGCAGGAGATCTTTCAACGCCGCCAACTCCAGAAGGCTCTCCAAGATCAGGCGATGCATCTGGTCTTTCAACCCATCGTCAATCTCAAGGACGGTTCGCTCCATGCCATCGAAGGCTTACTCCGCCTGCGACGGGACGACCCCAGCGCCATGCCCCCCACGGAATTCATCCCGATCGCCGAACAAACCGGCCTGATTTTGCCGTTGGGTCAGTGGGTGATTACGGCCGCCATGCATGAAATTCATCGACGAATCCAGGAGGGACAAGAAGCCATCATTTCCATCAATGTCAGCCCAATGCAGCTGAAGGAAGCTGGATTGAGTCAATGGATCCTGCAAAGGGCCGATGCCATGAACATTGATCCGGCCTGGCTGGCCCTGGAGGTCACTGAAACGGTTCTCATTGAACAGCCGGAACTCACCACCAGGGAATTAAGGCACCTGCGCAAGGCCGGCATCAAGGTCTATCTCGACGACTTTGGGACCGGCTACTCCAGTATGTCCTGGCTGGCACGGCTGCCGATCGACGCCATCAAGATCGACAAAAGCTTCACCGCCGGATTTCTCTTTGACGCACGCAAGGAAAAAGTGATCCGCTCAATGATTTCCCTGGCCCAGGAGCTGGGGCTGGAGGTGATTTGCGAAGGCATCGAAACGGAACAGCAACGCCAAGGCCTCCTCACCATGGGCAGCACCCTGGGGCAAGGGTTTCTCTTTGGCCACCCCGAACCCGGTCGGTCGCCGTAGGAAGCTGGCGGATCCCTGGGGCATTGCCGTGGGCCTTCGTCGCCCTTCCACCCTGCTCTGCACCTTCCTCACCCTGCTCAACGACCGGATGGGGGAAAGCATCATTTTTCCCCTGCTGCCCTTTCTGCTGGCCGATTTCAGCACCGATGGACGGACCCTGGGGCTCCTGGCCGGCAGCTACGCCCTGGCCCAGTTCAGTTGCACGCCCCTGTTGGGGGCCCTCAGCGATCGCTACGGCCGCAAGCCCGTGATCGTCGGCTGCGTGGCCGGCTCCGTAGTGGGCCTGAGCCTGTTTGCCCTGACCGTGAGCCTGCCCTGGAGCAGGGTTTGGCCCGGGGCCCTGGCCAGCGGCCTGCCCCTGGCGCTGCTGTTCACCGCCCGCCTGATCGATGGCATCAGCGGCGGCACCGCCGCCACCGCCAGCGCCGTTCTGGCCGACATCTCGCCACCGGAGCAGCGAGCCAAGGCCTTTGGGCTGTTGGGGGTGGCCTTTGGGCTGGGTTTCATTCTGGGGCCCGCCCTTGGGGGGGGCCTAGCCACCATCTCCGTCAGCCTGCCGCTGGTGGTGGCGGTGGCCTTCGCCGTGGTCAATCTGATCGTGGTGCTCACCCTCTTACCCGAAACCCACCCCGTGGACGCACGGGTTGAACTGCCGCGTAAACGTCAGCTGCAGCCCTTTGCCCAACTGGCCCAGGTCATGGCCCGACCCAGCCTGCGGCGCCTGTGCAGTGCCTTCTTTCTGTTTTTTCTGGCGTTCAGCACCTTCACCGCCATGCTGGTGCTCTATTTCAAGCAAAGTTTCCAGTGGGGGCCGGGTCGCTCGGCCCTGGCCTTTCTGGTGGTTGGGGTGGTGGCCACGGTGGTCCAGGGGGGGTTGATCGGACCGTTGGTGCAACGCTTCGGCGAATGGAGGCTGACGCTGACGGGCCTGGGAATTGTGACGATGGGCTGCCTGCTGGTGACCCTGGCCACCCCGGGCCGGGAGGTGGGGATGGTGTTCAGCGGCGTCGCCGGCCTCGCGCTTGGGACGGGCCTGGTGACCCCGTGTCTCCGCAGCCTGGTCTCACGGCGGATGGGAAAGGCCGGCCAGGGGGCCGCCCTGGGCAGCCTGCAGGGCCTGCAAAGCCTGGCCAGCGTGCTGGGGCCACCCCTGGCGGGGATCACCTACGAAAGCCTGGGGCGCCAAAGTCCGTTCTGGCTGAGCATCGGACTGATGCTCGGCGTGGCCATGACGTTGGTGAGCGGTCGCTCCGCCCTGGTCGGCGGGGAGCCTGCATGACCTGACTGGATCGGGAATCAGGGCGATGGCTTCGGTGCCCCCTCTCAATCAAAGGAACCCGCGACGATCAAACCCGAACCCGTCCAGCCGAAAGCAATCCCATTTGGTGATTTTTAATGCTAACCTAAGGAGGGTGCATCTGTCTAAATTTCTGGTGCCCGGGACCACCAGGGGCCTGAAGGCTGGAACACACGGATCGACCCCTGGCGATTGCTACGCTCCGCCCAGGCTGTCATCACAGTCCATCCAAACCTTTTTGAGCCAAGGACGTTCATGAGCCAGTCCAGTGATGCTCCGGTGGTGGCTCCGGAGTTGTATATCAACCGTGAACTGAGCTGGCTCGCTTTCAACCGCCGCGTCCTAGCCCAAGCGCTCGACGAACACACCCCCCTACTGGAGCAGGCCAAGTTCAGCGCCATCTTCAGCAACAACCTCGATGAGTTTTTCATGGTGAGGGTGGCGTCCCTGAAGTCGCAACATGAGGCCGGTGTCAGCACCCCCAGCGACGATGGACTCACCCCACTCCAGCAACTGGAGGCGATCCACAACCAACTTCGTCCCCTGCTTGACCTGCAGCAGCAGCACTATCGCTACACCCTTAAGACTCAATTAGCAGAATACGGCGTTCATCTGATCGATTATGTGCGTCTGAACGACCAACAACAACGCTGGACCAACGACTACTTCCGGCGGGCCATCTTTCCTGTGCTCACCCCCCTGGCGGTGGATCCGGCCCACCCGTTCCCGTTCATGAGCAACCTCAGCCTGAATGTGGCCGCCCTGATCCGTGATCCGGACAGTGGCCAACAGCAGTTTGCCCGGGTGAAGGTCCCGCAAAAGATCCTCCCCCGCTTCGTCCAGATCCCCACCGAGTTGGGCGGCCAGCAACCAACGCCAGTGTTGACGGCCGTGCCCCTGGAGCAGGTGGTGGCCTTCAACCTGCAATTGCTCTTTCCGGGCATGGTGATTGAAGGGCATTATTTCTTCCGAGTCACGAGGGATGCCGACCTCGAACTCCGCGACCTGGAAGCAGATGATCTGATGGAAGCCCTGCAGGAAGGACTGCGGAAACGGCGCATGGGCGGGGAGGTCGTGCGGCTGGAGGTGGCCAATGAAATGCCCGATGACGTGGTGCAGCTGCTGCGGGATGGCATGGATGTGGAGCCGGAAGATCTCTATCGGATCAATGGTCCGCTGGGCCTGGACGATCTCATGAGCCTGCTGGCCATCCCCCTCCCCAACCTGAAGGATGCCCCCCACAAGGGGCGCACCCCGATGGCCCTGGGTCGTTCGCAAAAGAGTCGCCTCGAAGACGGTTCGATTAAGCAGGAGGAATTCGAGAGCATTTTTGCCACCATCCGGCGCGGCGATGTCCTGCTGCACCACCCCTTCGATCTCTTTTCCACCTCGGTGGAGGAATTCCTGACCCAGGCCGCCGACGACCCCTCGGTGCTGGCAATCAAGATGACCCTCTACCGCACCTCCAAAGATTCCCCGGTAGTAGCGTCCCTAATCCGGGCGGCGGAGAACGGCAAGCAAGTGATGGCCTTGGTGGAGCTCAAGGCCCGCTTTGACGAAGACAACAACATTCAATGGGCCAAGCAACTGGAGCGTTCCGGTGTGCATGTGGTCTATGGCGTGATCGGCCTCAAGACCCACACCAAGATCTTACTGGTGGTCAGACGGGAAAAGAACGAGCTCAAAAGCTATGCTCACATCGGCACAGGCAACTATAATTCAAAAACATCAAGCCTTTACACCGACATCGGGATTCTCACCGCGCGGGAAGAATTTAGCCAAGATCTCGTGGAGTTGTTTAACTACCTGACGGGTTTCTCCAAACAGCAGAATTTCCGCAAGTTGCTGGTCGCTCCGGTCACGCTGCGTAAGGGCATGGAGGCCCTGATCCGCCGGGAAATCGACCATGCACGGGCGGGCCGGGGGGGGCATCTGCGGGCCAAGATGAATGCCCTAGTGGATCCAGCCATCATCGCCCTGCTCTACGAAGCCTCCCAAGCCGGCGTCGCCATTGAGCTGATCGTCCGCGGCATGTGCTCCCTGCGTCCGGGTGTGACCGGTGTCAGTGAATCCATTCAGGTGGTGAGCGTGATCGGACGCTTTCTGGAGCATTCACGCCTGTTCTGGTTTGCCAATGCCGGCAACCCCGAGATGTACTTCGGCAGCGCGGACTGGATGCCGCGCAACCTGGATCGCCGCGTTGAGGCCGTCGCCCCCGTCGAAGATCCCCAGCACCGTGAGCAATTGGAGCGGCTTTTGGATCTGTATCTCAACGACTCCGCCGCCTGGCACATGCAAAGCGACGGCCAGTTCCTGCAACGCCAACCAGAAGGGGAGCAACACCTGGCCCAGGCTCAACTGATGGAGCGCTGGCGGACAGGACTGAAGAATTCTGCCAAAATCTGACCATCCCTAGGGGGGTATCAACGACAACGAAAGATCAGCTTTCGTCTTGGATTCAATCCCATAATTCTTGACCCTTCGCACTTGCTCAGGGCGGCTCAGTGCTATACTCCTTCAAAATTCATACGGAGGCCTGGGGTGATGGGGACACCTCTGCGTTCCGCTCTTCCCAACGCCAGTGGCGGGGGGGATGAGCACCTTTCGCGTGCCAGGAGCAGCCGCTCCGGGGACGTCGCGAACGCTGATGCCAAGAGCAGCACGGGCAACCGCCTGAAGCTGCCCGCCATGCGCCCATCGGGCGCCAAAGGGGCAACCCGATTGAGCGCCGACTCAATCGGCTGGTACCTGAGCACCATCGGCCGGGTGCCCTTGCTCACGCCAGCCGAGGAAATCGAACTCGCCCACCACGTCCAAGCGGGCAAAACCCTCCAACAACTGCCGGAGGAGAGCCTCACGCCCCAGCAGAAACGACAGATCCGCATGGGCCAGCGCGCCCGCAACCGGATGATGGCCGCCAACCTGCGCTTGGTGGTGAGCGTGGCCAAGAAGTATCAGAACCAGGGCCTGGAGTTGCTGGATCTGGTTCAGGAAGGGGCCATCGGTCTGGAACGGGCCGTCGACAAGTTCGATCCGGCCATGGGCTACAAATTTTCCACCTACGCCTATTGGTGGATCCGCCAGGGCATGACGCGGGCCATCGACAACAGCGCCCGCACCATCCGCCTGCCGATCCACGTCAGCGAGAAACTCTCGAAGATGCGGCGGGTCAGCCGCGAACTTTGCCACCGGCTTGGTCGCCAACCCAACCGGCTGGAACTGGCCCAGGCCCTGGACATGGCTCCCCTGGAACTGGAGGAACTGATCGCCCAGAGCGCCCCCTGCGCCTCCCTCGATGCCCATGCGCGCGGCGAGGAAGATCGCAGCACCCTTGGGGAACTGATCGCCGATCCGGCCAGCAATGAGCACCTGGACTCCATGGATCGCCTCCTGCTCAAGGAACACCTCACCACCTGGCTCGGCCAGTTGAATGAACGCGAGCAGAAGATCCTCAAGTTGCGTTTCGGCCTTGAGGGATGTGAACCGCTCACCCTGGCCGAAATCGGCCGTCACATCAATGTGTCCCGGGAGCGGGTGCGTCAACTGGAGTCAAAGGCGATCATGAAATTGCGCCTGATGAGCGCCATGCAGCAGGCCGCCTGAGGCCGTGGCCGTTGCGATGACTGCCCCTTGGTGGCCCCAGCAGCTCCTAGCCCTGCTGGCCGCGGGAGCCTGGTTGGTCCTGGCCACGTTGGCGGCCCTGGCGGTGCGGCAACGCTGGCCGCAGCACCCGGAATGGAGCCGCAAAACGGTCCACATCGCCATCGGCCCCGTGGTGCTGATCTGCTGGGCCCTGGGTCTCGACCGCCGGGTGGCCGTGGCCGCCGCCGCCGGTTTCACCGTGCTGGCGGTGATCAACCATCGCCAGCGCCTGCTGCCGGCCATCGAAGATGTGGGCCGCCAGAGCTACGGAACGATCGCCTATGGCGCCTCGTTCACCCTGCTGCTGGCGCTGTTCTGGCCCAACCAGCCCCTCAGCGCCACGGCCGGAATCCTGGTGATGGCCTTGGGCGATGGACTGGCCGGCCTGCTGGGCCCCGCCATCCCCTCCCCCAGCTGGCAGGTGTTTGGGGAGCGGCGTTCCCTGGTCGGGACGGCCGTGATGGCCCTCACCAGCTGGGGGGTCCTGGCCCTCCTGGCGGCGTTTGGCAGTCACCTGGGGGGGGAGCTGGCCGTGCCAGCGGCGGCGGCCCTGGTGGGGATTGCGGCGACGGCCACCCTGCTGGAGCAGGCCGGCCTGGTTGGCCTCGACAACCTGACGGTCCCCCTGGCCGTGGCCGGGCTATGGAGCCTGGCCTGCCGGCCCTGAGCTCAGCACCTCAGCAACTGCTCACAGCGCTGCTCCCAATCCCGTTGGGTGCCCAGTCCCGCCACCACCAACTGATCGGCGGGCTCGTCCCGCAGGCGCAGCTGCCACTGACGGATCAGATCGGCACGCTCCAACCAGGTGTCGACCACGGTGCGCTGGATCGCCTCGCCGTCCCAACGGCGCCCCCTGGCGATGTCCAGGGACCAGTCGAGCAGATGATCTAACTGAAAGGGACGAAAACCGCCAAAGACAGGACCAGCCTCTGCCGAAGTCCGCCCCTGATCGAGATAAAAGAGCTGAAGCGGATCGGAGAGACCACAGAACTGCAGGAGATACACCATGCACCCAACCTCCCAGAACGCTTTGGGGAGGTCAAATTAAGCCTCCCAAGCGATTCCACTGTCCAAGCTGAACATCGTGTTGATTTTGTCATCCCTTAGCACTCGAACTTCGCGAGTGCTAAGTCCACCGATCACACCGGCGCCAACGAACGCTCGCGCGTCGCGCGCACGGCCGCCGCCAACTGATCGAGCAGCTCCATGGTGGTGGGGAGATCGATGCAGGCATCGGTGATGCTCTGGCCGTAGGTGAGCTGGGTGAGATCGGACGGAATTTTCTGTTGGCCCGCCACCAGATGGCTTTCCAGCATCACCCCCATCACGTGCAGCGAGCCGCCCCGCACCTGCTCAGCCACCGCCTGCAATGCCTCCGACTGGCGGCGGTAGTCCTTATTGGAATTGCCGTGGCTGCAATCCACCATCAGACGGGCGGACAAACCAGCCTTGGCCAGCTGGGCCGCCGCCGCCGCCACCGCCTCTGCATGGAAGTTGCTGCCGCCCTTGCCGCCGCGCAACACCAGATGGCCATCCGGATTGCCGGTGGTGGTCACGATGGCGGCATGGCCATGCTGGTTGATGCCGAGAAAATGGTGGGGGCGGGCCGCCGCCTCCATCGCATTGATGGCGGTGATGGCGCTGCCGTCGGTGCCGTTCTTGAAGCCGATCGGCATCGACAAGCCGGAGGCCATCTCACGATGGGTCTGGCTTTCGGTGGTGCGGGCGCCGATGGCGGTCCAACTGATCAGGTCGGCGATGTATTGGGGAACCACTGGATCGAGCAGTTCGGTGGCCGCCGGCAACCCCATCTCCGCGAGATGCAACAACAAGGTGCGGGCACGGCGCAGACCGGTGTTGATGTCGTAGCTGCCATCCAGGTGCGGATCATTGATCAAGCCCTTCCAGCCCACGGTGGTGCGGGGCTTCTCGAAGTACACCCGCATCACCACCTCCAGATCCTCACGGTGACGGCGGTGGGCCTCGGCAATCGCCGTGGCGTACTCCTTGGCCGCCTCCACGTCGTGCACCGAGCAGGGACCGACGATCACCAGCTGCCGGGTGTCACCGGCATGGAGAATGGCCTTGATCCGCTCGCGGGCCTGCTGCACCGTGCGGGCGGCCGCCTCCGAGATCGGCAGCTCCCCATGCAACAGGGCGGGCGGCACCAGGGGCCGGGTCTCGACCACGTGGAGGTCGGCGGTGGGGATCATGACTCGCAGGCGCCAGGGCAGGCCAGAACCCACCCTAGGG
>Ga0114981_10001211_pt1 | contig 16881 bp, 17 predicted proteins | sample S_140806_MF_Meta_FD_87028 | JGI IMG/M metagenome (GOLD analysis project Ga0114981, IMG submission 87028) | Freshwater microbial communities from Lake Simoncouche, Canada to study carbon cycling - S_140806_MF_MetaG | ecosystem: Environmental > Aquatic > Freshwater > Lake | place: Lake...
CCAGAGGCGATATTTGATTAGCGCGGGGGGAGGTCTGCGGGGGCGCAAATCCCACCCTCTCTTTTCCGAATTCCGAGTCATCGAGGACGGGGTTAGTCCCTCCCAGCGGTAGGCGAAATGTGATTGGGCCAGGGGCGGGTGTCCGGCGGCCAAATCCTACCTCTTGCGAGGAGGAGTAGTGGCTTTCCGCATCCTTGCCCTAGTTTTCGCCCCTTAGATCAGGACAAGTTCTTGTTGTGAATAATGGCACAACCAATATCACTGCTTTAACCTCTTTCGTTTGCACGTGTTGACATATTGAACGGAAATAAGCGAATGGAATGAACGCAAATAAACCCTCGACTACAAAGGGAAGCTGATGAAAAATTTCACGATGGCACTTTTTCAAATAGCAAAAGATAAGCTTTCCCATGACTTGCTTGAGGGTGAAGTCATTGCCATTCATTACGAGACTGGCACTTATTATAGCATGAGAGATACCGCTGCAGTAATCTGGCTTAAACTTGCCGAACCTATTTCACTAGAGTCCTTGGCATTTCATTTCGTTCAAATCGACCAAAAGGGTTTGGATCGTCTTCAGTCATTTCTCGATTCCCTAAAACAAGAGGGTTTAATCACCTGTTCGGACGGGAGCGACGTCAAGATACCAAGAGGTACTGATATGATTGTTTTTTCTGAACCGACTTTCGAAAAATATACAGATATGCAGGCATTACTCTTGGCAGATCCAATCCATGATGTTGAGCTTCAAGCTGGCTGGCCTCATCTGAAATCGGATGCCGAATCCTGAACTAGACGATTTTCTGCGACTGCCATTGATACGACCTCTGCCATCCCTTGAAGAGGTTCAAAAGATCTTTGACCGACGACGTCCTGATTCGCCTGATTCTGTTTTTTTTGATTTTCACCTTGGGAGCGCCCGAGTGCGAGTCCAAACCACCCGAGAGATTCTTTCTGAATGGCTGACACCGGCACTTGCTAATATTTTGGCCATAAATACAGGCAACACAGCACCAGAATTCCATTTAAACATCGCCTTGTTAACCGATCTTGTAGAAATCGGTGATCTTGCATTCTGGGTTGGACGTGGCAACAGGCATGGGCTTTATGAAAGTATTGATGTCTCCGGGGACGTCTTTCTTTTTGAGCACAGCTCAAGATTTCTGGCGTATTGGTCCCCACTTAAACGAAAAGCCTTTGTCTGTTTGGACAATTTACAAAACCTTGCTGCATGGGAGCTTGCTGCCCCAATCAAATCGGTGATTCACGGGATATGCACTGGTACACCCTTGCAGTTAATCCATGCGGGGGGGGTAGGCAGGTCGGATGGTGGGGTCCTTCTGCTGGGTCCCGGCGGGTCAGGAAAATCTACCACTGCGTTGGCATGTCTCGGATCCAAACTTGGTTATACAGCCGATGACTATTGCTTGGTGGAGACCAACCCCCAGCCGATGGCCTATCAATTATATACCACGGCAAAACTTCGACCTGAAAATATTCACAGATTTGAATCTATGCGACCAAGATTCAAAAGGAATGACGACCGATTGGGTGACAAGCCCACCATATTTCTAAATGAGGAGGATAATTTTACCAACCTCCGCAGTTTTCCTATTCGGGCATTGGTGCTGCCCAAAGTAACAGGTTTGCTTGAAACGTCGTGGCAGCGCTGCTCTGCGGCATCTGCATGGCGTGCGCTTGCGCCCAACACGATAGCCCAGCTCCCCTTATGCGGAAATGAGACATTTGCCAAAATCACCTCCTTGACCAGAACTGTTCCTGCATACGAAATGCACGTTGGAACAGATCTGTCCAAGATATCGGTTTGCATTGAGGAGATTCTCAAAGAGGCCAAAAGGTCACCGAAAACAATCACCTAGGTAAGCAATCGAATCCCACTCAACGGCAGGCCTAAGCCTCGGGTATCGTTCTGGGCGATAAACGGGGTTGTTACCCTCAGCTCCAGCGCCAAAACTGATCGATCTGGAGTTAAGTTGGGGGGGAGATTGAAACAAATCCGATTTTTGCTCGATTGAAATTGAGACACAGACAATTTCTGACCGTTGACCAACACATAAAAGCCCCGATCATGAATCCCTTGCAAAACCGCGGGGATTGGGGGAAGTTGAATCTCCATATACCGGAAGGCAACAGGGGTAGCGAAGGTGAACTTCGCATAGGGCTTTGTCCAGCGGAAGGGCACATATTTATATTGCTCGAGTGCATGCACATCCCGTGTGATATCGCTATCCTTGACTGTTGGGTCCCACAGAACCATGGGTTGCCCTGAGATTCTTTTTGTAATGCGCAAAGGAATAACACGAAGGCGGGCCCTCCAAATAGCTAGGGCAAGTTTCAACTGATCACGGATATAGGATTTGGTTGATCTGTCGAGGTTGTGCATCAGCCCAAGATAGGCAAATAAATCACGCCAAAGGTTTTTATACCCGCAGGATCTCTTCCATCGGAGATATCCGAAAAAGTTTGAGGGTAGTTGATTCCAAAATGTAAGGCCTCGAGGTGTTGGCCATCGCATGACGCGGTGATGGATGCTGGCCAGAAGGCTCGGACGGACCCGATTCAAATCGTCAAGCACACTTTCCGGAATGGACTGGTCCAGCTCCCGACGGAGGTAATGTAACGTTTCCAGGACGGGCAGCGTGATATCTTTTTCGCGGGATGTCTGGGAGAGACAATCCCACTCCATTCCATTGCATAGTTGTTTAATCAGGAGTGTGGCGTCGCTTAACCAACGGAGTGGTGGAACGAGGTTGTAACGAGGACCATGCTCGCAGGCGTGGAGTAGTTGATCCGCCGTGCTTGGCACGCGCATGGGTATCCCGTTCCAAACATTGGGAATGGAACGGTCCCAAAACCCTCGATCAGCTTGAGGGCTGCAATCGCTGTGCAGCAGGTGCCAATGAAGGTCTAATTCAGTATTGCCTGGACCGATGAAATGGCAGGCATGTGCCACCTCAACTAACTGGTGGTGATTCCGAAAACGAGAAGTCCAACCTATGGATTCGATCTTATCAATTGCTTCTCGGGCTCTGTTATGGGGAATAAGAACATCTATGTCACTCATCGGACGTAATGCCTTGTCAGCGTAAGCTGTGATATTTAGTGCAGCACCTTTGATTAACATCACGGGAATGCCGGCCTCGTTAAGGCATTTGATTGCCGGAAGACTGAAATGCACTAATTGCTTGTGCTTGGACCAGAAATACCGATAAACCCCCCTGAGACGAGGGAGTTCAGTGGTCTCGATGTGGTTGGCGGTTAGGTTGGCGTAAAGCAACGGCATGAGCCGGAACGAACCCGCATCCACTAGATCGATACTGCTCAAAGCTCGCCAGTCACTCCAAGCGATCTGGGCCTTCTCACCTTGCAGTAAGCAAGCTCGAAGCAATAATCGTTGTGAAGGTGTGGGCCAACAGCCGCCCCCAAAATATGAAACAAACTGGGGCAAATCCTTCATGGTAAAATAATACTGTTGGTAAGGGTGAATAAGGGCAAGACTATGTGCCTGGCATCCATGGGTAATTTATCAAAAGATTTGGGCATGGAAGTAAGGGTTCCTAGTTTCGATCTTTGCCGGCACATTATCGAATTGGCCGAGCAGGGGTACACCATCATCCCGAGTATTCTATCGGGCGGACAAGTCGAGTCGGCTAAAATAGCACTAGATCGGATCTTAGCTGAAGAGGTTGCCATTGGAAGCGATCCTGAGACGGACACGGAATCTCACCAAGTCACCTTTCTTCTACCAGGGAAAGATCCGCTATTTCGAGCGATGCCAGCAAATCCCTGTTTAATGGCCATCATGGAGAACGTGCTTGGCCCTGATTTTGTTCTGGCCGCTTTTAACGGGTTAATCATGAAGCCCCAAGGGAAAGCCCAGCGTCTTCATATGGATCAAGAGGATAGTGTCTCAGACATGGCAGTGACCATTAATGCCCTTCATGTGCTGGATGATTTTACGAAAGAAAACGGTGCCACACGCCTCGTTCCGGGAAGTCACAAGAGCGTCTGGCCTCGCCGAGGAGCAATGGACGAGCGAGAAGGTGATGCGATCCACATTTGCGCACCGGCGGGCAGTGTGATCGCTTACAACGGAGGAATTCTCCATGCGGGGAGTGCCAACCTTACAAACCAGCCCCGCCGTGCCCTCCATCTCTTTTATTGCCGAAAGTGGGTACTGCCCCACTGGGATTTCGAAAAGAGCTTGCCGGGCTCCATCCGCTCATCCATGTCGGATGAAGAGAAACGTCTTTTTGGATTTCGCCACCGACCCGATTGGTATGATTTCTCGCAAAGAAGAAAACAGAGGGGTCGAGCATTGCCCGAAGTCCGGCCGTCCAAGCGGGGATTGTTCTCCTGGGGCAGAAGGTGATCTCGTTGCTGCATGCCACCCGGTGGCGTCCGGTACAAGCCCTTGCCACCCGGTCCCTTTGGCTAGAACGTGCAAGCGACCCCGGCTCGGTTGAGCATCTTTTCGCATTCGACGCAGATGATCCTGAATCGCAGGAAGGGTTGAAGAATTTTCCCCATGTTTTGGTTCGGCCTGGTGGAGCTTGCGTGGCGGCCTGGAATGAGGCTGCAGCGAAATGTCGCGGAGAAGTGTTAGTACAACTTTCGGACGATTGGGTTCCGCCCGATCAGTGGGATCAGAAGATACTGCAACGGTTGGGAGATATTAGTCAGGAGAAGGTTCTGGCTATTTCAGACGGGCATAGGACGGACTGCCTATTGTGTATGGCCATCCTTACCCGAAGAAGATACCAGAGTCAGGGGTGGATGTTCTGCCCTGAATATTCAGCTCTTTTCAGTGATAATGAGTTTAGCTACCGAGCCTACAGCGATCATGTAGTTGTGGATGCAAAAGACTTGGTTTTTGAGCACAGTCACCCTTTATATCATGCACAAGTCCCCGTTGATAGAACGTATTCTCATCAGAATGAGCCAGCAAGAGCCCGGATTGATCGGGAAACCTTTATCAAGCGAAATCCAGTTGGGTTAGCTTTCTTCGCTCTTCGTTCTCCCAACCGACTTCGGTGCGATTCAAGAGATATTCAAAGCGCAATACGAGGTAGGGTTGCTCAAAAACGGCGAGCAACATGAAACTACTTTTCTGGTGCGAATTGTTTCCGCCAAGCAATCGTGGTGGAGTTGAGTTATTCGGACTTCAACTGATTCGACAACTTCAACGCAAGGGATTTCAGATTGAAGTGGTATGTGATTATGATCATCTGTCTTTGCCTCCTGTCATGCTTTATGAAGGTATTGTGGTTCGTCGTTTTCCATTTCGAGCCGCTCTAGCATCTAAGAGTGCTTCAAAAATCATTACTTTGTTGAAGCAAGTTCGTGTAACTTTCACAGATCTTCAGCCGGACATAGTTCACATGAACTCTCTACAACTTGGTGCATTCTTGTATCTAAAAATACCTGAGCGGCGCAACTGCAAGATGGTTCTCACGTTGCATGATCCTCCCGCCGAAAGATTGAACCGAACAGCATTCCAGCAACAACTCGCCGCTGAGGCCGAATCAATTGTCGCTGTTTCGGATGCCGTGCGCCGGAGTTTCTGTGAATATTTTCCGGATCAAAATGGAAAGCTTTCCGTGGTCTGGAATGGGCTAGAACGACCCTCTGAACCCGATGTTCCATTGCCAGATGGCCCCCTCCGTTTGTTCTCTGCAGGAAGGGTGGTTCGAGACAAGGGTTTTGACATGATTCCGGATGCTATAGCCATGATGAAAGATGACTCGATTCGATGGACTTTGGCTGGTGATGGGAATGAGACTATTGCGATCCAAGATCAATGCTTGCGCTTGAAATTGTCGAACCGAGTTTCTTTTCTAGGTCGTATCCCTTTGTCACAAGTTTATTCGGCGATCGATCAATCTCATCTTGTCGTAATACCTTCCCGATGGGAGGAACCGTTTGGTTTGGTTGCATTGCAGGGGGCTCAACGTGCACGCCCAGTCCTTGCTTCCCGGATCGGTGGATTGCCAGAAATTATTGAGGATGGACGCAGCGGGCTGTTGTTTGAACCCGACAATATTTCCGATTTGGCAGGACTATTTTCACAATGTTTAAATAATCGCAAAAGAATCAAGACCATGGGGCTCCAAGCAAAAGATCGGGCGGAAACCATATTCTCATTTGAAACTATGGCCAGCCGGTATGAAGAAATCTTTCGAGGGGTGATGGGCTCGTGAACATTCAAACGAGCGTGGTGATTCCCACTTATAACAGGGTGCGGTATCTCGGCGAGGCTCTCGCCAGTGTTTTTTCGCAAACCCTGCAGCCGTACGAAGTTATCGTAGCGGATGGCGCATCAACGGACGACACCGAATCATTCGTGAGCGGAACCTTTCCTCAAGTCAGGTATTGTAGAAGCTTATTCAATCAAGGCATCTCAGCAGCCCGCAATATGGGGCTGCGGCTGGTCCGAGGCACACATGTTGCATTTCTCGATAGCGACGATCTTTGGATGCCTGACAAACTGGACAAACAGGTGCAGGTATTGCGGGAGCGCGTGGATATCGATGCTGTAATGGCTAACTACGAGGAATTTGTGACTCCGGAATGTGCCCAAGGATCTGAATCTTCTACTCATTTCGAAATCAAAAAAACCACGCATGCAGGATATTGTGCTGGAACGTTTTTTGCAGGGCGTGAAATATTTGACCGAGTGGGTCTTTTCGATGAATCGGTGCGGGTTGGTGAATTTATAGAATGGTTCAGCCGAGCTAGCGATGGTGGCATGCGTTCATTGATGATTCCTCATGTCCTAATGAAACGCCGGATTCATCCAGGAAATACCATGGGTTCTGTTCCCGCTTCATTTCGTCAGTACACTCAAGTTCTAAAAGGCATACTCAATCGTCGCCGCGGTTCGTTGGGGATTAATGGTTCACCTCAGTAGAACCGGTCGGGGGTGAAGGTCAGTGAACGAGAGTTCACCGAAGTTTCCTAGTGCCGTGCATTTGAAAATAATGTGCACTCGAAAAGTGAATTAGAAAAAAAGTGGCGTAAAAGTCTCGAAGGTAACGCAATCGCCAATTCCTAATATGAAGCCACCAGAAACGTCTGGGCTTAATTCCGCGACTCTTATTCAGCAAATACCGAAAAACAAGATGCTTCTTCCAAGAAAGCGAGAAACTGCTTTTTCCAGAAGCGAGTTTTGCATTTATGTGAAGCATCCGTCCGGCAAGCACGCGGTAATGAATCTGATGTTGTGCATTAGGGGAATATTTTGGTGTGTGGTGAAATCTGAATCTCGACACTTCATCGTTGTGGAATACAAATCGTAGGCGAGGTAGATTGAGAAAGCTCCACGCCGTATCACCGTAGTTAGCATAGTCGGTTGGGAAAGGCCGTTTATTCATCGTTGCTGTTTTGGCAACAATGGAGGCCCAAGAGCCTAAAAGGTTGTCTAGTCCTGACCTAAATTGCAGAGAAACCAAGAAGTCGGTTGGAATCACAGAATCGGAGAAACGAGCAAGTTTTTTCCGGAATCTATGAACTGGCCAGGACTTCACAGATTCATATCGAGAAGTCATGTCATCCTGGGGCGGTGAAAAACAGATATCGGCATTGTTCCTAACCAGAAGATCGAGCATTCTCAAAATGCCGTCGTTGATATAGTAATCTCCGATGGTGGAGATTGTGACGAAGGGTGTTTTGACTTTTTGTACACCAAAGTTCCAGGACTGATACAAGCCTTGGGGTGACAAAAAAAAAGAATCGCCGGTTAGTTTTGCCAGTCGTTCTGCAACCACATCGGATCCGTCTTGGCTTGGGGAAGCAATCCAGATGATGGGGATGTCCATTTGGCGTAAAAAAACGAGAGATTCCGAGTGGCGCTGCAAATCATCAGCACACTCGTAGACTGGGACTAGAATCGTTAATTTCTTTGAAAGCGAATTCATGTGGAATCTAAAAGAACCGTAACTTGTGCCGTTCAGAATGCGATGAAGGAATATGATTGTGGAAAGTGGAGGCAGGTGGGGTCTTGGTTACGGCTCACGAATCGGGAATGGAGAAAAGAAAACGGCTGGGAAAGCACGCCTTCCATGGCAAAATCAGAAGGTGAACGATGGGATAAGTATTTTATACCCAAATTATGACCTGAAGACGGGGCAGTTGGCGAAAAACATCGCCTGGTGGGTGGATTCGGCAAGGTTTGCGCCGGACAGATTCCAGCTGGTTATCGGCACAAAAAAGCTTAATAAACGGGAATTCAAGGAAGTTCATAGCCTCCTTCGACGGCAGGACATCATTTTCGAAGTTGATGAGATGGACAACGATAATGCCATATGGAATCAGTGCGCAGAGCGCTCCATGTTTGAGAACATGCTTTTTGTTGAGGGACATGTTTATCCGAATGAAACATTCCTTCAGAAACTATACGAGACCACACGAGTAAGCAGCGGAGAAAGGGTGATCAATACAAATACCCGAAACACGACGAATTCGGACTTTGAGGGGCTTATGGACCGATGGTTTAATGAAACGATCCAAAGGAGGCAATCCTCCCACGACTTCATCTTTCTTAGTCGCTGGGCGTTTTTGATCCCCAAGAAAGTGTTTCAACGATACGGACCCTTGATTCAGGATTACGAACAGTTCGGACCGCCTTTTCTCTCGGCTGTGCTTTTTAAAAACAAAGTGGGCATTAGCAACGCAGACTTTACAGGACTAACCCACGAGATGGAAAGCGTCATAGGGCATCATCATGCGGCCACTAGATGCTATGTCAGAGGATTTGCCAAAGCTAAAAAACGAATCCATGCGGAGGGGCTATCTGAACTCTTTGGTTCGAATCCTGACTTCGAGAAGCTTCAATCTCGCTGGAGAAAAAAACGAGCGGGGGCAAATAATTCTGATATTAAGCCTGGGGCATGGGAGGTTTTTCGGGATATTATTCTGCCCAAAATGGAAATAAAACTCCTTGAGTTCCTTGTCATGTATTTCCCGATGCCTCAAGAAATCAAGTACCGCCTATTCCAATGTGCGCATCGGCGTGTCGCTATGGATGAGTACAGGAATCATCTTTTTAACAGGTCACATGAAAAGTAGAAAACCAGCTTTGCTTCTTATGTATACCTCCAGTTTCAAGGAATTCCTTGAAAACGTGCTTCAGAACCTGATGGATATATCGCTATCAGGTTGTGAAGTGCGAATTATGGCTGCATCCAGAGATAAGGATGAACTGCTTGAGCTAGTCAAAAAATATAATTTACCGATCTATGTGGATACTGAAAGGGCGCTAGATAAAATTTCTGGCTCGAGAGTCGGGAGCTACGATTTCGGTACACCCTGTTACAATCAGTTGATGCACCAGAAGGTGCTATTTATCCAACGGAATCTCCACATCTACAGGCATGTCATCTATAGCGACCTGGATGTAGCGTGGTTGAGGAACCCCGTTCCCCATTTGAACGAAATCCACAAAGAGCATTCCTTCGCATTTCAGAGCGAGGCGCAATCTGTTTGTCGCAAGATATTATGTTTTGGTTTTTTGTCGATTCGATCAAGCATCGTCTCTCGCTACTATTTCGGGATTCTTGCAAGAAGCCTTAAATCATCTGCATCCTTGGCGCTCTATGAAAGCGATCAGGAGATTTTAAACCGGCTTTATCAATCCAGCCGATATTTCCATCGAGCCGTATACGTACTTTCTGAAAGCCTTTTTCCAAATGGACTGGGATACAAACTACTTGCGAAAGATGACGAAGGCGCCCAACTGACGCAGGGGCTCCAGCCATACATCTTTCATGCCAACTTTGTGGTTGGTCTTCCGAAAAAGCGCTATCTCCTGCAAAAGTACGGGAATTGGAAATTTTAGCTTCATCGTTTTTCTTCTGGGTTCAAGACGAGCCGAATCTTTATTCTAGAGGTGAAGCGGGGTGCTGGGGGTGTGTTTGTTGACTTCTGGTAAGTCTCGGACTCCTCGTGGCATGTCAGCGGCATGGGTTTACCCTTGGTGCGGGTCCTCCGAAAAAGTAGAGTATGAACATGAAAAACAAACGTGGTAATATACCGGACGTCATCGGCGGAGATGAACTGTTAGCGAAATCTTCGGAGGTGGATTCCCACGGTCAGATGAATAGTGTGCCCATCGACGGCCTGATTTTTAGGATGACACGGCCCGTTGCACATGATGACGGTCATGTGACGGAGGTTGCCCGCATAAGTTGGACTGAGCTTGTGGCACCCATCGTGCAGGTTCATATCACAACTACATTGCCTGGTCGGATCCGTGCCTGGGGACTGCATCCAAAAGGGACCGATCGCCTTTTCGTGGCCTCTGGCTTGATTCGCATCGTTGTTTTCGATGGCAGGAATAACTCCCCGACCAAGGGGTGTCTGAATGTCTTTACCATCAGCGAGAAAAATCCCGCCCTACTGATTGTGCCCCCGAATTTGTACCACGGATGGAAAAACATCGGGTGCAGCGACGCAGTCATAATTAACATGCCCGATCGGATGTATGATTACGAGTCCCCGGATGCGCTGGATCTGCCATGGGATAGCGAGGCGGCCCAGGCCCTCGTGCCCTACCGTTGGCCATGAGCGTAGACGGCAAGGGGATCGGGACAAAACCCGTGTGCAGTCCGCCACGGGTGACTGTGATCATTGCGACCTACAACCGGGGCGGGCCACTTCATTATGCCATCTCATCTGTTTTGGCGCAGACTTTCGATGATTTTGAACTGCTGGTGGTTGGGGATGCATGCACGGATGATTCCGAGCAAGTTGTACGGGCTTTTTTAGATCCACGGATCTCATGGCATAACTTGCCTGCCAACTCGGGTAACCAGTCGGGTCCAAACAAGCAGGGGGTAGCCCTGGCAAAAGGGGATTACATTGCCTATCTCGGGCATGATGATCTCTGGCATCCAGATCACCTCAAGAATCTCGTGTCTGCGATTGAGGCGAACGAAGGCGATTTGGCCTTTTCCTTGACCCTTGATATTGGACCACCCTCCAATCCGACCCGAGGCGTGATGGGTCTTTGTCCGAACGGCGTATATGAATGGCCGATTTGGGCTCCCCCAAGTTCCTGGCTCCATCGCCGGGACATCGTGGACACGATCGGGAATTGGCGCGATTACCAGGTCATCCTTCTGCCGACAGACGTCGATTTCTTCATGCGGGTTTACGAAAAAGGAATGCATATTGTTCCGGTAATGGAATTGACGGCATTCAAACTCACGTCAGTAACAAGAAGTCATTCTTACCTTGATCGAACGGGAGACGAGCAATCGGAGTGGTGGGATAAAATATCTCATCAAAATGACCTTCCGTACCGTGAGATGCTCGGGGTTCTGACCTCTGCGGCCTCACAGCATCCCGATCTAGTATTTCGTCTGTCAATTCCAAGCCGCATTTCTGCCGGCTCGTTGATCGATCAATATCGGGCTCGGCGCGGCCTGGACCGATTACCCCGTAAGAAAAACAACTCAATGACCCCGCTTTATGAAGATCTCCCGGCACTCAAACTTATCAATGTAGAAGACGATATCACACCTCCCGGCGACCGCATGGCTTTGCATAAAAAGGGGGATTGTCCATCGGATGGGATTTATGTGGGATTGAACTGGCATAGTTTGGAGTGTGACTTCGAAGGACTTCGTTGGCGTTGGATGGATCGGAACGCGCAAATTGTGATGACTCGTACATCGGGCCGCAAGCGAAGACTTCACGTTGACCTTTCGCCTGGTCCTGGCTTTGCAAGTCAACCAGCGACTCTGATTTTGAGGAACATGTTGAATGAGGCCGTTATCTCTGTGCCTGTTAGATCCGCCGGGACAATTGTTCTGGCTGTGACGCTACCCCTATCAAGCGGAGCAGTATACCTGCTTGACACAGAAGGAGGAGGCGCCCGAACAGCCGGGGATCCACGGATCCTAAATTTCAGGGTGTTTAGGATCTGCTGGGCTGATTAGATTCAAAGAATTCCCTACGTGGGATGGGGGTATTTGCCCGATTTTTTACTTCACTACAGATGACCTAAGCGAAATGGATGAGAATCGATAAAAATATCGCTTCCTCTTGCAACGCCCTAGTATAAATGCCGAATGGACAATTTATCTCAGGAAAAAAACTTACTTGATATTACCCTTGCTGGGGCAGTCAAAGATAAAGCAACAGTACAAAATGACGGGACACTTATTTCTAGGCCTACGCATGGTGTAATTGTACGCAAGCTACAGACTCATTTTGATTATCGAGGTAGTGTTACTGAATTATTTGATCCAAGATGGAATTATCACCCCGATCCCTTGGTCTTTTGTTATAGTTTCACAATTAAACCAAAGGTTGTGAAGGGGTGGGGATTGCATCAGCTGCATGAGGACCGCTATTCCTTAAGTCAGGGTACCATGGAATTAGTTATGGTTGATCCCCGGCCTGAAAGTTCTACTTATGGAGAGGTATATCGTTTAACTTTATCAGATAAAGACCGATGTATTGTTAATGTCCCCAAAAACGTATGGCATGCTGATTATAATATTGGAGATACGGATGTTATTGTAGTGAATTTTCCAACCATCCAGTACGATCATTCATCACCGGACAAGTGGAGGCTACCCATTAATACGCCTCTGATACCATATACTTTTCCTGCTGATAGCATGGGGGGGTAGATTACTATATCCTTCGATGTCCCGTTTCTTGCCAACACGCAATCGTGCTAATCGGCGGCTCCTAGAACGTTGGCGATTCTGATCTTGAATTCTCGCCATTGACCGCAGGAGGGTAATCTTACAAGATTTCAAATTAGAAATGTGAGAAGTGGATTCCGCGGCAGTTTTCTTATATCTCTATTTTGATGAATAGGGTGCAAATTCCCCTTCGTCACTCAATGAAAGATTCTTCATGATCCTCACATGAAATATTTCTCCTACCCATTTTTACTGATGGTGGCTTTATGTAGGGTGTTGGCTGAAGAGATCCCGTGTTCCTTGGTTGGTAGCGGACCTGAGTTGCATTATGCTACTACGGCAAAAGGGGATCGAATTTGTGATTTCTCCTACGCAGGTTATCGAGCGGGAGGCGTGGCTTTGCCGGACGTTCCTGAAAAGGCCAAAGTGACCCCTACGGCAGGGGATTGCAGTGACAAGATTCAGGCTGCGATTGATTCGGTTTCCAGCATGCCGTTGGTCAACGATTTCAGGGGTGCGGTGGTCTTGGCTCCTGGCATTTACAAATGCAGCAAGACCTTGACCCTACACACTAGTGGGGTCGTGTTGCGGGGGTCGGGATCTAGTCGGGATGGAACGACCATTCAAATGACGGAAGCCCCTCATCCTTGCATTGTCATTGGCTCAAAGAGCGGAGGTCAGGAGCCGAAAGGCAAAAAGAAGTCGAAGAAAAAGAAAGAGCTTGGAGGCGATCGAGGCCCCTCAGGCGGTTCCATCGATATTGCGGATGATTATGTTCCATCGGGGTCGACATCTCTAAACCTTCAGAAGAGTGATGCTTTTCAAGTTGGTGACCTGGTAAGAATTTCTCGCCCCGCCAATGCGGAGTGGATTCACTTTATGGGAATGGACAACCTTATTTCCGACGGAAAACCTGGGCTGTGGCTAAAAGAAGGAAGAGCCCTCTCGCAAGAGAGGGAAATCAAATTAGTGAATGGAAAACAGATAAGCTGGGAGATGCCGCTGACCGATTGTATCGACGCAAGTAAACTGGGGCCGACTCATGCCACCGTGCAGGAAATTTCCCCTGATCATAAACTTTCCGAATGCGGATTGGAAAACCTCCGGATTGAGGCCGCCCCACCGAAAGGTGATTGGGTGGATTCCCAGAATGTTGGAGTGACTTTGGAAGGGTGTGAGGATTGCTGGGTGCTAAATGTCAGCACGCTTCATCAGCTTCCGGACGTGCTGGTGGCTGATTCAGCCGAGCGGATCACGCTCGAATCGGTGGTTGCTAACCATCCTGCCACGGTTTCCAAATCCTCCCGCTCCGCAGGCAAGGCGACAGATTTTCGCCTAGGGGGAAAGCAGACGCTGATGAACCAGTGCAGCTCGAGTGGTAACGGGTCCTTTTACATATCGACGGCTGACCCTGAGTCCATGCTGAACGTTGTGTTGAACTGTGTCTTTAGTGGTGACGGATCGATCCAGCCTCATATGCGATGGTCGACTGGGCTACTTTTGGATGGGTGTAAGCTTAGGGATGGGGAAATCATCCTGCGGAATCGACGTGGGATGGGAAGCGGACACGGTTGGACGATGGGTTGGGGAGTTGTCTGGAACTGCTCAGCAAAGAAGATTACGGTTGAGCAACCGCCGGGCTGTATCAACTGGTGTATTGGGAGCAGCGGCAGTTACGAAACAGGCAGTGAAAGCACCAAGGAGTGGCTCTTCTCGAAGGGTGTTCCAGTGAAACCTGAAAGCTTGTATTTAGCTCAACTGAGGGCACGACTTGGGGATCAGGCGGTTAAAGCAGTCAAGAAAAGCGAATGAGGGGGGTGTATCCGGATGGCTCGAAGTTCACTCAAGAGCAGATAGAGCAGTTCGATAGACTGCCGATCAATCTCACGCGAATGCTGCTGCACTGTCCCGTCCCGATGGTCAAATCGTTCCTCGATTTCGGTTTGTCGTTCCGAACAGGAAATCTTGAACCAAAAATAAGGGAACTGGTGATTCTGAGGATGGGTACCTTGCGGGGCAGTTCGTACGAACTTTTGCATCATCTCCCAGCGGCCAGGGTGGCTGGATTGAGCGAGATGGAAATCTCTGCCATTACTTCCGCCAAGCCCTCCGGTCTTAATGAGAAATTTTCTCTTATGCTTTTGTTGGCAGATGACTGTTTTCAGCTAGGGAAGGTTTCCGACTCTACCTCTGAGAAGCTGGCAAAGATATTTTCGGCACCCGAGATTGCGGAAGCTACGCTCCTTGCTGGTTTCTACGAAATGGTGGCCTGTTTTCTCGAAACTACGGGAGTGAAGCTGGATGAACATGGACTAAATTGGGTCAAGTAGATTGCGAGTCTGCTTAATCGAAGTTACAAGTGCTGGGTCAAAATTAGCAGCTTCCGCTTGTCTTTAAATTGTCACAAACGAATTTAAATAAGCCATTGAAAGCTAAGTAAGCGGTGCTTACTTCATTATATGCAGAGAATTATAGCGGCTCTATTGGTTTTGATGGTTGCTGGTTCAGTTCAAAGTTCAGCTCAAATTACCCAGATATTTCCGGACGGCTACTCGGTGACAGGGGTTAGGGGATCGGATGCCTCTGGAAATATGATCATCACGGGGGGTACCGGAACCTCTCCTTTTTTCTATTCAGGGCCTCTGCCTACCTCAACGAACCCCGGGAATACCTACACCAGCAATCTGGTGCCGATAATCAACGGAAGCGCCATTACGGGAACATCGACGTTTTATGGTCCCAATACCCCCTATTATGATTCATCGATCGGGGCCGGAAATGTGTTGGCGGTTGGTTCGTACAAGGAAACTTCTACCTCCACCTACCAAAACGGCATGATGTATCTCGGGCCAATCACGGGAAGCACAAATTCCAGTAACTGGACTTCGATTAAGGTTCCTGGAAGCGTGGCAGGGCAAGCGGTAGGGGACACCATTCCGCATAGCACCATGGGGAATCTTGTGGTGGGTAACTACAACACTGCAGTTCCGAGTAGTGGACAGGGCTTTATTTATAACATTTCCGCACAAAGTTATAGGAAGTTGAGTTTTGGAGATGTCACAAGCGCTTTCGGTATCTGGCAGAATGGGGGATCGACTAGCTCTCTCTACACCATTGTCGGAGGCTACACTCTTTTGGGCCCCGATTCGCAGATCGGGTCGAAAGGGCAGGTCGGGTACATTGTTAATTATAATGCATCAACGGACCTGTTTAGTGATTTCACCGAGCTAAGCCTTAACAATAATCGTTCTATCTTCACACATGTCGAAGGTATCGCCGCCTACCAAGACGGTTTTTCACTTGCGACGATGTCCGTGCAAGGGAGTCTCCTGAGCGCCGCCTACGCATTCGTTCCAGTTACTGCGGGTGGATTCGGTGCAGCTAGCTGGGATGTAATTACTAATAATCTCAGCGGAACTTCAACCACTGGCGACACGGTGATCGATACGTCTGTAATGGGTCTGTACACCGCGACAGGTGGCGCTTCTGCCTCTTTTGTTACCGTGCCTGAGCCTTCTGCCCTTTCACTTCTGGCTGTTGGTATTTGCGGGTTGGCACTACGTCGCAAGGCGCGTAATCATCTGACGTCCTAAATTCCGCGCCCCCATCGACTTGCTCGTCCCTATGAAGCAAAGTCAATGCATTCGGGCTGCCCCCTTCGAAATGTTGGCCTGTTTCTTAAAAAGTATGGGCGTAGCGCTGGATTGGGGTGAGGTGGATCGCGGAAGCGGTAGTGCCCGCCGAAAAACTTCGGTATAACCATTCTCATGAAGAGCCATCAGAGCCACCTGTCTTTCTGTGCCTTTTTCCTCTTTCTTGCTCTCTGTTCAGGCCTTTACGCAGACAGTCCGATGGAAATAAAGATGAATCAGATGCGGAAAAGCTTTCGGGAGATCAAGAAAGCCATGGTGGCTCCAGTTGAAGCAGACAAGCAGAAGTACCTTTCATGTGTGGCTGATTTAAAATCGGCAGCCGAAGCCTCCAAATCCCTGGAACCTGTGAAAGCTTCCCATATCCCGGCAGACCAAAAGACGGCATTTCTTGAGGGCTACAGGAGCAAAATGGATGAACTAGCCGATGATATTGATTCTCTAGGAAAAGCAATTGAGGCGGGCAAGTGGGATGAAGCCAAGGCTCTAGTAGCACAGATCAATCAAGTCCAACGGGAAGGGCATCAGAAGTACCGCTTGGAGAGTAACGAGCA
>Ga0114981_10001215_pt1 | contig 16859 bp, 13 predicted proteins | sample S_140806_MF_Meta_FD_87028 | JGI IMG/M metagenome (GOLD analysis project Ga0114981, IMG submission 87028) | Freshwater microbial communities from Lake Simoncouche, Canada to study carbon cycling - S_140806_MF_MetaG | ecosystem: Environmental > Aquatic > Freshwater > Lake | place: Lake...
AGCAGGTAAAACGTATTTCAAAGAAATTGATCCCATCATTTTCGGATCATGATACCAACCTTCAGAAAATGGTTTCATCAAATCAGCAGTACGCGACAAGCGTTGATCAATCTCAGAAGCAGATTCAGGGAACAACTTCTTCAGCTGATTCAATATCAAATTCTCTGCAGATACATCGTAAGCAAGAATCTTGCATTCGCCTTCAGTAGCTTTCAAAAAAGCAGCCAAAAATTCTTTGCGTGGATCTTCTCCTGGTTCTGCAACAAAAACAACATGCTCAACTGTCCCGCTAGTTGTGATTTTGTGAACCGAAAAAGCAAATGGCAACTGCGAGAATGGAGATGTGCCTTCGTATTTCGGAATTGCCGGTTGGAAACTTTCTATATCGACAAAAAGCAATTCCTGGCCCAAATTCTCGATATAACTTCGCAAACTCTCCTTATCGATGTGCACCTGATCTTCTGCTGCGGTTTTCACTTGCAGCACGGTCATCTTTGGCAACAAGTCTATTTCTTCTTTGGGAAGTGTACGGTAATCCGTGAATCCAGCGTCAAATAATCGTCCTTGCTCGCTGCGTGAAATTCCTGCTAACTGAAACGTACTCATCTCGGCCACCTGTTTCCAACATTGTCCACGAAAGTCGCATTCGAAAGGAGCAAAACACTTTCCTCCAATTTTCACCTCTGGCGCTTGAGGTAAACCGAGAATCAACTTTTGTTCTTCAGCAGCACGCATCAACTTCTCTTCTAACTTGAAGGCTTCTTCAGTAATATCAACGATTTTAAAAAGCTGCTGAAGATTAATTTCTCCTCGGCGTTTGTAGTAACTATCAATATGCACCAATGAAATTTTCTTCACATCAATCCCCGCGCCACGTGCTACAGCAAACTGCAATGCCGCATCAGAAATATTGGATGGTGAAATACGCAAACCGCTTTTTACTTCATACATCCTCCATTCTCCTTCGGCATGAACAAGAATATCAGCCATAATGAGAATTTCTTTGCATACAAATGCCGCTTCGTAAATAACGGTAGTTCCGCTTGCGATGAGCTCCTGCGTGCGCATTACCGCATCAACAGAGCGCGGACTCATACCCGAAGTAGCATCAATTCCTCCGGGAAATAATTTTCGTGCAAGAATTCCTACATCGTTTCCGCGCTGAAGTATCGCACGTCGTTCCGGTGGCATCGGATCACGCAATTGCGGATAATGCTTATAGAAAAAAAGCGCTTTCGGACATTGCTGCCCGCGAAGGAAAGAGGTTTTGGAGAGGAGATAGTTTGACAACGAGCAAATATAGACATGAGAATTGAGAACTGAGACATGAGACTCGAGACCTCTCACAGCAGAAAGTTGCATCAAAATAAGCAAGCCTGTCCCAAATAAAAAGAACCTGAGAAGTGAAAGAAAACTCGTTTCACTTCTCAGGTCTGAGGTCAGAGGTCTGATATCTGAGGTCTAATTACACACAGACTCAATCAAACCCACATACGATGATTTTCTGATTTCGAGCGACTGCGAATACCTGAGGATTGCGTCAACTACATGTTGTGATGGTTCAAACTTGAAATCTTCCTGCACAAAACTCATTAATTCTTCAGGTTTGATACTTAAATCAGCATTTTTAAGAGTAGAAGTTTTTGGCATAGAATAGCTGTTGTTTCATATAAAACGTTGGACATTTTGGTTTATTGTGTGAAACAAAAGTTAGCCGCAGATTTGAATAACATCAAGGGGCAAAAAAAAATTCTTCTGGCGTTTCAAAGCCAAAAGAATTCTTTTTCTAACTATAAATCTGAGAATCTGCGACAAAAACAGCGATTACCTGATAACCGGAACCATCTCTTTCTTGTCAACCATCTTTCGAAGATTAATCACGGCATAGCGCATTCTTCCCAAAGCAGTATTAATGCTCACTCCTGTGAAATCCGCGATTTCCTTGAAGCTCATGTCCATGTAATTACGCATGATGAGTACTTCACGCTGCTCGTGTGGCAACTTCTCGATCATTTTACGCAAGTCTGAGCGAACTTGACCTTTTACAAGGCTGTCCTCAACATTCCCTTGGCGCAGCACAAGTACTGAGAAAATGTCGAATTCCTCTCCTCCATCAACCATTGGCATCCGTTTTTGACGTCTGAAATGGTCAATAACTAGGTTGTGCGCAATTCTCAACACCCAAGGCAGAAATTTGCCTTCGTCGTTATACGAACCTCTTTTAAGGGTGTGAATGACTTTAATAAACGTGTCCTGAAAGACGTCTTCTGCTAAATGACGGTCGCGAACAACCATCATGATATAAGAAAACACCCTTTTCTGGTGGCGGCTGATCAGCTGTTTTAAACAGGCTTCATCCCCGGCGATGTACAGGTCGACCAGTTCTTGGTCTTGCATTTGGTCGTAGCGCATGGTAACCTCCTTTTTGGTTTTCGGCAAAATGATGAAATGAAAACGTAGAGATTTGAGCTATAGACCGTCCTGTTTTTTCTTGGCAGAATAATCTGCCGGGTTTGATAATAATGAGTTATGACTTCGTTTAACGATGGAACTCCAAAAATGTTGCATCAAAAAGTACACAACCTTAATAAATAACCATCGTCTTGTACAAATATACTGTTTAGACTGAATTAGTCAAACTCTATGCCGTAATTTTACAGGCCTATTAAAATTACCCCTTTGGAGAACCCAGATTATCACAATCCCAAGAAGTACATTTACATTAAAGGTGCCCGAATGCACAATCTTAAAAACGTGGACCTTGCGATTCCACGCAATAAGTTTGTGGTTATTACGGGACTTTCCGGTTCAGGAAAATCTTCACTTGCTTTTGATACACTGTACGCTGAAGGACAAAGACGCTACGTTGAAAGCCTTTCTGCATATGCTCGACAATTCCTCGGCCGTATCGAAAAGCCAGCAGTGGAATACATCAAAGGTATTTCTCCTGCAGTGGCAATCGAGCAAAAAGTAAACACAAAGAATCCACGCTCTACAGTTGGTACGTCTACCGAAATCTACGACTACCTGAAACTGTTGTTTGCGCGCCTTGGGAAAACATATTCGCCTGTATCAGGTAAGATTGTTCAACGCCATACTGTTTCCAATGTTACCGATTCGATCCTTGCGTTACCCGACGGAACAAAACTCCTTCTTCTCGCCCCTGTTCACGTAGAAAAAGGAAGAAAAATTGCAGAAGTATTACGTTTGCTTTTACAGCAAGGATTCTCCCGAATTCTCTATAAAAATGAAATTCTCAAGCTGAATGAAATCAATGTTTCTTCTCTCTCAGAAAAAGAAGAAGTATGCATTGTGATTGATCGATTGGTGGTGCGTCATAATGACGAAGAACTCGCTGGAAGAATTGCCGACTCTGTACAAACTGCTTTCTATGAAGGTCAAGGCGACTGCTTTGTACAAGTGCTGAAAGAACCAACAGATGTACAAGCACCAAAGAAGAACGCAAGAGCCGCGAAGGCAAAAGAAAAAGAAGCAGATCCAAATCGTTTATCTTTTTCAAATCGTTTCGAAGCCGACGGTATTCTTTTTGATGAGCCAAACGTGCATTTCTTCAGCTTCAACAACCCTGTAGGTGCATGCAAAACATGTGAAGGTTTCGGAAGTGTTATTGGTGTTGATCCTGACCTCGTAATTCCTAATCGTCAACTTTCCGTTTTCGAAGATGCAATTCAATGCTGGAAAGGTGAAAAGATGGGCGAATGGAAAGAGAAGTTGGTGATGAGTGCATACAAGTTTGACTTCCCTATTCACAAGCCAATTACTGACCTGACAAAAGCGCAGCAGCAATTATTGTGGACAGGAAATAGATACTTCCAGGGATTGAATGACTTCTTCATATTCATTGAATCGCAGAGTTATAAAATTCAATACCGTGTGATGTTGTCGCGCTATCGCGGAAAAACAGCATGTCCTGACTGTCGTGGCACACGCTTAAGAAAAGATGCAAATTATGTCAAGATTGCAGATCATTCGATCAGCGATATCGTACTCATGCAAGTAAAAGATGCGCTGGCATTCTTTACAAAATTGAAACTAAACGATCACGATACACAAGTAGGAAAACGACTTCTGAAGGAAATCACCAATCGTCTAGGATTCCTTTGTGATGTTGGACTTGGCTATCTTACGTTGAATCGTCTCTCTTCTTCTTTATCGGGTGGTGAATCGCAACGGATCAATCTCGCCACTTCATTAGGAAGTTCATTGGTTGGCTCCATGTACATTCTCGACGAACCAAGTATTGGACTCCACCCAAAAGACACAGAGCGATTAATTCGTGTATTGTTTGCATTGCGTGATATCGGAAATACCGTGATCGTAGTTGAACACGACGAAGAAATCATGAAAGCGAGTGACCTACTTGTTGACATGGGTCCAATGGCAGGTTCACTGGGCGGAGATGTCGTTTTCTCCGGACTGCACACCGACTTATTGAAGTCAGACAGCCTCACTGCAAAATACCTCACCGGTCGCGAAGAAATTGTAACACCGCAGAAGCGAAGAAAATGGAAGAGTTATGTTGAGGTAAAATCAGCGTCCGAAAATAATCTTCGTAACTTGAATGTGAAGTTTCCATTGGACGTAATGACCGTTGTAACAGGGGTGAGCGGATCAGGCAAATCTACACTTGTGCGAAAAATTCTTTACCCCGCATTCACCAAACAACTTGGAGGATACGGAGAGCAAACCGGGAAGTTTGAAGGATTGAAAGGCGACTATTCGCACATCAAGTCGGTTGAATTCGTGGATCAGAATCCTATTGGAAAATCATCACGATCTAATCCTGTTACCTACGTAAAAGCGTACGATGAAATTCGCGCGCTGTATGCAGATCAACAGGTTTCGAAAATGCGCGGATTCAAACCATCCAACTTTTCCTTCAACGTTGAAGGTGGTCGCTGTGATGTATGCGAAGGAGAAGGAGAAGTAATCGTAGAAATGCAATTCATGGCGGATGTACACTTGTTGTGCGAGTCATGCAAAGGAAAGCGCTTCAAAGATGAAACCTTGGAAGTGGAATATCGAGGAAAGAACATTTTCGATATTCTCAGCATGACCATTGATGATGCAGTTGATTTCTTCAATGATGGCACAGCGCAGGGAAAAAAGATTGTCAATAAACTGAAGCCGCTGCAAGATACCGGACTGGGTTATGTGCAGTTGGGTCAATCCTCAAGCACACTTTCCGGAGGAGAAGCACAACGAATTAAGCTCGCGTCATTTTTAGGAATGGGCAATAATCAACCTCCTACCCTTTTTATCTTTGATGAACCCACGACAGGGCTGCACTTTCATGATATCCGCAAACTGCTCGATGCTTTCAATGCGTTGATTGCACAAGGGCATTCTATAGTAATCATCGAACACAATCCCGATGTGATCAAATGCGCAGATTGGATCATTGATCTTGGACCTGAAGGTGGCGATGGCGGTGGAACGGTTGTATTTGAAGGCACTCCGGAAGAAATTGTAAAGAGTAAAACTTCCGTTACCGGTAAATACATCAAGGACAAATTGAAAAAGAAGGCCACCAAATCCTGATTTTGTTGTCTTTCATTCGCTTTAAAACCTTCACTTGTTTTCACTTCGAATCAAATCAACAAAAAGATTTCCATCGTGTGTGGCAGCGATTAAGTGAGGAACATTTTTCCTTCGTACTTTTACTGTACGCATGACCTCAGCGCCCACCACAACCAAATTCCAGTACTTGTCAAAGTGGTTACTGTTACTCACTTTGGTGTGGATTGTCGTTTTCAGTTTCGGTTTTGAACACCCTGCAGAATTATTTGCTTCCAATTGGCCATTGATTTTGGTTGGATTCTTTGGTGCAATCATTGGTAACATGACCGCCATCGGAGGTGGAATCGTTTTCATTCCTGTTTTGATGTTTGTTTATAAAACAGATCCAGTTAGTGCCTTAAAACTTGCGTTCGTAAGTCAGGCCATTGGAATGTCGAGTGGAGCTACAGGATGGATTCAACGAAAAGAAGTTCCTCTTTCATTATTGAAATGGACCGTTCCATCTTTGCTCATTGGAACCGCAATTGCAACATTCGTCATTCATCCGTCACCCTTACTCGTGAAAGGATTGTTCGGACCAATTTCGCTTTTGGTTGGTGCGTTAACATTAATCACCATGGGACGAAAAGGTAATTTGGAAATGTTACCTCAGAAGGCATTTCTTCCTGTTTTTTTAATCTCTATCCTTGGCGGTATTGTTACTGGCTGGGTGGCTATTGGAGAAGGTGAAATCATCGCCGCGTTTTGTATGCTGGCATATGGATTGAACAGCAATAAATCGATAGGACTCGGTGTAGTATTGCTTGCAGTGAATTCAATTGTACTAGCTCTACTCCACTCGCTCTATTTTGGAGGAGTACCGTGGGACCTAGCCATATTTACAATGTTGGGAACACTTTGGGGCGGCAGAATGGGACCATATATTTCACAACAAATACCCAAATTCAATATCAAGAAATTCTTTGCCTGGGTCGCTCTTCTCGATGGAGCATTAATCATTTTTCAGGTCGTTCGCATCTATCTGTCGAAATAATTCATCATGTAAGCATGAGAGAAAAAAGAAAATTACACAAAGTAGACAACGACCTTGGTTTTGGCACTTCCGTCACAACCAAGCGTAACATGAACAAAGACGGTACGTTCAATGTGCAACGGACTGGAGAACCACGCTTCCGTCACTACGAATTTTATCACCGACTGATCACCATGTCTTGGGTTAAATTTATCCTACTCATTGTAATCAGTTATTCTGTTGCCAACCTTGCGTTCGCTGGAATCTACTATAGCATAGGAACGGATAAACTATCTTTGGAATCTGCACACATGACCGAAGGCCAGAAGTTTATGGAAGTATTTTTCTTCAGTGCACAAACACTCACAACGCTTGGTTACGGAAGAATTGCTCCTGTAGGTGCGTTAGCCAATACCGTTTCTTCTATTGAAGCCATGATCGGACTGCTAGGATTTGCCTTGGCAACCGGGCTACTCTATGGTCGCTTTTCACGTCCACAATCAAAATTACTTTATAGTAGCAATGCAGTTATTGCTCCGTATAGAGAAGGAATTGCGTTAATGTTTCGTTGCACCAATCTTCGCCGCAATCAACTCATCGAAGTAGAAATGGATGTGAACGTAGGTTATCTCGACGAAGAAACTAATTCGCGTGCATTTGCGCAATTATCATTAGAAAGAAGGAAAATCAATCTCTTCCCAACCAGTTGGACTATTGTTCACCCTATCGATGAAACCAGTCCACTCTATGGCAAAACCACGGAACAGATCAATGCAATGAATCTTGAGATTTATGCATTCCTGAAAGCCTTTGACGATACGTTTTCGCAAACTGTGTATTCGCGCACTTCTTATCGCACGGAAGAGATTATTTACGGTGCGAAATTCAAACCGATGTTCACGCAATTGCCCAACGGTGATACGCAACTAGACTTGAGATTGATTAATGCAATGGATAAAGTAAGTTTGCCACCGTTATTAGAATACGGAGAAAACGCAATCTCCTGACACACTCGCAATTCGATTATTCGTTCTTGAATTGCAATTCAAACAAACGTTTGTAAGGTCCTTCTTGTAAAATGAGCTGCCGATGACTACCAGATTCTATGATCTGTCCATGATCAATTACAAGAATAGTTGTCGCATTCTGAATGGTGGCCAAACGATGGGCGATCACGACTGAAGTCCTTCCTTGTGTCAACACTTCAGTAGCACGTTGAATTAGAATTTCCGATTCCGTATCAATTGAAGAGGTGGCCTCGTCCAATACCAGAATTCGCGGATTGTAAACATAAACACGGATGAATGCGATCAATTGTCGTTGACCGACAGACAACATTCCTCCCCGTTCACGAACATCAAAATCGTATCCGCCGGGCAATCGCATGATAAAATCGTGAGCACCCACAGCTTTCGCGGCAGCTATCACTTCTTCTCTTGATATTTCCGGATTATCCAATGTAATATTGCTGAATACACTGCCCGAAAACAAGAAAACATCTTGCAATACCACACCAATATTTTTCCTCAGAGATGCAAGTTGATATTCGCGAATAGATGCACCATCAATACTGATTTCACCTTTGTTGAATTCGTAAAAACGGCCAAGAAGATTGATGATCGAACTCTTTCCAGAACCTGTTGATCCTACCAGCGCAATAGTATCGCCAGCTTTGACTTCAAAAGAAATTCCTTTCAGGACCCAATCTTCATTGTTGTATGCGAACCATAAATCAGAGAAACAAATGTTACCGTTGATGTCTTGAGCAGAACGAGTTCCTACGTCCTCAATCGCTTCATCCTGATCAAGAATTTTGAATACACGTTCAGAAGCAACCATTCCCATCTGTAACGTATTTACACGATCCGCTAGCATACGTATTGGACGGAAAAACTGATTGATCAGCAACACGAAAAACGCTACATCTCCTGGTGCAGCGAAATGTCCGAAGATCTGTCGACCAGCAAACCACACGAGCAATCCAAGCGAAACTGAAACTAGAATCTCTACAATCGGGAAGAATACAGAATAATACCAAACCGATTTTACGTTTGCATCACGATGCATTTTGTTGATCTCACGAAAACGGTCCAATTCAACTTTCTCGCGATTGAATACTTGAACAATCTTCATTCCGGTGATATGCTCTTGAACAAACGCGTTCAATCGCGATACTTGATTGCGCACATCCGTGAACGACTGCTTAACGGCATTCTTGAAAACCCAAGTCGCGAAAAACATTACCGGAATTGTCGTCAATACAACCAACGTAATCTGCCAGTTCACGTATAGCATTGCACCTAGATAAACGATAATCGTCAATAAATCACCTGCAATAACAATGAAACCTTGCGTGAAAACATCGTTGATTGCTTCAATATCAGAAACCACGCGGGTAACGAGTGTACCAATTGCTGTGTTATCGAAATACTTCGAACGGAAACCAAGAATTTTTTTGTGCAATTGCGTGCGCAGGTCGCGCACAATGCGCTGTCCAATGAGACTCGTAGCATATTGATTCACAAACTGCATAGCAGATTCTAGCAATAGTAGAACCATCATGAGTACAGTGAACATCAACAAACTCGACTTCAATGAAAGTGATTGCTCCGCATCAACGGGTACCTGAATAAAATTATTGACCACATGACGAATCAGCATAGGTCGAACCACAGACAAGAACGACAACACTACAGTAAGAGCAATAGCCAATCCGAAAATCCCGCGATAAGGACGAGTGTATGTCAACACACGTCCTAACAATTTTCCATCAAATGCTTTCCCCGAAACCTGACTCATATTTCTTCCTCCACATTCACACCGTAAGAATCCGGGTAGATAATTTCTGTCAGATACAATCCATGCGCAGGAACAGATTGTCCAGCCTCTGAGCGATCTCCCGATTGCACAATGGCATGAACATCTTCCACTCCTATTTTTCCACGACCAACATCCATCAATGTTCCTACAATTGCTCGAACCATGTTACGAAGGAAGCGATCAGCAGTAATTGTAAAAACGATGTAGTCGCTATGTCTCATCCACCATGCTTCCGATAACTTACACTTGGTTGTTTTCTGGTCGGACCCCACTTTACAGAAGGCAGCGAAATCTTCATAACCCAACAAAATATCGGCAGCGGTATTCATCGCCATTACATCAGGAACATCTCGAATTTCCCATGCTTGGTGATCATTGAAAGCATCTTTGCCAGTGATCACATGATACTCATACGTTCTCGATACTGCATCAAAACGTGCATGAGCATTTTCCTCCATTGCCGTAATTTTCTTTACCGCTATGTCCTTGGGCAATACGCGATTCAGATGATAAACCACATCTTGATTTCCGCCCAAATCCGTTCTTGCGGAATCAAAATGCGCGAAGTAATCGCGAGCGTGAACACCACTATCTGTTCTACCACAACCAACAACGTCAATGGATTCACGTAAAATCATGCTCATCTTCTCATTCAACTGCTGTTGAATCGTAAGATCTGTGTGCGGCTGTGCCTGCCAACCTTGGTAAGCGGTGCCTTTATAAGCGAGACGGATGAAGTAGCGTGACACGATTTCGAGTGCAAAGGTAGGCAAACCGCCGTAACAATTGTAGATACACGTGTTCTTTACTTCACATCGAAATAGGGTTCAGTTGTTGCAGAATTTTCAGCTAGAAATGGTTAACATTTTTTTGTAAGACGACAATCGGGACTCATAAGCATAGAACTACCTTTGCTAGACCGATAAAAACACTTATGAATCAGGATTTTCAAGCACTAAATGAACGAATCCGACAGGAAAGCTCCTTTGTCGAAAAAATCAATGCTGAATTAGACGACGTGATCGTGGGACAAAAAAACATGATTGAACGTTTGATGATTGCTTTGTTGTCGAATGGTCATATCCTGCTTGAAGGTGTACCGGGTCTGGCAAAAACCTTGGCTGTAAAATCTCTAGCATCTGCTATTCACGCAGATTTCAGTCGCTTGCAGTTCACGCCCGACTTGCTCCCCGCCGACCTGATCGGAACAATGATCTACAATCAAAAACGGGAAGAATTTACAGTCCGCAAAGGTCCTGTTTTTGCGAATTTTGTTTTGGCTGACGAAATTAATCGCGCACCAGCAAAAGTACAATCGGCCTTGCTAGAAGCCATGCAGGAACGCCAGGTTACTATAGGCGATTCAACCTTCAAGCTTCCTGATCCTTTCTTAGTTCTTGCAACCATGAACCCCATTGAGCAGGAAGGAACGTATCCTTTGCCGGAAGCGCAAGTTGATCGCTTCATGTTGAAAGTGGTAATTTCTTACCCATCCAGAGAAGAAGAACAACACATCATTCGTCAGCAATTGCAGGCCGTGAAGAAACAGTCTAAAGCAGTATTGCATCAAGATGAAATCAAGAGAGCACGCGACATTGTACACGATGTTTACCTAGATGAAAAAATTGAGAAATACATCGTTGATATCGTATTCGCCACACGTTATCCAGCGGAGTATCGTCTGCAAAAACTACAGTCAATGATCACTTTCGGAGGTTCACCACGGGCATCAATTGCTCTTGCACAAGCTGCGAAATCTTACGCATTCCTTCAACACCGTGCATTTGTAATTCCAGAAGATGTGCGCTCCATTGCACACGATGTATTACGTCACCGCGTAGGATTGTCCTACGAAGCTGAAGCAGAAAATATCACAACTTCTCATGTCATCGATGAAGTGCTGAATGTAATTCAGGTTCCGTAATCAGGAAAACATCAGAATGACCGAAGCAGAACTTTTAAAGAAAGTCAGGAAAATTGAACTGAAAACACGCGGACTCACCAATCAGGTGTTTACGGGTGAATACCACAGTGCGTTCAAAGGCCGCGGTATGACTTTCTCAGAAGTTCGCGAGTATCAACCTGGTGATGATGTAAGAACAATTGACTGGAACGTTACGGCTCGATTCAATAGCCCGTACGTGAAAGTATTTCAGGAAGAACGTGAACTAACCGTCATGCTATTGGTGGACATCAGTAAATCAGGACAGTTCGGAACACGTGTTCAAGACAAGAAACAACTGATGACGGAAATTGCCGCCGTATTGGCTTTCTCTGCGATTCAGAATAATGATAAAGCAGGAATATTGTTTTTCAGTGATCGCGTCGAGAAATTTATTCCGCCTAAAAAAGGGAAAGCACACATACTTCGCATCATTCGCGAATGTCTGGCCATTGAGCCTAAAGGCTCAGGAACAAATCTAGATGCCGCGCTAGACTATTTCAATAATGCGCTTCATCACAAATGCATCATGTTTGTCGTTTCTGATTTCATGACCGGCGCATTTGAAAAATCATTGCAAGTTGCCTCCAAAAGACATGACGTAATTGCATTGAATGTTTTCGACAGACGGGAACAAGAGCTGCCTGCAATCGGATTGGTGCAAATGTCCGACATGGAAACAGGTGAAATGATTTGGGTTGACACCGATGATGTAAATGTGCGTGCCCGCTACGCAAGAACGGCATTAATGCACCGCTATTTTCTTGATGATTTATTCAAGCGCAATGGAATTGATTTTGCGAACATAGCAACGGGCGATAATTACTCACGGAAATTATCTGCAATTTTCACAAAGCGAGACAAAAAACGGTAATGGGACGCAGAATCTACATCTTACTGTTTTTCCTTTTCCCCTTGTGCGAAGGAGCAACACTCTTTGGACAAAATCCAACTTCAGAAGCTACAGTAGATCGCAGATCCATTCGCATTGGTGAGCAATTTAATCTCAAATTACTGGTTCGTTACAATGAAGGAACCGAGAAAAGTAAAGTCACTTGGCCAGTTTTGGATGATTCACTCGAACAACATATCGAAGTTTTAAGTCACGATACAATAACATCGAAACTTGTTGACCGCGCATCCGTGTTATACGAACAAAAAAGCACGTATATACTCACCTGCTTCGACTCGGGTACGTGGATAATTCCAGCAGTGCCATTTATTGTCAATGATGATACAACATGGACTCAACCCATCGAGCTCTATGTGAATACCGTTCCAGTAGACACAACCAAACCTATTCGCGATATCGCTGATATTTATGATGTTCCTGCACCACCCGAAAATCCGGATGAAAGCAATGCTGCGATGTGGTGGTGGATTGGCGGTTCCATTCTTCTGGTTACTGCTATTGTAGTGTTCTTGTTAGTACGTAGAAAGAAAACAGCACCTATTTTGCCTGCTCCTGTAGGGCATGTTCTACAGCCGCATGAAATTCTCATTCAGCAATTGAATGAAATGTATGTCACCAAGCCTTGGCGAAATGGAGATGAGAAGAAACACTACACTGCTCTATCTGAGATTATGCGATCTTGGGTTGTCGATCGATTTCGATTTCACGCACGCGAAATGACAACGTTCGAAATCGTGGCACGACTTCGCCGTACTCCTGATAGAGGAAACAAAACTTCCGAATTGGAGCACGTATTAAAAACTGCGGATCTTGTCAAATTCGCGAAGGCAGTACCAGATGATTACGTGAACGAAAAGTGTATTGAACATGCTATTCAATTTGTTCAATCCACTGCGATGGCTCCTATGCAAGTTCTACAATCCACTACTAACACACAACAGGAATCATGACGTGGTGGAACTCAATAGTCTTTGCGTATCCATGGGCACTGTGGTTGATCTTGGTGCTGCCTGTGCTTGCAGTTCTGGTTTTTCTTTTCAGCGAACAACGTAAAACAGCGCTGCAGATTTCTTCTGTTCGTTTCTTCGCCGGAATGAAGAAGCCTGCGCTCGTGCAGTGGAGACCCATCCTCTACTTACTTCGATTAGGCGCATTATCATTTCTAATCATCGCATGTGCTCGCCCGCAATCGTTGCTCGAATACAAAAGGAATCCGGGAGAAGGAATCGATATCATGCTCTCGATAGATGTTTCACCAAGTATGGCAGCATCTGATTTCCTACCGAATCGATTAGAAGCGGCAAAAAATCAAGGTATTCGTTTTGTTGACAGTCGACCAAACGACAGAATAGGTGTCGTAGTTTTCAGTGGAGAACCTTATACGCTCTGTCCGCTAACAACGGACCATCCCGCGTTACAATCACTCATTTCAATGATCCAAATGGGGGAACTCGATATGGGAACTGCAATTGGTATGGGACTTGCAAAATCGGTGGAACGACTTCAAGACAGTCAGGCCAAAAGCAAAGTAGTCATTCTGCTTACCGATGGAGAAAACAACTCCGGCATGATTTCTCCGGAAGATGCGGCTAGATTGGCGAAAACGTACAATGTGCGAGTGTACATTATTGGTCTTGGTGCGTCGGAAGGAACAGTACTAACACCTTCAATGGTGAATCCTGATGGAAGTTATGTTCAAACCTATCAGCCTGTGAACATTGATGAAAAATCAATGATTGAAATAGCAGAGTTAACTGGAGGGAAATATTTCCGTGCAACGGACGATCTCAAACTCACGCAAATTTACGATGAGATCAATAAGATGGAGAAATCCAAGTTCGATAAAAAAGAAGCGCAACAGCGCAAAGAAGAATTTCTTCCGTTGTTATTCTGGGCTGGATTTTTACTCATCCTCGAACTACTTCTGCGTTACACCGTATTTGATAGCATAACATGAGTTTTGAACATCCATGGATATTGATTTTGCTTCTGCTGGCTATTTTGCCGGTACTGCTTGTCTTGCGTTCATTCCGAATTCGTGAAGAACGTATGAAAGCGTATGCGGAATCTGCATTTGCGGGACAATTGCTGATTGGTGCTAACAAGCAAATAAGATGGATGAGAGCTGTATTAGTAATTGCAGCATTGCTATTTCTAGTGCTTGCCGCCGCAGGCCCACAAATCAACGGGGGAAAAGAAGTCGTTAAAATGCGCGGTATTGATTTGGTCGTAGCGGTTGATGTGTCAAACAGCATGCTCGCGACAGATCTAAAACCAAATCGCATTGAGAAAGCCAAACAATCACTGGCAGATTTGCTCACCTTGTTAGAAGGTGACAGACTGGGTGTAGTGGTATTCGCAGGAAAACCAATCACGAACTTGCCACTATGCGAAGATCGCGGTGCTGCCGAGATGATTATCAGTTCCATCTCAACTGAATCCGTATCCGTGCAAGGAACCGCTGTAGGTGCCGCAATCGACAAAGGAATTGAATCATTCACTCAAAGTAAAGAAGGTCGCGGCAAAGCGATTATTATCATCTCGGACGGAGAGAACCATGAAGACGATGCGGTTGAAGCGGCTCAACGCGCAGCAGAGAAAGGAATCATCGTTTGTACAGTAGGAATCGGATCATCAGAAGGAACAACTATTCCGGAGACAGATGAAAACGGAAATGTCGGAACCAAGAAAGACATGAACGGACAAACAGTGATCACCAAGTTGAATGATCAGATTTTAAAAGACATTGCACGCGCAGGAAATGGAACCTATGTACGCGCAACCAATGAAGATTTGGGATTGACAACAATCATGGGGCAATTACGAGATCTTAGTAAAACAACAAAAGACACGGTTCGTTACAGCGGCTTCACTCCGATATTTTATTTTGCTGTGATAGTGGCAATTGCTCTGCTCGTACTTGAACTGTTTCTCACGGAAGGAATTCGCAATAAAAAACAGGTGTAAAATGAAGAAATTATTCTTGATTCATCTTTACTTGCTCGCTTCGTACTTCATCTTGCCTGCACAAAGTGTTGCACCGCCGAAAGACGGCTGGAAAAACACACGGGCCGGTAATGAATTTTATAAAAGGAACAATTTCTCAGAAGCGGAAAAGAAATACAAACTTGCCATCGACAGTGACACCTCAAAAGTTGTAGCAAATTATAATTTGGGGAATGCTCTTTATCAGCAAAAAAAATATGACGAAGCCGAAAAAGCGTATGCTGATGCCTTAGGTACAACCGCTAAGGATTCTTTAAACCGTGGTTGGTACAATCTGGGCAATTCGCTATTGGATCAAAAAAAATATCAGGAAAGTATTAACGCGTACAAAGAAGCGTTGAAGAACAATCCGGCGGATGAAAATGCGCGATACAATTTGGCCTATGCTCAGAAAAAGCTGAAGAATGAACAGCAAAAAAATCAAGAGAACCAGGACAACTCGGATAAGCAAGACTATAAGCAGAAAAAAGATCAAGACAAGAAGGATCAAGAAAAAAAAGATCAGGACGATAAGAAGGATAACGACAAGAAGAACGATGATGAGCAGAAGAAAAAACAGGATCCGAAGAAACAACCGATGTCTCCAGAAGAAGCCAAGAAAATGCTGGATGCCTTGAACAATCAGGAACAAAAAACACGACAACGCTTAAACAAAAACGGAAGCGGAAGCCAATACAATAGGAACAAAGACAAAGATTGGTAGTGAGACGTAATATCAACATAATCTGTAGAACATTATTCGCCTGCGTTGCTACATTACTTGTGGTAAATGGTGCTGCGCAAAGTCTGCATTTAACTGTAGAGAAGAGCTCCATTACGTTTAATGAAAATACAGTAATTACCGTTACCGGCGAAGTAAAAAACTTGAGCAGTTATGCGGTACTACCAGAAATTGATGGGTTGATTGTAACGGACCGCACAGCATCTTTCTCACTGAACAAATCAAACGGATTAGTAAAAATTACACAAACATTCACACTGCAACCCATTCGTCCTGGCGATTTCAAAATTGGACCAGCTTACGTCGAAACTGGAACACGTCGCATCTATTCAAATAACGCCAATGTCCATGTGGAACAGACTACAGGTAGTAATTCAGGCAACATTGTATTTCTGCGCTGTGAGCCCAACAAAGATGAAGCCTACGTTGGTGAAATGATCACCTTAACATTGCGACTTTATCATCGTGCCGATATCAACTTTAGTGGAGATCGCCCATACGCACATTCGTTCAGTGGATTTTGGTATCGAGAAGGAAGTGTTGATGCCTTGTATGAAGACACCGTGATCACTTCAGATGGATTGAAATATGTTGGTGAAACACTCTACAAAGAGTACGTTTTCCCCAATACAACAGGTGAGCTCTATTTACCAAAATACGAGTACACGTGCTATGTGAACTTCTATGGCGCTGATGCCAATTCATTATCGAATGAACAAATGGTCGAGCTCGTTTCGGCACCAGTGAAAATAAATTCTCTACCCTTACCTAAACACGACTCACTTCCAGGATATAATGGAGATGTAGGTCAATTCAATTTGAGTTCTTCGCTCAACCAATCGAAGACAAAAGCATGGGAACCAATCACGCTGAACATTACCGTTTCGGGATCTGGGAATTTCCC